>BFBZ01000086.1_pt1 | contig 182333 bp, 145 predicted proteins | sample 1888401 | NCBI WGS metagenome assembly BFBZ01 (sample SAMD00112614, study PRJDB3348) | symbiont metagenome | host: Chara braunii
CCTCACCGCCGCTAACTGCCGTTCCCGGCAAGCGCTGCGTTGTGATCAGCGAAGCCTTCTACTGTAGCACAGGAATTTCAGGCCGGGCAAGAGATTCAAACTCTTCGAGAGAAGCGGTCTGAGGCCGGTGCGCCGCCATCAGTGGCGAACCGGCCGTGAGACTTCAGCCTGCTCATCGGCCTGTTTGCTCATCTGTCTACGGGACCAGTCTTTCGACCACTCCGAAACGGCAGCCGCCCTTCCTCAATGGACTGGCGCGCCCGCTCTCACAGATGCCAGCTCCTTGTCGGCCGTCCCGCGCGGATCCTCGCTGTCCAGTACGCGGGTCAGCGCCATCGCCAGCCGTTGGCTGTCGGCGCGCAGCACGCGCTGCTTCACGGCGGGAATCTGCGAGGGATGCATGGAGAAGCTGCGCAGCCCCATGGCGAGCAGCAGCTCGGTGAAGTCCGGGTCGCCCGCCATCTCGCCGCAGACGCTGACACCCTTGCCCGCTGCACGCGCCTGAGCGATGGACTGGTGGATCAGCTGCAGCACCGCCGGGTGCCAGGGGTCGTAGAGATGGGCGACGGCCTCGTCGGCACGGTCGATGGCCAGCGTGTACTGGATCAGGTCGTTCGTGCCGATGGAGACGAAGTCCACATGCCGCAGCAGCAGCGGCAGCATGACGGCCGCGGCGGGGATTTCGATCATCACGCCGAGCTCGACCCGCGTGTAGGCATGGCCGGCATCGGTGAGCTGCTGCTGCACCTTCCTGACGGTCTCCAGAATCTGCCTGACCTCGCTCAGGTGGGCCACCATCGGGATCAGCAGCCTGACCTTGCCGAAGGCACTGGCGCGGTAGATCGCGCGCAGCTGCTGACGGAACATGCTGGGCTCGGCCAGGCTCCAGCGGATGGCGCGCAGGCCCATGGCCGGGTTCAGCACATGCTCGTGGCGCAGCTCGTTGGCGGTGAGCCGGTCCAGCGGCTTGTCGGCACCGACGTCGACGGTGCGTATCGTGACCGGCATGCCCTTCATGGCCTCGACGGCGGCCTTGTAGGCGGCGAACTGCTCGTCCTCGCTGGGCAGTTCGCCCTCGCGGTTCATGAACAGGAATTCGCTGCGGAACAGGCCGACGCCGGTCGCACCCGCGGCGACGGCGGCCTCGGCGTCGGCCGGCATCTCGATGTTGGCGTGCAGCTCGATGTGCTCGCCATCCAGCGTGACGGCCGGCGTGTGCCGCAGCCGCGCCAGGCGCGCACGCTCCAGTTCGCTCTGGCGCTGGCGGAAACGGTATTCTTCCAGCACGATGGGCGAAGGGTTGACGATGACCGTGCCGGCGTCACCGTCGATGATGACCCAGTCGTCTTGCATGATGAGGCGCGAGGCCTCGCGCGTGCCGACGACGGCGGGGATGTCCAGGCTGCGGGCGACGATGGCCGTGTGCGAGGTCTTGCCGCCGATGTCGGTGATGAAGCCGCGGAACACGCTGCGCTTGAACTGGATCATGTCGGCCGGCGCGATGTCGGCGGCGACGAGCAGCAACGGATCCTCGCCGGCGAAGTCGCGCGCCGCGACGGTGGCCGGCGCGTCGCCCTGGGCATGGGCCAGCGCGCCCAGCACGCGCTCGACGACCTGCTCCAGGTCGGCTTTGCGCTCGCGCAGGTAGTCGTCCTCCATCTCGTCGAACTGGCGCGCCAGCACTTCGAGCTGGGCGGACAGCGCCCATTCGGCGTTGTAGTGGCGCTCGAAGATCCACTGCCCGGCGCCGCCGGTGAAGGCCTCGTCGTGCAGCAGCATCAGATGCACGTCCAGCAGCGCGGCCAGCTCGTGGGGCGCGTCTTCGGGCAGTTCGGCCTTCAGCGTCTCGAGCTCCTGCGCAACCGCGTCGCGCGCACGCAGCAGGCGGTCGAATTCGGCGTGCAACTGGTCCGTGGCGACGAAGTAATGGGCCACGTCGACCCGGCTGGACGCCACCAGCACGGCCCGGCCGATGGCCACGCCGCGTGAAACCGCAATACCGAACACCTGGAAGCTCATCAGCTCACCCCGCAGACCGATGGGCCAATGTAGCCTGTCGCGCGCACCCCGCGCGTCATGGTTTTTTCATAGAGGCTTCACCGCTGCGTCAAACCGCCCGCCCAGCATGCCGGGCATGAACAGCAGTCAAGACATCGTCACGCATGCACTGCCGCATGCGCCCTCCCTCATCCAGCGCCCCGCGCGCGCCATACCCGCCGCGCTCAGCGTGAGCTGGGCCCGCAGCGAGGCCGAGGTCCGCGAGGCCCAGGCGCTGCGCCACCAGGTCTTCGCCGTCGAGATGGGTGCGCGCCTGACGCCGCCGAAGGGCGCGCCGGCCGGCCTGGACATCGACCTCTTCGACGCCTATTGCGAGCACCTCCTCGTGCGCACGCCCGGCGAGGACGGCGAGCCCGGTCCCGTCGTCGGCACCTACCGCGTGCTGACGCCCGCGGCGGCCAAGCGCGCCGGCGGCCTATACAGCGACACCGAGTTCGACCTGACCCGGCTGCGCGCGCTGCGCCCCCGCGTGGCCGAGATCGGCCGCTCCTGCGTGCATGCCGACCACCGCAGCGGCGGCGCCATCATCGCGCTGTGGGGTGCGCTGGCCGAATTCATGGCCCGCAACGGGCTGGACACGGTCATCGGCTGCGCCAGCGTCAGCATGCGCGACGGCGGCCACTTCGCGGCCAGCCTGTGGAAGCAGATCGCCGCGACGCATCTGGCGCCCATCGACTGCCAGGTGCGCCCGCGCCTGCCGCTGCCCATCGACCACCTCCGCCAGAACCTCAACGTCGAGCCGCCGGCGCTGATCCGCGGCTATCTGCGCTGCGGCGCCAAGCTGATGGGCGAGCCGGCCTGGGACCCGGACTTCAACACCGCCGACCTGCCGCTGCTGCTGCGCACGGCCGACCTGCCGGCGCGCTTTCGCCGCATCGCTGGCTGATCACTGACCTTCGCCGAACTTGTCGTTGACGAGGGCGGCGATCTGGTCCTGGGCGGCCTGCTCGTCCTCGCCCTCGGTCTCCAGTTCCACCGTCGCCCCCAGGCCCGCGGCCAGCATCATGACGCCCATGATGCTCTTGGCGTTCACGCGCCGGCCGTTGCGGCTCATATAGACCTCGCACCTGAAGCCGCCCGCCAGCTTGGTCAGCTTGGCGGAGGCGCGTGCGTGGAGACCCAGCTTGTTGCTGATGGTGAGGGTGGACTTGATCATTCGTCGGGGGGCAAGGAAGGCGTGGCGACGATGCCGCTGACCGCACCCTGCACGGCGCGCCGGGCCAGCTCGGTCAAGGGCTTCTGGCTGGCGTAGCAGAGCGTGCGCCACAGCATGGGCACGCTGACACCGCTGAGCACCTGCACCCGCTCCCCCGCCAGGCGCTGGGCGCCGTTGCAGGGGGTGGCCCCGAACACGTCGGTCAGCACCAGCCACTCGGGCTGGCCGGCCTCGGCCATCAGCGCGCGGGCGGCCGTCTCGACGTCCTCGGCGCACATGCCGGGGCTCACGTCCAGCACGGCCAGCGTCGGCGCGCAGTCGGGAAAGGTGTGCTCGGCCACCTGCCGCAGCGCCGAAGCGAGCGGGGCGTGGGCGATCACCAGCAGGTTGGGCATAGGGCGCGATGTTAGCGGGCCGCCTCGGCGGCGGCGCCGACGCGCAGGCTGCCGACGAAGCTGTCCCAGGCCGCCGGGTCGTCCGCGTCCGCCGTCATCAGCGCCTGGTAGACCCGGCCGCCACGCGCGAACACGGCCACCCGCGTGACGCCGCCGGGGCCGGCCAGGCGATGCTGGAAGGCCTCCGGCAGCGGCGTCATGCCCGGCACCTGCAGCACCTGCCCCTGCGGCAGCGGCTGGCCGAGCTTGGCTGCGAGGGCCTGCGGCATGGCGGCCAGCGCGGCCGCCGCCTGCGCCGGGTCCGGCAGCTCGGCCCAGGACAGCGCGAAGCGCCGCCCCGCCGCCTCGCAGCGGGCCAGACCCATGGCGCCCTGCCGGCCGGGCTGCGCCGGCCGCTGCTCGATCTCGGGCTTGCAGGGGAACAGGGCCGCCGCCTCCGACTGCGGCGGGCGCACCTCGCGCCAGTTCAGCGCCGGCTGGCAGGCCGCCAGCAGGGTCAGCATTAGGGCAAATCCGGCGGTTGGGCAGAGGCGCATGGCCGAATTATCGGCAGCGGCCCCACGACAATCCCGCGATGCAACAGAAGCCTCCGACCCAAGCCCCCCAGGCCCTGTCCGGCGTGCGCGTGCTGGACCTGTCCCGCGTGCTGGCCGGCCCCTGGTGCACCCAGACGCTGGCCGACCTGGGTGCCGACGTCATCAAGATCGAAAGGCCCGGCACGGGCGACGACACCCGCGCCTGGGGCCCGCCCTATCTGCAGGACGCCGACGGCCGGGACACCACCGAAGCCGCCTATTTCCTCGGTGCCAACCGCAACAAGCGCTCGCTGGCCGTGGACCTGTCCAAGCCCGAGGGCCAGGCCATCGTGCGCCGGCTCGCCGGCCAGGTCGACGTGCTGGTCGAGAACTTCAAGGTCGGCGACCTGGCCCGCTACGGGCTGGACGCGCAAAGCCTGCTGGCCGAGCACCCCGGCCTCGTCATCTGCTCCATCACCGGCTTCGGCCAGACCGGCCCCTATGCCGAACGCGCCGGCTACGACTACGCCGTGCAGGGCATGGGCGGGCTGATGAGCGTGACCGGCGAGCGCGACGACCTGCCCGGCGGCGGGCCTCAGAAGGTGGGCGTGGCCGTGGCCGACCTCTTCACCGGCATGTATGCCACCGTGGCCATCCTCGCCGCACTGCGCCACCGCGACGCCACCGGCCAGGGCCAGGTCATCGACATGGCGCTGTTCGACACCCAGCTCGCGATGCTGGCCAACCTGGGCAGCAACTATCTGTGCAGCGGCAAGGCGCCAGGCCGCATGGGCAATGCCCACCAGAACATCGTGCCCTACCAGGTCTTCGAGGCCCGCGACGGCCACCTGATCCTGGCCGTCGGCAACGACCGCCAGTTCGCCAAGTTCTGCGACATCGCCGGCAGGCCGGACTGGGCCGCCGACCCGCGCTTCGCGACCAATGCCGAGCGCGTGCGCCATCGCGCCACCCTCGTGCCACTGCTGGAAGACGCCATCCGCCAGCGCCCGCGCGCCGACTGGCTGGCCGCGCTGGAAGCCGCCAAGGTGCCCTGCGGCTCGATCAACGCCATCGGCGAGGCCCTGGCCGACCCGCAGGCCCAGGCCCGCGGCAGCGTCGTCGACATGCCCCACCCGCTGGCACCGGTGCTGCGCCTGATCGCCAGCCCGATGAAGCTGTCGGCCACGCCGGTGCGCTACCTGCATGCGCCACCGCTGCTCGGCCAGCACAGCGACGAACTGCTGCGCGAAGCCGGCTTCGACGTGAAGGAAATCACGGACTGGCGCGCTGCCGGCGTGATCGCGTGAGTGCTTACCCACCCCTGAACCAAGGGTTTCCACCCACCCAGGGGATGGAGGCGGGGCCGGCCTGTCCTCAGCATGTGGATTCACACCGCGGCGGGCCCACCACCTAGAACCATCCGCCGCGGATTCGCCACTCCCGGGTCATGTCCACACCGCCTTCTTCCGCGCCAGTCAGCGCCGCCAACGATGTCATGCCCGAGCCAACGCCGGTGCAGTGGGCCGACATCGTCCAGCAACTGGGCGCCGAGATCGCCGGCCCGCTGAGCGCCGCGCTGGAGCAGATCCAGAACCTCGCCACCACCGGCCAGATCGACCGTCGCGGCCTGCGCCTGCTGCGCCGCAGCGTGGACGACGCCCGCACCGCCGGCATGCTGGGCCAGCAGCTGGCCCGGCTGGCCTCCGGCCGGCTGCGCCTGAACCGCGAGCGCCAGCACCTCACGCAGATGCTGCGCAGCGTGCTGGCCCAGCGCAGCCGCGAGACCCAGGCGCGCGGCGTGCAGGTGCGCCAGTCGCTCAAGCCCGTCGAGATCTGGGCCGACGGCGCGCTGCTGTTCGCGCTGCTGAACGCGCTGATGGACTGGGCCCTGGCCAACACCCACTCCTCGGTCGATCTGCGCCTGGACCTGACACCCTGGCCCGTGAAGGCGCGGCTGAGCTGCCGCTTCGCCCACCGCTCGCTGGATCTGCTGGGTGACGACGCCGAGCCGCAGGGCGAGTCGCCCGGCCTGGACTCGCTGGCCTGGCGCCTGCTGGAACAGACCGCCATCACGCTGGGCGTGCTGCCGCTGCGCGAGCAGGACTCGGGCATCACGCTGCTGACGCTGGAGTTCAACCAGCTCGCCCCCGACGAGGCGCCGCCGCCCGACAGCACGCACGCCCGGCTGGAGGCCGAGGCCGAGCGCATGGGCGGCAACTCGCGCCCGCTGGCCGGCTGCCAGTTGCTCATCCTGTCGGCCAACCGCGAGCTGCGCACCGAGGCCCAGGCCGCCGTGCGCCACATGGGCATGCTGGTGGACGTGGTGGGCAGCGTGGCCGAGGCCGAGCAGTTCTGCCGCGAAGGCCTGCCGCATGCGCTGCTCTTCGACGCGGCGCTGATGAACGAGGCCCTGCTGCAGCTGATCGCCGCGGTCACGCGTGACGCGCCGGACTTCAGCTTCGTCGAGATGTTCGACGGCGAGCACCGCACCCAGCTCTCCACGGCCACCCGTGACGGCGTGGCCCGCATCTCGCGCCGCCACCTGCCCGACGCCCTGCCTTCGCTGCTGATGTTCGAGCTCGCGAAGAGGACTTGAGAGATTTCCTAGAATCGCGGCCATGCTGAACCGCCGCGCCCTCGCCGCCCTCGCGCTCGCCGCTGCCACTCTGCTGGGCGGCTGCGCCCGCGAGCAGGCCCCGGCCGTCGACTACGTGCTGCTGAACGGCCAGAAGGCCAGCTCGCAGGACTGGCGCGGCAAGGTCATGCTGGTGAACTTCTGGGCCACCAGCTGCGCGACCTGCGTGAAGGAGATGCCCCAGGTCATCGCCACCTTCGACAAGTTCAAGGGCCGCGGCTTCGACACGCTGGCCGTGGCCATGAGCTACGACCCGCCGGCCTTCGTCGCCAAGTACGCCGAGACGCGCGGGCTGCCCTTCGGCGTGGCCATCGACAACACCGGCAGCGTCGCCAGCGCCTTCGGCCAGGTGCAGATGACGCCGACGACCTTCCTCATCAACAAGCGCGGCGAGATCGTCAAGCGCTTCGTCGGCGAACCCGATTTCGCCGCGCTGCACGGCCTCATCGAGCAACTGCTCGCGGAAGCCTGAAGCCGGCGGCGGGTCAGCCGCCGTTGTTCAGCGCCGCATGGGCCTGCTGGTCCGCGTGGTAGCTGGAGCGCACCATCGCGCCGACGGCCGCGTGCGTGAAGCCCATCTTGTAGGCCTCGGTCTCGAACATCTTGAAGGTGTCGGGATGCACATAGCGGCGCACCGGCAGGTGGTGGCCGGAGGGCGCGAGGTACTGGCCGATGGTCAGCATGTCGATGTCGTGCGCGCGCATGTCGCGCATGACCTGCAGGATCTCCTCGTCCGTCTCGCCCAGGCCGACCATGATGCCGCTCTTGGTCGGCACGCCAGGCACTTCTTCCTTGAAGCGCTTCAGCAGGTTCAGGCTGAACTCGTAGTCGGAGCCGGGACGCGCTTCCTTGTAGAGGCGCGGCGCGGTCTCGAGGTTGTGGTTCATCACGTCCGGCGGCGCGGCCTTCAGGATGTCCAGCGCGCGGTCGGCGCGGCCGCGGAAGTCGGGCACCAGCACCTCGATCTGCGTCGCGGGGCTGAGCTCGCGGACCTTGGTGATGCACTCGGCGAAGTGGCCGGCACCGCCGTCCTTCAGGTCGTCGCGGTCCACGCTCGTGATGACGACGTACTTGAGCTTCAGCGCGGCGATGGTCTTGGCGAGGTTCAGCGGCTCGTTCACGTCCAGCGGATCGGGCCGGCCGTGGCCGACGTCGCAGAAGGGGCAGCGGCGCGTGCACTTGTCGCCCATGATCATGAAGGTGGCCGTGCCCTTGCCGAAGCATTCGCCGATATTGGGGCAGCTGGCTTCCTCGCAGACGGTGTGCAGCTTGTGCTCGCGCAAGATCTGCTTGATCTCGTAGAAGCGGGTCGTCGGCGAACCGGCCTTGACGCGGATCCAGTCGGGCTTCTTCAGCACCTCGGCCGGCACGATCTTGATCGGGATGCGCGAAGTCTTGGCCTCGGCTTTTTGCTTGACGCTGGGATCGTAGGTCGTGTCGCTCATGGTCAGGGGGTCAGCTGGGCCGAGAGTCGCTCGGCGAGCCGGCCGGCCGCGGTCGGCCAGTCGGTGAAAACCCCGATTTTATCGAGGGATGTGGTTTCGAGGCCTTCGTAACCGCAAGGGTTGATGCGCAGAAAGGGTTCGAGGTCCATCGCGACGTTGAGCGCGAGGCCGTGGTAGCTGCAGTGGCGGCTGACCTTGATGCCTAAAGCGGCGATCTTGGCCAGGCCCCTGAAGGCATGGCTCGGGTCGGCCGGGCCGCTCGGCGCCGCGTGGGCGCCGGGGTCGGCCGGGCGGACGTAGATGCCCGGCGCGCCGGCCACGCGCAGGCCGGTCACGCCATAGCTGTCCAGCGTCTGGATCAGCGCCGTCTCCAGCCGGAAGACATATTCCTTGACGAAGATGGAGAGGCGCCGCAGGTCCACCAGCGGGTAGGCGGTGACCTGGCCGGGGCCGTGATAGGTCACCTGGCCGCCGCGCTCCGTGGGCACGACGGGGATGTCGCCCGGCAGCAGCAGATGCTCGGGCTTGCCGGCCAGGCCCTGCGTGAAGGTGGGCGGGTGCTCGCACAGCCAGAGCTCGTCCGGCGTGGCCGCGTCGCGTGCGGCCGTGAAGGCGCGCATGGCCTCCAGCGTGGGCAGGTAATCCACCCGCCCCAATGTCTTGACGATCATGTGGGCATCATAGGCAGGCCGTGTAAGCCTTGGCCCCGCCGGGCCGACTCCATCCGATGAAGACGCCACTGATCGCCGCTGCCCTGCTGCTCGTCGCCCCGCTCGCGCAGGCGGCCCCGTTGACCGACGCGCTGGCCGCCTACGACGCGGGCGACCTGAGGGCCGCGGCGCGGGGCTTTGCCGAATCCGCCCGGCGCGGCGAGGCGCTGGGCCAGTTCAATCTGGCGATGATGAACCTGCGCCGCGAGTTGCCGGACGCCAGCGACGCCAGGGCCTGGCGCTGGCTGCAGCGCGCCGCCAGGCAACGGCATGCGCTGGCCGAGAACGCCCTCGGCGAAATGATCGAGCAGGGCCGCCACGGCCGGCTGGACAAGGTGGCCGCCTGCGGCTGGTTCGAGCGCGCCGCAGAACACGGCAACGGCGACGGCGCCCTGGCCATCGCCACCTGCTACTACCTCGGTCGCGGCCGCCCGCAGGACATGGCCCAGGCCCAGCGCTGGTACCTCGAAGCCGCCAAGGCGGGCGATGTCGGCGCGCAATACATCGTCGCGTCGATGTTCGAGACCGGCCTGGGCGTCGAGGCCGACGCGCGGCTGGCGCGCTACTGGTACGACGTGGCCGCGAAGAACGGCGACGACGCGGCCAAGGCCAAGCTCAAGGCGATGCAGGACGCCGATGCGTCGAGCTGATCGATCAGGCGCCGGTCAGAGCACGACCTTGACCATCGGGTGGGTCGTCAGCGTGCGGTAGATCTCGTCGAGCTGCTCGCGGCTGGTGGCCGTGATGGTGATCGTCAGGCCCAGGTAGTTGCCGCCCTTGCTGGGGCGCTGCTCGATGGTGGCCGCGTCGAAGCCGGGGTCGAACTGCAGCGCGACGGCCGCGATGGCCTCGACGAAGCCGTCGACATGGGCGCCCATGACCTTGATCGGGAACTGCGAGGGGTACTCGATCAGCGACTGTTCGGGCGGGATCTCGGGAGGCAGGTTCATGGCACCCTCCGGGTGGCTTACTTGATCCACAGGCGCAGCGAGTCCCAGGCGCGGCCGAGCAGGCCGGCGCCGGGCACGGCCTCCTGCACGATCAGCGGCACCTCGGCCACCGGCGTGCCGGCGGTGGTGGCGACGCGCAGCGTGCCGACGCGCTGGCCCTTGTTCAGCGGCGCCACCAGCGGGTCGGTGCGCTCGACCTGGGTCTGCAGCTTGCCGGCATCGCCGTGCGGCACCGCGACGTAGACGGCGTCGGCCGCGCCGAGCTGGGCCTCCTTGGCCGTGCCCTTCCAGACCGGCACGTTGGCGATGGCCTTGCCGGCGTCGAAGATCTTGACCGCGTCGAAGGCCGTGTAGCCCCAGTTCAGCAGCTTCTGGCTCTCGCTGGCGCGCGCTTCCTTGGAGGCCGTGCCCATGACGACGGACAGCAGGCGGCGCTTGCCGTTCGGGAAGTCGCGGTTGGCGCTGGCGACCAGGCAATAGCCGGCGGCGTCGGTGTAGCCGGTCTTCATGCCGTCCACGGTCGGGTCGCGGCGCAGCAGCAGGTTGCGGTTGTCCTGGCGGATCTTGTTGAAGGTGTAGTCGCGCTGCGAGTAGTAGCCGTAGTAGTCGGGGAAGTCCGTGATGATGTGGGCGGCCGTGACGGCCAGGTCGCGCGCGCTGCTCTTGTGGCCGGGCTCGGTCATGCCGGTCACGTTCCTGAACTCGGTGTGCTTCAGGCCCCAGGCCTGGGCCTGGCGGTTCATCAGCTGCACGAAGTTCTCGACCGTGCCGGCCACGCCCTCGGCCAGGGCCACGGCGGCGTCGTTGCCGCTCTGGATGATGAGGCCGCGCAGCAGCTCGTCGACCTTGGGCGTCATCGTCGTGTCGATGAACATCAGCGAGGGGTCGCCCTTGCGCTCGTCCCAGGCACGCCTGGACACGGGCAGGGTCTGCTCCAGCGTCAGCTTCCTGTCGCGCAGCGCGCCGAAGACGACATAGGCCGTCATGAGCTTGGTGAGCGACGCCGGGTCCTGGGGCACGTCGGCCTCGCGCTCGGCCAGGGTCTTGTGCGTGGTCAGGTCGATCAGCACGAAGTTGCGTGCGGCGATCTCGGGGGGCTGGGGCGCCTGGGCCTGGGCAGCGACGGCAAAGGCGGTGAAGAGGGGGAGAAGCAGTCGTTTCATCGGATCAATTCAGGCGCGCGCCGGATCGAAGGCGCGCACCACCAGGGACTTGAGCAGCGGCAGCTGCCCGTGGAAGAAATGGCCCACGCCGGGCACGACGGTGACGGGCAGGCTCTGCGGCCGGGCCCAGTCGAGCACGGACGCGAGCGGCACGACGTCGTCGACCTCGCCGTGGATGACCACGGTGTCGGCCGGCACGGGGGCGGTGTCGAAGCGGCTCGTGGCGGGGCCGACGAGCACGAGGCGGCGCGCGGGCTCGCCGGCCTCGACCAGCCGCTGGGCGGCGCGCGAGGCGACGTAGCCGCCGAAGGAGAAGCCGGCCAGCACCAGGGCCTCGCCAGGATTGCGCACCGCGTCGAGCACGGCCTGCGCGTCGTCGATCTCGCCGCGGCCCTCGTCCCAGCCGCCCTCGGACTTGCCGATGCCGCGGAAGTTGAAGCGCACGGCGCGCCAGCCGAGCTGGATGAAGGCGCGCGCCAGCGTCTGCACGACCTTGTTGTCCATCGTGCCGCCCTGGGTGGGGTTGGGATGGCAGATCAGCGCGGTGCCGGCCGGCACCGCGCCACCGGCCGGAAGGTCGATGGCCACCTCGACCTGCCCGGCCGGGCCGGGGACGAGGCGCTTTTCGGTCTGCGAGTTCATCGGCCGACGGAATCCGGCAGCACGAGGCGCTCGACGACCTGGCCGTCGCGCAGATGGCTCTCGACGATCTCGTCGAGGTCGCCCTGGTCGACCCAGGAATACCAGACCGCCTCGGGGTAGACGACGGCCACCGGCCCGCCGGCGCAGCGGTCCAGGCAGCCGGCCTTGTTGACGCGCACGCCGCCCTTAGCCGCAAGGCCAAGCTGCTTCACGCGGGACTTGCAATGGTCGAAGGCGGCCTGCGCGTCGTGGTCGGCGCAGCAGGCCTCGCCGTTGGCGCGCTGGTTCAGGCAGACGAAGAGGTGACGCTGGTAGTAGCTCATCGCCCGCGATTCTCCCTCAGCGGGGTTTCTGGACCAGGCGGGCCGCCAGCCAGGCCGCGGCGATGAAGGGCCATGTCCAGGCCACCCAGCGCGTCAGGCCGTAGAAATGGATGAAGCGGCCATGCTCCCAGGCCTGCAGGTTCAAGGCCAGATAGGGGTCGCCGGGCGCGATGCTGATGAGGCCGATCAGCGCGCAGATCGCGAACAGACCCAGCGCCGCCGCGACCCGCGAGGGCAGCAGGCAGGCCAGCAGAGCCAGGCCCAGGCCCAGGCCGAGGCCGGGCCGCGTGGCCTCGCTGAGCCAGGCCCAGGCATGGTCGGGGCCGAAGGCCATGGCCGTCGACGTGGTCGTGCCCAGCAGGCCCAGCCCCACGGCCCCGGCCGCCAGCGCGATGCGGCGCAGGCCGGGGCGGGCGACGCTGATCATCAGCAGCACCGGCGCGAGCAGGCCCAGCGCGATCGCCAGCGCCTCCAGGCCCGGCGGCAGTTCGTGCTCGACGGTGACGGCGTCGCCCCATTGCAGCGCCCAGGGCGTGCCGGCGAGGGCGTCCAGCAGGGTCTCGCGCCACCAGGGCAGCCACTGGCCCAGGCCGAAGGGCAGCGGTGTCGGGTAGAGCAGGGCCAGCGGCCACAGCGCGAGCAGGGCGAGGGCGGGTGCGCTGCTGGCGCCGAACCAGTGGTCGCGCACGTCCTGCCAGCGCTGCAGGCCGCCCAGGCCGTGAAGCACCAGGCCCAGCAACGCACCCAGCGTGCTGCCGAGGGAATTGAAGCTCAGGTCCGACAGCGAGGGCACGCGCCCGGGCAGGAAGAACTGCAGCGTCTCCATCAGGAAGGACAGCAGCGGCCCGGGCAGCAGGCCCAGCAGCAGCGCGGCGCGCAGGCCCCAGCCCGAACGTATCGCCGCCGCGAAGCCGAGCAGGCCCAGCGGGATGTAGCCGAGCAGGTTGGCCTCGACGTCGAAGGCCCAGAAGCGGGTCGGCCAGGACAGCCCGAACAGCCAGGGCAGGCCCATGCCCGGCGGCCAGCGCCAGGGCCAGAAGGGGTAGAGGCTGGCGTAGATGATGAGCCCGATATGGGCCAGCAGCAGCCAGGTCGCGGAGCTTTGACGGCGGCGCATGGCTCAGCGCCCGCCGGGCCGCCCCAAGGACGCTGAAGCCCCCTCGGGGGGCAGCGTGCATCGCACGCGTGGGGGTTTCATCATTTCGTCAGAAGGGCTTGACCGTCACCAGCACGACGATGGCGGCGAACAGCAGCACGGCGGCCTCGTTGTAGACGCGGAACCAGCGGTGGCTGCGGCGGTTGGACAGCGCCTCGAAACCGCGCAGCAGGCGGCGGTTCATGTGGTGGTAGCCGACGACGCCGCCGACCAGCAGCAGCTTGGCGTGCAGCCAGTGGCTGCCCGAGAAGCGCGTCGCACCGAAGCCCAGCCACAGCCACAGGCCCAGCAGCAGGGCCACGCCCATCAGGAGGCCGCTGAAGCGGTGCAGCTTGTGCGCCATCAACAGCAGGCGTTCGCGCTCGGCATGGCTGTCGGCCGGCACCATGGCCAGGTTCACGAAGATGCGCGGCAGGTAGAACAGCCCCGCGAACCAGGCGGCGACGAAGACGATGTGGAAGGCTTTGACCCAGAGCATGGCGGCATTATGGGCAGGGCCGCTCGTCGAAGAATTGTCTGCAGCGTGAGCCCGAAGGGCTCCTTCGGCTTCACGGCATGGGGCCGCAGGCCCCGGCGCGTCAGCGCCGAGCGGTTCGCACCGCGAGACGCATGCCGTGTGAATCGAGTAGGGTGAGGGGTCGCCCCCTCAGCCCTCTCACACCACCGGACGTGCGGGTCCGCATCCGGCGGTTCAAGTAAAACGCTGGAGTTGCTGGTGGGTATCCACCAGCGAGACCAGCCCCATGTTGGCAAGGTACTTCGGCGGCATTGCTGCCACCATGTGTTTTGCTCCGGCATTCCACCACGGTCCCCGCCCGTTGACGCTCGACTTCCACGCGCGATGCGCGTCCAGCCCAAGCGCTCGCAAGCGGGATTCCCGTGTAGCCGGGCGCTTCCACTGCCTCCAGGCAATGACCCGCAGTCGACGCCTCACCCAGATGTCCAGTTCTTCGAGTGCTCGTCGCCCCTGGGTGTGCTGGAAGTAGTTCATCCAGCCCCGCAGGACCGGTCGGAGCTGCTCGATGGTCCGCTCCAGACGTTGTCCACGCCCTTTCAGACACAGGTCCGTGACCCGTGCCCTCAGGCGCGCCAGACTTTCTGGCCAGATCCTCAGACGGGTCTCCTTGTGCACGGTCACGCTGTACCCTAGGAACTTGCGTCCCCAGGGCCTCGCGACCGCGCTCTTGGCCGCATTCACGGTGAGCTTCAGCCGTTCCCAGAGGAACTTCGTCACCCCGTCCATGATGCGATTCCCCGCCTGCTGGCTCGACACATAGATGTTGCAGTCGTCCGCGTACCGGCAGAAGTCCAGTCCGCGCCGCTCCAGTTCGCGGTCCAGGTCGGTCAGCAGGATGTTCGACAGCAGCGGTGACAGCGGTCCGCCTTGCGGCGTGCCCTGTGTCCTCGCTGTCTCGATCCCGTCGGCCATCAAACCCGCTTGCAGGAAGCGCCGGATCAACTTCAGGACGCGCCTGTCGTCGATCCGCCTGGCGACCCGGTGCATCAGCGCATCGTGGTTCACACGGTCGAAGAATTTCTCCAAATCCATGTCCACCACCCAGCGCTTGCCGCCCCGGATGTAGTTCGCGGCTTGGACCACTGCCTGCGTCGCGCTGCGTCCCGGGCGGAAGCCATAGCTCCCATCCGAGAATGTCGGCTCGAACAGCGGTTGCATCACCTGATGCAGCGCCTGCTGGATCAGCCGGTCCACCACCGTTGGCACGCCCAGCGTCCTCACCCCGCCTTGCGGCTTGGGGATGTCCACTCGGCGCACCGCGCGTGGCAGGTACGTGCCGTCCAGCAGCGCCGCCTTCACACTTTGCCAATGGCTTTGCAGCCAGCCCTTGAGGTCTTCGCAGCGCAACCCGTCGATGCCGGGCGCTCCACGGTTCCTCATGACCTGGCTGTACGCCTTTTGCATGTTGCTGCGCTCGACCACCTGCTCCATGAGCCGGCAGCCCTCCGATTTCGTTTGCCCGCTCGTCGCTGCGCCCACCTCCGCACCGTCGCGCCCACTCCCCGGATTCCGTCCGGTTGCTTCGCGCTCGGCCTGCCTTGCAGCAGCTTCTGCGTCATCGATAGGCATCAAGATCGATCGTCCTACTCTCGGTCTTACTCGTTCAGCCCTTCGGTCCTTACCGGCGCCTACTATGGCTTCTGCTGACTTCTGAGCGCGCCTCCCGTCGCCTCTCGACGCCGGTAGCCCCTTCGGGCACACGCTCAGATCTCCCCGGGTATTGCGCACCCACCTTCACGCTTATGCCTGTCGGATTTACGACGCACCGTTCCGTGCAAGTACCGGGCTTTGGTGAATTCGGACACCTCACCCCGGCGCGCCGCCTCGTATCCGCTTCCTGTTCGTCAGGCCAGCGCTTTGCCATCCGGCTTCCTTCAGACCCACAGTCACCCGCGGAACCCTTGCCATTGGCTAACCATTCCCCTTGCCGGGCTGATAGAGGACTCTCACCTCCGAGTAGGTGCACCCTGCCGGGCGCACCAAAAAAAAAGCCCCGGTCAGGACCGGGGCCGAGAAAGCCTTATCGCTGTCATCACGCTAAGGCTCCTGCTCAGGGAGGAAAAGCAGGGAATGACCACCTTGCGGCTATCATTCGAGAACGAGTTTAGCGCGCCTGAGCGGCGACGTCACGAATAAATGACGTCTGGATGTGTCAACCATCACGCGCCGGGCCGCAGCCCCCTCATCTGCCTGTCCCGTCCGAGGATTTGACGTGCCCCGCTCCGCCTTCACCCCCCCCGCCTTCCCGACGGCGCGCCCGCGCCGCCTGCGCCGCGACGCCTTCACGCGCGCCCTGGTGCGCGAGCATTCGCTGCTGCCCAGCGACCTGATCCTGCCGGTGTTCGTGCACGAGGGCACGAACCTGGCCGCGCCCATCCCGTCCATGCCCGGCGTGGCGCGGCAGAGCCTGGACCTGCTGCTGCACACCGCCGAGGAAGCGCTGCGGCTGGGCATCCCGGCGCTCGCGCTGTTCCCGGCCATCGAGCCGCATCTGAAGACGGTGGACGGCGCCGAGGCCTTCAACCCGGACGGGCTGATCCCGCGCGCCGTGCGGGCGCTGAAGTCGCGCTTCCCGGAACTCGGCGTGCTGACCGACGTGGCGCTGGACCCCTACACCAGCCACGGCCAGGACGGCCTGCCCGACGAGACGGGCTATCTGATCAACGACGCCACCGTCGAGCTGCTGGTGCGCCAGGCAATGACGCAGGCCGCGGCCGGCGCCGACATGGTGGGCCCCAGCGACATGATGGACGGCCGCATCGGCGCCATCCGCCAGGCCTTCGAGCGGGCCGGCCTGATCCACACGCGCATCATGGCCTACAGCGTCAAGTACGCGAGCAGCTTCTACGGCCCCTTCCGGGATGCCGTCGGCTCCAAGAGCGCGCTGGGCAAGGCCGACAAGAAGACCTATTACGTCGACCCCGGCAACAGCAACGAGGCCCTGCGCGAAGTGGCGGCGGACCTGGCCGAAGGCGCCGACATGGTCATGGTCAAGCCCGGCATGCCGTATCTGGACGTCGTGCGCCGCGTGAAGGACGAGTTCGGCGTGCCGACCTTCGCCTACCAGGTCAGCGGCGAATACGCGATGCTCAAGGCCGCCGCGGCCAACGGCTGGCTGGACCATGACGCCGTGGTGATGGAGAGCCTGCTCGCCTTCAAGCGCGCCGGCGCGGACGGCGTGCTGAGCTATTTCGCGCTCGATGCCGCCAGGCTGCTGAAGCAGGGCTGAACGCGTGCGGGTCTTCCACATCGAGCCGGACGGCTTCAGGGAGCTGGCGGCCCTGCCCGAGGCCCTGCCCGAACGCGGCTTCCTGTGGCTGGGCTATGGCCGGCGCGTGTTCGAGGTGGGCGAGCCGGTGCTGCAGCATGCGCTGGCGCGCTGGGGCTGCGGCAACATCGTCGACCTGCACGTGTCGGACCTGATCAACAACCAGTTGCCCTCGCACTTCGACTACACGTCCTGGTACGACATGCTGGTGTTCCGTCGCCTGGCCGCGGCGCCGGGCAGCCAGGATCTGTTCGTCGACGACGAGCACGGCACGCTGGCCTCGGCCCAGCGCGCGCTGCGCGCCATCGACACCAGCCCCGTCGGCTTCGCCGTGTTCGACCGCGTGCTCGTCACGGTTCACCCCACCGACTGCCAGGTGCGCGAGTTCTTCGCGCACAAGCTCGACCGCCTGACCGAGGGCCGCGACAAGCGCGACGCGCGCGGCGGCGCCCGCCTGCCGGCCAGCCCGGCCGACCTGATGCTGCGCATGGTCAACCACATGGTGGACAGCTATCTGGAGCTGCGCCGGCTGCTGACCCGCCAGCTCGGCACGCTGCAGCGCGTGCTGCTGGACCAGAACAGCGAGTTCAACGACTGGCCGCTGCTGCTGGAAAGCCGCGACGCGCTGCACCGGCTGGAGGACACCTGCGAGGACCAGCGCAGCGCCGTCCAGGAGTGGATCGACGCGCTGGACGAATGGCCGGCCGACGGCGACCCGCACGTCGCGCGCGAGCGCGAGCTGCTGCGCGTGCGCTCGCGCGACGTGCTGGAGCATGTGGAGCGCGTGCTGACCCATGTGCGGCGGCTGGAGTCCTCGGCCGAGTCGGCCGTGCAGATGCACTTCAGCGCGCTGGGCCACCGCACCAACAGCATCATGCGCACGCTGACGGTGCTGACGGCCATCTTCCTGCCGCTGAACCTCATCACCGGCATCTTCGGCATGAACTTCGAGTGGATGCCGCTGATCCACAGCGCCGGCGGCTTCTGGGATGCCGCGATGCTGATGTGCGCCGTGGCCTTCGGGCTGTGGTTCTTCTTCCGCCGCAAGCGCTACCTGGGCAGCGGGCGCTGATAGGGGTCGGCCACGCCGAGCCCGGCCAGGATCTCGCTCTCGCGCGCCTCCATGCACTCGGCCTCGGCGTCTTGCTCGTGGTCGTAGCCCTGGGCATGCAGCGTGCCGTGGACCAGCATGTGGGCATAGTGGTCCAGCAGCGGGATGCCCATCGCGGCGGCCTCGCGTTCGACGACCTCGGCGCAGATGACGAGGTCGGCGCCGACGACGGGCTCGTGGCTGTAGTCGAAGGTCAGCACATTGGTCGCGTAGTCCTTGCCACGGTAGTCGCGGTTCAGCGCGCGCCCTTCCTCGGCATCGACGATGCGCACGGCGATCTCGCCCGGCAGCTCCAGCGCCGCGCGGATGAAGCGCTGCACCTTGTGGCGCGGCAGCAGCGCACGGTGGCGCGGGTCGGCGAACTGCAGGGACAGGCTCAGTTCCGGTTGACTCATGCTTCCCTCGCTTCGCGCTTGGCGCGCGCCTCGTAGGCCTCGACGATGCGGGCCACCAGCGGGTGGCGCACGACGTCGGCGCTGGTGAAGCGCGTCATCGCGATGCCCTTGACCCGGGCCAGCACATGCTCGGCGTCGATGAGGCCGGACTGCACGCCGCGCGGCAGGTCGATCTGGCTGGTGTCGCCGGTGACGACGCAGCGGCTGCCGAAGCCGATGCGGGTCAGGAACATCTTCATCTGCTCGGGCGTGGTGTTCTGCGCCTCGTCGAGGATGACGAACGCATCCGCCAGGGTGCGGCCGCGCATGAAGGCCAGCGGCGCGACCTCGAGCTGACCTTTCTCGAAGGCCTTGGTCACGCGGTCGAAGCCGAGCAGGTCGTAGAGCGCGTCGTAGAGCGGGCGCAGATAGGGGTCGACCTTCTGCGTCAGGTCCCCGGGCAGGAAGCCCAGGCGCTCGCCGGCCTCCACGGCCGGGCGGGTCAGGATGATGCGCTGCACGCCGGCGCGCTCCAGCGCGTCCACCGCGCAGGCCACCGCCAGGAAGGTCTTGCCGGTGCCGGCCGGGCCGAGGCCGAAGGTGATGTCGTGCGACAGGATCTGCTGCAGATACTGGTGCTGGCGCGGCGTGCGGGCCGACAGGTCGGCGCGGCGCGTGCGCAGCACGAGCGGCCCGTCGTCGCCGGGCCGGGGCGCGGGCCTGTCGGACGGCGCCTTGGCCTCGACGAGGGCGAGCTGCAGCGTCTCGGCCGACAGCGGGCGGCGGGCGCGTTCGTAGAGGCCCTCCAGCAGCGCCTGGGCGCGCTCGGCGGCGGCCTTGGCGCCGTTGATGCGGAACTCGGCGTCGCGGCGCGAGATCTTCACGCCGAGCGCCGCCTCGATCTCGCGCAGATGGGCGTCCAGGCTGCCGCAGACGCGGGCCAGGCGGGTGTTGTCGACGGGCTCGAACTGGAAGCGCAGGATCACGATGGGCGCGGGAAACTCGGGACGCGGATTGTCGCCGCTGGTGCATTCCCCGGCACGGCGGGCCCGGGCCTCCCTCACAATGCCGCCCCATGATTGCCTCGACCGCGCCGGGGGCCCCGATGGCCCGGCGACTCCCCCTCGTCCTGCTGCCGGCCACGGTGCTGTGCTGCCCGGCCGTCGCCCAGGCGCAAGCCCAGATGCCGGCCAGCCTGTACTGGGCCGCCACGCTGCATGGCTGGGTGGCCGCCATGCTGGCGCTGATGGCGACCGTCATCGGCCTGGTCTCCGGCCGACACCCGCGCGAGCGGCCGGCCAACTTCCTCGTCGGCATGATGCTGAGCTGGGTCGTGCTGCGTGCGGCGGCCGCGCCCGGTGCCGCCGGGCTCAAGCCGCTGCTGATGACGCTGCTGGTGCTGTGCGCCGTGCAATATCTGCTGCGCCAGATGAGCTGGCAGCGCGGCTGGCTCGACCATGCGCTGCTGATCCAGTGCCTGGTCGTGCCGGCCAGCCTGCTGCTGCCCGGCGGCCAGGTCGGCTTGCTGGGCGTGGCCTGGTATGTCGTGCTGGAGCTGGAGCTGATCGCGGCGATGGGCTGGGCGCTGTGGCTGCGCCGTCGGCACTTGCGGGCCGACCCCGACGCGGCCCAGGCCCGCGAGTTCCGGCTGATGGCCCTGCTGCTGCTGCCCGCCATGGCGGCCTTGCTGGCCGAGATGCTGCTCGCGGCCGTCAGCGAGTCGCTGTGGCTGACGGCATCGCCCTGGCTCACGCTGGCCCTGCCGCTGTTGACGCTGGCCCTGGGCCTGCAATTGGTGAGCGGCGTGGCCCACGCCCGCGTGGACGCCGAGCGGCGCGTCGCGGCCACCGAGCAGCGCATGGCCGACCGCGTCGCCGAGGTGGAGCGCGTGCATGGCCAGCTGGCCGAGCAGAAGCTGGAGCAGGTCACCGAGCGCGAGCGCAAGCGCATCGCGGCCGACCTGCACGACGACCTCGGCGCCAAGCTGCTGACCATCGTGCACACCAGCGAGTCCGACCGCATCTCGACGCTGGCCCGCGAGGCGCTGGAGGAGATGCGCCTGTCGGTGCGCGGCCTGACCGGCAGGCCGGTGCACCTGATCGACGCCTTGGGCGACTGGCGCGCCGAGGTCGTGTCGCGGCTGGGCCAGGCCAACATCCTGGCCGAGTGGAAGTCGCCGGCCGAGGACGTCGAGCACACGCTGCAGGCGCGCTCCTATGTGCAGACGACGCGCATCCTGCGCGAGTCGGTGTCCAACATCATCAAGCACAGCGGCGCGACGCACGCCACCATTTCCAGCGCCGTGCAGGCCGGCGATTTCATCCTGACCATCCAGGACAACGGCCAGGGCATCCCGGCCGAACTGGACGGCCGGCTGGACAGAGGCCACGGCATGGCGAGCATGAAATCACGCGCCAAGCAGATGCATGGCCAATGCCTGGTTGAATCCGGCCCCGGCTGGGGTACTGTCATCCGCCTGACGATTCCGCTCTGATCCTGTCGAGGTTTCCATGAACCACATCCTGCTGCTCGAAGACATCCCGGAGATCCGTGCCTGGCTCAAGGCCCTGGTCAAGCAGGTGTTCGCCAACGCCCAGATCACCGAATGCTCGCGCGTGCAGGACGCGCTGTCCCTGGTCAACGGCCAGCGCTTCACGCTCGCGCTGCTGGACCTGGGCCTGCCCGACGGCTCGGGCGTCGAGGTCATCGCCGCGCTGCGCGAGAAGCAGCCCGAGGTGCAGTCGGTCATCGTCACCATCCACGACGACGACGAACACCTCTTCCCGGCGCTGCAGGCCGGCGCCTTCGGCTACCTGCTGAAGGAGCAGTCGCGCGAGCTGCTGGTGGAGCAGCTGCAGCGCATGAGCCAGGGCGAACCGCCGCTGTCCCCGTCCATCGCGCGCAAGGTCATCGCCTATTTCGCGGCCCATGCCAAGCCCAGCTCGCAGGCGCTGCTGCACGAGGTGTCGCTGACCGACCGCGAGACCGAGGTGCTGCTGCGCGTGGCCAAGGGCTTCACGCTGCCCGAGATCGGCGTGCAGCTGGGCCTGTCCCGCCACACCATCGCCGACTATGTGAAGCAGATCTACCGCAAGCTCAACGTGAGCTCGCGTGCCGAGGCCGCGCTGGAGGCTCAGCGCCTGGGTTTGTTCGGCCGAAACTAATGGCTTGGGGATGGACCTGTGCGCGCAGCGCGCAGCTCCGTCCTCAACTGACTTAGGTCGGCCCGGATAATGGGCCGATGATTGGAAGACTGACTGGCGTCATCGCCGAGAAATCGCCCCCACAGGTCGTCATCGACGTGGCTGGCGTGGGCTACGAGGTGGACGTGCCGATGAGCACCTTCTTCAACCTCGGCGGCCTGGGCGAGCGGGCGGTGCTGCTGACCCATCTGACGGTACGCGAGGACGCGCATCAGCTGTTCGGCTTCCTTACACACGAAGAGCGCGCCACCTTCCGCCAACTCATCAAGATCAGCGGTGTCGGCCCCAAGATGGCACTGGGCCTGCTGTCGGGCCTGTCCGTCGCCGAACTCGCCCAGGCCGTGTCGCGCCAGGAAGCCGGCCGGCTGACCAAGGTGCCCGGCATCGGCAAGAAGACCGCCGAGCGCCTGCTGCTGGAACTGAAGGGCAAGCTCGGCCCCGACCTTGCGCTGCCGGCCGCCGTGGCCAACGACGCGCAGGCCGACATCCTGCAAGCCCTGGTCGCGCTGGGCTACAGCGAGAAGGATGCCGCCGCGACCCTGAAGGCGCTGCCGCCGGACGTGGGCGTCAGCGAAGGCATCAAGCTGGCCCTCAAGAGACTTTCATGAGCATCCAGACCGACGATTTCGCCCCGGCGCCGCGGCTCGTGAACGCCGCGCCCGAGTCCAGCCGCGAGGAGGCGCTGGAGCGCGCGCTGCGGCCCAAGCTGCTGGACGACTATGTCGGCCAGGCCAAGGCCCGCGAGCAGCTGGAGATCTTCATCGGTGCCGCCCGCAAGCGCCGCGAGGCGCTGGACCATGTGCTGCTGTTCGGCCCGCCCGGCCTGGGCAAGACGACGCTGTCGCACATCATCGCGGCCGAACTCGGCGTGAACCTGCGCCAGACTTCCGGCCCGGTGCTGGAGAAGCCCAAGGATCTGGCCGCCATCCTGACCAACCTCGAAAAGAACGACGTCCTCTTCATCGACGAGATCCACCGCCTCAGCCCCGTCGTCGAGGAAATCCTCTACCCGGCGCTGGAGGACTACCAGATCGACATCATGATCGGCGAGGGCCCCGCCGCGCGCTCGATCAAGCTGGACCTGCAACCCTTCACGCTGGTCGGCGCGACGACCCGCGCCGGCATGCTGACCAACCCGCTGCGCGACCGTTTCGGCATCGTCGCGCGCCTGGAGTTCTACACGCCGGCCGAACTGCAGCGCATCGTGACGCGCTCGGCCGGGCTGCTCGGCGCGCCCATCGATGCCGACGGCGCGCTGGAGATCGCGCGCCGCTCGCGCGGCACGCCGCGCATCGCCAACCGCCTGCTGCGCCGCGTGCGCGACTATGCCGAGGTCAAGGGCGACGGCCGCATCGTCGCCGGCATCGCCGACAAGGCGCTCGCGATGCTGGACGTCGACTCGCAGGGCTTCGACCTGATGGACCGCAAGCTGCTGGAAGCCGTCGTGCACCGCTTCGACGGCGGCCCGGTCGGCCTGGAGAACGTCGCCGCCGCCATCGGCGAGGAGGCCGGCACGATCGAGGACGTCATCGAGCCCTATCTGATCCAGCAGGGCTTTCTGCAGCGCACGCCGCGCGGGCGGGTCGCGACGCTGGCGGCCTGGCGGCACCTCGGGCTCGCACCGCCGACCGGCAAGGCGTCGCCGGATTTGTTCGGCGAATGAGAAGCAGCACCTGACGCCAGGTGCCGCCCATGAAAAAAGCGCTCCGGGGAGCGCTTTTCTGTTTCCGGACCCTGAGGGATCAGAAGTTGTGGCGGATACCGACGGCCAGCGACGACTTGAAGTTATCCGAGCTGGCGTTCTGCACCGGATCCTTGTAGTCGATGCTGGTGTAGAAGCCGTAGACCTTGGTGCGCTTGCTCAGGTTGTAGTTGTAACCCAGCGTCCACTGCGAGGCACCGCCGTTCTTGAAGGTGCCGTCGCTGCCGGAGCGGGTGCCGCCGACGTTGACGTGGAATTCCGATTGGCCCAGCGTGTACATGGCCGACAGACGACCGATGTCGCGGGACTTAAAGCCATCCACTTGCTCGCGCTGGTAGTAGCCGGTCACCAGGAAGGGGCCAAAGGCGTAGTCGGACTCCAGGCCAAAGGCCTTGTGCTTGGCCCAGGCGCCGACCGCGTCGGCCTGCGCATAGGTGGCAGCCACGTGCAGACCGGCAACCTCATAGTTGGCCGACAGATCAAAGGCGCGGCTGTCGTTCGCGGCGCCTTCGCCGGCATGCGCGGAGACGATGAAGCTGAAGCCTTCGAAGGTCGGCGAGAAATAGCCGACCTTGTTGGTGCGGCGAGCGAATGCAAAGTCCGAGAACAAGGCATCCGACGAGGTACCGGTGTCGTGGTTGTGGTTGCTGGTGCGGTCAACCGTGGAGAAGTAGGAATCCGGGAACCAGGTGCCCAGACGAACCGTGCCGAAATCGCCGGACAGTTCGACATTGGCCTGACGCGACCAGAACGTGTTCGACGGGCCGCCGAAAGTCTGGAGGGTACCCGTGTCGGACTTGAAGCCATGCTCCAGGTTGAAGCTGGCCTTCAGGCCGCCGCCGAGGTCTTCGGTGCCACGGAAGCCCAGGCGCGAAGAGTTGTTCTGCACCGCAACCATGCGGTCGTTGTTGCCGAACTTCTGGCTTTCAACCGAAGTGTTCAGGCGACCCCACAGGGTGACGGAGCTTTGAGCGAAAGCCGGGGCGGCAACAGCGGCCAGCGCGGCGACGAGTGCAATCTTCTTCATTGGGTGCCTTTGCAGATGGGTTGCGGCGGGGTTGACGACCCTGCCATGAAGGACAAGTGATGATCAGTATAGAAGCGGGCCTCCCCGGATCGGGCCAGAGCGACGCGTGGATGCAACAGTGAGCCTAGGGGCCTTGAAAAGCGCCGGCCCCGGCTGGTCGCCATTCAGGCACTGACGTCGTCGGCGCCGAGTCCGGCCAGATGCTGGTCGTCGTTCCAGCCGACGAGGGTGAAGCCGTCGGCCGTTGCGAGCAGGCGGTTGATGGTCGCATTGCCCAGTTGCCAGCTGCGCGGCGCGTCCAGCGCCACCTGGGTCGCGGCCCGGTAGAGGCAGTCGAGCACGCCGCCGTGGGCGACGACGGCGATGCCCTGGCCCGGATGGGCGGCGGCCGCGCGCCGGACGGCCGCCAGACAGCGGGCGCTGAAGTCATCCAGGCTCTCGCCGCCGCCGACCGCGAAACCCGGCTCGCGGCGGCGCCAGCGCTCCGCGTCCTCGGGGTGGCCCTCGGTGATCTGCGCCCAGTCCAGGCCCTCGAAGCGGCCGAAGGCGCGTTCGCGCAGGCCGGGGTCGAGCCGAACGGCCAGGCCGCGGCGACGGGCCAGCGCCTCGGCGGTCTGGCGGGCGCGGCTCAGGTCGCTGGCATAGAGGGCCGCCAGCGGCTCGTCGGCCAGCGCTTCGGCCAGGCGCTCGGCCTGGAGCAGGCCCAGCGGGCTGAGCGGGATGTCGGTGTGGCCCTGGATGCGCGTCGCGCGGTTCCAGGCGGTCTCGCCGTGGCGGATCAGGATCAGTCGGGTGGCCTGGTCCAGCACTAGACGCCCCAGACGACGTCGGCGTCTTCCTTGCGGGCCCGCTGCATCAGCTCGTGCAGCGGCCAGGCGCGCTGGCGCAGCGTCACGCCCTGGCGGCGCGGCACGGGCTCGCCGGCGCCCCTGGCCGCGTCGACGGCCTGCTGGAACCGGGCTTCGTCGGCCGCGACGCCGGCCTCCAGCGCCTGCATCAGCCCCGGCAGCGCCGCGGCTTCGAGGATGCCCTGGGGGGCGGGTTCGCGGCCGAGCAGGCGCAGCACGGCGTCACCGGACTCGGCCAGCATGACGACGTCGGCACCAGCCTTGGATTTGAAGCGGTAGAGCATGGCCGCATTGTGTCGCGCGGCCGGCGCCGTGGCTCAGCCGCTGGCCAGGCCCAGCCAGCCGGAAACGGCCGCGTCGACGACATGGCGGCGCGGGCGCACGCGGCGCTCGAACTCCTCGGGCGGCAAGGCCGGCGCATAGAGATAGCCCTGGAATTCATGGCAGCCCGCCTGGGCCAGGAAATCGCGCTGGGCCTCGCTCTCGACGCCCTCGGCGATGACCTGCAGGCCGAGGGCCCGGCCCATCTGCACGATGGCATTGGCGATGCCGACGTCGCTGGCGTCGCTGGGCAGGCCCTGCACGAAGCTGCGGTCGATCTTCAGGCGCTGGATGGGGAAGCGCTTCAGATAGGCCAGCGAGGAATAGCCGGTGCCGAAGTCGTCGATGGACAGCGTGACGCCCAGGCCCGCCAGCGCGCGCATGCGCTTCAGGCCCTCGTCGGCGTCGCCGAGCAGCACGCCCTCGGTCAGCTCCAGCTCCAGCAGGCTGGCCGGCAGCGCGGCCTCGTGCAGCGCCTCGGCAACCTGCTCGACGAAGCCGGCCTGCTGGAACTGCAGCGCCGACACGTTGACGGCAATCGGCATGCGCAGGCCGCGGCCCAGCCAGTAGGCGGCCTGGGCGATGGCTTCGCGCAGCACCCAGTCGCCGATGGCGACGACGAAGCCGCTTTCCTCGGCCAGCGGGATGAATTCGGCCGGCGAGATGTCGCCGCGCTGCGGGTCGCGCCAGCGGATCAGCGCCTCGGCACCGATGACGCGGTCGCTGCCGAGCTCGACCTGGGGCTGGTAGTGCAGGCGGAAGCGCCCCTCGGCCAGGGCCTGGCGCATCGCGTGGTCCAGGCGCATGCGCGACAGCAGGTCGACCTCCTTGCGCGGCACATGGAAGCGGAAGCCGGCGCGGCCGCCTTCCTTGACCCAGTGCATCGCCCGCTCGGCGCTGGCCATCAGCTCGTCGGGCGTGCCGCCGTCGCCCGGATAGAGGGCGATGCCGCAGCTGGCGGTCACCGTGAAGCTCAGCGTGTTGAAGCTGAAGGGCTGGGCCAGCAGCTGCTGCACATGGCGGGCCGCGGCTTCGGCCTCGAAGACCTGGGCGCCGTCGATCAGCAGCGCGAACTCGTCGCCGCCCAGCCGTGCCAGCGTGTCGTTGGCGCCGACGGCGCCGCGCAGGCGCTCGACGATCTCGCGCAGCACGCGGTCGCCGTAGCTGTGGCCCAGCGTGTCGTTGATCTGCTTGAAGCGGTCCAGGTCCAGGTGCAGCAGCGCGAAGACGGGCGGCGGGTCGCCGGTGTCGACGGCGGCCATCTGCTGCACGATGCGGTCGGCCAGCGCGCGGCGGTTGGGGGCGCCGGTCAGCACGTCGGAGCGGCCCAGCTCCTCGATGCGCTGGTGGGCGGCCAGCTTCTCGGACAGGTCGCGGAAGGAGAACACCCGCCCGATGGGCTCGCCCCGGCTCATCTGCGGCAGCGAGACCTGCTCCAGCACGCGGCCGTCGGCCAGGCGCAGCACGTCGCTGGAACGCATCAGCGGCGCGTCCAGCAGGGCCTCGATGCGCAGCCGGTACTGCTCGCCGTCGCGCATGACGCGCTGCAGGCTCAGCCACAGGCCGGCGTCGCCGGGCTCGTGCAGCAGGCCGCCGGGCAGGCCCCAGAGCTTGGCGAAGCGGCGGTTGAAGCTGCGCACGCGGCCGGCCAGGTCGACGACGAGGATGCCGTCGGCGGTGGACTCCAGCGTCGCGCGCAGCTCGGCCAGCAGGGTCTCGCGCTCGGCCTCGGCGCGGCGGCGGCGCGTCTGGTCGTGCAGCAGCACCAGCCAGTGGCGGCTGCCGTCGGGCGTGTGGATGGGGCTGATGCTGCGGCTGACCCAGCGCGGCTGGCCGTCGGTGTGGGTCAGCACGGTGTCGGAGCGGATGCGCGCGAAGGGGTCGCGCGCGGCACCCTGCCAGAAGGCCTCGTCCTCCAGCGAGCAGCACAGCGCGGTCGGCGGCTGCCCGATGGCGCGCTCCGGCTTGAGGCCGAGCAGGCGCAGCGCCGCGCGGTTGACGGCGCTGACCGTGAGGCTGTCGCCATCCACCAGCCAGGCGGGCTCGGGCAGGCCTTCAAGCACGGCGCCAATCAGGGGCGGCGCCTCGGAGACGCGAAGCTGGTGGGGACTTGCCTCGCGGCTGGCGCTCACGCCGCCAACTCCCCTGGGCCCGTGCTGACCGAGTCGAAGAAATAGGCGATGCGCGCCCTCGGGCTGAGGTAGTCCAGCGACGCCCGCGGCAGGAACTGGGGCTTGAGGCTGCGGCGGATGCCGAGGTCGGGCATTTCCTCGAGATTGAGGATGAGGGCCTCTTCCTTGGCCACCCTGGGGTCGTGGACCATGACGCGGGGCTTCAGCGGCCGCGCCGAGTTGACCGACACGACGAGGGCGTAGCGGTCGTCGGTCAGCTGCACGGTGGAACCCGGCGGGTAGACGCCCATCATGCGGATGAAGGCGTTCAGCATGGTCGCGTCGAAGCGGTTGCGGCCCTGGGCGAACATCAGCGACAGCGCCTCGTGGGGCGTCATCGCCTTGGAGCTGATCAGCGGGTTGCACAGGCCGTCGAAGCGGTTGACCAGCGCGACGATGCGCGCGCCGGTGCTCATGCGGTCCATGTTGATGCGCTGCGGGAAGCCGCTGCCGTCGGCGTGCTCGTGGTGCTGGGCAATGATGAGCAGCGGCGCGGGCGCCAGGCCCATGGCCTGGGCGATGGCCACGCCCTTGGCGACGTGCTGCTGGTAGGCCTGGGTCTCGGCGGCCGTGAAGCTCTCGTCGCGGTGGCGCAGGCGCGCGGCGATCTCGAGCTTGCCGACGTCGTGCAGCAGCGAGCCGACGCCCAGGTCCATCATTTCCTCGCGACCGAGGCCGAAGGCACGGCCCAGCAGCAGCGCGATGATGCAGACGTTGAGCGCATGCGCGGTGCTGCGGTCGCCCGCGGCCTCGTTGAGCAGGCGCATGTTCAGGTCGCCCTCGACCAGCATCTTGTCGAGCAGCGCGGCGGTCAGGCTTTCGGCCTGGGCCCGGGCCTGGTGGGGGTCGCCCCGCACCAGGTCGACGACGATGCGAAAGCCGTCGGCGGCCTCGCCGTACTGGGCCTCGCACAGGCGCAGCGCCTGGCGCTGGGCGGCCAGCGCGTGGCGATGGGCCTCGCGCGCCAGCACCTCGGGCGTGGGCTCGTCGGTCGCCGCGGCGGCGGATGTCTCGGGTGTCGCGGGCGCGACGGCCTGCAGCGCGACGGCGTCGACCGGCTCGGCCAGATCGCTCTTGGCCGGGCTCCAGCGCACCTGGGTCAGGCCGAGGCGGCGCAGGATCAGCAGTTGGTCGCTGGACGCGATCTTGAAGCTCGACAGCGGAAAGGGGTGCGACATCCAGCCCAGGTCGAGATGAATGAACATCCCGACGGCCAGTTGGCTGACATCGATCAGCGGATCGCTTGTTCTGTCCTGCATTCGCTCATGAAACCCGTGATGCACCGGGCTCTCCTTGACTCGTCGCCGGCACGACCTTGTGCCGGTGACTTGAGACAGCCTGGAGCTGTACGTCAATTCGGCCCGTTGCGCCCACGGACTTGAGGGAAAAATCACGTCCGTCGCGCAATGCGGAGCTTAGCGCCTGATCGTGACCGAAATCCCGTCACTTTGTCGGGGCAAACGCGAAGGATTGCATGCTCGGCCCCCCGGGCCGCCATCTGCGGCACCCGTCCGGCGGGTCGTTCGGCAGCAACGCCACGGCCCGACGGGCCGGCGCCCCGCCGGGATGGGCTGCAGGCTCAGCGCGCCGCGCGGTGCCGGGCGATGAAGTCGCGATACCAGTGCGCGCTGTCCTTGGGCAGGCGCTCCAGCGTGGCGTAGTCCACGTGGACCAGGCCGAAGCGCTTGTCGTAGCCCGAGTTCCATTCGAAGTTGTCGAGCAGGCTCCAGTAGAAATAGCCGCGCACGTCGGCGCCCAGGCTCATGGCCGCGGCCAGGGCCTGCAGATGGGCGGACAGGTAGGCGATGCGTTCGGCGTCCGGCACGCGGCCGTCGACGATGCGGTCGGCGTTGGCCATGCCGTTCTCAGTGATGAACAGCGGCGGCGGGTTGTACTCGCGGGCCAGGCGCACCAGGTGCTGGGCCAAGACCTCGGGCACGATCTCCCAGCCCATGTCGGTGAAGCCGCGCCGGCCCGGGCCCTTGACCGGCCTGCCGTCCGCGCCGAAGAGGCTTCGCGTGTAGAAGTTGATGCCGAGGAAGTCCAGCGGCTGGCGGATGCGTTCCAGGTCGCCGTCCTCGATGCGGGGCGCGTCGGCGCCGACGAACTCGAGGGCGTCGGCCGGGTAGGCGCCGCGGAAGATCGGGTCCATGTACCAGCGCACGTTCAGCCCGTCGTCGATGCGGGCGGCGCGGCGGTCGGCCTCGGCGGGCGTGGCGGGGAAGGACGGCGTGTGGTTGAGGACAATGCCGAGCGGGGATTTCGTCTCGGCACGCATCGCCCTGACCGCGTCGCCGTGGGACAGCATCAGGTGGTGGGCCACCTGCAGGCTCTCGGCGCGGCTCTTGTGGCCGGGTGCGAACTGGGCCGTCTCGTAGCCCAGCGTGGCCGTGCACCAGGGCTCGTTGTGCGTCGCGATGCCGGCCAGGCGGCTGCCGAAGCGGCGCGCGATCTCGGCGGCGTAGTCGGCGAAGCGGGCGACGACATCGCGCGACAGCCAGCCGCCGAGGGTCTCGTCCAGCGCCTGCGGCAGATCCCAGTGGTAGAGCGTCGCATGGGGCTGCAGGCCGGCCTGCAGCAGTTCGTCGATGAGGCGGTCGTAGAAGCCGAAGCCGGCCTCGTTCCAGGCGCCCTGCCCGAGCGGCTGCACGCGCGGCCAGGAGAAGCTGAAGCGGTAGCAGTCCAGGCCCAGGCCCTGCATCAGCGCGACGTCGTCGCGGTAGCGGTGGTAGTGGTCGCAGGCGATGTCGATGTTGGAGGCGTCGTTGATGCGGCCGGGCTGGCGGCAGAACCGGTCCCAGATGGACGCGCCCTTGCCGTCCTCGAAGGCGGCCCCCTCGATCTGCGCGGCGCTGGTGGCCGCGCCCCACAGGAAGCCGGGCGGGAAGGATTTGGCGAGGGTGGCGGGGTCGAGGCGGTCGAGGTCGAGCAGGTTCATGGTCTTGGATGGGCTTGGCGGCGCGCATCTTGCCGATGTCTGACAACGCTGTCAATCAAATGACATCGATATCTGGTTGCGCAATCAATCCGGCGGCCAGCCGCGAAGGCGGTGCCGCGTGGAAAAGGAGCGAAGGCTCAGCGAGCCCGGGTCGAATCGCGCACGACGAGTTCGTGCGGCAGCACCTGGTGCAGGCCGGCGGCGGCGGTCGGGGCGGCCATGTCGGGCCGCTGCACCGCCACCAGCATCTCGACCGCGGCGCGCGCCATCTCGGCGACCGGCTGGCGCACGGTCGTCAGCGGCGGCCAGACGAGGGCGGCGGTGGGCGAATCGTCGAAACCCACCACCGACAGCTCGCCGGGCACGCTCAGGCCCAGCCGGTGCGCGGCGGCGAGCACGCCCAGCGCCATGTCGTCGTTGCTGGCGAACACGGCCGTCGGGCGCCGGCGGCCGCTGAGCAGCTTGTGGGCGGCGTCGCGCCCGCTGGCGAAGGTGAAGGCGCCCGGCTGGACCAGCTCGGGGTCGGGCTCGATGTCATGCGCGCGCAGCGCATTGACGAAGCCCTGGTAGCGCGCGGCGCTGGCGGACTGGTCCGGCGGGCCCTTGATGATGGCGATGCGCCGGTGGCCGAGGCTGAGCAGCAGATTGGTGATCTCCTCGGCCGCATGCACATCGTCCATGCGCACCGAGGGCACGCCGCGGATGTCGCGCTCCGGGGACATCAGCACGCAGGGCGTGCCGCTCTCGCGCAGGGCCGCGAGCACCTCGGGGTTGTCGCACAGCGGCGGCGTCAGGATCATGCCGTCGGGCCGCAGCGCCAGCACCATGCGGTCGATCTGCTGGCGCAGGTCGGGCGCGTCGTTGTGCAGGGACTCGACGACGAGGTGATAGCCCAGCTCGCGGCAGCGCAGCGTGGCGCCCTGCTGCACGCTGCCGACGAAGATCGCGCTGGGGTCGTAATAGAGCAGGCCGATCAGGAAGGAGCGACCGCCTGCGAGGCTGCGCGCCGACTGCTTGGGCCGGTAGCGCAGCGCCTCCACCACCTTGAGCACCTGATCCCGGGTGCTTTGATGCACGCCGGGTTCATGGTTGAGCACGCGTGACACCGTCTTGATCGACACGCCTGCCTCGCGGGCGACGTCGACGATGGTGGGGCTGGCGCCTCGCGTGCTCATCGGCTCAAAGAATTACTTCTTCTTGGCCTTGGCGGCCGGCTTTGCGGCCGGCTTGGCAGCGGCCTTCTTGGCGGCGGCCTTGGGATCGACGGCGGCCTTGAAGCCGGCGCCCGGGGTGAACTTGGGCAGCTTGGCGGCGGCGATCTTGATCTTCGCGCCGGTGCTGGGGTTCACGCCGTTGCGGGCGGCACGGGCGTGCTGCTTGAAGGAGCNCAGCAGCGCCTGGGCGCGCTCGGCGGCGGCCTTGGCGCCGTTGATGCGGAACTCGGCGTCGCGGCGCGAGATCTTCACGCCGAGCGCCGCCTCGATCTCGCGCAGATGGGCGTCCAGGCTGCCGCAGACGCGGGCCAGGCGGGTGTTGTCGACGGGCTCGAACTGGAAGCGCAGGATCACGATGGGCGCGGGAAACTCGGGACGCGGATTGTCGCCGCTGGTGCATTCCCCGGCACGGCGGGCCCGGGCCTCCCTCACAATGCCGCCCCATGATTGCCTCGACCGCGCCGGGGGCCCCGATGGCCCGGCGACTCCCCCTCGTCCTGCTGCCGGCCACGGTGCTGTGCTGCCCGGCCGTCGCCCAGGCGCAAGCCCAGATGCCGGCCAGCCTGTACTGGGCCGCCACGCTGCATGGCTGGGTGGCCGCCATGCTGGCGCTGATGGCGACCGTCATCGGCCTGGTCTCCGGCCGACACCCGCGCGAGCGGCCGGCCAACTTCCTCGTCGGCATGATGCTGAGCTGGGTCGTGCTGCGTGCGGCGGCCGCGCCCGGTGCCGCCGGGCTCAAGCCGCTGCTGATGACGCTGCTGGTGCTGTGCGCCGTGCAATATCTGCTGCGCCAGATGAGCTGGCAGCGCGGCTGGCTCGACCATGCGCTGCTGATCCAGTGCCTGGTCGTGCCGGCCAGCCTGCTGCTGCCCGGCGGCCAGGTCGGCTTGCTGGGCGTGGCCTGGTATGTCGTGCTGGAGCTGGAGCTGATCGCGGCGATGGGCTGGGCGCTGTGGCTGCGCCGTCGGCACTTGCGGGCCGACCCCGACGCGGCCCAGGCCCGCGAGTTCCGGCTGATGGCCCTGCTGCTGCTGCCCGCCATGGCGGCCTTGCTGGCCGAGATGCTGCTCGCGGCCGTCAGCGAGTCGCTGTGGCTGACGGCATCGCCCTGGCTCACGCTGGCCCTGCCGCTGTTGACGCTGGCCCTGGGCCTGCAATTGGTGAGCGGCGTGGCCCACGCCCGCGTGGACGCCGAGCGGCGCGTCGCGGCCACCGAGCAGCGCATGGCCGACCGCGTCGCCGAGGTGGAGCGCGTGCATGGCCAGCTGGCCGAGCAGAAGCTGGAGCAGGTCACCGAGCGCGAGCGCAAGCGCATCGCGGCCGACCTGCACGACGACCTCGGCGCCAAGCTGCTGACCATCGTGCACACCAGCGAGTCCGACCGCATCTCGACGCTGGCCCGCGAGGCGCTGGAGGAGATGCGCCTGTCGGTGCGCGGCCTGACCGGCAGGCCGGTGCACCTGATCGACGCCTTGGGCGACTGGCGCGCCGAGGTCGTGTCGCGGCTGGGCCAGGCCAACATCCTGGCCGAGTGGAAGTCGCCGGCCGAGGACGTCGAGCACACGCTGCAGGCGCGCTCCTATGTGCAGACGACGCGCATCCTGCGCGAGTCGGTGTCCAACATCATCAAGCACAGCGGCGCGACGCACGCCACCATTTCCAGCGCCGTGCAGGCCGGCGATTTCATCCTGACCATCCAGGACAACGGCCAGGGCATCCCGGCCGAACTGGACGGCCGGCTGGACAGAGGCCACGGCATGGCGAGCATGAAATCACGCGCCAAGCAGATGCATGGCCAATGCCTGGTTGAATCCGGCCCCGGCTGGGGTACTGTCATCCGCCTGACGATTCCGCTCTGATCCTGTCGAGGTTTCCATGAACCACATCCTGCTGCTCGAAGACATCCCGGAGATCCGTGCCTGGCTCAAGGCCCTGGTCAAGCAGGTGTTCGCCAACGCCCAGATCACCGAATGCTCGCGCGTGCAGGACGCGCTGTCCCTGGTCAACGGCCAGCGCTTCACGCTCGCGCTGCTGGACCTGGGCCTGCCCGACGGCTCGGGCGTCGAGGTCATCGCCGCGCTGCGCGAGAAGCAGCCCGAGGTGCAGTCGGTCATCGTCACCATCCACGACGACGACGAACACCTCTTCCCGGCGCTGCAGGCCGGCGCCTTCGGCTACCTGCTGAAGGAGCAGTCGCGCGAGCTGCTGGTGGAGCAGCTGCAGCGCATGAGCCAGGGCGAACCGCCGCTGTCCCCGTCCATCGCGCGCAAGGTCATCGCCTATTTCGCGGCCCATGCCAAGCCCAGCTCGCAGGCGCTGCTGCACGAGGTGTCGCTGACCGACCGCGAGACCGAGGTGCTGCTGCGCGTGGCCAAGGGCTTCACGCTGCCCGAGATCGGCGTGCAGCTGGGCCTGTCCCGCCACACCATCGCCGACTATGTGAAGCAGATCTACCGCAAGCTCAACGTGAGCTCGCGTGCCGAGGCCGCGCTGGAGGCTCAGCGCCTGGGTTTGTTCGGCCGAAACTAATGGCTTGGGGATGGACCTGTGCGCGCAGCGCGCAGCTCCGTCCTCAACTGACTTAGGTCGGCCCGGATAATGGGCCGATGATTGGAAGACTGACTGGCGTCATCGCCGAGAAATCGCCCCCACAGGTCGTCATCGACGTGGCTGGCGTGGGCTACGAGGTGGACGTGCCGATGAGCACCTTCTTCAACCTCGGCGGCCTGGGCGAGCGGGCGGTGCTGCTGACCCATCTGACGGTACGCGAGGACGCGCATCAGCTGTTCGGCTTCCTTACACACGAAGAGCGCGCCACCTTCCGCCAACTCATCAAGATCAGCGGTGTCGGCCCCAAGATGGCACTGGGCCTGCTGTCGGGCCTGTCCGTCGCCGAACTCGCCCAGGCCGTGTCGCGCCAGGAAGCCGGCCGGCTGACCAAGGTGCCCGGCATCGGCAAGAAGACCGCCGAGCGCCTGCTGCTGGAACTGAAGGGCAAGCTCGGCCCCGACCTTGCGCTGCCGGCCGCCGTGGCCAACGACGCGCAGGCCGACATCCTGCAAGCCCTGGTCGCGCTGGGCTACAGCGAGAAGGATGCCGCCGCGACCCTGAAGGCGCTGCCGCCGGACGTGGGCGTCAGCGAAGGCATCAAGCTGGCCCTCAAGAGACTTTCATGAGCATCCAGACCGACGATTTCGCCCCGGCGCCGCGGCTCGTGAACGCCGCGCCCGAGTCCAGCCGCGAGGAGGCGCTGGAGCGCGCGCTGCGGCCCAAGCTGCTGGACGACTATGTCGGCCAGGCCAAGGCCCGCGAGCAGCTGGAGATCTTCATCGGTGCCGCCCGCAAGCGCCGCGAGGCGCTGGACCATGTGCTGCTGTTCGGCCCGCCCGGCCTGGGCAAGACGACGCTGTCGCACATCATCGCGGCCGAACTCGGCGTGAACCTGCGCCAGACTTCCGGCCCGGTGCTGGAGAAGCCCAAGGATCTGGCCGCCATCCTGACCAACCTCGAAAAGAACGACGTCCTCTTCATCGACGAGATCCACCGCCTCAGCCCCGTCGTCGAGGAAATCCTCTACCCGGCGCTGGAGGACTACCAGATCGACATCATGATCGGCGAGGGCCCCGCCGCGCGCTCGATCAAGCTGGACCTGCAACCCTTCACGCTGGTCGGCGCGACGACCCGCGCCGGCATGCTGACCAACCCGCTGCGCGACCGTTTCGGCATCGTCGCGCGCCTGGAGTTCTACACGCCGGCCGAACTGCAGCGCATCGTGACGCGCTCGGCCGGGCTGCTCGGCGCGCCCATCGATGCCGACGGCGCGCTGGAGATCGCGCGCCGCTCGCGCGGCACGCCGCGCATCGCCAACCGCCTGCTGCGCCGCGTGCGCGACTATGCCGAGGTCAAGGGCGACGGCCGCATCGTCGCCGGCATCGCCGACAAGGCGCTCGCGATGCTGGACGTCGACTCGCAGGGCTTCGACCTGATGGACCGCAAGCTGCTGGAAGCCGTCGTGCACCGCTTCGACGGCGGCCCGGTCGGCCTGGAGAACGTCGCCGCCGCCATCGGCGAGGAGGCCGGCACGATCGAGGACGTCATCGAGCCCTATCTGATCCAGCAGGGCTTTCTGCAGCGCACGCCGCGCGGGCGGGTCGCGACGCTGGCGGCCTGGCGGCACCTCGGGCTCGCACCGCCGACCGGCAAGGCGTCGCCGGATTTGTTCGGCGAATGAGAAGCAGCACCTGACGCCAGGTGCCGCCCATGAAAAAAGCGCTCCGGGGAGCGCTTTTCTGTTTCCGGACCCTGAGGGATCAGAAGTTGTGGCGGATACCGACGGCCAGCGACGACTTGAAGTTATCCGAGCTGGCGTTCTGCACCGGATCCTTGTAGTCGATGCTGGTGTAGAAGCCGTAGACCTTGGTGCGCTTGCTCAGGTTGTAGTTGTAACCCAGCGTCCACTGCGAGGCACCGCCGTTCTTGAAGGTGCCGTCGCTGCCGGAGCGGGTGCCGCCGACGTTGACGTGGAATTCCGATTGGCCCAGCGTGTACATGGCCGACAGACGACCGATGTCGCGGGACTTAAAGCCATCCACTTGCTCGCGCTGGTAGTAGCCGGTCACCAGGAAGGGGCCAAAGGCGTAGTCGGACTCCAGGCCAAAGGCCTTGTGCTTGGCCCAGGCGCCGACCGCGTCGGCCTGCGCATAGGTGGCAGCCACGTGCAGACCGGCAACCTCATAGTTGGCCGACAGATCAAAGGCGCGGCTGTCGTTCGCGGCGCCTTCGCCGGCATGCGCGGAGACGATGAAGCTGAAGCCTTCGAAGGTCGGCGAGAAATAGCCGACCTTGTTGGTGCGGCGAGCGAATGCAAAGTCCGAGAACAAGGCATCCGACGAGGTACCGGTGTCGTGGTTGTGGTTGCTGGTGCGGTCAACCGTGGAGAAGTAGGAATCCGGGAACCAGGTGCCCAGACGAACCGTGCCGAAATCGCCGGACAGTTCGACATTGGCCTGACGCGACCAGAACGTGTTCGACGGGCCGCCGAAAGTCTGGAGGGTACCCGTGTCGGACTTGAAGCCATGCTCCAGGTTGAAGCTGGCCTTCAGGCCGCCGCCGAGGTCTTCGGTGCCACGGAAGCCCAGGCGCGAAGAGTTGTTCTGCACCGCAACCATGCGGTCGTTGTTGCCGAACTTCTGGCTTTCAACCGAAGTGTTCAGGCGACCCCACAGGGTGACGGAGCTTTGAGCGAAAGCCGGGGCGGCAACAGCGGCCAGCGCGGCGACGAGTGCAATCTTCTTCATTGGGTGCCTTTGCAGATGGGTTGCGGCGGGGTTGACGACCCTGCCATGAAGGACAAGTGATGATCAGTATAGAAGCGGGCCTCCCCGGATCGGGCCAGAGCGACGCGTGGATGCAACAGTGAGCCTAGGGGCCTTGAAAAGCGCCGGCCCCGGCTGGTCGCCATTCAGGCACTGACGTCGTCGGCGCCGAGTCCGGCCAGATGCTGGTCGTCGTTCCAGCCGACGAGGGTGAAGCCGTCGGCCGTTGCGAGCAGGCGGTTGATGGTCGCATTGCCCAGTTGCCAGCTGCGCGGCGCGTCCAGCGCCACCTGGGTCGCGGCCCGGTAGAGGCAGTCGAGCACGCCGCCGTGGGCGACGACGGCGATGCCCTGGCCCGGATGGGCGGCGGCCGCGCGCCGGACGGCCGCCAGACAGCGGGCGCTGAAGTCATCCAGGCTCTCGCCGCCGCCGACCGCGAAACCCGGCTCGCGGCGGCGCCAGCGCTCCGCGTCCTCGGGGTGGCCCTCGGTGATCTGCGCCCAGTCCAGGCCCTCGAAGCGGCCGAAGGCGCGTTCGCGCAGGCCGGGGTCGAGCCGAACGGCCAGGCCGCGGCGACGGGCCAGCGCCTCGGCGGTCTGGCGGGCGCGGCTCAGGTCGCTGGCATAGAGGGCCGCCAGCGGCTCGTCGGCCAGCGCTTCGGCCAGGCGCTCGGCCTGGAGCAGGCCCAGCGGGCTGAGCGGGATGTCGGTGTGGCCCTGGATGCGCGTCGCGCGGTTCCAGGCGGTCTCGCCGTGGCGGATCAGGATCAGTCGGGTGGCCTGGTCCAGCACTAGACGCCCCAGACGACGTCGGCGTCTTCCTTGCGGGCCCGCTGCATCAGCTCGTGCAGCGGCCAGGCGCGCTGGCGCAGCGTCACGCCCTGGCGGCGCGGCACGGGCTCGCCGGCGCCCCTGGCCGCGTCGACGGCCTGCTGGAACCGGGCTTCGTCGGCCGCGACGCCGGCCTCCAGCGCCTGCATCAGCCCCGGCAGCGCCGCGGCTTCGAGGATGCCCTGGGGGGCGGGTTCGCGGCCGAGCAGGCGCAGCACGGCGTCACCGGACTCGGCCAGCATGACGACGTCGGCACCAGCCTTGGATTTGAAGCGGTAGAGCATGGCCGCATTGTGTCGCGCGGCCGGCGCCGTGGCTCAGCCGCTGGCCAGGCCCAGCCAGCCGGAAACGGCCGCGTCGACGACATGGCGGCGCGGGCGCACGCGGCGCTCGAACTCCTCGGGCGGCAAGGCCGGCGCATAGAGATAGCCCTGGAATTCATGGCAGCCCGCCTGGGCCAGGAAATCGCGCTGGGCCTCGCTCTCGACGCCCTCGGCGATGACCTGCAGGCCGAGGGCCCGGCCCATCTGCACGATGGCATTGGCGATGCCGACGTCGCTGGCGTCGCTGGGCAGGCCCTGCACGAAGCTGCGGTCGATCTTCAGGCGCTGGATGGGGAAGCGCTTCAGATAGGCCAGCGAGGAATAGCCGGTGCCGAAGTCGTCGATGGACAGCGTGACGCCCAGGCCCGCCAGCGCGCGCATGCGCTTCAGGCCCTCGTCGGCGTCGCCGAGCAGCACGCCCTCGGTCAGCTCCAGCTCCAGCAGGCTGGCCGGCAGCGCGGCCTCGTGCAGCGCCTCGGCAACCTGCTCGACGAAGCCGGCCTGCTGGAACTGCAGCGCCGACACGTTGACGGCAATCGGCATGCGCAGGCCGCGGCCCAGCCAGTAGGCGGCCTGGGCGATGGCTTCGCGCAGCACCCAGTCGCCGATGGCGACGACGAAGCCGCTTTCCTCGGCCAGCGGGATGAATTCGGCCGGCGAGATGTCGCCGCGCTGCGGGTCGCGCCAGCGGATCAGCGCCTCGGCACCGATGACGCGGTCGCTGCCGAGCTCGACCTGGGGCTGGTAGTGCAGGCGGAAGCGCCCCTCGGCCAGGGCCTGGCGCATCGCGTGGTCCAGGCGCATGCGCGACAGCAGGTCGACCTCCTTGCGCGGCACATGGAAGCGGAAGCCGGCGCGGCCGCCTTCCTTGACCCAGTGCATCGCCCGCTCGGCGCTGGCCATCAGCTCGTCGGGCGTGCCGCCGTCGCCCGGATAGAGGGCGATGCCGCAGCTGGCGGTCACCGTGAAGCTCAGCGTGTTGAAGCTGAAGGGCTGGGCCAGCAGCTGCTGCACATGGCGGGCCGCGGCTTCGGCCTCGAAGACCTGGGCGCCGTCGATCAGCAGCGCGAACTCGTCGCCGCCCAGCCGTGCCAGCGTGTCGTTGGCGCCGACGGCGCCGCGCAGGCGCTCGACGATCTCGCGCAGCACGCGGTCGCCGTAGCTGTGGCCCAGCGTGTCGTTGATCTGCTTGAAGCGGTCCAGGTCCAGGTGCAGCAGCGCGAAGACGGGCGGCGGGTCGCCGGTGTCGACGGCGGCCATCTGCTGCACGATGCGGTCGGCCAGCGCGCGGCGGTTGGGGGCGCCGGTCAGCACGTCGGAGCGGCCCAGCTCCTCGATGCGCTGGTGGGCGGCCAGCTTCTCGGACAGGTCGCGGAAGGAGAACACCCGCCCGATGGGCTCGCCCCGGCTCATCTGCGGCAGCGAGACCTGCTCCAGCACGCGGCCGTCGGCCAGGCGCAGCACGTCGCTGGAACGCATCAGCGGCGCGTCCAGCAGGGCCTCGATGCGCAGCCGGTACTGCTCGCCGTCGCGCATGACGCGCTGCAGGCTCAGCCACAGGCCGGCGTCGCCGGGCTCGTGCAGCAGGCCGCCGGGCAGGCCCCAGAGCTTGGCGAAGCGGCGGTTGAAGCTGCGCACGCGGCCGGCCAGGTCGACGACGAGGATGCCGTCGGCGGTGGACTCCAGCGTCGCGCGCAGCTCGGCCAGCAGGGTCTCGCGCTCGGCCTCGGCGCGGCGGCGGCGCGTCTGGTCGTGCAGCAGCACCAGCCAGTGGCGGCTGCCGTCGGGCGTGTGGATGGGGCTGATGCTGCGGCTGACCCAGCGCGGCTGGCCGTCGGTGTGGGTCAGCACGGTGTCGGAGCGGATGCGCGCGAAGGGGTCGCGCGCGGCACCCTGCCAGAAGGCCTCGTCCTCCAGCGAGCAGCACAGCGCGGTCGGCGGCTGCCCGATGGCGCGCTCCGGCTTGAGGCCGAGCAGGCGCAGCGCCGCGCGGTTGACGGCGCTGACCGTGAGGCTGTCGCCATCCACCAGCCAGGCGGGCTCGGGCAGGCCTTCAAGCACGGCGCCAATCAGGGGCGGCGCCTCGGAGACGCGAAGCTGGTGGGGACTTGCCTCGCGGCTGGCGCTCACGCCGCCAACTCCCCTGGGCCCGTGCTGACCGAGTCGAAGAAATAGGCGATGCGCGCCCTCGGGCTGAGGTAGTCCAGCGACGCCCGCGGCAGGAACTGGGGCTTGAGGCTGCGGCGGATGCCGAGGTCGGGCATTTCCTCGAGATTGAGGATGAGGGCCTCTTCCTTGGCCACCCTGGGGTCGTGGACCATGACGCGGGGCTTCAGCGGCCGCGCCGAGTTGACCGACACGACGAGGGCGTAGCGGTCGTCGGTCAGCTGCACGGTGGAACCCGGCGGGTAGACGCCCATCATGCGGATGAAGGCGTTCAGCATGGTCGCGTCGAAGCGGTTGCGGCCCTGGGCGAACATCAGCGACAGCGCCTCGTGGGGCGTCATCGCCTTGGAGCTGATCAGCGGGTTGCACAGGCCGTCGAAGCGGTTGACCAGCGCGACGATGCGCGCGCCGGTGCTCATGCGGTCCATGTTGATGCGCTGCGGGAAGCCGCTGCCGTCGGCGTGCTCGTGGTGCTGGGCAATGATGAGCAGCGGCGCGGGCGCCAGGCCCATGGCCTGGGCGATGGCCACGCCCTTGGCGACGTGCTGCTGGTAGGCCTGGGTCTCGGCGGCCGTGAAGCTCTCGTCGCGGTGGCGCAGGCGCGCGGCGATCTCGAGCTTGCCGACGTCGTGCAGCAGCGAGCCGACGCCCAGGTCCATCATTTCCTCGCGACCGAGGCCGAAGGCACGGCCCAGCAGCAGCGCGATGATGCAGACGTTGAGCGCATGCGCGGTGCTGCGGTCGCCCGCGGCCTCGTTGAGCAGGCGCATGTTCAGGTCGCCCTCGACCAGCATCTTGTCGAGCAGCGCGGCGGTCAGGCTTTCGGCCTGGGCCCGGGCCTGGTGGGGGTCGCCCCGCACCAGGTCGACGACGATGCGAAAGCCGTCGGCGGCCTCGCCGTACTGGGCCTCGCACAGGCGCAGCGCCTGGCGCTGGGCGGCCAGCGCGTGGCGATGGGCCTCGCGCGCCAGCACCTCGGGCGTGGGCTCGTCGGTCGCCGCGGCGGCGGATGTCTCGGGTGTCGCGGGCGCGACGGCCTGCAGCGCGACGGCGTCGACCGGCTCGGCCAGATCGCTCTTGGCCGGGCTCCAGCGCACCTGGGTCAGGCCGAGGCGGCGCAGGATCAGCAGTTGGTCGCTGGACGCGATCTTGAAGCTCGACAGCGGAAAGGGGTGCGACATCCAGCCCAGGTCGAGATGAATGAACATCCCGACGGCCAGTTGGCTGACATCGATCAGCGGATCGCTTGTTCTGTCCTGCATTCGCTCATGAAACCCGTGATGCACCGGGCTCTCCTTGACTCGTCGCCGGCACGACCTTGTGCCGGTGACTTGAGACAGCCTGGAGCTGTACGTCAATTCGGCCCGTTGCGCCCACGGACTTGAGGGAAAAATCACGTCCGTCGCGCAATGCGGAGCTTAGCGCCTGATCGTGACCGAAATCCCGTCACTTTGTCGGGGCAAACGCGAAGGATTGCATGCTCGGCCCCCCGGGCCGCCATCTGCGGCACCCGTCCGGCGGGTCGTTCGGCAGCAACGCCACGGCCCGACGGGCCGGCGCCCCGCCGGGATGGGCTGCAGGCTCAGCGCGCCGCGCGGTGCCGGGCGATGAAGTCGCGATACCAGTGCGCGCTGTCCTTGGGCAGGCGCTCCAGCGTGGCGTAGTCCACGTGGACCAGGCCGAAGCGCTTGTCGTAGCCCGAGTTCCATTCGAAGTTGTCGAGCAGGCTCCAGTAGAAATAGCCGCGCACGTCGGCGCCCAGGCTCATGGCCGCGGCCAGGGCCTGCAGATGGGCGGACAGGTAGGCGATGCGTTCGGCGTCCGGCACGCGGCCGTCGACGATGCGGTCGGCGTTGGCCATGCCGTTCTCAGTGATGAACAGCGGCGGCGGGTTGTACTCGCGGGCCAGGCGCACCAGGTGCTGGGCCAAGACCTCGGGCACGATCTCCCAGCCCATGTCGGTGAAGCCGCGCCGGCCCGGGCCCTTGACCGGCCTGCCGTCCGCGCCGAAGAGGCTTCGCGTGTAGAAGTTGATGCCGAGGAAGTCCAGCGGCTGGCGGATGCGTTCCAGGTCGCCGTCCTCGATGCGGGGCGCGTCGGCGCCGACGAACTCGAGGGCGTCGGCCGGGTAGGCGCCGCGGAAGATCGGGTCCATGTACCAGCGCACGTTCAGCCCGTCGTCGATGCGGGCGGCGCGGCGGTCGGCCTCGGCGGGCGTGGCGGGGAAGGACGGCGTGTGGTTGAGGACAATGCCGAGCGGGGATTTCGTCTCGGCACGCATCGCCCTGACCGCGTCGCCGTGGGACAGCATCAGGTGGTGGGCCACCTGCAGGCTCTCGGCGCGGCTCTTGTGGCCGGGTGCGAACTGGGCCGTCTCGTAGCCCAGCGTGGCCGTGCACCAGGGCTCGTTGTGCGTCGCGATGCCGGCCAGGCGGCTGCCGAAGCGGCGCGCGATCTCGGCGGCGTAGTCGGCGAAGCGGGCGACGACATCGCGCGACAGCCAGCCGCCGAGGGTCTCGTCCAGCGCCTGCGGCAGATCCCAGTGGTAGAGCGTCGCATGGGGCTGCAGGCCGGCCTGCAGCAGTTCGTCGATGAGGCGGTCGTAGAAGCCGAAGCCGGCCTCGTTCCAGGCGCCCTGCCCGAGCGGCTGCACGCGCGGCCAGGAGAAGCTGAAGCGGTAGCAGTCCAGGCCCAGGCCCTGCATCAGCGCGACGTCGTCGCGGTAGCGGTGGTAGTGGTCGCAGGCGATGTCGATGTTGGAGGCGTCGTTGATGCGGCCGGGCTGGCGGCAGAACCGGTCCCAGATGGACGCGCCCTTGCCGTCCTCGAAGGCGGCCCCCTCGATCTGCGCGGCGCTGGTGGCCGCGCCCCACAGGAAGCCGGGCGGGAAGGATTTGGCGAGGGTGGCGGGGTCGAGGCGGTCGAGGTCGAGCAGGTTCATGGTCTTGGATGGGCTTGGCGGCGCGCATCTTGCCGATGTCTGACAACGCTGTCAATCAAATGACATCGATATCTGGTTGCGCAATCAATCCGGCGGCCAGCCGCGAAGGCGGTGCCGCGTGGAAAAGGAGCGAAGGCTCAGCGAGCCCGGGTCGAATCGCGCACGACGAGTTCGTGCGGCAGCACCTGGTGCAGGCCGGCGGCGGCGGTCGGGGCGGCCATGTCGGGCCGCTGCACCGCCACCAGCATCTCGACCGCGGCGCGCGCCATCTCGGCGACCGGCTGGCGCACGGTCGTCAGCGGCGGCCAGACGAGGGCGGCGGTGGGCGAATCGTCGAAACCCACCACCGACAGCTCGCCGGGCACGCTCAGGCCCAGCCGGTGCGCGGCGGCGAGCACGCCCAGCGCCATGTCGTCGTTGCTGGCGAACACGGCCGTCGGGCGCCGGCGGCCGCTGAGCAGCTTGTGGGCGGCGTCGCGCCCGCTGGCGAAGGTGAAGGCGCCCGGCTGGACCAGCTCGGGGTCGGGCTCGATGTCATGCGCGCGCAGCGCATTGACGAAGCCCTGGTAGCGCGCGGCGCTGGCGGACTGGTCCGGCGGGCCCTTGATGATGGCGATGCGCCGGTGGCCGAGGCTGAGCAGCAGATTGGTGATCTCCTCGGCCGCATGCACATCGTCCATGCGCACCGAGGGCACGCCGCGGATGTCGCGCTCCGGGGACATCAGCACGCAGGGCGTGCCGCTCTCGCGCAGGGCCGCGAGCACCTCGGGGTTGTCGCACAGCGGCGGCGTCAGGATCATGCCGTCGGGCCGCAGCGCCAGCACCATGCGGTCGATCTGCTGGCGCAGGTCGGGCGCGTCGTTGTGCAGGGACTCGACGACGAGGTGATAGCCCAGCTCGCGGCAGCGCAGCGTGGCGCCCTGCTGCACGCTGCCGACGAAGATCGCGCTGGGGTCGTAATAGAGCAGGCCGATCAGGAAGGAGCGACCGCCTGCGAGGCTGCGCGCCGACTGCTTGGGCCGGTAGCGCAGCGCCTCCACCACCTTGAGCACCTGATCCCGGGTGCTTTGATGCACGCCGGGTTCATGGTTGAGCACGCGTGACACCGTCTTGATCGACACGCCTGCCTCGCGGGCGACGTCGACGATGGTGGGGCTGGCGCCTCGCGTGCTCATCGGCTCAAAGAATTACTTCTTCTTGGCCTTGGCGGCCGGCTTTGCGGCCGGCTTGGCAGCGGCCTTCTTGGCGGCGGCCTTGGGATCGACGGCGGCCTTGAAGCCGGCGCCCGGGGTGAACTTGGGCAGCTTGGCGGCGGCGATCTTGATCTTCGCGCCGGTGCTGGGGTTCACGCCGTTGCGGGCGGCACGGGCGTGCTGCTTGAAGGAGCCGAAGCCCGGGATCGACACGGCGCCACCCTTCTTGACGGTGGTGACGACGGCGTCCAGCAGGGTCTCGAGGATGCGGCCGGCTTCGGCCTTGCTCAGCTCATGCTTGGCGGCCAGGTGTTCGATCAGATCGGTCTTGTTCATGCGGGGGGTCTCGTCCAAAAACGCGCCCGAACGGCTCGGGCGGGCGCGATTGTGGCGCATGCCGAGGGCGCTGCCGCGCGGCGGGAGGTCCGAATTCATCGGGGTTGGCGAGCAGGGGTGCCAACTTTGACGCGATGGATGCTCGCTGCAGCGCAGGAAGGCTCGCCGAAGGCCCCATCGAGAGGCCCTCGGCGGGGACTCGGTCACGTGCCGCGACCCCGGCTTGGAGCGCAGCTCCAAGCCTTTCTCGTCCTCCCGCGATGACCACTGGACATCGCTTCCTGGTCCCCAAACGGCGAAGGCCAGCACTTTCGTGCTGGCCTTCTTCGTTTGGTGCCCAGGAGAGGACTCGAACCTCCACGGAGTTACCCGCTAGTACCTGAAACTAGTGCGTCTACCAATTCCGCCACCTGGGCTTTCAGGGAGGCCGGACTATAGCCCAGTTTTCAGCCCTCCCCGGCGAAGTCGACTCAGATGTCGAACTTCACGCCCTGGGCCAGCGGCAGCTCGCTGGAATAGTTCACGGTGTTGGTCGTGCGGCGCATATAGGCCTTCCACGCGTCCGAGCCGCTCTCGCGGCCGCCGCCGGTCTCCTTCTCGCCGCCGAAGGCGCCGCCGATCTCCGCGCCCGAGGTGCCGATGTTGACGTTGGCGATGCCGCAGTCGCTGCCGGCCGCGCTCATGAAGGCCTCGGCTTCGCGGATGTCGGTCGTGAAGATGGCCGACGACAGGCCCTGCGGCACGCCGTTCTGCAGCGCGACGGCCTCGTCCAGCGTGCGGTACTTCAGCGTGTACAGGATGGGCGCGAAGGTCTCGTGGCGGACCACCTCGGTCTGCGCCGGCATGCGCACCAGCGCCGGCACGGCGTAGAAGGCCTCGGGGAAGCGCTCGGCCAGCGCGCGCTCGCCGCCTGACACAGCGCCGCCCTGCTCGCGCGCCGCGTTCAGCGCGGACTGCATCGCATCGAAGGCCTGCGCGTCGATCAGCGGGCCGATCAGCGTGCCGGCTTCCACGGGCGAACCGATGGGCAGCTGGGCGCGGGCGCGGTCCAGGCGCTCGACCAGCGCGTCGTGGATGCTCTCGTGCACGATGACGCGGCGCGTCGTCGTGCAGCGCTGGCCGGCCGTGCCGTAGGCGCCGAACAGGATGCCGCGCACGGCCAGGTCCAGGTCGGCGCTGGGCGTCACGATGATGGCGTTGTTGCCGCCCAGCTCCAGCAGGCAGCGGCCGAAGCGCGCCGCGACGCGCGGGCCCACGGCCCGGCCCATGCGGGTCGAGCCGGTCGCGGAAACCAGCGCCACGCGGGCGTCGTCCACCAGGGCCTCGCCCGCGTCGGCGCGGCCGATGATCAGCTCGGACAGGCCGTCGGGCGCGGCATGGCCGGCGGCACGGTAGGCCTGCAGCGCGCGCTCGAACAGCGCCTGCGTGGCCAGCGCGGTCAGCGGCGTCTTCTCGGACGGCTTCCACACGCAGGCATCGCCGGCCACCAGGGCCAGCGCCGAGTTCCAGGCCCAGACGGCCACGGGGAAGTTGAAGGCCGAGATGATGCCGACGACGCCGAGCGGCAGCCACTGCTCCATCATGCGGTGGCCGGGGCGCTCGCTGGCGATGGTCAGGCCATGCAGCTGGCGGCTCAGACCGACGGCGAACTCGCAGATGTCGATCATTTCCTGGACTTCGCCCAGGCCTTCGCTGATGACCTTGCCGGCCTCGATCGACACCAGCTGCGCCAGTTCAGACTTGTGCGCGCGCAGCTCTTCGCCGAACAGGCGAATCAGCTCGCCGCGCTTCGGGGCCGGCACGACGCGCCAGGCCTTGAAGGCCTCGTGAGCGCGGCCCACGGCGGCCTTCATGTCGGCGGCGCCGGCCGTCGGGAACTGGGCCAGCACGCCGCCGTCGATGGGCGAGCGCACGGTCAGGTCGCCCGAGGCCGGCAGGTGGACGCCCAGGGCGTCGAGGAGGGAAAGGGTCTGTTGCTTCATGGCGAACATTGTCCCGCGATCAGGAAATGGACTCGACCTGACGGCTTTGTTGATAGGCCGAACCAAAGCGGTTGGCCAGGAAGTCGGGCAGCCTGACCTCTTCCTGACGGATGAAGCCGGTCTGCGGCAGCTTGCCCTCGCGGAACAGGTCCACCGCGGCGCAGATGCCGGCGGCGGTCGTGATCTGGATGGCCGACAGCGGCTGGGCGCCGTCGCGCGTGGCGAAGATCTTGCGGGCGAAGACTTCCTGCAGCAGCACGCCGCCCTTCATGCCCGACACCGTGACGAAGACGAGCACGACGTCCTGCATCGTCGCCGGCATGCTCCTGCGCATGATGTCCTTCAGATTGCCCTGGTCGCCCTTCAGGCCCAGGTCGCCGAGCAGGAACTGCATCAGGTCGCGGTGGCCGGGGTAGCGCACGGTCTTGTAGTCGAGGTTGCGCACCTTGCCCGCCCAGGTCTCGCACAGCGTGCCCAGGCCGCCGGAGGTGTTGAAGGCCTCGTACTCGGTGCCGTCCAGGCTGAAGTGCTCCAGGCCCTCCAGCGGCAGCGCGGCGATGGTCTCGCCGTCGTGGATGGCCTCGCAGGGGTGGCAGTATTCATTGATCAGGCCGTCGACCGACCAGGTCAGGTTGTACTTGAGCTTGTTGGTGGGGAAGGCCGGCAGCGCGCCGACGCGCATCTGCACGTCGCGCACCTCGTCGAACTGAGTGGCCAGGTGATGGGCGACGATGCCGATGAAGCCCGGCGCCAGGCCGCACTGGGGCATGAAGGCGGTCTTGGAGCCTTCCGCCATCTTCATGATGGCCTTGGTGGCGGCCACGTCCTCGGTCAGGTCGAAGTAATGGCAGCCGCATTCCAGCGCCAGTTCCGCGGCCGTGATGGCCAGGTGGTAGGGCAGCGCATTGACGACGGCGTCCTTGCCGCGCAGCTGGGCCGCCAGCGCGGCGCGGTGGTCGCTGTCGACCTCGGCCGTCGCGATGCCCTCGGCGGCCAGCACCTTCAGGTAGGCAGCGTTCCTGTCGAGCACGGTCACCTGGTAGTCGCCGGTGGCGTGCAGCAGGCGGGCGATGGTCTGGCCGATATGGCCGGCGCCGAGCAGGGCGATCTTCATGGGGAGCTCCGTCGAGGGGTTGTCGTTGGCGCGGACTCTAGGCAGGGCCGCCGACGAAAGAAAGCACTACTCCGACGAAATCAATTGCTGATTCGACGAATCGTCGCGATGATTCGTCGATATGGATGATTCACGGGTAAACACGGCCCCGCCGCCCGACGACCTCGACCGCCGGCTGATCCTGCTGCTGCAGGCCAACGCGCGCGCGAGCACGGCCACGCTGGCGCGCAAGCTGGGCGTGGCACGCACGACCGTCGTCGCGCGGCTGGCGCGGCTGGAGGCCAGCGGGCGCATCGTCGGCTACACCGCGCGGCTGGGCGGCGACGAGGCGGGCCGCAGCGTGCAGGCCTTCGTCGGCATCAGCGTCAGCCCCAAGGCCGGGCGCGAGGTCGTCAAGCGCCTATCAGAACTGCCCGAGCTGCGCCAGCTCGCCAGCGTCAGCGGTGAATTCGACTACATGGCCCTGCTGCGGGCCGACACTACGGCCCGGCTCGACGCGCTGCTCGACGAGATCGGCGAGATCGACGGCGTGCTGCGCACCAACAGCTCGGTCGTGCTCGCGCTGCGGGTGGACAGGCAGACCTGAATCAGGCCGAGGCCAGCGCAACGCCGCCAGCCAGCCGTGCGGCGAACGCGCCCTGCCCACTCAACGTGATGATCAGCGACCGGGTCGATCGCGTGGCGGCGACGTAGAAGAGACGCGCCTCGTCGGCCTCCGACTCGCCCGGCTCCGGCATCTGCCCCACACCAGGCAACGCGACCAGCGGGAACTCCAGACCCTTGCTGGCGTGCATGGTCATGATGCTGATCCCGTCGGCGGACGGATCCCAGCGCCCCGAACCCTTTCGCATCTGATGCGGCAGCCTGCGCCGTCCCAAAGCGGCAGCGCATTCCTCCATCACCGCATAGCGCCGGCAAATGATGGCCATGTCGCCCCAGGACGTACCTTGCTCATGCGCTGCTGCCAGCAGTTCGGCGAGCTTGTTCGCCTCGTCGCGCAGCCCGGGCAGCGTGACGATGAGCGGCGCATGGCCCTCCCGGCCGCAACTGATGGGTTGCAGCATCGGGATGCCGTCGTCGCCGCTGTCCTCTGGCTTGAGCAGGTCAGCCGCGATCATGTTGGCCGTCTGAAGCACCTGGCGGGTGTTGCGGTAGTTGATCTTCAGCACGGTCGTGCGCCCCTGCGCCTGTATGCCTACGCTCTTGAAGCTGAACTGCCGCGTCCGCTGGCGCTCGTAGATGCTCTGGGCATCGTCGTAGAGCAGCAGCAGACTGTTGGTGCTCGGGTCGACCATCTGCGACACCAACTTCAACCACTCGGGCCGGAAGTCGTGCCCCTCGTCGACCAGCACCGCCATGTATTGGCCAGAAGGAATCTGCCGCCGGTCCACGCCACGGATGACGTTGTCGACCATCTCGTCGAACATCGCCCGCCCCTGAACAGGGATGGGTTGGCCGTAAGCCACCAGTTGCTGCCGGCACCACTTGTGAAAGTTGCGCACGACCACGCGGTCGCCCAGCCCCTTCGCGCCCATGACAGCTGCCAGCTTCACGGCCAGCGGCTCGTTGAAGCACAACACCAGTACCGGCTTCTGGGCCGTTGCAGCCTTGGCGAGTTGCTCAGCCCGATAGCTCAGGATCATGGTCTTGCCCGAGCCTGCAACGCCATGAATGACCCGATGCCCATCGCCCAGGCTGCGCGCCAGTTGCTCCTGCTGCAGGTCCATCACGCGCAGCAGGTCCGGCACCACGGCTTCAGCCCCATCATCGAACAACGCCGGCTGGGCATTCACTCGCACTTCGGGAAAGAGGATCCAGCGCACGCGGTCGATCTGCGGCAGCGACAGCACGCCGCGCATCAATAGCGGGAACATGTCCCACAGCCGGCTCTGGAACGCTTCGGCGTCGACTCCCTCCGTCATTTCGTCGGCGCAGATGACACGGTGCGGTTCGATGGCCTGGCTCAGCCCGGCACCCTCGAACTGGCGCCGCGTGATGTGGGTGAAGACCACACCGTAGCTCCAGGGGAAAGACAGTCCGCCCTTGTGGCTGCCCTCCTGTAAAACCAGTTGCCGGTCACGCGCCAGCGCGTCCACCACCTGATGGGTGTAATGCCGCGCCTGCTCGATGGGATTGATGACGTTCTTCGGACCACTGTGACCGAGGATTTCCCAGGTCTGCCGGCTGGCCTGCCGGATGGTGTCGAGCCGCCAGTCCTTGACCTCCAGAATCAGAAGGCCGCGCCGCGGATGCAGGATCACGAAATCCGGATGTGCCTGGCGCGGGCCGACCGGCACGTCGTACCAGGCGAGGTAGTCGTCATCGAGCTTCTGCTCCAAACGCTCTGCGAGCCGGCGTTCGCCCGTGGTCATGCGCGACACGCAGGTACTGATCGAAGGGATGAGTGTTGCCACGCCAATTCACCGGCCGGAAAGTTAGTCCGAATGTAGCGGGGCATCCAGGAGCCGTCTCCGCGCGCGCCAGCGCCGTGACGGGGTCGGCCGATTCGCGCGCCGCAAAAAGGCGGCATCATCCGCCCGCACAAGGAGTCCACCCATGACCTGGCTTGCCCTCGGCCTCGCCCTCTTCCTCGGCATGCACATGACCCGCGCGCTGGCGCCGAACTGGCGCGACGCCCAGATCGCCCGCCTCGGCGACAAGGCCTGGAAGGGGATCTACACCCTCGTGTCCCTGGTTGGCTTCGGCCTCATCCTGTGGGGCTTCTCGCAGGCGCGGCAGCAGCCCATCGTGCTGTGGCCGCGCATCCCCGGCATCAGCCACGCGACGGCCGCGTTGATGCTCGTCGCCACCATCCTGCTGGCCGCGGCCTATGTGCCGCGCAACCACCTCAAGGCCAGGCTGCAGCACCCGATGACGCTGTCGGTCAAGGTCTGGGCCCTTGCCCACCTGATCGCCAACAACACACTGGCCGACGTGATGCTGTTCGGCAGCTTCCTGGTCTGGTCCGTCCTCGTCTTCCGCGCGGCGCGCCGCCGCGCCGCGCCCGTCATCGCGGCACCGACCGCCGCCGGCACGGTGGCGGCCATCGTCGCCGGCGTCGCGCTGTGGGCGGTCATTGCGCTCTGGCTGCACGCGGTGTGGCTGGGGGTGGCGCCGCTGGGGCGGTGATCAGTTGCAGGCCCCGGTCACACCGGGTCGGCCGCGCCGGACGGCAGCGGGTGCCCGAAGGCCTGCAGGCGGGCGAGGACCACATCGCGCTCGATGAAGCCTTGATGCTTGCCGAGCAACGAGCGCTTGAGGAAGGGGAAGCCGCAGTCGAGCAGTTCCATCGGGCGGACGAGCGTGGGGTCGTTCACCTCCCGCACGTCGCCGAACCACAGCGCCCCGACCGACATCGAGCGCGCGGCGACGCGGGCGAAGCGGAGTTCCTGCAGGTCGACGATGTGGCGGAATTGGTCGAACGCGATGCCGGGCAGCAGCACCGGCGCCAGCCGCGCCATCGTCGACGGCCGCAGGTCGCGCAGCAAAAAGGCATAGGACTGGATGTGCGGCGCGCGCTGGTTGGACGCGGTGAAGCCGGTCAGCGCCCAGGGCACGGTGTCGAACACCTCGCGAAGGTCCGAGAACGGGCCGTACACCGAGTCGTTCATCACCAGCACGTCGGCGCCCGGTGAGTGCGCCGCCAGGTGCGACAGCGCGAGCCGGTAGGCGGAGAAGTCGTAGCCCGGCAGGTCCTTCCACAACAGGGCATCGCAAAGCCCCCGCAGCGCCTGGAGCACGGCGGCGTCGCGCCGGCAGGCGCACACCACCAGCAGCGGCAGCGCCGATGCCTTCAGGCGTTCCAGCGTGAAGCGCTGGCCGGCCGTCAATTCGCCGTCGGGCACGTAGACGAAGTAGGCCACCCAGCGTGCGGCGGGCGACGCCGGCTTCAGCACGGCCGATGCCGGCGCGCGCCTGGCATGCCGCAGCACCCGGCTGACCGTGCGCACGCTCTCCCCCCAGCGCACCGGCGACGGCTGAAAGGTCCAGTTGCGAATCAGGCCCGGGATGGCAGGGGATGACACGGGCTCGTCCAATGGCTGCATGGCGGCCATGCTAAAGGCGCAGCGAGTGGCCGATGGCCCCCAGGCCGACCTTAAACATGAGGATCAGTCTCGCGCGCGCCCTTGTCCCGGCGCGGGCCTGCGGCCATGATGCGGCGCCCATCAGGAGAGAGACACCCATGGCCACCTCGGCGAAGAAGAGCAAGGCCGCGGCAGCGGCGCCGAAAATCCACGACACCGCGCCCAGGCCCACGCTGGACGCCCGCCCCGACCGCCTCGACCTGCGCGACCTGCCCTATCGCGCGCCGCTGCGCTCGCTGCCCGCGCGCTGGCCGCTCGACGCCGACCTGAAGCGGCTGCTGCCCGCCTATGTGAAGGCCGGCCGCATCCTGAACCAGGGCGACGAAGGCGCCTGCACCGGCTTCGGCCTGGCCTGCGTGACCAACTATCTGTACTGGCTGCGCCACCTCGGCACGCCGCGCAGCAAGGCGCCGCCGCTGGTCAGCGCGCGCATGTTCTACGAGCTGGCCAAGCTCTACGACGAATGGCCGGGCCAGGACTACGAGGGCTCGTCCTGCCGCGGCGCGCTCAAGGGCTGGCACAAGCACGGCGTCTGCAGCTGGGATCTCTGGCCCCTGCCGCTGGACAAGGCCGGCCACGGCCTCTTCGTGCGGCCCTCGCCCGGCTGGGACCAGGACGCGCCCAGCCGGCCGCTGGGCGTCTACTACCGCGTCGACAGGAAGAGCGTCGTCGACATGCAGGCCGCCATCTACGAGATCGGCGCCGTCTACGTGTCCGGCAGCGTGCACGACGGCTGGGGCCTGGACGCCACGCCCCTGCCGTCCAGCCATGCCCAGCTGCCGCGCATCAAGCGCATGAGCAAGAAGACCGGCGGCCACGCCTTCGCGCTGGTCGGCTTCAACGAGCATGGCTTCGTCGTGCAGAACAGCTGGGGCACCGGCTGGGGCGCGAGCGGCTTCGCCGTGCTCGGCTACGAGGACTGGGTGAGCAACGGCACCGACTGCTGGGCCGTGGCCCTGGGCGTGCCGCAGGACCTGTCCGACCTCCGCGCCGACCAGCCCCAGGCCAAGGTCGCCGGCAAGACGGCGCGCGCGGCCAGCGGCTTTCGCGCGGCGGCCGGGCATGGCCTGGCCGCCGTCGGCGCCACGCTGGGCGTGCCGGACAACCCGCGCGACGACCCCTGGCCCTTCAACCACGCCTTCGCGCACCCGCCCTACCAGCCGCTGCGCACGGCCGAGGCCTACACCCACACCCTGGTCTCAGGCAACGACGGCCAGCTGATGACGACCGACTTCACCCGCGCGCGCAGCGACCGCGAGGGCCTGGCGCGCGAGATCGTCGTCGAGCGGCCGCTGCGCTGGCTCAAGGCCGGCAAGGCGGGCAAGACGCTGAAGCTCGCCGTCTACGCCCACGGCGGCCTGAACTCCGAGAACGACGCCGTCCAGCGCATCCGCGTGCTGGCGCCCTACTTCCTCGCCAACGGCATCTACCCGCTGTTCTTCGCCTGGAGGACCGGTGCCGGCGAGACCCTGGCCGACATGCTCGAAGACCTGGGCCGCCGCGTCGTCGGCGGCACCGACGACCGCAGCGAAGGCATGCTGGACCGGCTCCACGACGCCGCCGCCGAGGCCAAGGACCGCGCCATCGAGGCCCTGGCCCGCCAGTTCGCGCGCGGCATCTGGAGCGAGATGCGCGAGAACGCCGAGGGCGGCGCCGTGGCCGGCCATGTGCTGGACCTCGCCGCGGGCATGCTGCGCGAACTGCGCGACGCGCTCGCCAAGGGCGGCAAGGCGCTGGAGGTCCACCTCATCGGCCACTCGGCCGGCGCCATCCTGCTCGGCCACCTGCTGGACCGCCTGGCCGGCGCCGACGCCGTCAAGGTCGCCAGCTGCGAGCTGCATGCCGCCGCCTGCTCCAGCGGCTTCTCCGTGCAGCACTACGGCGCGGCCGACAGGGCCGGCGTGCTGCCGCTGCAGGCCCTGCGCCTGAACGTGCTGACCGACGCCAACGAGCGTGCCGACGGCCTGCCCAGCGCCGAGCGCGAGCTCTACGGCAAGAGCCTGCTCTACCTCGTTTCGCGCGCGCTGGACGACATCCGCAAGCAGCCGCTGCTGGGCATGGAGCGCGCACAGATGCAGCCCGACCCGGCCTGGGCCGACGACCAGTGGGCCGCGCCCCCCAACGCCGACGTCGCCGCCTGGCTCAAGCTCTGGCCGGGCGGCGCGCTGCTGAACAAGGTCGCCACGCCCCAGGTCCGCACGACCAAGGCCGGCGACCGGATCCCCGCCAGCCACGGCAGCTTCGACAACAACATCGAGCTGATGACGGCCACGCTGGAGCGCATCCGCGGCCAAGCCCTGGTTTCGCCCATGGAATGGCTGGACTACTGACAATGGCACCATGAAATACCTGCACACCATGGTCCGCGTCCATGACCTGGACGCGTCGATCCGCTTCTACCGCGACGCCCTCGGCCTGCACGAGGTCAGGCGCTCCGAGCACGAGGCCGGCCGCTTCACGCTGGTCTATCTGGCCGCCGCCGGCGACGCGGACGCCCAGATCGAGCTGACCTACAACTGGCCGGACGCCAACGGCCAGGCCGAGGTTTACACCGGCGGCCGCAACTTCGGCCATGTGGCCTACGCAGTGGACGACATCTACGCCGCCTGCCAGCGGCTGGCCGACCACGGCGTGACCATCAACCGCCCGCCGCGCGACGGCCACATGGCCTTCGTGCGCTCGCCTGACGGCATCTCGGTGGAACTGCTGCAGGCCGGCCCTGCGCTCGCGCCGGCCGAGCCCTGGGCGTCGATGCCCAACACGGGCAGCTGGTGAGCAGCCGCTAGAAAACCACCCCGGCCCTGAGCCCGCCTTCGGGCCGATTCCCCAGCACCAGCAGCGCACCCTGGCGGCGTACCAGCTGCTGCGCGATGTACAGGCCCAGGCCCGTGCCGCCGGCGGCAGGGTTGCGCGAGCCCTCGACGCGGCGGAAGGGCTGACGCACGCGCTCCAGCTTGGCCTCGGGGATGCCCGGGCCGTCGTCCTCGACGACGAAGCGGGTGACGCCGGCCGACAACGCCCGCATGAAACGGGTTCAGTAAAGGCGCCTCTCCTTTGGTGACTTTTCTCTGGCGCGACAAAGAAAGGTTACCCACCCTCGAGGGGCTGAGCCAGGCACAAGGCAGCCCACTGCGGGCTACCTTGTGCCTGGCCAACCTACCCCAAGATCAACTGCAACGACCCCTGCAACGCCTGAATCAACACCTCCAGCGCCTGCAACAGCCTCTCGCTGCCCTGATGCATGCGCTGCACCGCATCCCCCTGCTCCACGCGCAGCCCGCGCAGCAGCAGCAGCCAGGCCTCGTCGACCGCCGCGAACGCCGGCTGCAGGGCCGGGCCGGCCAGCGGCGCGGCGCGAACCTCGTCGTAGGCCTTGATGAATTCGTCCAGCCCGCCCGCCAGGCCGCTCACGTCGTGCCCGGGCAGCAGCTGGGCGAGCAGCCCTTGCTTCGCCAGGCGCTGGCTCAGCAGACGCAGCCGCGTGACCTGGGCCAGCAGGCCCACCGGCCGCTGGCCAGCGCGTTCGGAGAGGCGCGTGACCAGCGCCTCGCTGCTCTCCAGCAGGCGCTGGGCCGCGCGGTCGCTGCGGGCCAGGTCGACCTGGCGGCTGCCCAGCGCCTCGTCGAGCTGGGCCCAGGCGCCCGACACCTCCGCCAGTTCCTCCGCCAGGTCGTGGCGCAACAGCTCGGCCAGCCGCGCCAGATTGGCCGCCACGCGCTCGGCCGAGGCATCCAGCAGGGCTTGCGCCTCGCGCTTCTCGGGCGGGGCCAGCCGCGGCCACTGGCGCAGGGCCTGCAGCTTGACCAGGCGCTGGCTCAGCATGCGCTGCGCGCCGGCCCGCTCCAGCGCCTCGGCCAGCTCGGAGGTGTGCACGACGCCGCGCGCCACCTCGGGCAGCTTGGACTGCGTCTGCATCGCGGTGTTGCGCAGCAGCGCGAAGGCGGCGGCCTCGTCGATGCCGCGCGCCTGCATCAGCAGGCCCTTGGCGCGCTCCGTCCACTTGCGCTCGTCCAGCCTGGCCTGGGCCGCGCTGTCGCGCGCCTGCAGCTGCGCGGCGAGGTCCTGGGCCCACAGCAGCGTGTCGGCCAGCAGGCCGGCCTCGGCGTCGGCCGGTAGCCAGGCCAGCGCGCCGCGGGCCTGCAGCGCGCGGCGCTCGGCGGCGTCGGGCGGCGGCGCCAGCAGCACCACCGGGAGGCCGAAGGCCCGCTCGCAGTGCAGCTGCTGCGCCAACGCGGTGCGGTCCGGGCACCACAGCAGGCCCAGGGCCGGCCCGTCGGCGGGCGGCGCGAGTTCCGCAACGGCGCGCAGCGACCAGCCCATGGCCTGCAGCGCGACCGCCTGGGGCGGCATCTCGGGGCAGCAGAGCAGGGTAGTCACAGAGGGGGCGGAGGCGGTATCGGGCATGGCTTCGTTCTTCACGCCCCAAAACGGCGCAAGAAGCAGGCCAGCGGGCGCCGGCCCCGGGCGGGCATGGGGCTTGCGAGTATCGGCGCGTGGCGCCCGCAATGGTGCGGACCGCCTCCCCGCTGCGATGTCCGAGCCAGCCCTGGCACGCGACCGGCGGGCAGGCGTGGGCAGGCGGCAAACAGCCCTAGCGAGCTCGAGATGTCTGCACTGCAAAACTTCAAACGCGCCGGCCACAGCCCCACGCTGTTCGCCGCCTTCCTGTATTTCGCGTTCTCCTGCTGCATCTGGGTGCTCAACGGCGCGCTGGCCCCCTTCATCAGCGAGACCTACCACCTGACGCCGGCCCAGAAGGGGCTGATGCTGTCCATCCCGATCATGGCCGGCGCGCTGATGCGCTTCCCGCTCGGCGTGCTGTCGCAATACATCGGCCGCAAGAACGCGACGCTGGTGGAGATGAGCCTGATCGCCGTGGCCATGCTCTACGGCTTCTTCATGGTCAAGAGCTACGACGACCTGCTGGCCATGGGCGTGCTGCTGGGCATCGCGGGCGCGAGCTTCGGCGTGGCGCTGAGCCTGGGCTCGGGCTGGTTCCCGCCGCAGTACAAGGGCCTGGCCATGGGCCTCGTCGGCGCGGGCAATGTCGGCACGGCCGTCTCCGTGCTCGTCGCGCCGCCGCTGGCCCAGGCCTATGGCTGGCAGACGGTCTATGCCTGCGCGGCCGGCGCCATCCTGCTGCCGATGATCGTGATGATCGTCTTCGCCAAGGAACCACCCGACGTCGACGCCCACGCGTCGCTGCGCGAGCACGCGGCCTGCCTGTTCGAGAAGGACGGCTGGGCCTTCAGCCTGATCTACGGCGTGACCTTCGGCGGCTTCATCGGCCTGACGACCTTTTTGCCGACCTACTACTACGACCAGTTCGGCGTCTCCAAGGTGCAGGCCGGCCAGCTGACGATGCTGGCGGCCTTCATGGGCGCGGCGGTGCGCGTCGTCGGCGGCTGGCTGTCGGACCGCTGGGGCGGCGTCAACATGCTGACCGGCGTGCTGGTCGTCGTCGCGCTCAGCCTGGCCGCCGTGGGCTTGAGCAGCGGCTCGCTGGCGCTGACGACGCTGCTGCTCATCGTCTGCTTCGCGGCACTCGGCGCCGGCAACGGCGCGCTGTTCCAGCTCGTGCCGCTGCGCTGGCCCGCGGCCACGGCCGTGGCCGGCTCGATGATCGGCGAGGTCGGTGCGCTGGGCGGCGGCCTCGTGCCCAATCTGATGGGCCTGTCCAGGCAGCATGCCGGCACCTATGCCTGGGGCTTCGTCGTGTTCGCCGTGCTGGCCGTGTTGATGCTCGGCGTCATGCGCGTCATGCAGATCCGCTGGACGCGGACCTGGGCCGAAAAGGGAGGCAAGGCCAGAGGCCATGCCTCCCTTTCGGCGAAGGCTAACTTGGCGCCAGCCAAGTTAAGCCCGCTCCGCGGGCGGCCGTAGCCAAAAGGGCGGCCGCGCGCGCCGCGCCGCGGCCCAGGCCGACGAGCCGGTGCACTACCAGCGCGCCTGATCAGCGCGGCAGGAACAGCAGCCAGGCCACAAGCAAGAGATTGAGCAGCAGCGACAGGCCGAAGGCGATCTGCCAGCCAAGCACCGGGTCGCCGCCATTGCGCGGCGGCCGCGCTGGCGCAGGCTGGTCGCGCGCCGCGCAGCGCTCCAGCGCCAGCAACAGCTCATCGGCCGTCTCGAAGCGGGCCCTGGCCTCGCGCGCGACGGCGCGCATGACGACGCGGTCCAGCGGCATCGGCACGCTGGGCTGCAGGCGGCTGACGCCCTGCGGCTCGCGGCGGTAGCGGGCCAGCTGCCAGGGCTCGATCTCGCCATAGGGCAGGCGCCCGGTCAGCGCCCGGTAGAGGGTGACGCCCAGCGCGAACAGGTCGGAGCCGGCATCGGGCGGCGCCGGCGGGTTCTGCCACTGCTCGGGGTTGATGTAGCTGGGCGTGCCGGCATGCAGCTCGCGCGCGGCGGCCGACGAGCGGCGGCTGAGCGCGACGCCGAGGTCCAGCACCCGCCACTGGCCGTCGTCGCCCAGGTGCAGGTTGGTGGGCTTGAGGTCACGGTGCACGACGCCGGCCGCGTGCAGCAGGCTCAAGGACCGCGCCACCGCCTGGCCCAGGGCCAGCGCCTGCGCCGCGTCGAGTGGCCCCTTGGCCAGCAGCTGCTCCAGCGTCTGGCCGCCATGCCAGTCGAAGACGGCATAGAAATGCGTCGCGCCGTCGGCCGGCGCATGCACGCGGACGAAGCCGCTGCCGCCGGCCGCGGCACCACGGCGATGGCGCGGCGCCTCGGCGAGGTGCAGGCCCAGCCAGATCTCGTGGGCCAGCATGGCGCGCTCCTCGGGGTCGTCGGCGCGGCCCGGGCGCAGCATCTTCAGCGCCACCAGCCGGCCGCTGGCCGCCTCGCGCGCCTGCAGCAGGCGGTGCACGCCGTTGTCGGCGACGAGGGCGGTGACCTGGTAGCCGTCCAGCACCGCGCCCACGCCCAGCGGGCCGGGGCTGGGCAGCGTGCGGCCCAGCGCGGCGAGGTCGTTCAGGCCGGGGTCGGCCAGGTCCTTCACGTCCAGCACCAGCGCGGTCGCGTTGTCGTGGCTGCCGGCGGCCAGGGCCGCGGCGGTCAGCGCGTCGGCCGCGGCCTGGGCGCCGGGCGTGGCGCGCAGCAGGTCGGCGATCTGGCGGCTGCGCAGCGCGCCGTGCACGCCGTCGCTGGTCAGCAGCAGGCGGTCGCCCACGCGCAGCTCGCCCTGGCTGTGGTCCAGGCGCAGCGCGTCGTCCAGGCCCAGCGCACGCGTGAGGCCGGCGAAGTCGCGGCGCTCCAGGCGGTGGTCCTGCGTCAGCAGCAGGCAGTCGCCGTCGCGCAGCAGCCAGGCGCGGCTGTCGCCGACATGGGCGATGGCATAGCGGCGCCCGCGCAGCGCCACGGCCGTCAGCGTCGTCAGCGCCTCGCGGGGCTCGCCCTGCGGGCCGGGGCGGCGGTTGTGCGCGGCCAGCCAGGCGTTCTGGTGGCCGAGCAGGCGGTCCAGCGCCACGCTGCTGTCCCAGTCGGCCGGCACCGCGTGGAAGTCGCGCAGCAGGCTCATCACCGAGGTCTGCGCGGCCATCAGCCCCTCACTGCCCGATCCACCGCCGCCGCTGACGCCGTCGGCCAGCGCCGCGACCCAGCCGCGCTCGGCCTCGTGCGGCTGCGGCGCCTGCACGCCGGCGAAGTCTTCGTTGCGCGGGCGCTTGCCTTGCAGGCTGGACAGGCCGGTGTCGAGTTCGAAGCGCATGGGAGTGGGAAGTCGGGAATGCAACCACAGAGGCACAGAGACACAGAGGAAAGCAGTCCTGAATTTCTCTGTGTCTCCGTGCCTCAGTGGTTGCATTTTTATGGGCGGGCCGATGCCCGCACTTGGTGCAAGTTTCGAGACGAGTGCACCCGCACCGGGCCAAAAACCGCTTCGGCGTGGGGCGCCGCTGGCTGCGGCAGGGTGGAAAGGCCAGCTTCATCGCTGGCACATGCCTTGCAAAGCAAAGGGCAGACCAGCTCTGTTGTTTGAGGTGTGGCATGAAGAAGGACCTGGGTACGGTAGTGGAGCGCGACCGAGGGGCGGGCGAGGCGGGTCGCGAGCAAGGCGCGACGACGCAGTGGGCTCTTGCCCACAAGGAGGAGCAACGCAGCCCGCGGCCCGAAGCGCCAGCCCAGCGGGTGCGCTCGACTGCCGTACCCAGGTTAAAGCTCGTGATGGTGGGCAACGGCATGGCCGGCGTGCGCACGCTGGAGGAACTGCTGAAGATCGCGCCGGACCTCTACGAGATCACGGTCTTCGGCGCCGAGCCCCACCCCAACTACAACCGCATCCTGCTGTCGCCGGTGCTGGCCGGCGAGCAGACGCTGGACGAGATCATCCTGAACCCGCTCTCCTGGTACGAGGAGAACGGCATCACGCTGCACCTGGGCAAGACCGTCACGCAGATCGACCGCGTGCGCCGCCGCGTCGTCGCCGCCGACGGCACAACGGCCGACTACGACCGGCTCTTGATCGCCACCGGCTCCAACCCCTTCGTGCTGCCGGTGCCGGGCAAGGAACTGGAAGGCGTCATCGCCTACCGCGACATCGCCGACACCAACGCGATGATCGACGCGGCCGCCAAGTACAAGCACGCCGTCGTCATCGGCGGCGGCCTGCTGGGGCTGGAGGCCGCCAACGGGCTGATGCTGCGCGGCATGCGGGTCACCGTCGTGCACCTGACCGACACGCTGATGGAGCGCCAGCTCGACACCGTGGCCGGCGACCTGCTGCGCAAGTCCCTGGTCGAGCGCGGCCTGGACTTCCGCCTCGGCGCGCAGACGCAGGCGCTGCTGGGCAACGAGGCCGGCCGCGTGCGCGCCTTGCAACTCAAGGACGGCACCGAGCTGCCGGCCGACCTCGTCGTCATGGCCGCCGGCATCCGCCCGAACACGGTGCTGGCCGAGAGCGCCGGCCTGCACTGCCACCGCGGCATCGTCGTCACCGACACGATGCAGACCGTCACCGACCCGCGCGTCTACTCGGTCGGCGAATGCGCGGCCCACCGCGGCATCGCCTACGGCCTCGTCGCGCCGCTGTTCGAGCAGGGCAAGGTCTGCGCGACGCATCTGGCGCAGTTCGGCATCGGCCGCTACCTGGGCTCGTCGGTCAGCACCAAGCTCAAGGTCACGGGCATCGACCTCTTCAGCGCCGGCAACTTCAGCGGCGGCGCGGGCACGGAGGAGATCGTCATGAGCGACCCCTTCGCCGGCGTCTACAAGAAGCTCGTCATCCAGAACGACCAGCTCGTCGGCGCCTGCCTGTATGGCGACACGGTGGACGGTGGCTGGTATTTCAAGCTGCTGCGCGAGGGCCGCAAGATCGCCGACATCCGCGACAAGCTGATGTTCGGCGAGGCCGGCGCCAACATCGGCGACGTGGGCCACCAGGGCGTCAGCCGCGCGGCCGCGATGGCCGACACCGACGAGGTCTGCGGCTGCAACGGCGTCGCCAAGGGCAGCATCTGCAAGGCCATCCGCGACAAGGGCCTGTTCACGCTGGACGAGGTGCGCAAGCACACCAAGGCGAGCGCGAGCTGCGGCTCGTGCACCGGCCTCGTCGAGCAGCTCATCATGTTCACGGCCGGCGGCGACTACTCGGCCGCACCCAAGAAGAAGGCCATCTGCGCCTGCACCGAGGCCAGCCACCAGGACACGCGCGACGCCATCGTCAAGGGCCATCTGCTGACCTCGGCCGAGGTCTTCAAGGCGCTGGACTGGCGCACACCCAATGGCTGCGCGACCTGCCGCCCGGCCATCAACTACTACCTGATCAGCACCTGGCCCAAGGAGGCGGTGGACGACCCGCAGAGCCGCTTCATCAACGAGCGCTCGCACGCCAACATCCAGAAGGACGGCCGCTACTCCGTCATCCCGCGCATGTGGGGCGGCGAGACGACTTCGACCGAGCTGCGCCGCATCGCGGACGCGGTGGACAAGTACAAGATCCCCACCGTCAAGGTCACCGGCGGCCAGCGCATCGACCTGCTGGGCGTGAAGAAGGAAGACCTCGTCAACGTCTGGCAAGACATCGGCATGCCCTCCGGCCATGCCTATGCCAAGGCGCTGCGCACGGTGAAGACCTGCGTCGGCAGCGAGTGGTGCCGCTTCGGCACGCAGGACAGCACGCAGATGGGCAAGGACCTGGAGCGGGCGCTGTGGCGCATGTATGCGCCGCACAAGGTCAAGATCGCCGTGTCGGGCTGCCCGCGCAACTGCGCGGAGGCCGGCATCAAGGACGTCGGCGTCATCGGCGTCGACTCGGGCTGGGAGATCTATGTCGCCGGCAACGGCGGCATCAAGACCGAGGTGGCCGAGTTCCTCTGCAAGGTCAGGACGCCCGAGGAGGTGCTGGAGGTCAGCGGCGCCTTCCTGCAGCTCTACCGGCTGGAGGGCTGGTACCTGGAGCGCACGGTGCATTACGTGGCCCGGGTCGGCCTCGACCATGTGAAGAAGAAGATCCTCGACGACGCCGTGAACCGCCAGGCGCTGTGGTCCCAGCTGCAGTTCAGCCTGGCCGGCGAGCCCGACCCGTGGTTCGAGTTCGACACGGCCGGCGTGGATTTGCGGCAATTCGAAAAGGTCGGTGCGTGATGCTGACCCGCCGCAGCACCCTCTTCGCCGGCCTCGCCTCGGCCGGCCTGCCCACGCTCGCCCAGGGCGGCCACATCAGCCAGCTCGGCGAGGCCATCGACATGGCCGGCGCCCAGCGCATGCTGAGCCAGCGCATGGGCAAGGCCTGGCTGGGCCAGCTGCGCCCCGAGCTGGCCGAGCGCGCCCGCGCCGTGCTGAAGGCCAGCGAGGCCCGCTTCGAGCGCCAGCTCGGCGAGCTGCTGGCCTATGCGCCCACGGCCGAGATCGCCGGCAGCTACAGGGCCATGCGGCACCGCTTCGACGACTACCGCGCGCTGCTGCAATGCGCGCCCTGCCGCGAGCGCGTCGACGAGCTGCTGCAGTGCTCGGGCGAGATGCTCAGCATCGCGCAGAGGGCCACCGGCCAGCTGCAGCAGCGCTCGCTCGCGGACTCGGCCCGCCTCGTCAACCTGTCGGGCCGCCAGCGCATGCTGTCGCAGCGCCTGGCGCTGTACTTCCTGGCCGGCCAGCAGGGCGCGCGGCCCGAGCTGGTCGGCGCCGAAACGGCCCGCGCCCGCGCGGAGTTCGAGGTCGCGCTGGAGACGCTGTCCGCCGCGGCCGAGGCCTCGCCCGCCATCCGCGCCAACCTCGGCCTGGCGCGCAACCAGTGGGTCTTCCTGCAGGCCGCGCTGGCCGGCCAGAGCCAGGGCCCGCAGGCGGCCAGCGATGTCTTCGTCGCCAGCGAGAACCTGCTGGCCGTGATGGAGACCGTGACCGGGCAGTTCGCCCGCCAGCTGGGTTGACGAGGGATGACGACGATGAACGACTGGACCCGCATCTGCCGCCTGCAGGACATCCCCGTGCTCGGCTCGCGCCGCGTGCAGCGCCCGGCCGGCATGGACGTGGCCCTGTTCCGCAACGCCGAGGACGAGGTCTTCGCGCTGCTGGACCGCTGCCCGCACAAGGGCGGCCCGCTGAGCCAAGGCATCGTCTTCGGCAACAGCGTGGCCTGCCCGCTGCACAACTGGACGATAGGCCTGGGCAACGGCTGCGCCCGGGAGCCGGATGAAGGCTGCACGCCGGCCTTCCAGGTGAAGCTGGACGGCGGCGAGGTCTTCCTGCTGAGGGCCGAGCTCGAAACCCTGGCCGTGGACCTCGTCGCACCCGTGGCGGGACCGAAGATTCCGATTGCGGCGGCGTGATGGCTGAAACCAAATCCACCTGCCCGTATTGCGGCGTCGGCTGCGGTGTCGTCATCGAGCATGAGGACGGACAGATCACCGGTGTGCGCGGCGACCCGGACCACCCGGCCAACTTCGGGCGGCTCTGCACCAAGGGCAGCAATCTGCACCTGACGGCCACGCCCGTCGTCATCCAGCACCAGCGCCTGCGCCAACCGCAAAAGCGCGCGACGCGCAGCGCCCGGCCCGAGGTCGTGAGCTGGGACCAGGCCAACCGCGAGATCGCCGACCGGCTGCTGGCCATCCGCGCCGCCCACGGCCCGGAATCCATCGGCGTCTACATCTCCGGCCAGCTGCTGACCGAGGACTACCACGCCTTCAACAAGCTGGCCCGCGCCGTCATCGGCACGCCCCACATCGACTCCAACTCGCGGCTGTGCATGAGCTCGGCCGTCGTCGGCTACAAGCAGTCCCTGGGCGCCGACGCGCCGCCCTGCAGCTACGAAGACATCGAGCTGGCCGACTGCGTGCTCGTCAGCGGCGCCAACCCGGCCTGGGCCCACCCCATCCTGTTCCGCCGCCTCGAAGCGGCGCGCGCCGCCAAGACGGGCCACAAGCTCATCGTCATCGACCCGCGCCGCACCGAGACGGCCGAGCTCGCCGACCTGCATCTGCAGCTGCGCCCCGGCACCGACGTGGCCCTGTGCCACGGCCTGCTGCATGCCGTCATCTGGCAGGGCTGGACGGCGCCCGGCTTCATCGCCGAGTCGACCGAAGGCTTCGACGAACTGAAGGAACTGGTGCGCGACTGGACGCCGGCGCGCGCCGCCCAGGTCTGCGGCCTGGACGAGGCCGACATCTGGCGCGCCGCCGAATGGTTCGCCACGTCGCCTTCGTCCTTGAGCCTCTATTGCCAGGGCCTGAACCAGAGCAGCAGCGGCACGGCCAAGAACACCGCCCTCATCAACCTGCACCTGGCCACCGGCCAGATCGGCAAGCCCGGCGCCGGCCCCTTCTCGCTGACCGGCCAGCCCAATGCGATGGGCGGCCGGGAGAGCGGCGGCATGGCGACGCTGCTGCCCGGCCACCGCGACCCGGGCAGGCCCGAGGACTGGGCCGAGGTCGCCACGCTGTGGAACGTGCCCGATCTGCCCGACAGGCGCGGCCACACCGCCGTCGAGATGTTCGAGGCCGCCGCGCGCGGCTCAATCCGGGCGCTGTGGATAGTCTGCACCAACCCGGCCCAGTCCATGCCCGACCAGGCCGTCGTGCGCCGCGCACTGGATCGCTGCGAGCTGGTCATCTTGCAGGAGGCCTTTGCCCACACGGCCACGGCCAAGTACGCCGACTACCTGCTGCCCGCCGCGACCTGGGGCGAGAAGGAAGGCACCGTGACGAACAGCGAGCGCCGCATCAGCCGCGTGCGCCCGGCCGTGCCGCCGGCCGGCGAGGCGCGTGCCGACTGGCGCATCGCGCGCGACATCGCCGCGCTGATCGACGCCGGTCTGGGCCGCCCGCCGCGCCTGGCCGCCGCCACGCCCGAGGCCCTTTGGCTGGAGCACCGCGCCGCCACGCGGGGCCGCGACCTCGACATCACCGGCCTGAGCTGGGCCAAGCTCGACGCCGACGGCCCGCAGCAATGGCCCTTCGTGAACGCCGCCACGCCGCGCCTCTACACCGACGGCCGCTTCGCCACCGCCGACGGCCGCGCCCGCTTCGTCGCCAAGCCCTACCAGCCGCCGGCCGAGGAGCCCAGCCCCGGGCTGCCCTTCGCGTTGACGACCGGCCGGCTGCGCGACCAGTGGCATGGCATGAGCCGCAGCGGCAGCGTGCCCGGCCTGTTCGCCCACGAGGGCCGCCCGGCCGTGCGCATGCACCCTGCCAATGCCGCGCGCCGCAAGCTGGCCGAGGGCGAGCTCGTCACGGTGCGCTCGCGCCGCGGCGAGCTCGTGCTGCCGCTGAAGCTGGATGAGAACCTGCCGCCCGCCGGTGCCGATATCGCGATGCACTGGGGCGACGAATTCATCGGCGCGCAGGACGGCATCAACGCCGTCACGCAGGGCGCCTTCTGCCCCGACTCCAAGCAGCCCGAGCTGAAGTTCAGCGCCGTCGCCATCGAGCCCGCCGCCCTGCCCTGGCGGCTGAGCGCCTGCGCCTGGGTCGCCCCCGAGCGCGGTGCCGCGCTGCGCGAGCAGCTGCGCGCGCTGATGCCGCGCTTCGGCTATGCCCACTGCCTGCCCGAGCCGACCCGCACCGGCCTCATCGGCTGGGCCTTCGAGGCCGCCAGCGCCGACGCGCCCGCGCCTGAACTGATCGACGAGCTGGCCGCCGCCCTCGGCCTGAATGGCGCCCATGTGCTGCGTTATGCCGATGCCCAGCGCGGCCGGCTGCGCCTGCTCAATCTCGACGGCGACGACCTGCAGGCCGCGCCGCTGCAGGCCCTGCTGCGCGTCGGCCAGCACGACGAAGGCGCCTGGCTCGTCGACCTGTGGCGCGAGCGCACCGCCGCATCCACGGTCGGCCGCTGGCTGCTGTCGCCCGGCGCGCCGCCGACGAACACCGCCGCCGCCAGCGCGCAGGTCTGCAACTGCTTCGACGTGCGCGAGGACGTCATCCGCCTGACGCTGTCGCATTGCAGCGGCAGCCCCGCCGAGCGCCTCGCCCAGCTGCAGGCCGAGAAGCGCTGCGGCACGCAATGCGGCTCCTGCCTGCCGGCCTTGCGCCGCCTTGTTGCTGCGACTCCCGAAGAGGTGCCCGCATGAACGCACATCCCGTCTACCTCGTCGGCGCCGGCCCCGGCGACCCGGAGCTGCTGACCGTCCGCGCACTGAAGCGCATCGAGGCTGCCGATGTCGTGCTGGCCGACGACCTCATCGACCCGCGCGTGCTGGCCCTCGTGAAAGGCCGGCTGCTGCGCGTCGGCAAGCGCGGCGGCTGCATCTCGACGGACCAGCACTTCATCCACGCGCTGATGATCCGCGAGGCCCGCGCCGGCCACCGCGTCGTGAGGCTCAAGGGCGGCGACCCCTTCGTCTTCGGCCGCGGCGGCGAGGAGGTCGACGCGCTGCGCGAAGCCGGCCTCGACGTGGAGGTCGTGTCGGGCCTGACCAGCGGCATCGCCGGCCCGGCCGCCGTCGGCATCCCGGTGACCGACCGCCGCGCGTCGCCCGGCGTCATTCTCGTGACCGGCCACCCGGGCGAAGGCCGCGCCGAGCCCGACTGGGCGGCCCTGGCCCGCACCGGCCTGACCCTGGTCATCTACATGGGCGTGGCCCGTGCGGCGGACATAACTTCTCAGCTGCTCGCCGCCGGCCTGCGCGCCGACCTGCCCGCGGCGGTCGTCAGCGCCGCGCACACGGCCCGGCAGCGCCACGCGGTGACGACGCTGACCGGACTGCCGGACTGCATCGAGCGCGAAGGGCTGCAAAGCCCGGCGCTGCTGGTGGTGGGCGAGGTGGCCGCCATGGCGGCGCTCGACGCGTTGCCGCTGGGCCGACAACAGGCGGGCTGAGGCGCGTCTTCGGACACGGACCGGCCGGCGGCGACCCCAGATCCGGCAGGCACCGGGCTCACCATTCGGCTATGCGGTCGCCGCGCCCAGCAGTTCCAGCAGCAGCCCTCTGCCGGCGGCCCAATCGCCAATGCCCGACTGCTCGTTCATGTGGCCGGCGTCCTCGACGGTGACGAAGCGACTGCCCCAGCATGCGGCAAAGAACCCCGCACGCTGGAGGTCGACACGCGGGTCATTCGTGCTGGCCACCACGATGCTCCGGAAGGGAAAGCTCACCAGGGGCATAGGGCCGAATCAACGCACCTCCGGCGGCGTATGCGCGGCCGATTCGACGTCAGATGGGCACACGAGCAATGCGGCACTCGCACCCTGCCCAAACTTCCCGACCCAATGCGCGACGAGGGCGCAGGCCAGGCTGTGCGCGACCAGTACCGGAGGCGATGCGCACGAAGCGATGCAGCGCTGCAATGTGTCGAGCCACTCCGCGAGGTCGGGCCGGTCCCAGTCGCGTTGCATCACGCGCGAGCACGACGAGTCGGCGGCTTCCCACCGGCTCTGCCAGTGGCCCGGCCCCGAGCCGTGCAGCCCCGGGACGATGAGGATGGGCGGGGTCGACATGCTGCCTCGGGTTGCTGCGCAGGGCTGATGATGCTCCCGCTCTGCCGCCTTCGTCAGCGTCGGCGCAACGCCGTGGCCGCCTCAGCTCAGCTTGAAGCTGCTCACCAACCCCGCCAGCCGCACCGCCTGCTCCTTCAGCGACTGGGCCGCCGCGGCGGATTCCTCCACCAGCGCGGCGTTCTGCTGGGTCATCCGGTCCAGCTCGGTCACGGTGCCGTTGACCTGATGCAGGCCCGCGCTCTGCTCGGCGGCCGCGGCGCTGATCTCGCCGATGATGTCGGTCACGCGCTGAACGGAGCCGACGATGTCGGTCATCGTCGTGCCGGCGTCGTTGACGAGATGGGTGCCGGCCTCGACGCGCTCGACGCTGGCGCCGATCAGCGCCTTGATCTCGCGCGCGGCCTCGGCGGCCCGCTGGGCCAGCGAGCGCACCTCGCCCGCGACGACGGCGAAGCCGCGGCCCTGCTCGCCCGCGCGGGCAGCTTCCACCGCGGCGTTCAGCGCCAGGATGTTGGTCTGGAAGGCGATGCCGTCGATGGTGCCGATGATGTCGCCGATCTTGCGGCTGGCTGCGTTGATCTCGCCCATCGTGCTGACGACGCGCGCCACCACCTCGCCGCCGCGGCCGGCCGTCTCGGCGGCGGCGCCGGCCAGCTGCTTGGCCGTCATGGCCGAGTCGGCGCTCTGGCCGACGGTACCGGTCAGCTCGGTCATCGAGCTGGAGGCCTGCTGCAGGCTGGAGGCCGTCTGCTCGGTGCGGTGGGACAGGTCCATATTGCCGCTGGCCACCTCGGCCGACGCGACCTGGATGCTCTCGGCGGACTCGCGCACCTGGCCGACGATCTCGGACAGCGAGCGCTGCATGGCGGCCAGGGCCTGCATCATCTCGGCGGATTCGTCGGTGCCGCTCACCTCCGGCGCGCGCGACAGGTCGCCCTCGGCCATGCGCTCGGCGAAACGCTTGGCCGCCGTCAGCGGGCCGATGATGGAGCGCGAGATCTGCACGGCCAGCATGCCGCCGACGGCGACGCAGGCCAGGAAGGCGACGATCAGGCCGACGAAGAGGCTGCTGACCAGGCCGTCGACCTTGGCGAACACCTCGTCGCCGCGCTTCCTCAGGTCGCCCTCGATGCTGGTGAGCATGGCCAGCGCGGGGTCGAAGGCGCCGTCGGCCGCCTTCATGTCCTCGAAGGCGGCCTGGGCGTCGGGGTAGCCGTCGGCCACCAGCTTTTCGGCCGCGGGCCTGACGGCCTTGCGGTAGTCGGCGATCAGGCCGCGGAACCTGGCCAGCGCCTCGCGCCCCTTGTCCTCGGTCGTGACGGCGCCGAAGTCGTCCATGGCCTTGTCCAGGCCCGCCTGGGCCGCGTCCCATTCCTTGCGGGCGCGGGCCGTGCCTTCCTTGTTGAAGATGGACGCCACCAGCGTGGACGTGGCCGTCTTGCTCTGCAGCAACTGGCTGCGCGCGGCGACGGTGATGTTGGACGTCGGGATGAGCTTCTGCGTGATGCCCTGGATGGCCTTCTGCGACACGTTCAGGCCGAAGCCCCCCACGGCCACCAGCAGCGCCGTCATCGCCAGGATGATGCCGAAGGCCAGCCACAGGCGGGCTTGGATGTGCAGGCGTCTGAGCATGAGGTTCTCCCGGTCGACGAAGAGCGAGGCAGGCCTGCGATTGAAGCAGAAACCCGCGGCCGGACGCGCAAGACCTGCTGGTAGGCTCGCGCCATCCTTCACGGCACGGCCCACCATGAGCTTTCTGGCCATCGACATCGGCAACACCCGGCTCAAGTGGGCCGTCTACGCAGACGGCGCCGAGCCGGGCAGCGCGCCGTTGCAGCATGGCGCCGTCTTCCTCGAGAACATCGACCGCCTCGCCGACGAGGACTGGCAGGGCCTGGCGCCGCCGACGCGCATGCTGGGCAGCAATGTGGCCGGCGACGCGGTGCGCCGCCGCGTCGAGGAGCAGATGGAGCACTGGGACCTCAATGCTCGCTGGGTCGTGCCCGCGGCCGAGGCGGCCGGCGTGCGCAACGGCTACGACCACCCGACCCGGCTGGGCGCCGACCGCTGGGTGGCCGTCATCGGCGCCCACGCCCATGCGAGGAAGCGCGGCTTCGACGGCCCGGTGCTGACCGTGATGATCGGCACCGCGGTGACGGTGGACGCCCTCTCCGGCGACGGCCAGTTCCTCGGCGGCCTGATCCTGCCGGGCCACGGCATCATGCTGCGCGCGCTGGAAGGCGGCACGGCCGGCCTGCGCGTGCCCACCGGCGAGGTGCGCGACTTCCCCACCAACACCAGCGACGCGCTGACGACCGGCGGCACCTTCGCCATCACCGGCGCCATCGAGCGCATGCAGCGGCTGCTGACCCAGCGCGAGGGCCGCGAGCCCCTGCTGCTGATGACGGGCGGCGCGGGCTGGAAGGTGGCGCCGGCACTGGATGCGCCACACGAGCTCATCGAAGGGCTGATCTTCGACGGCCTGCTGGCGATGGACGCGCACCGGGCCTGACGCCCGGCCCCGCCGCCTCATCAATTCAGACGAGGACGCGCGGCGGGCCGCTTCCTAGAGTTCGGTCCCGAACGTCCGAACGCTCGACCGCAACCGCAGGCATCGCAGCGCCTCGACGCGCCGATGCACGGCGGGCCCGGCTTTCGGCGGCCGTTGCAAATGACTACATTCGCCGGGTCGTGGGCCGAACCCGTACCGGTACAGGGCCGCTGCGGCGCCCCGGCACGGCCGCCGGCCCGCGCAGGACGGGAGGGATCGTGGACAAGTTTCCTGACTGGGCCGAAGGCCTGATCGCCGGCACCAGCCCCGGCCAGCACCCGCATGCGCTGAACCTGGTGCTCAAGCTGGCCGACCCGGCCAGGCTGCCGCTGATGCTGCTGGACGTGGCGACCTCGCAGCCCATCATCCAGCGCGCGCTGAACGATCTGTCCTTCCTGCACTTCGCCCGCTTCCTGCCCTCCTGGGACGGTTCGGCCCTGGTCGTCGTCACCGAGTTCGACGGCCCGCTGAAGCCCTATGTGATGGACTTCGTCATCGCGCTGGGCGAGGTGTTCAACAAGCTGCTGTCCTATGTCGAGGAGCCGCCCCCGCTGCCCGTGCAGCAATACCCGGACGAGTTCTGGACCTATGTCGAGAAATGGAACCGCGTGCCCTATGCGCCGCGCAGCGGCAACAGCACCGGCAATGTGTTCCCGCCGGATTTCGACTACCCCGTCTACTCGGCCTACCCGACCCGGACCGTCGTCGACATCGCCGGGCCGCGCGACCCGGCCACCGATGGCCTGCGCCCCGCGCCGGACCGCCGCGCCGCCAAGGTCCACCTGGCCGACGTGCAGGGGAACATCCTGCGCGGCTTCCATGCCTGGAAGGCCACCCATCTGATGCTGCAGGTGACCGATGCGGCGACGGCGCGGGTCTGGCTGGCCGGCCTGCCCGTGCAGGACAGCCGGCCTTGGGGCGACACCAAACCCAAGCACGCCCTGCTCAACGTGGCCTTCACCTTTGAGGGCCTGCAGGCCCTGCTGCCGACGCGCTCGGAGGATCTCGCGCGCTTTCCCCAGGCCTTCCGCGAAGGCCCGGCGCAGCGCGCGGCGGGCAACGGCGACGCCGCCGACAGCGCGCCGGCGCTGTGGCGCTTCGGCGGCTCCGTCACGCGGCCTGTGCATGTGCTGCTGTCGCTGTACGGGCTGAAGCCGCCGGCCTCGGCGGACTACGCCGCGGACGTCGCGCGGCTGACGGCCGGGGCCGCCGCGAACGGCCTGGCCCTGGTGCACAGCGAGAACGCCCAGGCCCTGGAGGACGACCGCATCTACTTCGACTACCGCGATGGCATCACCGACCCGCGCATCGCCGGCCAGCGCCTCCCGGCCGGCCGGCGCCTGTCCATGCAGCCGGCATCCAGCCCGGGCGAGTTCCTGCTGGGCCCGGGCTACGACAGCATCTATGGCGGCGAGTCCCTGCCCCGCCACATGCCGCCCGACCTCGCTCGCAATGGCTGCTTCGGCGCGCTGCGGCTGATCGAGCAGGATGTGGCCCGGTTCGAGCAGGTCACCGCCGGGCTGGCGGCGCAATTCGGCGGCCGCCCGAGCGACGCGGCCGCCCGGCTGCTGGGCCGCTGGCCCGACGGCCAGCCGCTGAGCCAGCATCGCAGCGACCCGGGGCCGCTCCCGCCGGGCATCATGCCGCGCAACGACTTCGACTACGCGCCCAACTGGGAGTACCCGGGCGAGCCGCTGGACCACGACGGCCGGCGCTGCCCGCTGGACGCCCACATCCGCCGCACCAATGCGCGCTCCCACCGCGCGCCGGGCGTGCGCCACACGCGCCGGCTGCTGCGCCGCGGCATGCCGGCGCAGTGGAAGGACGGCGAGGCAGACCGCAAGGGGCTGATGGGGCTCTTCCTGTGCGCCGACCTGGAACGCCAGTTCGAGTTCATCCAGCGCCAATGGGTGCAGGGCGGCGAAAGCGGCCTTTCGGACCCCATCGCCGGCCTGCGCAGCGGGACGGCGCCCTTCCGCTGGTCGCCCACCCAGAGCGCCGACATCCCGCCGCTGGTTCGCACGCGGGGCAGCCTCTACCTGTTCTTTCCCGGCATTTCCATGCTGCGCGGCTTGCCGGCTCTCGACCGCCCCGGCCCCGAACTGCCGCCCGTCGCGACCTGGCCCGAGCCGCAGGGCCTGGAGCGCGTGCTGCGCGTGCGGGCGCAGGCCATCCGGGGCCTGCCGCCGCGGATCAGCGAGTTCGCGATCGAATGGCTGGTGCGCCATGTGCTGTCCAGCGGATGGGTGGCCGAGAAGCTGAAGGGCCGGGCGCCGACAGCGCCGCCCGACCTCGGCGACCTGACCACGGCGCGGGCCCACGACCTCCACGCGTTGTCGACGCATTTCATTGCCGACCCCTGCACACGCTACCGCTGCCTGCGGGCGCGCGGCATCGATTTCTTCTGGGAGCCCTCCCACCAGGCCTTCCTGGCGCTGCGGCGCGCCGAGGTGGAGCGCATCCTGACCGACGTGGGCGACTTCGTGCAGGCGCCCTCGACGGCCGGGCTGCGCGGCATCATCACGCTGGACGGCGAGGACCACGACCGGGTCCGCCAGGCCTTCCGGGACAGCATGGAGGCGCCTTTCGCCGCCGTCTCCGCCAGGCTCAACGCGGCCCTGCAGGAACACTGGGGAAAACTCGGCGAGCTGCCGCAGTTCGACATCGTGCGCGACCTCGGCGTCCCGGTGCTGAGCGAGGTCTACTGGCAGTTCTTCGGCCTGCCCGAGGAAGACCGCAAGACCTGCAGCGATCACGCGGCACTGGCCATGCGGCAGTTCTGCCAGCCGGTGCCCCGCCGCGGCGCGGCGCAACTGGCCGCCGGCAATGCCCTCGCGAGGCTCTGGGGCCATCTGGCCGTGCAACTGGCGCTGGCCATGCTGTGGGATCTCGCGCCGCTGGGCGGGAGCCCCTATGCCGGCACGCTGCTGGGCGGCATCGCCGCGCGCACGCGCCTGCCGATCCCCGGCCTTGCCGCGCGGTCGGGCCCGCAGCGGACGCTGGATTTCAAGACCGCCGCGACCTCGCTGCTGCAGTTCGTGCTGGCGGGCCAACTGGCGCCGCAGCTGCTGTTCAGCTCCGCGACGTACAACTTCCTGGCCCACGAGGCTGCGCCGGGCCTCTCCGTCTGGGCGCATCTGGCGGCGCTGCAGCCGGCCGCCGCCCGCGCCGCGCCGCTCGCGACCGCCCTCGACGAGTCGCGCCGCTTCGACCCGCCGGTCACCATCATCCAGCGCTACACGGCGCGCCGGGTCCGCATCGGCGGCGTGACCCTGCCGCCGGACACGCCGGTGTTCGCCGTCGCCGCCTCGGCCAACCGCGACGGCGGCCCGCATGCGCGGCTGGATGACTTCCTCTGGAACCGCGGGCTCGCCCCGCCGCATTTCTCGCTGGGCGCCGGCCCCCACCACTGCATAGGCGCGGCGCTTCAGCAGCTCATGCTGCCGCAGTTGCTCGGCGGCATCATGGACAGGGCACCGGGGATGCGCCTCGTCGACCCGCACGCCGTGCCCGCCTGGATCGACAACATCTACTTCCGCGGCCTGGAGTCGCTGCCCGTGGCGATCTGAGCGCCCATGAACGCGAACGCCCACGACGCCCCGGCCGCGCTGAAGTACGAGCACTTCGAGATCCACCCGCGCCTGCGCCAAGTATGGGTGCGCGGCAGTGCCGTGGCGCTGGGCGGGCGCGCCTTCGACCTGCTGCTGCTGCTCGCCCGCCGGCACGAGCGCGTCGTCACCAAGGACGAGATCTTCCAGCAGGTCTGGCCCGGGCTGGTGGTGGAGGACAACAACCTCAGCGTGCAGATCTCGGCGCTGCGCAAGGCGCTCGGCGCCGACGTCATCAAGACGGTCAGCGGGCGCGGCTACCAGTTCACCGCGCCGCTGCCGGACGCGGCGGCCGCCGATGCCGGCGAAGCCCCGCCCGGCAACCTGCCGGTGCGCCCGCCCGCGCTGTACGGCCGCGAGGCCGAGCTCGCGCAGCTGCTGGCCGAGTTCGCGCAGGCCGACTGTGTCACCGTCTGCGGCCTGGCCGGCATCGGCAAGACGACGCTGGCCCAGGTCGCCGCGCGCCGGCTCTATGGCCGCAAGCGCCATGCCCAGGGCGCCTGGTGCATCGACCTGACCCAGGTGCGCGAGCCCGGGCAGCTCGGCCTGGCCATCTGCCACACCATCGGCCTGGAGCCGGGCGACGAGCGCGAGGCCCTGGCCGCCTGCCTGGCCCAGCTGCAGCACCGCGAGCTGCTGCTGGTGCTGGACAACTGCGAGCATGTCGTCGATGCGGCGGCCGCCTTCGTCGACGCGCTGCTGGCCCGCGCCGAGCGCGTGCAGGTGCTGGCCACCAGCCAGGAGCCGCTGCACGTGCGCGGCGAGCATCTGCTGCGCCTGGCCCCGCTGGCCGTGCCGGACTCGGTGGACTGCCCCGACGTCCAGAGCTACGGCGCCGTGCGCATGCTGCTGGAGCGGGTGCGCGCGGCCATGGGCGGGCACTTCGAGCCCGACGCCGCCGACATCGTCCACCTGGTCGAGATCTGCCGCCAGCTCGACGGCATTCCGCTCGCGCTGGAGTTCGCGGCCAGCCGCATCCCGCTGCTCGGCCCGGCCGGCGTGCGCAGCCGCCTGCACGACCGCCTGCGCCTGCTCACGGGCGGGCAGCGCAGCGCGCCGCCCCGGCACCGCAGCCTGCAGGCCGCGCTCGAATGGAGCCACCAACTGCTCAGCCGGCGCACGCGGCACGTGCTGCACCGGCTGGCGGTCTTCCCCAGCGGCTTCAGCCTGGAGGGCGCGGCCCTGCTGCTGACGGCCGAGTCGGACTCGGACCTCGTCGAGCACCTGAACCTGCTGGTGGACCGTTCCCTCGTGACCCTGCAGGCCGAGGGGCGGCGCCGCTACCGGATGCTGGAGACCACGCGCGCCTTCGCGCTGGACTGCCTGGGCCAGGAGCAGGACGGCATCGACTGGCACAGCCGCCTGGCGCGGGCGATGGCCGCGCTGTGCCTGCTGGGCGCCCGCGAGCGGGACACGGTCTGGCTGCACCAGGAGATGCCCAATATGCGCGCCGCGCTGGCCTGGAGCCTGGCCCACCCCGGCCACGGCGAGGTCGCGGCCACGATCGCCACCTACACCTCGGTCGTGCTGGGCGCGACCGGCGCCATCGGCGAGGCCATCGACAACCTGCTGCGGGTGCAGCACCTGATCTCCGACGAGCTGCCCGAAGCGCTGCGCGCCCGCTACTGGCACTGGCTGGGCCGGCTCGGCGTCGAGGGCCGCCTGCCGGGCTCGCTGTGCATCGACTACCTGCAGAAGGCCGACGCGATGTTCCAGGACCAGGGCGAGCCCCTGCACCGCCACGGCTGCCAGCGCCACCTGGCCGAGGCCCAGCTGCTGGCCGGGCGGCTGGACCTGGCCGAAGCCCATCTGCAGACCGCGCGCGCGCTCGAAGGGCCCCGGCCGCGCGCCTCCGACCGCGTGCGCCGGCTGCGCGTGGAGGTGCTGCTCGCCGCGGCCCGGGGCGACCACCGCATGGCGCTGCTGCACGCGCAGACGGCCCTGCCGCTGGCCGAGGCCCACGAGTTCGAGCACTACCGCATGCTGCTGATCGCCGACATGGCCTGGAGCCATCTGCAGGTCGGGCATGCCAACGCGGCCGTGGCCAGCTGCCAGGACCTGCTGGTGCACCTGCAGGGCGCCAACCTCAGGTTCGGCCTGGCCCGGGCGCGCGCGATGACGGGGCTGACGGCGGCCCTGGTCGCCGCCGGCCGCGTCGACGAGGCGGCCGGCGCCGTCATCCGCACCGCGCAGGCGCTGCGGCAGGAAAACCTGCTGCGCTCGCGCTGCGACATCTTTGCCTGGGTCGCCGCCGCCGCGGGCGCGCTGCCGGCCGCCGCGCAGTTCCTCGGGGCCGGCGACGAGTTCGCGGCCAGCAGCGGCATGGAGCGCGACCCCATCTCCTGCATGGCCCGCGAGCGCGCGCTGGCGCTGATCGAGCCCCGGCTCGCGGCCGACGACCTGCAGCACTGGCGCCACCAGGGCGCCATCGCCGACGAGGCCGAGCTGATGGCCCTCGTCCGCGCCCAGTTCGCGCCGGCGCCCGCCGCGCTCCACGACGCCCCGGAGACCGCCCCATGAAGCCCCGACAGCAGCGCCTGGCCCGGATTAGCAATTTTTAGGAAGGCGCCCCCGCAGCTTTAGTACGGATTCAGGACGCCCGCCGCGGACATGGCAAGACTCCGGAGCCTGGCCCCAGCCGCAAAGGAGTTGCCATGAGTGCCCTGGCCACCGCGCCCGCCCTGCCCCGCTTCGACGCGCCGAGCTTCGACGGCAGCGCCGTCCCCGCCGTGCGGCGCACCAGCGCCTGGACCATGCTGGAGCTGCTGCCCCAGGCCGTGCTCGTCGTGGCCCGCGACCGCATGGTGCTGGTGCGCAACCAGCGCGCCCAGCGCCTGCTCCAGGATCAATGCCTGCAGATCGCCGACGGCCGGCTGGCGTCCCTGGGCCAGCTGGGCACGCTGCAGATCGCGCAGATGCTGCGCAATGCCGACGCCAGCGGCGGCTGCGACTGCGGCATCTGGTTCGAGAAGAACCTGTCCACCGGCTGGCTGCGCGCGCTGGCGACGCCCTGCCCGGAGTTCGCCGACGGGCTGCACGGCCCGCAGGGCACGGTGCTGCTGGTCCTGCAGATCGACCAGCCGGCGCTGACCCAGTGCGCCCGCATCGACGTGCTGGCGCAGACCTGCCGCCTCAGCCCCACGGAGCGCCATGTGCTGATGCTGCTGGCCGACGGCATGACGGTCGAGCTCGCGGCCCGGCACCTGTGCCTGCAGCTGTCCACGCTGCGCAGCCATGTGCGCAACCTGCTGGGCAAGACCCAGGCGCCGTCGCTGATGCAGCTGCTGCGCTGGACCGGCAGCGCACGGACGCTGCTGAACTGACCCGGGGCCGCGCCGTCAGCCCGGCGGCGGCCGGCCTTGCTCCAGCGCCGACCTGACGCGCGCCAGCCACAGGCCGCCGGCCTGCGCGGGCTGGCTTTCGCGCCAGCGCAGCGCCGCCGCCAGCGCCTGCCTGGCGGCCTCGCGCTCGCCGCGGGCCCGAAGGCTGCGGCCCAGGGCTTCGTCCAGCAGCGCGGCGGCCTCGCCGGTGCCGGCGGGCAACGCGGCGCGCTCGGACTTCAGCGCCCTCTCGTCCACCGCCTGCGGCGCAGCCAGGCTCAGGGCCAGCCAGGCGTCGGCGCGCAGCAGCCAGTCGGTGTGCGGCGCGCCGCGCAGCAGCGCCTGCAATGCGTCGCGCGCGGCGGCCGTCTCGCCGCGTGCGGCCCGCCATTCGGCGCGGCGGAGTTCGGCATAGCCCGGCGCCGGCGGGCGCGGCAGGCCTTCGGCCTGGGTCAGCAGCGCATCGGCCGCGGGGAGGTCCCCCGCCGCCAGCGCACGTTGCGCGCAGCGTTGCCACCAGTTCAGGCGCAGCGAATCCTCGGCCGGCGTCACGCCGGGCCGGCAATCCGGCTCGTCGGGCGGCCAGCGGCCCAGAACGCCCTGCACCATCAGCTCGCCCAGCCGCAGGCGCTGCTGCTGGCGCTGGCCGCCGCTGCTGCCCCGGCTGACGCTCCGGCCCACCAGCTCGCGGGCCTCGGCCAGCAGGCGCACGGCGCGGCCCTGGTCGCGTCCCAGCACCAGCAGCCGCGCCAGCAGCGCGCGGTCGCGCACCTGCCAGGGGTGGCCCTGCGGCCATACGCGGTCCTGGATCGCCAGCGCGTCCTGCTGCCAGGCCAGGGCCTCGTCCAGCCGGCCCGCGGCCAGCGCGGCGCTGCTGGCCTGGCCCATCAGCTCGGCGGTGTGCCAGTTGTCGCGCCCCAGCCAGCGCAGGTTGAAGGCGACGCCCTCGCGGGCCGCCGCGAGGGCGTCGTCGGGGCGGCCATCGGCGCGGTACATCTCGGCCAGCAGCGCCAGCGCGTCGTTGGCGAGGCTTTTCGTCTCGGGGTGCTCGCGCAGCAGCGCGGCGGCGTGCTCGGTGCGCGCCAGGTCTTCGGCCCCCACGCGCCCCCGCGCCCGCCAGCCGTAATAACCCACCAGGGCCTCGCTGCCGCCCAGCCATTCGGCGTCGTCGAGGCCCGCATCGCGGAAGTCGCGCCAGGCCTGGTGAACCATGTCGTAGGCACAGCGGAAGTCGTCGCGCGCCTCGCATTGCAGCTGTGCCAGCACGAGCAGCGGCTTGGCCGCCTCGACGCCGTGCTCGCCATGGCTGCGCCGGGCCTGCGCGCGCTGGGTCTGCAGCAGCTGGATGGCGGCGGCGCCTTCGCCGAGGCCGTCGAGCATCGGGGCGAGGTCGCGCATCAGCTGATAGCGGGCCTCGGGCGCGTCCTGCAGCGCGGCGGGCAGCTCCCTGGCCGCCTGGCGCAGCACGTCCTCGACGCGCGCATCGCGGTGCGCGACGTCGGACATTTCGGACTCGTCGTGCACCAGCAGGCGGCGGAAGAAGTCGTACTGGGCCTCTGCCCGGCGCGCCGAGCGGGCCTGCGCCTGCGCGCTGTGCAGGGCCCAGGCCGCGGCGCCGACCAGGGTCAGCGCCGCCAGCGCGCCGGCGGCGACCGCGACGTGGTGGCGCCTGAGCCAGCGGCCCGCCACATAGGCCAGCCGCGCGGGGCGGGCCTGCACGGGTTCGCCCCGCAAATGGCGGCGCAGATCGTCGGCGAGCGCCTGCGCGCTGGCGTAGCGGGCCTCGGGCTCCAGCGCGGCCGCGCGCAGCAGGATGGCGTCGAGGTCGCCGCGCAGCCCGCGGCCTGCGTCGCCCGCGGCATTCGACGGCCGGGCGATGCGGCCCTGCAGGATGGCCGCCATCAGGCTGGCGCTGTCGCCGCGCCGGGCCGCGAAGGGGCTGGCGCCGGCCAGCATCACGAAGCCCAGCAGGCCCAGGCCGTAGACGTCGCAGGCCACGCCGACACGTTCGCCGCGCAGCTGCTCGGGCGCGGCGAACTCCAGCGTCAGCGGCGACGCGCCCAGCCGCGTCAGGTCGACGCTGCCGTCCAGCAGCCGCGCGATGCCGAAGTCCAGCAGCCGGGGCTGGCCCGCCGCGTCCAGCATCACATTGCCGGGCTTGATGTCGCGGTGCACGACGAGGCGGGCGTGCGCGTGCTGCACGGCCTCGGCGAGCCGCGCCAGCACCTCGACGCGCTCGTGCAGCGTCAGCCGGGCCGCTGCCGCCGGCAGCAGCTCGCCGGCCACGAACTCCATCGCGATCCAGGCCTGGCCGTCGCTGACGCCGGCGTCGTAGAGCCGCGCGATGCAGGGGTGGGTCAGCGCGGCCATCACGTCGCGCTCGCGCTCGAAGCGCCGTGCCTGCCCGGCCGACGCGCGGGCCAGCTTCAGCGCGACCTGGCGTTCGTAGTCGCCCGCCGCGCGCTCGGCCAGCCAGACCTCGGCCATGCCGCCCCGCCCCAGCGGCCGCAGCAGCCGCCAGGGGCCGACGAGGGCGCCCTCGGTCGCGGCGGCGGCATCGCCCGCCGACAGCTGGGCCGGGGTGTCCAGGAAGCCGGCCTCGTCGGCCTGCCTCAGCCCCTCCCAGAGGCGGCGCAGCCGCGCGGCCAGCTCGGGATGCTCCCGCGCCAGCGCCCGCAGCCAGCCGTCCCTGGCGGCGGTAGGTTGATCGAGCAGCCGGTCGAGCTGGGCGCCGAGATCCTGCGTCACAGGATGAAGCGCGACAGATCCTCGTTGGCGGCCAGCGCGCCGAGCTTGGCATCGACGGCGGCCGCGTCCAGCACCACGGCCTGGCCGGCATGGCGCGGCGCGTCGAAGCTGATCTCGTCGAGCAGCCTCTCCATCACCGTCGCGAGGCGCCGCGCGCCGATGTTCTCGGTGCGTTCGTTGACCTCGTAGGCGATCTGCGCGATGCGCCGCACGGCGTCGGGCTGCAGTTCCAGCATGACGCCCTCGGTGGCCAGCAGGGCCTGGTATTGCTTCACGAGGCTGGCATGGGTGCTGGTCAGGATGGCCTCGAAATCGGCCACCGACAGCGAGTCCAGCTCGACGCGGATCGGCAGCCGGCCCTGCAGCTCGGGGATCAGGTCGCTGGGCTTGCTGAGGTGGAAGGCGCCGCTGGCGATGAAGAGGATGTGGTCGGTCCGCACGAGGCCGTACTTGGTGGACACGGTCGTGCCCTCCACCAGCGGCAGCAGGTCGCGCTGCACGCCCTGGCGCGACACCTCCGCGCCGCCCTGCTCCTGGCGCGACGCGACCTTGTCGATCTCGTCGATGAAGACGATGCCCATCTCCTGCGCATTGGCCAGGGCCGCGGCGCGCATCTCTTCCTCGTTGACGAGCCTGGCGGCTTCCTCGTCCACCAGCAGCCGCAGGGCCTCGGCGATCTTCAGCTTGCGGGGCTTCTTCTGGCCGGCGCCGATCTGGCCGAACAGGCCCTTGAGCTGCTCGGCCATGTCTTCCATGCCAGGCTGGTTGCCGAAGGGCGTCAGCACCTCCAGGCTGGGCTTGGGCGCGGCGAGGTCGAGCTCGATGTCCTTGTCGTCGAGCTGGCCCTCGCGCAGCTTCTTGCGGAAGTTCTGGCGCGTCGCGTTGTCCGGCTCGGAGCCCGGCAGCAGCGCGTCCAGGATGCGCTCCTCGGCGGCGTCCTCGGCGCGCGTCTGGCAGCGGCGCAGCGCGGCCTCGCGCTCCTGCTTGACGGCGACCTCGACGAGGTCGCGCACGATGGAGTCGACGTCCTTGCCGACATAGCCGACCTCGGTGAACTTGGTCGCCTCGACCTTGACGAAGGGCGCGCCGGCCAGCCGCGCCAGGCGGCGCGCGATCTCGGTCTTGCCGACGCCGGTGGGCCCGATCATCAGGATGTTCTTGGGCGTGATCTCGGCGCGCAGCTTCTCGTCGACCTGCTGGCGGCGCCAGCGGTTGCGCATCGCGATGGCCACGGCGCGCTTGGCGGCCTGCTGGCCGACGATGTGGCGGTCCAGTTCGGAGACGATCTCCTGCGGGGTCATCGAACTCATTCGAGCACCTCGAGGGTGTGGTTCTGGTTGGTGTAGATGCAGATCTCGCCGGCGATCTCCAGCGAGCGCTTGACGATGTCGGCCGCACTCAGCTCGCTGTGGTTGAGCAGCGCCTTGGCGGCGGCCTGCGCGAAGGGGCCACCGGAGCCGATGGCGACGATGCCCTGCTCGGGCTCCAGCACGTCGCCGTTGCCGGTGATGATGAGGGAGGCCGAGCGGTCGGCCACGGCCAGCATGGCCTCCAGGCGGCGCAGCACGCGGTCGGTGCGCCAGTCGCGCGTCAGCTCGACGGCGGCGCGCACCAGATGGCCCTGGTGCTTCTCCAGCTTGGCCTCGAAGCGCTCGAACAGCGTGAAGGCATCGGCCGTCGCGCCGGCGAAGCCCGCCAGCACCTGCTCGCGGTAGAGCTTGCGCACCTTGCGCGCGCTGGCCTTGACGATGGTGTTGCCCAGCGTGACCTGGCCGTCGCCGCCGATGGCGACCTGCCAGCCGGCGGGCGTCTGCCGGCGCACCGAGACGATGGTGGTGCCGTGGTAGACGGCGGAAGAGGAATCAGAGGACATGGCCGTTCCAGTTGTGGTCCGGCCCGAGTTTCGCAAGGCCAGGGTCTGTTAGCGCTACGGAAGCGGGCCGCTGCCGTAGCGCTAACAGACCCTAGTTGATTCTGACCTTGACCTTGGCATGCTCGTTGATGCCCATCGCGCCGAAGAACAGCGCGACGAGGCGGTGGGCGTCGGTGAAGACGACCATGCGGTTCTCGCTGCGGCGCGACAGCACCCAGTTCAGCAGGTCGCCCGCGGCCATGAAGTCCAGGCGGATCAGCTTGGTGCAGGAGATGTTGATGAGGCTGGCCTCGCCGACCTCGCCGGACATCGCGCGCAGGTGGTCCGAGATGTCGCCGCTGAGCTGGCCCATCAGCTCCAGCTGGGCGGCCCGGTGGGCCGCGTCGTGCGCGTCGGTGTCGAGGAAAGTCGACTGCCCATCGGCCTGCATCGAGCTCGTCGCGGGGCTGTTGGTCGAGCTGCCGTTGCCGCCGACGCGCACGCGGCACTTGGCGCGCTCCCAGGACGGCGGCGAGACCTCGTAGGTCACGCAGTAATCGATGGCGGTCTCGTCGAACTGGTCGGGCCGGTTGGCCAGGCGCAACGCCTCCAGGCGCAGCATCCACAGCGCCGGATCGGTGTCGCGCTCGCCGACCGGGGCCAGTTCCTTCAGCTGGTTCAGGAAGCGGTCGCCGCCGACCCAGCGCTGGTCGACCTGCTGCTGGGCCCATTGGCGGAACAGCTGGCGCATCTGGATGGCGGCGTCGATCTCGACCTCGTCCAGCGAGTTCCAGTCGAAGACCCAGGGCATGGGCAGGGTCTCGGCGCGCTTCTGCAGCAGGGCCACGTCGTCGGCGGTCAGCGTGGGCGGCGCCGTCCAGCTGACCTGGCTGGCCTTGGCCATCGGCGAGCGGCCGGCCTGGCGGGCCGATTCGGCGACCAGCTTGGGCATGGAGAACCACTGCGGCGCCGACAGGCCGAACTGCTGGGCGTACTCGACGGCCAAGGCCTCGAACCTGCCCTGGGCGCCGGTGGCGCGGTAGTGGTCGAACAGCACCAGCCAGGTCTCGCCGTGCAGGTTGCGGCTGCCGCCCGGGCGCACCAGCTCGGTCAGCGCGCGCTCGCTGGTGTCGTAGTCGGCATTGGCGAAGGCGATGACGGCCTCGTCGAGCTCGGGGTCGTGCACGACCTCCTGCACCTCGACGGGCGCCGAGGCATCCGCCAGCGCGAAGGACAGCGGCATGTCCAGCGGCGGCAGCTCGGGCAGCATGCTGGGCGGCGCGTCGGACAGCGGCGGGATGGCCGCCCCCATCGTGACGGCGGCGGGCGGCGGCGGCGTGGACAGGCGCTCGACCTCCTGGGGGCTGGAGAACTCGCTGACTCGCCCGCCGGCCTCCATGCCCGGCGGCACGGTCACGGTGGGCGCAAAGGCCGCGGGCCGCGTGCTGGTCTCGAAGAAGCCGGGCTGGTGCTTGGGCACGGCCTGCGTCGTCGCAAAGCTCTCGCCCACCATCTGCTGCTCGATCTCGTCGATCTTGGCCTTCACGCCGAGGTCGATCTTGGAGTTGGGCTCGCTGAGGCGCTCGTCGTCGCCCAGCCGCGACGGCGACGAGGCCAGCGCGGCCAGCTGCTCCGGCGTCAGGCCTTCGCGGCGGATGCGGCGCAGCATGTCGAGCTCGCGCTTGCGCACGAAGTCGTTGCGCCGCTTGCGCTCGACCATCGCGCGCAGCTCGGCCTTGGCGAGGTCGCCCTCGGGGTCGTCCTGGCGCGAGTTGATCTCCGCCCAGTCCGTCGTCGGGTTGGCGACGAAGCGCGCCACCTTGCGGAAGAAGCTGTCGCCTTCCTTGGGGTCTGCGGGCTTGGAGTCGGACATGGGCGGCGTGGTTTTAATCGCCGAACATCTTCTGCTTGAGCTCGCGGCGCTGCTGCGCTTCGAGCGACAGCGTCGCGGTCGGGCGGGCGATCAGGCGGCCGAGGCCGATGGGCTCGCCGGTCTCGTCGCAGAAGCCATAGTCGCCGCTGTCCAGGCGGGCGATGGACTGCACGATCTTCTTCAGCAGCTTGCGCTCGCGGTCGCGGGTGCGCAGCTCCAGCGCATGCTCTTCCTCGATGGTGGCGCGGTCGGCCGGGTCGGGGACGATGGTGGTGTCCTCACGCAGATGCTCGGTCGTCTCGCCGGCGTTGGACAGCACGCCGTCCTTCAGCTCGGTGAGCTTGGCGCGGAAGAACTCGATCTGCTTGGCATTCATGTACTCCGAGTCCGGCATGGCCAGCACTTCGGCGTCGGTCAGCTCGGCGCCCGCCTTGGTCTTCCAGGCATTGGCCAGCTTGGGATCGCCCTTGGCGGCCACGCGCGGGGCCTCGTCGGCCACGGCCGCGCCGCGCACCGGGGGTTTGGGCGGAGCAAAGCGGTCGGCAAAGCGGTTGCTCGGCGCCGGAGCGTCGAGCGTTGCCACGCCCGCGTCGGGCTTGGCGGCCGTCTTCGCGCCCTTGGCGGGTGCGGCGGCGGATTTKGGGGCCGGGGTCTTGCTCACAGTCATCTCCTCGCTCTGGGTGGGCATCGGCGCGGTGTCAGACCTTGATCCCACTGCTTTTCAGCCGGCTGCCCGATTTTGAGCGCGGCGGATTGTAGCCATGCGGATTCATGCGTCTGCCGCCCCCTGAAAGCCCGGCTTGCAGCAGCCAAAAACATCACGCCAGACAGCCTTCCAGACCTTGCATCAGCACTTCCTTCGGTAGATCGATGCCAATGAACACCATCTTGCTCTGCTTTTTCTCGCCCGGCATCCATTTCGGGCCGAGATCGGAACCCATCATCTGGTGCACGCCCTGGAAGATCACCTTCTTGTCGGTGCCCTTCATGTTCAGCACGCCCTTGTAGCGCAGCATCTTGGGTCCGTAGACCTGCACGATGGCGCCGAGGAAGTCCTCCAGCTTGGCCGGGTTGAAGGGCTTGTCGGAGCGGAAGACGAAGCTCTTCACGTCGTCGTCGTGATGATGGTGGTGCGGGTGGTCGCAATGCTCGCCATGCTCATGGTCGTGATCATGGTGATGATGGTCGTGGCCATGATCGTCCGCTTTGAGGAAATCGGGGTCGATCTCCAGCTTGGCGTTCAGATTGAAGCCGCGCAGGTCGAACACCTGGCTCAGTGCCACCTCGCCGAAATGCGCGGTCTGGATGGGCGCGCGCGGGTTCATGTGCCTGATGCGGTGCACCAGCGCGTCGACGGCCGCCGGCTCGACCAGGTCGCTCTTGCTGATGAAGATCTGGTCGGCGAAGCCCACCTGCATGCGTGCTTCCTGGCGGGTGTCGAGCTGGCCGTCGGCGTGCTTGGCGTCGACCAGCGTCAGGATGGAGTCGAGCAGATAGGCCTCGGCGATCTCGTCGTCCATGAAGAAGGTCTGGGCGACCGGGCCGGGGTCGGCCAGGCCGGTGGTCTCGATGACGACGCGTTCGAAGTCCAGCTCGCCCTTGCGGCGCTTGGCGGCCAGGTCGGACAGCGTCGTGCGCAGGTCTTCGCGGATCGTGCAGCAGACGCAGCCGTTGCTCATCTGGATGATCTGCTCGTTGGTGTCCGACACGAGGATGTCGGTGTCGATGTTCTCCTCGCCGAACTCGTTCTCGATGACGGCGATCTTCTGGCCGTGGGCCTCGGTCAGCACGCGCTTGAGCAGCGTGGTTTTGCCGGCGCCGAGGAAGCCCGTGAGGATGGTGGCGGGAATGAGACCGGGGGCAGTGGACATGATGGGGGCCGTTTTCGTCGAAGGCAGCAGAGATGGGGGCGGGGCGCCCCGGGACAAGGTCTTGTCAAACCAATCGGCTATTCTGTCCTTTCCGCAAACCCCTGAAGCTCCCCTTGAGCGAACCGCATTCAGGTCGGCCCCCAGCTCGCGGGGCCGCCAAACAACCGCCCGAGGCGCGAGGCCTGCTGGAGCGCATGCTGGAGTTTTTACACCCCGGCCCCGACTCCAAGACCGAACTGATCGAAACCCTGGCCGACGCCGAGCAGCGCGAGCTGATCGAACCCGAGTCGCGCCAGATGCTGGAGGGCGTGCTGCGCATGGCCGAGCTGTCGGCCGGGGACGCGATGGTGGCCGCGCCGCGCATGGACCTGCTGGACATCGACGCGCCCTATGACGAGCTGCTGGGCATCGTCATCGACAGCGGCCATTCGCGCTTTCCCGTCTACGAGGGCGCGCGCGACAACATCATCGGCATCCTGCTCGCCAAGGACCTGCTGAAGATGCAGCGCGCCCCCGAGCTGAACCTGCGCGCGCTGCTGCGCCCGACGGTCTTCGTGCCCGAGAGCAAGGGCCTGAACGAGCTGCTGCGCGACTTCCGCTCCAACCGCAGCCACCTGGCCATCGTCATCGACGAATTCGGCAACACGGCCGGCCTCATCACCATCGAGGACGTGCTGGAGGAGATCGTCGGCGAGATCGAGGACGAGTTCGACGAGCAGAGCTCCGACACCGGCATCTACACGCTGGCCGACGGCAGCCAGCGCGTGGCCGGCGACGCCAGCATCGCCGCCGTCAACGGCGCCTTCCGGCTGGCGCTGCCGGACAACGACTTCGACACCATCGGCGGCCTCGTGGCCCATGAGCACGGCCGCGTGCCGCGCCGCGGCGAGGTCGTGCGCATCGCCGGCCTGAACTTCGCCGTCATGCTGACCCGCGGCGGCGCGGTGCGCTGGTTCAAGGTCACGCGCGCGCCCGACGACGCGGCCGAGGCGTGAGCGGCGCGAAGGCCGCGGCCCTCGCGCTGGGCGCGGGCCTGCTGCACACGGCCGCCTTCGCCCCCACCGGGGCCTGGTGGCTGCAGATCCTCGCGCTGGCCCTGCTGTTCGCCATCGTCGAGCGCGCGACGCCCCGGGCCGCGGCGCTGGCCGGCGCGCTGTTCGGCTTGGCCTGGCTGGCTTCGGGCCTGTGGTGGCTGCACATCAGCATGCACCAGTTCGGCGGCATCCCCTGGCTGGCCGCCGCGCTCGCGGTCGCGCTGCTGGCCGCCTTCCTGAGCGGCTACTACGCGCTGGCCCTGGGGCTGACGGCCCGCTGGATCGCGCCCGGGCGCTGGCGCGTGCTGGCCCTGGTGCCGGCCTGGCTGCTGGCCGAGCTGGCGCGGGCCAGCTGCTTCAGCGGCTTCCCGTGGATCGCCTCGGGCTATGCGCACACGGTCGGCCCGCTGGCCGGCTGGGCGCCGTGGCTGGGCGTCTACGGCATCTGCGCGCTGGCCGCGCTGGCCGCCGCCGGCCTGGTCTGGCTGAAGCGCGGCGCCGTGGCCTGGGCCGCGCCCGCACTGCTGGTCCCGCTCGCCGGCCTGCTGCTGCCGCAGGACTTCACGAGCTCCACCGGCAAGCTGGCCGTGTCCCTCGTGCAGCCCAGCATCCCGCAGGACCAGAAGTTCGACGCCGCGCGCTTCTCGGCCAACCTGGAGACGCTGGCCAGCCTGATCGAATCGGCGCGCGGCCGGGCCGTCATCACGCCCGAGTCCGTCGTGCCGCTGCCGCTGGCCGAGCTGGACCCCGCGACGCTCGCGCGCCTGTCCCGCCCCGAGCGCCCGGCCCTGCTCGGCAGCTTCCTCGGCAACGAACACGACGGCTTCGTCAATTCCGTCGTGGCCCTGGGCGGCAGCTACCACTACGGCAAGCGCCATCTGCTGCCCTTCGGCGAATTCATCCCGCCGGGCTTCGGCTGGTTCGTGCATGCGATGAACATCCCGCTCGACGACCAGGCCCGCGGCGACCACCAGCGGCCCTGGGCCGTGGCCGGCCAGCGGCTGCGGCCGCTGATCTGCTACGAGGATCTGTTCGGCGAGGACATCGTGCAGAGCGCCGTCGGGCCGGATGCCGCCACCGTCTTCGTCAACGTCAGCAACCTGGCCTGGTTCGGCACCCTGATGATCCAGGACCAGCATCTGCAGTTCTCGCAGATGCGCGCCCTCGAATTCCAGCGTCCCGTCGTGCGCTCGACCAACACCGGCGCGACCGCCGTCGTCGACCACCACGGCCTCGTCACCGCGCGCCTGCCGGCCCTGGTGCGCGGCGTGCTCGAAGCCGAGGTGGACGGCCGCGCCGGCAGCACGCCCTATGCGCGATGGCTGGCCGCCTGGGGACTGTGGCCGCTGTGGGCTGCCACCCTGCTGGCGCTGCTGGGGCTGCGCAGGGCCGCCCAATAGAATCGGCCACCCCTCATCTGCCTGATCCCATGCTGACCTTCCAGCAAATCATCCTGACGCTTCAGGACTATTGGTCCAAACAGGGCTGCGCGCTGCTCCAGCCCTACGACATGGAGGTCGGCGCCGGCACCAGCCACACGGCCACCTTCCTGCGCGCCCTCGGTCCCGAGCCCTGGAAGGCCGCCTATGTGCAGCCCAGCCGCCGCCCCAAGGACGGCCGCTACGGCGAGAACCCCAACCGCCTGCAGCACTACTACCAGTACCAGGTCGTGCTCAAGCCCGCGCCGGCCAACATCCTGGAGCTCTACCTGGGCTCGCTGGAAGCTCTCGGCTTCGACCTGAAGAAGAACGACGTCCGCTTCGTCGAGGACGACTGGGAGAACCCGACGCTGGGCTGCTGGGGCCTGGGCTGGGAGGTCTGGCTCAATGGCATGGAAGTCACGCAGTTCACCTACTTCCAGCAGGTCGGCGGCATCGACTGCAAGCCCATCACCGGCGAGATCACCTACGGCCTGGAGCGCCTGGCCATGTATCTGCAGGGCAAGGAGTCGGTCTACGACCTGGTCTACACCGACGGCCTGACTTATGGCGACGTCTTCCACCAGAACGAGGTCGAGCAGAGCACCTACAACTTCGAGCACAGCGACGTGGACTTCCTGCTGTCGGCCTTTGCCGCTCACGAGAAGACGAGCCAGGCGCTGATGGCCGAAAAGCTGGCCCTGCCCGCCTACGAGCAGCTGCTGAAGGCCGGCCACAGCTTCAACCTGCTGGACGCCCGCGGCGCCATCTCGGTGACCGAGCGCGCCGCCTACATCGGCCGCATCCGCAACCTGGCGCGCGCCGTCGCGCAGAGCTATGTCGACAGCCGCGCGCGGCTGGGCTTCCCGATGGCGCCGAAGGCCTGGGCCGACGAAGTCGTCGCGCAGATCGAACTGAAGAACAAGAAGGCGGCCGCGTGATGTCCAACCTGCTCGTTGAACTGTTTGTCGAAGAGCTGCCCCCGAAGGCGCTGAAGTCGCTGGGAACCGCATTTGCCGACGGCGTTGCTAACTGGCTAAATAAAGCTCAGTTGATCACCAACGCCTCAGCCCTGGCCAGCGGCGGGCGCCAAGACTTCGCGAGCCCACGCCGGCTGGCGGTTTTCATCCCGGACGTACTTGCAAAAGCAGCAGACAGGACCGAGCGAATCAAGCTGATGCCCGTCGCCGTCGCGCTGACCGCCGATGGCCAGGCCACGCCGGCGCTGCTGAAGAAGCTGGCCTCCGTCGGCGCCGGCCCCGAGGTCGTGCCCCAGCTCAAGCGCCAGCCCGACGGCAAGGCCGAGGCCCTGTTCTGGGACAGCGTGCAGCCCGGCGCCACGCTCGCCCAGGGCCTGCAGAAGGCGCTGGACGAGACGCTGGCCAAGCTGCCCATCCCCAAGGTCATGAGCTACCAGCTCGCCGACGGCTGGACCGACGTGAAGTTCGTGCGCCCGGCCCATGGCCTGATCGCGCTGCACGGCGGCGAGGTCGTGCCCGTGCAGGCCCTGGGCCTGACCTCCGGCCGCACGACGCAGGGCCACCGCTTCGAGGCGGCCCAACCCACCGTGAGCATTGAGTCGGCCGACAGCTATGCCTCGCAGTTGCTCGAACAGGGCGCCGTCATCGCCGGCTTCGCCGAGCGCCGCGCCGAGATCGCCCGCCAGCTCAGGGCCGCCGCCGACGCGCCGGGCCTGACGCCCATAGCCGACGACGCACTGCTGGACGAAGTCACCGCCCTGGTCGAGCGCCCCAATGTGCTGACCTGCGCCTTCGAGCCCGAGTTCCTGGCCGTGCCGCAGGAGTGCCTCATCCTGACGATGAAGGCCAACCAGAAATACTTCCCGCTGCTGGACGCCGCCGGCAAGCTGACGCGCCACTTCCTCGTCGTCAGCAACATCTCCCCGGCCGACGCCAGCGCCGTGACCGGCGGCAACGAGCGCGTCGTGCGCCCGCGCCTGGCCGACGCGAAGTTCTTCTTCGACCAGGACCGCAAGAAAAAGCTCGAAGACCGCCTGCCCGGACTGGCCAAGGTCGTCTACCACGGCAAGCTGGGCTCGCAGGGCGAGCGCGCCGAGCGCGTCACGGCCATCGCCCATGCCATCGTCAACCAGCTCAGCATGGCGACCCTGCCCTACACGGTCGACGCCGACGACGAGTTCAAGGTGCTGGACAGCAAAGTCAGGCAGGCCGCCACGCTGGCCAAGTGCGACCTGCTGACCGACATGGTCGGCGAGTTCCCCGAGCTGCAGGGCATCATGGGCGGCTACTACGCCCGCCACGAGGGCCTGCGCGACGGCGTCGCCATCGCGATCGAGGACCACTACAAGCCCCGCTTCGCCGGCGACGCGCTGCCGCGCAACCACACCGGCACGGTCGTCGCGCTGGCCGACAAGCTGGAGACGCTGGTCGGCCTGTTCGGCATCGGCCAGCTGCCCACCGGCGACAAGGACCCGTTCGCGCTGCGCCGCCATGCGCTGGGCGTCATCCGCATCCTGGTCGAGAAGAATCTGCCGCTGGAGCTGCCGGCGCTGATCGACACCGCCGTGCCGCCGTTCGGCGAGCTGATCACGAACCCGCGCGAGGCGCTGCTGTCGTTCTTCGCCGACCGCCTGGCCGTGAGCCTGCGCGACCAGGGCTACAGCGCCCAGGAGGTCGACGCCGTGCTGGCGCTGCAGCCCACGCGCCTGGGCGACGTGCCCAAGCGCCTGGAGGCCGTGCGCGCCTTCGCCGCGCTGCCCGAAGCCGCCTCGCTGGCCGCGGCCAACAAGCGCGTCGGCAACATCCTGAAGAAGGTCGAGGGCGAGCTGCCGACCGAGGTCAAGGCCGAGCTGCTGAAGGAAGCCGCCGAGCAGGCCCTGGCCGCGGCGATTGCCGCCGTGCAGCCGCAGGCCGACACCCTCTTCGAGCAGCACGACTACACCGGCTCGCTGCAACGCCTGGCCGCACTCAAGGGCCCGGTCGATGCCTTCTTCGACGGCGTGATGGTCAATGCCGAAGACCCGACCCTGCGCGCCAACCGCCTCGCGCTGCTGGGCCGCCTGCACACGGCCATGAACCGCGTGGCCGACCTGGCCAAGCTGGCCAGCTGAACCATGCCGATGCTGCGCGTCGACCACCCCCACGGCATGAAGCTCGTCATCCTCGGGCGCGACGGCACGCTCAACCGCTACCGCGACGACCACGTCAAGGCGCCCGAGGAGCTGGACCCGCTGCCGGGCGCGATGGAGGCCGTCGCGCGGCTCAACCACGCGGGCTGGCACACGGTGCTGGCCACCAACCAGGCCGGCATCGGCCGCGGCCTGCTCGACATGGCCTCGCTGAACGCGGTGCACCTGCGCCTGAACCAGCTGCTGGCCGAGAAGGGCGGGCGCCTGGACGCGGCCTTCTTCTGCCCGCACACGCCCGAGGAAGGCTGCGACTGCCGCAAGCCGCTGCCGGGCCTCGTCAAGCAGATCGGCGAGCGCTTCGACGTCGAGCTGAGCGCGGTGCACATGGTCGGCGCATCGCTGACCGACCTGCTGACGGCCCAGAACGCCGGCTGCATCCCCCACCTCGTGCTGACCGGCCCCCTGGGCAGCCTCAGCGCCGAGGAGCTCGCCAAGCTGCTCGTGCAGGCGCCCCAGGCCCGCGTGCACGACGACCTGGCGAGCTTTGCCGAAGCCATCGTCCAGGAAGAGCGCCGCCGCCTCGCCGAGGCCCGCGGCGAGGCCCTCACCCCCGACACCCAGGCCGGAGACCTGAACTGATGTCCACCTTGCTGAGCGCCATCCGCTCGCTGATCTTCGTCGTCGTGCTGATCGTGACGGTCATCCCCTGGGCGCTGGGCGTGCTGCTGCTGTCCGTCTTCCGCCGCGGCGACCCGGTCTACTGGGCCTGCGCCGGCTGGCTCAAGGTCGCGATCTGGAGCGCGCGCTTCATCTGCGGCATCCGCTGGCGCATCTCTGGGGCTGAGAACCTGCCCTCGGCCTCGGACCGCCGTGCCGGCGTCGTGCTGCTGTCCAAGCACCAGAGCACCTGGGAGACCTTCGCCTACCCGGCCCTGCTCAGCCATCCGCTGGCCTATGTCTTCAAGCGCGAGCTGCTCTACGTGCCCTTCTTCGGCTGGGCGATGGCGCGCATGGACATGATCCACATCGACCGCGGCCGCCGCACCGAGGCCTGGAACAAGGTGCTGAAGCAGGGCAAGCGTCTGGGCGGCCAGGGCAACTGGGTCATCATGTTCCCCGAGGGCACGCGCATCCCGCGTGGCCAGGCCGGCGACTACAAGACCGGCGGCACCCGCCTGGCCATCGAGGCCGGCCTGCCCGTCGTGCCCATCGCCGCCACGGCGGCGCGCTGCTGGCCGCGCAAGAGCTTCCTGCTGCGGCCCGGCGTGGTGGACATCTCCATCGGCCGCCAGATCCGCCCCGAAGGTCGCAACCCGACCGAGCTGATGCAGGAGGTCAAGGACTGGATCGAGGGCGAGATGCACCGCCTCGATCCCGATGGATATAGCCCACCCCCTACCGGCTTCGCCGGCCCCCTCGAAGGGGGCACTGCCAGCGGCCCGGCAAAGCCGGCTCCGCGGCAGTCACTCGATCAAACCCACGATTCGCACTGACGCCACCATGCCCGCCAAGCGCCCGGCCCCGCTCCTGCAGGACAGCCAACTGTCGCTGTTCGACGTGGCGCCGGAGATCGCTCCCGCCGAGCCCGGCGCGGCCCGGGCGCTGCGCGAGCTGTGGCTGGGCCAGCACCGCATCGGCTACGAGCTCAAGCGCGCGCGCCGGCGCAGCATCGGCTTCGTCGTCGGGCCGCAGGGCCTGCGCGTCAGCGCACCGCGCTGGGTGCCCATCAACGAGATCGAGCGCGCGCTGCATCACAAGGGCGAATGGATATTGCGCAAGCTCGTCGAGCAGCGCGAGCGCCAGCAGCGCATGCAGGCCGCGCGCATCGACTGGCTGGACGGCGGCCAGCTGCCCTATCTCGGCGCGGCGCTGACCCTGGTCGTCGCGCCGGGCGAGCGCGAGGTGGTCTGGGACACGGCCACGCGCGAGCTGCGCCTGCCGCTGCCCGGCGGCGCCGCGGCCGAGCAGGTTCGCGACCTCGCCCAGGCCTGGCTGAAGGCACGGGCGCGCGAGGACTTCCTGCCGCGCTGCCAGCGCTTTGCGGCATTGCTGGGCGTGACGATGAGCTCGCTGCGCCTGTCCTCGGCCCAGACCCGATGGGGCAGCGCGAGCGCCGACGGCAGCATCCGGCTGAACTGGCGCCTCATCCACTTCACGCCGGCCATCATCGACTACGTCGTCGCCCACGAACTCGCCCATCTGCGCGAGATGAACCACAGCCCGGCTTTCTGGGACACGGTGCGCTCCGTGCTGCCCGACTTTGAGCGCTCGCGCGAGGCGCTGCGCGACGAGTCCATCGTCGTGCAGTGAGGCGGCACGGTCGCGAGCCGCCTGCAATGGTTTGCTGGTGAATTTTCCCGGCCGACCGTCATCCGATCGCAGTCGCGCTCCGCAACACTCCCCACGACGCTGTCACACGGGTATCAAGGTCGGCGAGAGCCGGCAGGGAATGGGAGTGAAGATACCGAGCAAGGCCGAAACGCCGCCGCCGGGCATGCCCGCGGCGGCTTTTCTTTTGGCTCAGGCCGGCACGAAGCGGTAGACGCCGTCGGCGCCCAGCTCGCGTCTGAGTTCGCCCTTCAGCCACAGCGCGTTCAGGTGGGCGATGGCCTCGCCCATCGCGAAGGTGGTCTGGTGCAGGTCGAGCTTGCGCTTGAACAGCACGTTAAGCAGGCCGGCCGCATGCGTGGGCTGAGCGGCGCAGGCCGCCGTGACCTCGGCCAGGCGCTCGTCATGGTGCTCGCGCAGCTGGTCCACGCGCTGGTGCAGGCCGGTGAAGGGCTTGCCGTGCGAGGGCAGCACCAGCGTGTCGGCCGGCAGCTCGAGGTAGCGGGCGAGCGAGTCCAGATAGAGCGTCAGCGGGTCGGCCTCGGGCTCGACGTCCACGACCGACACATTCGTCGAGATGCGCGGCAGCACCATGTCGCCCGAGATCACCAGCCGGGCTGCGTCGCAATACAGGCTGATGTGCTCCGGCGCATGGCCGTAGCCGGCGATGCAGCGCCAGGTCCGCCCGCCGATGTCGACCTCGGTGCCGTCCATCAGCCGGCGATAGCTGGCCGGCACGACGGGCACCATCTTCGGGTAGTAGTCGGCGCGCGCGCGAATCTTCTCGAGCGATTCGGGATCGGTCAGGCCATGGCTGCCGAAGAAGGCCGCGGCCGACGCGCCGCCCATGCCCACCGTCGAGCTGCTGGCCAGGCGCGCGAGGTTGAAGTCCGTCGCGCTCATCCACAGGCGGCAGCCCCAGCGCTCGGTCAGCCAGTGCGCAAGGCCCAGGTGATCGGGGTGGAAATGCGTGGCGATGACGCGCAGCACCGGCAGGCCGTCCAGGCGGCCGGCGAACACGGTCTCCCAGTTGGCCCGCGTGTCGTCGCTGGCGATGCCGCAGTCGACGATGGTCCAGCCCTCGCGGCCATCGATGCGGTCGCGCAGCAGCCACAGGTTGATGTGGTCCAGCGCAAAGGGCAGGCCCATGCGCACCCAGCGCAGGCCGGGCGCGAGATCGAGGGCCTCGCCGGGCTGGGGCAGGGTTTCGCCCAGGGGATAGTGGAGTTCGGATTCGCGTGCGTTGGCCATGGTGCAGCTCGGGGGACTTAGACTGACGTTTACGTCAACTCAGTTTAGCCATGCCGCCCCGCCGACCTGTCGCCGCCGCGACCGACAACCCCACGTACACGATCACCGAGCTCGCCGCCGAGTTCGACATCACGCCGCGCGCGATCCGCTTCTACGAGGACATGGGCCTGCTGGAGCCCGGCCGCAAGGGCCGCAACCGCGTCTACACGCCGCGCGACCGCACGCGGCTGAAGCTGACGCTGCGCGGCAAGCGCCTGGGCCTGGCGCTGCAGGAGATCAAGCAGCTCGTCGACATGTACGACAGCCAGGCCAGCGCCGCGCCGCAGCTGCGCGCCTTCCTGGCCATCCTGGCCCAGCACCGCGAGCAGCTGGAGCAGCAGCGCCACGACATCGAGGTCACGCTGGGCGAGATCCAGCAGCACGAGAAGCGCTGCCGCATGCTGCTCGGCCAAGCGTGATGTTTGCCGGGAGATCGCTCTAATTTGCGCGCTTTGCGGGGCAAACCCCGCTGTCACCCCGCCCCGGGCTTGACTAGAGTTCCGCCGCCGGCGTGCACACCACCGCGCCGGGCCCGTCTCTGTGGAGCAGTCATGACACTCGGACCCCAGCGCCGCCCAAAATTGGCGCTTGCCCTGCCCGCCCTCGCGAGCGCCCTGCTGAGCCTGAGCCAGGCGGCCGGCGCGCAGGCCGGCGACCCGCCCAAGACCGACGGCAGCCTGGAGCGCGCCCAGAAGGCCGCGGACTCCGTCTTCCACTGGATCAAGCTCAACGCCGACAAGGGCGCCAGCCGCCAGGCGCCTGCGCCGGCACCCGCCCCTGCGCCGGCCCCCGTCGCACGCAAGCCCGCCGCCGCCGCGGCACCGCGGCCCGCACCGACGCCGGCTCCTGCGCAGACCGCCTCCAGCCCGGCACCCGAGCCCGTCGTCGCGCAGGCCGCCGCGCCCGTCGCCTCCGAGCCCGAGGAGGCGCCGCGGGTGCTGCTGGCCTCGGCGCAGCCCACGCTCGTGCCGGCCGCGCCGCTGGCCGCCGCGGCCCAGGCCGTCGAGCCCCCGCCGCCGCCCGCCGAGGACGAGCTGCCGCTGAAGCTGCTGTCCAAGGTGAACCCAGAAATCCCGCGCCAGTTGCGGGGGCAGAGTCTCCACAACGGCTTTGCCCAGGTGCAGTTCACGGTCCAGCCCGACGGCAAGGTCGGCCAGGTGCAGGTCATCAAGGCCAGCCACGCCCGCCTGGGCAGCGCGGCCGTCGAGGCCGTGCGGCAGTGGCGCTTCGCGCCGATCCCGAAGCCGCGCGAGGCCGGCGTCGAGATCGCCTTCAACAGCGACGAGGGCTGATCAGGCCGGCGTCGGGCAGCCGGCCAGCAGGGCCGAGATCGCCTCCAGGAACACCCGCGTGCGCAGCGGCATCAGCCGCCGCTCCGGGAACACGGCCCAGGCGGTCGAACCGGGCAGCTGCCATTGCGGCATCAGCCGCTGCAGCCGCCCCAGGCGCAGCGCGTCGCTGACGAGCAGGCGGTCGATGCCCGCGATGCCCACGCCGGCCTCGGCCAGCTGGGCCAGCAGGCTGGGCGCATTGGCCAGCGTGCGCTGCGCGGGCCGCACGACGACGGCCTCGCCACCCTCGCGGCTCAGCCGCCAGGGCAGCGGTTCGCCGCTGCGGCCCAGCAGCATCAGCGCGTGCATGCTCTCCAGCGCCTGCGGCAGCAGCGGCTCGCCGACGCGCGCCAGATAGGCCGGCGACGCATACAGCCCCCATTGCGTCGTCGCCAGCCGCCGCGCGGCGAGCTGGCCGTCCTCGCCCAGGTCGCCCATGCGGATGGCGAGGTCGAAGCCCTCGCCGACGATGTCCACGCGCCGCGGCGTCAGGTCCAGCTCCAGCTGCACCTCGGGGTGCTGGATGGCGAACTCGGCCAGCATGCCCGCCGCCACGTTCTGCGCGACGTCCGCCGGCATGCTGACGCGCAGCCGCCCGCTGGGCTTGCTCTGGCGGTGCAGGGCCAGGGCCAGCGCGCCGTCCACCTCGGCGGCCACGGCCCGCGCATGCTCCAGCACGCCGGCGCCGAAGTCCGTCAGCGAGAGCTTGCGCGTCGTGCGCTGCAGCAGCTTCTCGCCCAGGCGCGTCTCCAGCGCCGCGATGCGCCGCGACACCGTGCTCTTGGGCCAGCGCACGCGCTCGGCGGCGCGGCTGAAGCTGCCGGCGTCCATCACCCGGGCAAACAGCAGCAGATCGTCGGCATCCGATTCCATGATTTCGCCTCATTGATCCAATGACGGAACAATCTTATGCAAAGCGGCGACTTCCGCGGGCGATTGACGAATCCTAGAGTTCAGTCCATCGCAACCGACCTGTTCCAGGAGCCCCAGATGAACATCCTGCAAATCAACTCCAGCGCCCGCCGCCTGCAAGACGACCAGGGCTCGGTGTCCACCCGCCTGGCCAACGAGATGAGCGCCGGCCTGCGCGCCGCCAACCCCGGCGCCACGCTCACCGTGCGCGACTTCGCCGCCAACCCGCTGCCCGTGCTCGACGAAGCCGCGCTGGGCGCGCTGTTCACGCCGGCCGAGGACCGCACGCCCGAGCAGGCCGAGCGCGTCGCGCTGAACGACGAACTCATCGCCGAGCTGTTCGCCGCCGACACCATCGTCATCGGCGTGCCGATGATCAACTTCAACATCAGCGCCCAGCTGAAGAACTGGATCGACGCGGTGGCCCGCGCCGGCGTGACCTTCAAGTACGGCCCGACCGGCCCCGTCGGCCAGCTCACCGGCAAGAAGGTCTATGTCGTCAACGCCAGCGGCGGCGTGCACCGCAACCAGCCGACCGACCAGGTCACGCCCTATCTGCGCACCGTGCTGGCCTTCCTCGGCATGACCGATGTGGACTTCGTCTACGCTGAAGGACTGAACATGGGGCCGGAATCCGCCGACCGCGGCCTGTCGCAAGCACGCTCTCAAATCGCTGATCTGCTCGCCGCCTGAGCTGGCGCCTCTCGTCCAAGGAGTACCTTGGCCGGTCTCCCGAGGAGACGGCGATGCTTGCCGGTTCGACCGGCAAGCACATCGCCCAAGCGGGCCGGCTTGGGAGCGGCCCGGCGCTCGGCCCGGGAACCATTGAAAGGATCAACCGTGAACACCGTCGTCACATCCCTTCTGACCCAACCGCGCGAGGTCGAACGCCTCGTCGCCGGCCAGCCGACCAGCGACGGTGCCGGCGTCAAGCTCAACCGCGTGCTGACGCAGAACCTGCAGCGCCGGCTCGACCCCTTCCTGATGCTGGACGCCTTCGGCACGGACAACCCCGACGACTACATCGCCGGCTTCCCCGACCACCCGCACCGCGGCTTCGAGACCATCACCTATATGCTCAACGGCCGCATGCGCCACCGTGATTCGGCCGGGCACGAAGGCCTGATCAGCGACGGCGGCGTGCAGTGGATGACCGCCGGCCGCGGCGTCATCCACAGCGAGACGCCCGAGCAGAACGAGGGCCGCATGGCCGGCTTCCAGCTCTGGCTCAACCTGCCCGCCAAGGACAAGATGCGCGAGCCCTGGTACCGCGACATCGCGAGCAGCGAGGTGCCCGAGTTCGAGCAGGGCGGCGCCAAGGTGCGCGTCATCGCCGGCGCGAGCCATGGCGTGGCCGGCGCCGTGCAGCGCGAGCACACCGAGCCGCTGTACCTCGACGTGCGGCTCGCGCCCGGCGCCCGCTTCGAGCAGCCGCTGCCGCTCGAGTTCAACGCCTTCGTCTACGTCTACGAGGGCGCGCTGAAGTACGACGGCGGCTGCCTGCAGCCCGCCGGCCGCATGGCCATCCTGGCCAACGCGCCGGGCAGCGACGGCGTGCGCCTGCAGGCCGGCGACGCGCCGGCCAAGGCGCTGCTGATTGCCGGCCGGCCGCTGGGCGAGCCCATCGCGCAGTACGGCCCCTTCGTGATGAACACCGAGGCCGAGCTGGTGCAGGCGGTGCGGGACTTCCAGGCCGGCCGGCTGGCCTGACCATGAGCGAGCGCCGCCACAGCCCCGCCGCCGAGCGCAACGGGCCGCCCATCCTGGCGGCCCTGCAGCGCCTGCTGCCGCCCACGGGCCTGCTGCTGGAGATCGCCAGCGGCACGGGCCAGCATGCCGCCTTCTGCGGCGTGGGCCTGCCCGGCTGGCAATGGCAGCCGAGCGACGTGGCGGCCGAATCGCTGCCCTCCATCGCCGCCTGGTGCGAGGGCCTCGCGAACCTGCGCCCGCCCGTCGTGCTGAACGTGCTCGACGCGAGCTGGCCCGCCGCGCCGGCCGTGGTCGACGCGATCTACTGCGCCAACATGATCCACATCGCGCCCTGGGCCTGCACGGCCGCGCTGATGCAGGGCGCCGCGCGCCACCTCGCGCCGCAGGGCCTGCTGCTCACCTACGGCCCCTATCTGCTGGACGACGAGCCGACGGCGCCGAGCAACCTGGCCTTCGACGCCGACCTGCGGGCGCGCAACCCGGCCTGGGGCCTGAGGCGGCTGGCCGATGTCGGCGGGCAGGCCGCAGCCGCGGGCCTCGCGCTGCGGGAGCGGCTGGACATGCCGGCCAACAACAAGCTGCTGATCTGGGTGCGCGCGGGCTGATCCTCAGCTAGCTGCCTCCAAGCCAGCACCGCCACCAGCCGCATTGGCCATGCCGAGGCTGGTCAAGCACTTTGCTCAGTCGACGAGACCGGCGCTCACCGTCTTCGGCCTAGTACACAACAAGACTTGGTGTGGGACGCAGCGGACGATGACGATGCATAGCGCCTGGGTTAGCGAAGACCGCCAGTGAACCGCTAAGCACTATTGCTCCGGGGGCCAGCAGTGAGTACCGCCGCTGGTATCCCCAAATGCTCGGCGCCAGACTTTTTCCGGAAACAAATTTCGTTTGGCGAGTTCGCCGATCAAGACTGGAGCACCTCTGGCTTCCATCAGAACGACCACCGGCTTTGAGCGTCCAACAACGGTGATGAAGAGCACGTCAGACCGGTAGAGTCCCGCATCCTTGAAGCAGACTCGCAGAACGTCCTGCCAAGCAAAGGCTTGGTTCCAATCCGGTTCGAGTCTATCGAGCACGATCACTCGGGCGCCGACGTCATCAAATTCGATAGCCAAGAGGTCGCCAAGCGGCTTGGGTCTGAAGCGCCCAAGCCAAGAACAGAAGCGTCGAATCGAGTTCATCGGTATGTGACGCCCCCTGCCGGTTAGCCTTTCCGCCCCGCCCCCAGATACGTCTCGATCACCCGCGGGTCTTGCGCGAGCTGATCTGCCGGCCCACTCAAGCCCAACTCCCCGGTTTCCAGCACATGCCCGTGATCCGCCACGCGCAGCGCGGCGCGGGCGTTCTGCTCGACGAGCAGGATGCTGACGCCGGTGGCGCGCAGGTCTTCGACGATGGTGAAGATCTCGCGCACGATCAGCGGCGCGAGGCCCAGGCTGGGTTCGTCCAGCATCAGGAGCTTGGGCTGGCCCATCAGCGCGCGGCCCAGGGCCAGCATCTGGCGCTCGCCGCCGGACAGCGTGCCGGCCGCCTGCTGGCGGCGCTCCTTCAGCCGCGGGAAGCGGGCATAGACGCTCTCCAGCCCGTCGCGCCACTTGCCGTCGCCCAGCTTCCTGGGCCGCCAGCCGCCGAGCAGCAGGTTGTCCTCGACGCTCATGGTGCCGAACAGCTCGCGCTTCTCGGGCACCAGCGCGAGGCCGGCCAGGACGCGCTCTTCGAGCGTCAGCCGGGCGATGTCCTCGCCCGCGAAGCGAAGGGCCGAACTGCGCGACGGGATCAGGCCCATCAGCGCGCCGAGCAGCGTCGACTTGCCCGCGCCGTTGGGACCGATGACGGTGACGACGCTTTTCTCGGCCGCCGTGAAACTCAGGCCATGCAGAACCTCGGCGCGGCCGTAGCCAGCGTGCAGGTCCACAACCTCCAGCAAGGCGCTCATTCGTCCGCTCCCAGGTAGGCCGCGCGCACGGCCGGGCTGGCCTGCACCTCGGCCGGCGTGCCGTCCATCAGGTAGCGGCCGAACTCCATGACGACGATGCGGTCGGTCAGCTTCATGACGAAGTCCATGTCGTGCTCGACGAGCAGCAGCGACAGGCCCTCGGCCTTGAGCTGCTTCAGCACCTCGGAGAGCGCGGCCTTCTCCTTGTGGCGCAGGCCGGCGGCGGGCTCGTCCAGCAGCAGCAGCGACGGGTCGCTGGCCAGCGCGCGGGCGATCTCGACGAGGCGCTGCGGGCCCAGGGCCAGGTTGCCGGCCAGCTCGTGGGCTTGCTCGGCCAGGCCGATGCGGCGCAGCTGGCGCAGCGCCTCGGCGCGGGCCTGGATCTCCTCGGCACGGTCCAGGCCCAGCATCGCGGCCGCCGTGCCGCTGCGGGTGCGCAGATAGCAGCCCAGCGCGACGTTCTCCAGCACCGTCATGTCGGGCACCAGCTTCACATGCTGGAAGGTGCGGCTGAGGCCGGCGCGGGCGATGTCGCGGCTGCCGCGGCCGTCGACGCGCTGGCCGAGCAGCTCGACCTCGCCGCTGGTGAGCGGCAGCACGCCGGAAACGAGGTTGAAGGTCGTGCTCTTGCCGGCGCCGTTGGGGCCGATGAGGCCGACGATGTCGCCGGCGCGGATCGCGAAGCTGATGTCGTTGACGGCCACCAGCCCGCCGAACTGCTTGCGGATCCGGCGCACGTCCAGCAGCGGCGCGCCGCGCTCGGGGTGGCTGCGCGAGCTTAAGCGCGGCGCGTTCTCGTCCACCGCGCGCGCGCTGCGCGCCGGCAGCCGGCGTGCAATGGCGCGTGAGATCAAGGGCCACAGGCCGTCCGGCGCAAAGCGCAGCACCAGCACCAGCGCGATGCCGAAGACGATGATTTCGTAGTTGCCCGAGCCGCCGAAGACGAGCGGCAGCCAGACCTGCAGCTGGTCCTCCGCCAGCTTCACGAGCGCCGCGCCGGTGAAGGCGCCGCCCACGGTGGCGATGCCGCCCAGCACGGCCATGAACAGGTATTCGATGCCGAACTTGATGCCGAAGGGCGAGGGGTTCACGCTGCGCTGCATATGGGCGTACAGCCAGCCCGACACGCAGGCCAGCAGCGCCGCGACGACGAACATGACCAGCTTGTAGCGGAAGGTGGAGGCGCCCATGGCCTCGGGCATGGTCGCGCCGCCGCCGCGGTTAGTGTTGAGGGCGCGCATGATGCGGCCCGGCCGCGAGTCCAGCAGCCGCGTGACGGCCACGGCCGCGAGCAGCGCCGCCAGCCAGATCAGCAGATAGATGCGGCGCTCGCTCTGGAAGCTGAAGTCGCCGAGCTGGATGGCCGGCAGGCCGAGCAGGCCGTCGTACTTGCCCAGGGCCTCCAGGTTGCCGACGAGGTAGTACAGCGCCAGGCACCAGCAGATGGTGGCCAGCGGCAGGTAGTGGCCCGACATGCGCAGCGTCAGCGCGCCGATGACCAGGGCCAGCACCAGCGTGATGCCCAGCCCCGCGGCCAGGCCCAGCCAGGGCGACAGGCCCAGCACCGTGGTCAGATAGGCCGTGGCATAGGCGCCGATGCCGGCGAAGGCCGCCTGGCCGAAGGAGGTGAGCCCGCCGACGCCCGTCAGCAGCACCAGGCCCAGCACGACGAGGGAGAACAGGCCGATGTAGTTGAGCTGCGTGATCCAGAAGTCCGGCACCGGCACGAAGGGCAGGACAAGCAGCAGGACGGCGGCGACGGCCGCGAGATGGGAGCGCTTCATCAAGTTCAATGCTCCTCGTGATGCGGGTCCACGAAGGACCGCCACAGCAGCACCGGCAGGATCACCGTGAACACGATGACCTCCTTGAACGCACTGGCCCAGAAGCTGCCGAAGCTCTCGACCAGGCCCACGCCGATCGCGCCGCCCAGCGCCATCGGGAAGCTGGCCAGGCCGCCGAACACCGCGGCGACAAAGCCCTTCAGGCCGATCAGGAAGCCGGTGTCGTAATAGATGGTCGTGGACGGCGAGATCAGCAGGCCCGACAGCGCGCCGATGAAGGCCGCCAGCGTGAACGTGAGCGCACCGGCCGCGTCGCCCGAGATGCCCATCAGCCGCGCGCCGGTGCGGTTGACCGAGGTGGCCCGCAGCGCCTTGCCGGTCAGCGTGCGCTCGAAGAACAGCCACATGCCTACCAGCAGCGCAACGGACGCGCCGAAGATGATCAGCGTCTGCCCGCTGAAACCCAGCGGCCCGACGTCGAAGCGCACCTCCCAGAAGGCCGGCGTGCGATAGCCCTCGGCGCCGAAGAAGACGAGGCCGACGCCGGTCAGCGCGAAGTGCACGCCGACCGACACGATGAGCAGCGTCAGCACGCTGGCGGCCGACAGCGCGCGAAAGGCCAGGCGGTAGAGCAGCGGCCCCATCGCGGTGACGACGGCCAGCGCCAGCGCCACCTGCACCAGCAGCGGGGGCTGCTGCGGCGCCAGCCCGTACGTCAGGCCCGCGGCCGCGAGCGGGAAGCCCAGCGTGGCCAGCAGCTTGCGTGCGAGGCGCGCCGCGGGCCAGCGCTCGCGCAGGCCCGCGGCCAGGTCGAGCAGCGCCGCGGCGACGGCCATCATCAGCAGCAGCCACACCGTGCCCGGCACCTTGGCCGATTGCAGCGCGGCCAGCGTCAGCGCGCCGAAGGCGACGAACTCGCCCTGCGGGATGAAGATGACGCGGGTGACCGAGAAGACGAGCACCAGGGCCAGCGCCACGAGGGCGTAGATGGCTCCGTTGGTCAGGCCGTCGAGGCCGAGGATGGCGGCAATCGTGAGGTCCATGGCGGCGCGGGGTGGAAGGGCATTCGATGGTATCGGCGATATCTCGACCGTGCGGTCGGGATATCACCCAGGCGCGGCGCGCTCCACGGCGGGCTGCTTTCTCCGTTGGCAAAGCCAGGCTTGGCCAATCCTGCGCCGCGGGATGCTGCCAATCCTGGACCGGCGCTCGCGGACACTGGGCGGCTACCGACCAGCCGCCACGTTATGCCCAAGCCCGAAGCCCCCGCCTCCTCCGGCCCGCCACCGGCCTTCAGCCCCTACCAGCGCTTCGCGACGGCGCTGCTGACGCTGCTGCAGTTCGCCGTCATCCTCGACTTCATGATCATGTCGCCGCTGGGCGCGCTGATCATGCCGGCGCTGTCCATGAGCGCGCAGCAGTTCGGCCTCGTCGTGTCGGCCTATGCCTTCAGCGCCGGCATCTCGGGCCTGCTGACGGCCGGCTTCGCCGACCGCTTCGACCGCAAGAAGCTGTTGCTGTTCTTCTACACCGGCTTCCTGCTCGGCACCGTCTGGTGCGGCCTGGCCACCAGCTTCGAGATGCTGCTGCTGGCGCGCGTCGTGACCGGCCTGTTCGGCGGCGTCATCGGCTCCATCGTCATGGCCATCACGGCCGACCTGTTCGAGCCGGCGCTGCGCGGCCGCGTGATGGGCCTGCTGCAGGGCGGCTTCGCGGCCAGCCAGGTGCTGGGCCTGCCCTTCGGCCTGTTCCTGGCCACGCACTGGGACTGGCATGCGCCCTTCATCGCGCTGGCCGCCTTCGGCGCGCTCGGCGGCCTGCTGATCGCCTGGCGCATGAAGCCGGTGGACGCCCACCTGGCCCTGCCCAACGACCGCAGCGCCTTCAAGCACCTGCTGCACACGGTCGCCAACGGCCGCCACCTGCAGGCCTTCGCGATCACGGCGCTGCTGACGACGGGCGGCTTCATGATCATGCCCTTCGCCAGCGCGTTCTCGGTGCATAACGTCGGCATCGCGCTGGACCACCTGCCCATGGTCTACCTCGTCACCGGCATCAGCACGCTGTTCGTCGCGCCGGCCGTCGGCCGCCTGACTGACCGCATCGGCCCGCTGCCGGTGTTCTACGCCGGCAGCGGGCTCACCATCGCCATGGTGGCGGTCTACACGCGGCTCGGCCCCTCGCCGCTGGCCCTGCTGATCCTCGTCAACGTGGTGCTGTTCGCCGGCATCTTCTCGCGCATGGTGCCCTGGCAGGTCATCGTCGCCGGCATCCCGGCGCCCGAGCAGCGCGGCTCGTTCAGCGCGATCAACGCGGCGCTGCAGCAACTGGCCGGCGGCCTGGCGGCGCTGGTGTCCGGCCACATCGTGCACATCGCGGCGGACGGCCGGCTGGAGCACTTCCCCTGGGTGGGCAATGTGCTGATCGGCACGACGCTGGTCGTCGGCGTGCTGATCTGGCGCCTGCAGCGCGGCGCGGCGCAGCCTGGAGACGGCAGTTGGGCACGCCCGAGGGACAGCCGAGGCGGGCAGCCGGCAAGGCGCGACGACGAAGTGGGCTCATGCCCACGAGAAGGAGCAACGCCGCCGGCGGCCCGAAGCGGCGGGCCAGCGGGCGCGCAGCGTTGATCATCGGAGTGGTGAACATCGCGCCAGGCGAATGGCATTGATGCACAGAGACTTCGATGAGTAGGGAGCGGTCAACTGCCGTTTCTAGGCTCAGTCGCGGCGCTTAAGCAGCCAGGCGTAGAGCCCGAAGCCGATGCCGGCGAAGGCCAGCAGGCCCAGCACCTGGCCGGCCGTGGCGAAGCTGTCGCCCACCAGCGCCAGCGGCGCGCCATTGCCCGAGAACACGACGACGGCGGCGAGGATGACGCCCAGCAGGCTCTCGCCGACGATCAGGCCCGATGCCATCAGCACGCCGAGCTGCTTGGTGGCCTCGGCGTCGCGCCGGCGCGCGGCGGCGCGCTCGAACAGCCAGCCGGCCACGGCGCCGACGACGATGGTCAGCGTGCTGTTCATCGGCAGGTAGATGCCCAGGCCCACGGCCAGCGGCGCGAGATGGGCGCGGCCCGAGGTCGAGCGCTTGAGCCCCTCGTCGACGACGATGCAGGCCGCGCCGATGGCGGCGCCGATGCCGATCAGGTTCCAGTTCAGGTCGCCCTGGATGACGCCCTTGGCCAGCGCCGAGATCAGCGCGGCCTGCGGTGCGGCCAGCGCCGTCTTGGGGTTGGCGCCCGGCACGCCGGCAAAGCCATAGGCCTGGTTCAGCAGGTCCAGCACCGGCGGGATGACGACGGCGCCGGCCAGCACGCCAATGACGAGGGCGACCTGCTGGCGCCACGGCGTGGCGTCCACCAGCTGGCCGGTCTTCAGGTCCTGCAGGTTGTCGTTGGAGATGGTGGCCACGGCGAAGACGACGGCCGTGACGAACAGCGCGAAGGCCACCAGGGCCTGGCCGGTGCCGGCCGGCAGCAGGGGCTTCACGACCAGGGCCAGCAGCAGCGACACGCCGATGACGACGAGGATGCCCACGCCCGACAGCGGGCTGTTGGACGAGCCGATCAGGCCGGCCATATAGCCGCAGACGGCGGCGACGAAGAAGCTCATCAGCACGACGTAGACGACGCCGCCGACGACCAGCAGGCCGAGCTGGTCGCCCAGGCCGGCCGAGCCGGCGAAGCTGGACAGCATGAAGCCGATGGGCAGCATGCAGGCCAGCGTGACGAGGCCGACCGTGCCGATGGGGATGTCGCGCTCGTTGCGCGGCAGCGTGTCGCCCTTGCCGGCCTTGCGCACGCGCGCCGACATGGCCGCCGAGTGCAGGCCGGCGACGACGGGCTTGGCCAGCTTGACCAGCGTCCAGATCGCCGCGACGGCGATGCAGCCGGCGCCGATGAAGCGCACCTTCTTGCTCCAGGCGAACATCGCGACGGCCTCGGCCGCGCCGTCCACGCCCTGGGTCAGCAGCGGCACGCCGCCGAGCCAGCCGATGGCAGCGCCGACGAGGATGGCGATGCCCACCCACAGCCCGACGAGATGGCCCACGGCCAGCAGCGCGAAGCTGAAGTTCAGGTCGTAGCCCGTTGCCGGTCCATCACCGCTCTTCTCGCCACCGGGCAGCCGGAAATACTGCGCCAGGTTGGCCGCGAAGACCTGCGTCGCGACGACGATGCTGAAGCCCGCCGACACGACGGCGCCGGTGACGATGGCCGCCAGGCCCTGGCGGCTGCTCTCGCCGCTGTCGGCCGCATGGCCGACCTTGAGCACCTCGGCGCAGGCCACGCCCTCCGGGTAGGGCAGCGGCGAGTTCGTGACAAGGGCGCGGCGCAGCGGGATGGAATACATGACGCCCAGCACGCCGCCTAAAGCGCACAGCGCCGTCGACATCCAGTACGGGAAGCCGCTCCACCAGCCGATCATCACGAGGCCGGGCAGCACGAAGATGATGGACGACAGCGTGCCGGCCGACGAGGCGATGGTCTGCACGATATTGGTCTCGCCGATGGAATTGCCCGCCGCGCGGCGCAGCAGGGCCATCGAGATGACGGCGGCCGGGATGGAGGTCGCGAAGGTCAGGCCGGCCTTCAGCCCGAAATAGACGTTGGCGGCCGTGAAGACCAGCGTGATGACGATGCCCAGCACGATGCCGCGCAGCGTCAGTTCGGTGCCCAGTTCGGGCGTGGAGGTGGGCGATGAGGTGCTCATTCGACGATGGATGGGAACGCCGGATCTGGCGAGGTGCGCATCATCGTGGCAGACCGGGCCCGGCCCGGGGCCGGATTACCCGGGGGGCGCGGGGGGCGGACCGGCGAAATTTCCAAATAAGGGCATCGCGACGAATGCGTCGAACGTCAATGGGCTGTCACGGCACATCCATAGAGTGCCGGCCGTTCCGAGGCCATTTCCCATCCACCGTTTTTCTGGAGCCCCCCATGCCCCGCCACGTCGTGTTTTCACTGCTCGCCGCCTGCGCCCTCGGCGGCGTGGCCCACGCGGACACCACGCTGACCGTCTACACGGCCCTGGAGGCCGACCAGCTCAAGGCCTACCAGGCCGGCTTCGAGGCCGAGCACCCCGACATCAAGCTCAGGTGGGTGCGCGAGTCCACCGGCATCGTCACGGCCAAGCTGCTGGCCGAGAAGGCCGCGCCGCAGGCCGACGTCATCACCGGCCTGGCCGCCACGTCGCTGCTCATCCTCGACAAGGAAGGCATGCTGCTGCCCTACGCGCCCAAGGGCGTGGAGAAGCTGAGCAAGGCCTATGTCGACAACGCCAAGACGCCGGCCTGGGTGGGCATGGACGTCTGGGGCGCGACGATCTGCTTCAACACCGTCGAGGCGGCCAAGCTGCATCTGCCCAAGCCCGAAAGCTGGAAGGATCTGCTCAAGCCCGAGTACGCCGGCAAGATCGTCATGCCCAACCCGGCGTCCAGCGGCACCGGCTATTTCGACGTGACGGCCTGGCTGAAGCTGTTCGGCGAGGAAGGCGGCTGGGCCTATATGGACAAGCTGCACGCCAACATCGCGCAGTACACCCACTCGGGCTCCAAGCCCTGCAAGCAGGCCGCGGCCGGCGAGTTCCCCATCGGCATCGCCTTCGAGTACCGCGCCGCCAAACTCAAGGCCGGCGGCTCGCCCATCGACCTGGTCTTCCCGAAGGAGGGCCTGGGCTGGGACGTCGAGGCGACGGCCATCGTCAAGGGCACGAAGAACCTGGACGCCGCCAAGGTCTATGCCGACTGGGCCGCATCCCGCCAGGCCAACGAGCTGTACGAGAAGAACTTCGCCATCGTCGCCTACCCCGGCGTGGCCAGGCCGGATGCCCTCATCCCCGCCAACTACGAGCAGCTGCTGATCAAGCAGGACCTGAAGTGGTCCGCCGCCCAGCGCGACCGCATCCTGACCGAGTGGACCCGGCGCTACGACGGCAAGTCGGAAAAGAAGTGATGCCCCTCGGCCCCGAGGCCTGAGCGGGAGGCCGGATGGCACTCGGCATCGGCGACATCCAGTCCCTGTTCGAGCAGCGCGGCGAGGCGCTCTACGGCGGCGAGGCCGTCAGCCAGCTGGAGCATGCGCTGCAGGCCGCCTGGCTGGCGGAGCAGGCCGGCGACGACGACGCGACGGTCGCCGCCTGCCTGCTGCACGACCTCGGCCATCTGCTGTCCGGCCAGGGCGACGACGACCTGGCCCGGCACGTCGACGACCTGCACCAGCACAAGGTGCTGCCCTTCCTGCGGCCGCTGCTGCCGACCGCCGTGGTCCAGCCCATCGCGCTGCATGTGGAGGCCAAGCGCTACCTCTGCGCCACCGAACCGGGCTATCGCGCGGCCCTGTCGCCGGCCTCGGCGCTGAGAGATGTGTATAAGAGACAGGCCCATCGCGCTGCATGTGGAGGCCAAGCGCTACCTCTGCGCCACCGAACCGGGCTATCGCGCGGCCCTGTCGCCGGCCTCGGCGCTGAGCCTGGCGCTGCAGGGCGGCGTCATGTCGGCCGCGGACGCGGCCGACTTCCTGGCCCGCCCCCACGCCCAGGCGGCCATCCGCCTGCGCCGGCATGACGACGCGGCCAAGGTCGTCGGCCTCGTCACGCCGCCGCTGGCCCATTACCTGTCCCGCCTGCACCGGCTGGCAAACCCATGAAACGCGACAGCCTCTCCCCACCCATGACCGCCGGCACCGACGACGCCTGGCTGCGCTTCGCCGGCATCCGCAAGCGCTTCGGCGACTTCGAGGCGCTGGCCGGCATCGACCTGGCCATCCGCAAGGGCGAGTTCGTCTGCCTGCTCGGCCCCTCGGGCTGCGGCAAGACCACGCTGCTGCGCATCCTCGCCGGCCTGGAAGCCCAGGACGCCGGCACGCTGCACCTGGGCAGCAAGGACATCGGCCGCCTGCCGCCCAGCCAGCGCGACTACGGTATCGTGTTCCAGAGCTATGCCCTGTTCCCCAACCTGACGGTGGCCGGCAACGTGGGCTACGGCCTGCGCCTGCCGCGCGCACCGCGCGAGCGGCGCATCGCCGAGCTGCTGGACCTCGTCGGCCTGCCCGGCAGCGCGGCCCGCTACCCGGCCCAGCTCTCGGGCGGCCAGCAGCAGCGCGTGGCGCTGGCGCGCGCGCTGGCCACCTCGCCCAGCCTGCTGCTGCTGGACGAGCCGCTGTCGGCCCTGGACGCCCAGGTGCGCGAACACCTGCGCCGCGAGCTGCGCAGCCTGCAGCAGCGCCTGGGCGTGACGACGCTGATGGTCACCCACGACCAGGACGAGGCCCTGGCCCTGGGCGACACCATCGCCGTCATGAGCGCCGGCCGGCTGGAGCAGGTCGGCACGCCCGAGCAGATCTACCGCGAGCCCGCCACGCGCTTCGTCGCGGACTTCGTCGGCCGCGCCAACTGGCTGCCGGTGCAGCTCGATGCCGACGGCCGCGTCCGGCTGGCCGGCTGCAGCATCGACTGCCCCGCGGCCCTCGTGCGCACCGGGCCGGCCGGCGCCGCCGCGCCGCAGCGCGCCACGCTGTTCTGCCGGCCCGAGGACGTGCAGGTCCAGCCCGAGTGGCAGCCCGGCGCCAACACGCTGCTGGCCACGGTGGACCGCGTGGACTTCATGGGCGGCCTGCGCCGCGCCGAGCTGCGCCTGATGGCCCAGCCCGAGCTCACGCTGTGGGCCGACGTGGCGCCCCACGACCCCGGCGCCGCCGCGCTGCTGCCGGGCCGGCGCGTGCCGGTGCGGCTGCAGCCGCAGGGCCTGCGCCTGTTCGACGCAGGCGCCGCCCAGTGAACCTGCTCACGCTGAAACGCCGCGGCCCGGTGCGCGGCGCCGACGACGCCCTCGCCGCCACGCTCGCCTGCGGGCTGGCGCTGCTGCTCGTCGTCTTCATCGCGCTGCCGCTGGCCGCCATCCTGGCCCAGGCCCTGCAGGACCCGCAGGGCGAGTTCGTCGGCCTGGGCCGGCTGGCCGGCCTGCTGGCCGAGGCGCGGCTGCGCCAGGCGGCCTGGAACAGCGTCTGGATCGCCGTGGCCACCACCGCGGTCGTGCTGCCGCTGGCCCTGGGCTTCGCCTTCGCGCTGACCCGCAGCCTGCTGCCGGGCCGGCCGCTGCTGCGCGTGCTGGCGCTGTCGCCGCTGCTCGCGCCCTCGCTGATGCCCGCCATCTCGCTGGTCTATCTGTTCGGCAACCAGGGCCTGCTGAAGAGCTGGCTGGCGCCCTGGGGCCTGGGCATCTACGGACCGCTGGGCATCGTGCTCGGCGAGGTCTTCTACACCTTCCCGCATGCGCTGCTGATCCTGGCCACGGCGCTGGCCGTCGCCGATGCGCGGCTCTACGAGGCGGCCGAGGCGCTCGGCGCGTCCAGGCTGCGGCGCCTGCTCACCGTCACGCTGCCCAATGCGCGCTACGGGCTGATCTCGGCGGCCCTGGTCGTCTTCACGCTGGTCGTCACCGACTTCGGCGTGCCCAAGGTGATCGGCGGCCAGTTCAATGTGCTGGCCCTGGAGGCCTACAAGCAGGTGATCGGCCAGCAGAACTTCGCCCAGGGCGCGGCCGTGGGCCTGCTGCTGCTGCTGCCGGCCGTGCTCAGCTTCGCGGTCGAGCGCTGGCTGGCGCGCGGCCATGCGGCCAGCCTGGGCGGGCGCTCGGTGGCCTACCGCGCCCGGCCCAACGGCTGGCGCGACGGCCTGCTGGCCCTGCTCTGCGCCGCCGTGCTGGCCGGGCTGCTGGCCCTGCTGGGCGTGGCCGTCGTGGCCTCCTTCATCAAGCTCTGGCCCTACCAGCTGCAGTTCACGCTGGACCACTACCAGTTCGACCAGTTCGACGGCGGCGGCTGGGCCGCGTTCACGAACAGCCTCAAGCTGGCGCTGTGGACGACGGTCATCGGCAGCGGCGTCGTCTTCGCCGGCGCCTACCTCGTCAGCAAGACCCCGGTGCCCGCGCCGGCCGCCGCGACCCTCCACAGCCTGGCCCTGCTGCCGATGGCCGTGCCGGGCCTGGTGCTGGGCCTGGGCTATATCTTCAGCTTCAACGCCGTCGGCCACCCGCTGCATGCGCTGTACGGCACGCTGGGCCTGATGGTGGCGGCGACGGTCGCGCACTTCTACACCACGGCCCACCTGACGCTGCTGACCGCGCTGCGCCAGCTCGACCCCGAGATCGAGGCCGTCAGCCGCAGCCTGCGCCGGCCCTGGTGGCATGCGCTGCTGCACGTGACGCTGCCGATGTGCCTGCCGGCCCTGCTCGACGTGGCGCGCTACCTCTTCGTGTCGGCCATGACGACGGTGAGCGCCGTGATCTTCCTCTACACGCCGTCCAGCATGCTGGCCTCGGTCGCCGTGCTGAGCATGGACGACGCCGGCGACACCGCCCCCGCCGCCGCCATGGCCACGCTGATCGTGGCCACCTCCCTCGCCGCCACGCTCGCGCTCAACGCGCTGGGTTGGTGGCTGGAGCGCCGCACCCAATCCTGGCGCAAGCCCTGACCGCACCGACCCCGACCATGAGAGAACCCATACTGCTGACCCCCGGCCCGCTCACCACCACGCTGAAAACCAAGACCGCCATGCTGCGCGACTGGGGATCCTGGGACAGCGACTTCAACGCCCTCACGGCCGGCGTCTGCCAGCGGCTGGTGCGGCTCATCGACGGCGAAGGCCAGTTCGTTTGCGTACCGCTGCAGGGCTCCGGCACCTTCGCGGTCGAGGCCGCCGTCGGCAGCCTGCTGCCGCGCGACGGCAAGCTGCTCGTGCTCGCCAACGGCGCCTATGGCCAGCGCATGGCCAGGCTCACCGCGCAGATGGGCCGCGCCCATGCCGTCATCGACTTCGGCGAGACCGCGCCGGTGGACCCGCGCCGCGTGGCCGAGGCGCTCGCGGCCGACCCGGCCATCACCCATGTCGGCGTCATCCACTGCGAGACCAGCACCGGCATCCTGAACCCGCTGGCCGAGGTGGCCGCCGTGGTCGCCGCCGCCGGCCGGCGCCTCGTCATCGACGCGATGAGCAGCTTCGGCGCGCTGCCCATCCTGGCCGGCGAATTGGCCTTCGACGCCGTCATCGCCAGCAGCAACAAATGCCTGGAGGGCGTGCCCGGCATGGGCTTCGTGCTGGTGCGCGAGACGGCCCTGGCCGCCGCCGAGGGCAACAGCCCCTCGCTGTCCCTCGACCTGCTGGACCAGTGGCGCTATCTGCAGCGCACCGGCCAGTGGCGCTACACGCCGCCCACCCATGTGGTGGCCGCGCTGGCCGCCGCGCTGCGTCAGTACGACGAACAGGGCGGCCGCCCGGCGCGGCTGGCGCGCTACCAGGCCAACTGCGCGGCACTGCTCGGCGGCCTGGAGCGTCTGGGCCTCAAGCCCTTCCTGGCGCCCGAGCTGCAGGCGCCCGTCATCGTCACCGTCCACGCACCGGCCGGCACGGCCTGGGACTTCCAGCGCTTCTACGCCGCCGTGAAGGCGCGCGGCGTCGTGCTCTACCCCGGCAAGCTCACCAGCGTCGAGACCTTCCGCGTCGGCTGCATCGGCGCCATCGGCGCCGCCGAGATGGGCCAGGCCATCGACGCCATCGCCCACGCCCTCAACGAACTCGGACTCCAGCCATGAAGACCACCCTGCAAGCCCTCATCTTCGACTGGGCCGGCACGCTGGTGGACTGGGGCAGCTTCGCGCCCACCCAGGTGCTGATCGACGCCTTCGCCGGCTTCGGCGTGCCGCTGAGCCTGGCCGAGGCCCGCGGGCCCATGGGCCTGGCCAAGTGGGACCACATCCACGCGCTGGGCCAGCAGCCGGAGATCGCCGCCCGCTGGCGCGCCGCCCATGGCCGCGACATGGGCCGCGCCGACGTCGACGCCCTCTACGCCGCCTTCATGCCGCTGCAGATCGCCAAGGTCGCGCGGTATTCCGACCCCATCCACGGCGTGCTGGAACTGCTGGCCGGGCTGCGCGAGCGCGGCCTCAGGATCGGCTCCTGCTCGGGCTACCCCCGCGCCGTGATGGACCCGCTGCTCGCCCATGCGCGGGGCCTGGGCCTGCGCGTGGACCATGCCGTCGCCACCGACGACCTCGCCGTGGGCGGCCGCCCCGGCCCCTGGATGGCCCTGGCCAATGTGATCGCGCTCGGCATCGGCGACGTGGCCGCCTGCGTGAAGGTGGACGACACCGCGCCCGGCATCGTCGAGGGCCGCACGGCCGGCATGTGGACCGTGGGCCTGAGCGCCTCGGGCAACGAGGTGGGCCTGAGCCGCGCGGAATGGCTGGCACTGCCGCCGGCCGAGCAGGCCCGGCTGCGCGAGCGCGCCGCCGCCAAGCTGGTGGCGGCCGGCGCGCATGTCGTCATCGACAGCGTGGCCGAGCTGCCCGCCGTGCTGGCCGACATCGACGCCCGCCTGGCCCGCGGGGAACGGCCTTGAGCTCACGCCGCGTCGCCATCGTCGGCGCCGGCATCCTGGGCCTGGCTCATGCGTGGGCCGCCGCCAAGCGCGGCCACCGCGTGCAGGTGTTCGAGCGCGACGCCGCGCCGCTGGGCGCCTCCGTGCGCAACTTCGGCCTGTGCCTGCTGCTCGGCCAGCCCGAGGGCGAGCTGCTGGAGCTGGCACGGCACAGCCGCGGCCTGTGGCTGGAACTGCTGCCCGCGCTGAAGGCCTGGCACAAGGCCGAGGGCAGCCTGACCGTGGCCCGGGACGCGGCCCAGTGGGCCGTGCTGCAGGCCTTCCAGGCCGCCGCGGGCGAGGCCTATGGCACGGCGCTGGTCGGCGCGCCGGCGCTGCGCACGCTGCCGGCCGCGCCGGGGCTGGACGGTCTGGGCGCGTTGCTCAGCCCGCACGAGATCGCGCTGGAGTCGCGCCTGGCCATCCCGGCCTTCGCGGCCTGGCTGGCCGAGCGGCACGGCGTGCAATTCCATTTCGGCACGCTGGTGCGGGCCGTCGAACCTCCGCGGCTGCACACCAGCCGCGGGCGCTTCGAGGCCGACGAGCTCATCGTCTGCTCGGGGCACGAATACCAGCAGCTCTATCCCGAGGCCTTCGCACAGCGCCGGCTGCGCCGCTGCAGCCTGCAGATGCTGCGCCTGGCCGCGCCGGGGCTCAGGCTAGGCCCGGCGCTGCTGACCGGCCTGTCCTGCCTGCACTACCCCTCCTTCACCGAGCGCGCCGAGCTGCGCGCGCCGCTGGACGCGCTGCGCGAGCATGTGCAGGCGACGACGCCCGCGCTGCTGGAACACGGCATCCACCTCATCGTGCAGCAGGTCGGCGCCGGCGGCGAGCTGATCGTCGGCGACTCGCACCACTACGGCGAGACGCCGTCGCCCTTCCAGAGCGAGGCCGTGGACACGCTGCTGCTGGCCCAGCTCCGCGCGCTGCTGCCCATGCCGATGACGGTGCTGGAACGCTGGCAGGGCGTGTACGGCTCGGGACCGGCCGCCTACGAGCGCTTCGAGGCCGAGCCCCGGGTGCATTGCGTGGCCATGGGTTCGGGCGTGGGCATGAGCATCGGGCTGGCGCTGGGCGAGAGGCATTTCCGGGACTGATCGCGCCGTGTGTCAGTCGCGTGTCGCCCCAGGCAATTCGGGCAATACGCGCTTCAGCGAATCGGCTGCGAATGACAACTTCGTTTCACCGTGCTTTCTTAGAGTTAGCGGCGGTTTCGCACCTCCAACCCGATCGCTCCGATCAAGACAACAGGATCTCTTTCCGATGAACAAGCACGTTCTGATTCCGGCCGCCCTGGCCCTCGCCGCCACCGCTGGCGCACAGGCCCAGTCGGTGACCCTCTACGGCCTGATCGACGCCGCGCTGCAGACCACCGACGGCGTGGCCGGCGGCCACCGCAACAGCCTGATCTCCGGCGGCATCCAGGGCAGCCGCTACGGCTTCAAGGGCAGCGAGGACCTGGGCGGCGGCCTGAAGGCGGTGTTCGACCTCGAGAACCAGTTCGCCGTGGACACCGGCGCCAACAAGAGCGCGTCGCTGGCCTTCTCGCGCAAGGCCGACGTCGGCGTCAGCGGCAGCTTCGGGCGCCTCACCGCGGGCCGCCACACCATCTTTTCCTACGACGTGCAGGCCGACCTCGACCCGGTGCAGTTCGCCAACTTCAGCCCGCTGGGCAACAGCGGCGACGCACCCGTCGTGCAGTTCGCCGATTACCAGGTGGTCAACGCCCGCCGCGACAATTCCATCAAGTACAGCTATGAGCAGAACGGCATCACCGCGGGCCTGCTCTATGCCTTCGGCGAAGTCGCCGGCAGCACCTCGGCCGGCAGCACCCTGGGCGCGCGCCTGGGCTACGGCGCCGCGGGCTTCAATGTTCAGGCCGCCTACGACCAGACCAAGGACGGCACGGGCAGCAACAAGGCCAGCGGCCTGACCCTGGGCGGCACCTACACGCTGGGCGACGTCACCGGCTACCTGGGCTGGGTGGAGGTCAAGAACGACTTCCACGCCGCCGGCGGCTTCGGCCGCAAGAACAGCGTGTGGTGGCTGGGCGCCCGCTGCCAGGCCTCCAAGGAACTCGCGCTGCACGCCGGCTTCTACGACCAGAAGCAGAGCGGCACGACCGACAAGACCGGCGCCGCCACGCCGGCCGGCGACGGCACGGCCCATACACTGTCCCTGCTGGCCGACTACAGCCTGTCCAAGCGCACCGACGTGTACGCCAGCCTGCAGCACACCAGCCTGAAGGACGGCATGGTCGCCGCGATGTCGCCCTCGGGCGTCTCCAGCGCCGTCACCACGACGATGCTGGGGCTGCGCACCAAGTTCTGATCGGCCAGCGGCCATGTTCGTCACGCAGCTCAAGTCCTTCTTCACCGTGGCCCGGCTGGGCAGCGTCACGCAGGCCGCGCGCCAGCTGGGCCTGAGCCAGCCCACCGTCACGTCGCAGATCCGCGCACTGGAGGAGCACTACGGCATCGAGCTGTTCCGCCGCCAGGGCGGCCGGCTGTGGCTCAGCGACGAGGGCGTGCGCCTGCTGCCGGCGGTGGACCGCCTGCTGCAGCAGGAGATCAATGTCGAGTTCGAGCTGCGCCAGGCGGGCGAGGGGCTGCGCGGCAATCTGCGCGTCGGGGCCACCTCGCCCTATTACGTGCTGGGCCTGCTGCAGCGCTTCGGCCAGGCCTTCCCGCTGGTGGACGTGGCGATGAGCACCGGCAACTCGCGCCAGATGGTGGATGCGCTGCTGGAGTTCCGCGTCGACGTGGCGACCTCGTCCAACCTCGAAACCGACAAGCGCCTGCACTGCCAGGTGCTGGGCCAGGACCCGCTGTCCCTGCTGCTGCCGCGCAGCCATCCGCTGGCCAGCCAGGCCGCGGTGAGCCTGGCCGCACTGCAGGGCCAGGACCTGATCGTGCGCGAGCGCGGCTCGATCACGCGGCGCCTGACCGAGGAGGCGCTCACCGAGGCCGGCGTGCAGCCGCGGCGCTGGCTGGAGATCGCCGGCCGCGAGGCCATCCGCGAGGCCGTGCTGCGCGGCATGGGGATCAGCGTCTTCGCCCGCCACGAGGCCGGCTTCCACCCCGACCTGGTGGCCCTGCCCTTCACCGAGACGCTGCCGCAGATCGTCGAATACCTGTACTGCCTGCGCGACCGCAGCCAGTCGCTGCTGATCAAGGCGTTTCTGGGGCAGGTCCAGCCGGCTCATGCTGTCTAGGCCGGTGTCGCGAACGGCTAATTGACGTTAACGTCAATTGGCCGCCTAAAATCGCGCCCCAGCAAGGAGACAAGCCATGACCGATCTCGCCGCCGAAGTCACTCGGCCCCCACGCACCGCCGGTGGCGGCGCTGCCCCCCGAGGGGGCTCCGTCGCCTCGGAGCGGTCCAGCGGCGCCGGGGCGCTGGCCGAGTACCGCCCGACCCACAAGGTCCGTTTCGTCACCGCCGCCAGCCTGTTCGACGGGCATGACGCCGCCATCAACATCATGCGGCGCATCCTGCAGGGCATGGGCGCCGAGGTCATCCACCTCGGGCACAACCGCTCGGTGGACGAGGTCGTCACCGCGGCGCTGCAGGAGGATGCCCAGGGCATCGCCATCTCGTCCTACCAGGGCGGGCACGTCGAATACTTCAAGTACATGGTGCAGCTGCTCAAGGAGCGCGGCGGCGCGCACATCCAGGTCTTCGGCGGCGGCGGCGGCGTCATCGTGCCGGCCGAGATCCGCGAGCTGGCCGAGCACGGCGTGCGCATCTTCAGCCCCGAGGACGGCCAGCGCATGGGCCTGCAAGGCATGATCGGCGAGATGGTCATGAAGGCCGACCAGGACTTCAGCGTCTACGCGCCGCAGAGCCTGGCCGCCATCACCGGCCACTCGGAAGCCGCCTGGCGCGCGCTGGCCCAGCTGCTGACGGCGCTCGAGAACGAAAAGGCCGACGCGGCGCTGGTGGACGCACTGCGCGAGCAGGCCAAGGGCATCAAGACGCCCGTGCTCGGCATCACCGGCACCGGCGGCGCCGGCAAGTCCAGCCTGACCGACGAGCTGATCCGCCGCCTGCGCCTGGACCAGGGCGACCAGTTGCGCGTCGCGCTGATCTCCATCGACCCGTCGCGCCGCAAGAGCGGCGGCGCGCTGCTCGGCGACCGCATCCGCATGAACGCGATCAGCCCCTGGAGCCAGAGCGCGCGCGTCTTCATGCGCTCGCTGGCCACGCGCGACTTCGGCAGCGAGATTTCTCCCGCCCTGCCCGACGTCATCGCCGCGGCCAAGGTCGCCGGCTTCGACCTCGTCATCGTCGAGACCTCCGGCATCGGCCAGGGCGACGCGGCCATCGTGCCTCTCGTCGACGTGCCGATGTACGTGATGACGCCCGAGTTCGGTGCCGCCAGCCAGCTCGAGAAGATCGACATGCTGGACTTCGCCGAGTTCGTCGCCATCAACAAATTCGACCGCAAGGGCTCGCTGGACGCGCTGCGCGATGTGTCAAAGCAGGTGCAGCGCAACCGCGAGGCCTTCAACACCTCGCCCGACGCGATGCCCGTGTTCGGCACCATGGCCAGCCGCTTCAACGACGACGGCGTGACGGCGCTCTACCAGGCGCTCAAGGCCCGCCTCGGCGACCTGGGCCTGCGCCTGACCGAAGGCCGCCTGCCGCTGGTCGGCACCCGCCACAGCACCCACCAGACGCCCATCGTGCCGGCCGCCCGCGTGCGCTACCTGGCCGACATCAGCGACACCGTGCGCAGCTACAAGGCCCGCGCCCGCCGCCAGGCCGCGCTGGCCCGCGAGATCCAGCAGCTCGAAGCCAGCCGCGCGATGCTGGAGGCCGCCAACCCCGACAAGAACGGCGCCCGCACCGCGCTGGGCGACCTCGCCGAGCAGCGCCGCGCCAGGCTCGACGGCGACGCCCGCCAGCTGCTCGCGCAATGGCCCGACATGGTCAAGGCCTATGCCGGCGACGAGTACGTCGTGAAGATCCGCGACAAGGAGATCCGCACGGCCCTCGTCACGCAGAGCCTGTCGGGCACCAAGATCCGCAAGGTCGTGCTGCCCGGCTACGAATGCCACGGCGAGCTGCTGAAGTGGCTGATGCTGGAGAACGTGCCCGGCAGCTTCCCCTACGCGGCCGGCGTGTTCGCCTTCAAGCGCGAGGGCGAGGACCCGACCCGCATGTTCGCCGGCGAAGGCGACGCCTTCCGCACCAACCGCCGCTTCAAGCTCGTCAGCGAGGGCATGCCCGCCAAGCGCCTGTCCACGGCCTTCGACTCGGTCACGCTCTACGGCGCCGACCCCGCGCCGCGGCCCGACATCTACGGCAAGGTCGGCAACTCCGGCGTCAGCATCGCGACGCTGGACGACATGAAGGTGCTCTACGACGGCTTCGATCTGTGCAGCCCGAGCACGTCGGTGTCGATGACGATCAACGGCCCGGCACCATCGATCCTGGCCATGTTCATGAACACGGCCGTCGACCAGAACCTCGCGAAGTTCAAGACCGACAACGGCCGCGAACCGACGCTGGACGAGGCCGCCAAGATCAGGGACTGGGTGCTGGCCAATGTGCGCGGCACCGTGCAGGCCGACATCCTGAAGGAAGACCAGGGCCAGAACACCTGCATCTTCTCGACCGAGTTCAGCCTCAAGGTCATGGGCGACATCGCCGAGTTCTTCGTGCACCACAACGTGCGCAACTTCTACTCGGTCAGCATCTCGGGCTATCACATCGCCGAGGCCGGCGCGAATCCGATCAGCCAGCTCGCGCTGACGCTGTCCAACGGCTTCACCTTCGTCGAGGCCTATCTCGCGCGCGGCATGCACATCGACGACTTCGCGCCCAATCTGTCGTTCTTCTTCAGCAACGGCATGGACCCCGAGTACACCGTGCTGGGCCGCGTCGCGCGCCGCATCTGGGCCGTCGCGATGCGCGACCGCTACGGCGCGAACGAGCGCTCGCAGAAGCTGAAGTACCACGTGCAGACCTCGGGCCGCAGCCTGCATGCGCAGGAGATCGCCTTCAACGACATCCGCACCACGCTGCAGGCGCTGATCGCCATCTACGACAACTGCAACTCGCTGCACACCAACGCCTTCGACGAGGCGATCACGACGCCGACCGAGGACAGCGTGCGCCGCGCGATGGCCATCCAGCTCATCATCAACCGCGAGTGGGGCCTGGCCAAGAACGAGAACCCGTCGCAGGGCGCCTTCATCATCGACGAGCTGACCGAGCTGGTCGAAGAGGCCGTGCTGCGCGAGTTCGAGCGCATCAGCGAACGCGGCGGCGTGCTCGGCGCGATGGAAACCGGCTACCAGCGCGGCCGCATCCAGGAAGAGTCGATGCACTACGAGATGCTGAAGCACACCGGCGAGTACCCCATCATCGGCGTGAACACCTTCCGCAACCCGCATGGCGAGACGGTGCTGGAACACATCGAGCTGGCGCGCTCGACGGACGAGGAGAAGCAGTCGCAGCTGACGCGCCTGGCGGACTTCCACGCCCGCCACGCGACCGAGGCCCCGGCCATGCTGGCCCGGCTTCAGCAGGCCGTCATCGAAAACCGCAATGTGTTCGAGGTGCTGATGGACGCCGTGCGCGTCTGCTCGCTGGGCCAGATCACCGCCGCGCTGTTCGAGGTGGGCGGGCAGTACCGCCGCAGCATGTGATCGGTCAGCGCGCCTGGATCGCCTGCATCGCCGCCCTCACCCGCTGCAGCATCGGCGACGCCTCCGTCACGCGGGCGTCGAAGGGGTGCAGGCGCTGGCCACCGGTGGCGGCCATGATCCTGCGCACATAGAGCCGCGTCTCGGCATAGGGCGGCACGCCCAGGTAGCGGTCCACGGCCTTCTCGCCGGCGTTGTAGGCGGCCAGCGCGAGCTGCACGTCGCCCTCGAAATAGGCCAGCAGCCAGCGCAGATAGGCCATGCCGCCGCGGATGTTCTGCGACGGGTCGCGCAGCCGCAGCACGTTGAAGCGGGCGCCCGTCTCGGGCAGCAGCTGCATCAGGCCCTGGGCCTTCTTGGGCGACTCGGCCAGCGGGTCGAAGTTGGACTCCTGGGCCATCACGGCCAGCACCAGGGCCGGCGCGAGCTGGTATTCGGGCGCCACCAGCTTCACGTAGTTCACGATGGCCGGCGGCGCGTTGGCCGGCAGCGGCAGCGCGGCCCACCGCGAGACCGGCCGGGCACCGCGCGGCGGCACGGGTGCCACGGCGACGGGGTCGGCCTCGGGCGGGCGCAGGCAGGGCGGCGGGTCACCCAGCGGCGTGCCGCCCAGCGTGTCCAGCATGTTCTGCGCCTGGGCCATGCCCTGCTCGGCGGCGGCGGCGAACATATGGGCGGCCTCGGCGTCGTTGCGCTGGATGCCGCGCGCATTCGTCAGCATCCAGCCCAGGCTGTACTGGGCCTCGGCGTCGCCGTAGCGCGCCGCGCGGCAATAGAGCTTGGCCGCGGCCACCTCGTCGCGCCTGACGCCGTCGCCATACTCCAGCGCCTTGGCCTCCAGCCGCCAACGCTCCACCTGAGCCGGCACGACCGGCCCGCGCTCGCCGGGCGGCATGGTCGGGCGCGGCAGTTGCTCCAGCGTCAGCGAAGGAACCTGGGCAACGGCCGCCGAACCGGCAAACAACAGGGGCAGCAGCAGGCGTCGCAAGGGTCGGTCCGGGAGGGCGGGCGAGGGGCGAAAGTCTAGACTCGTTCGAACGAACAAGGCCCGCCTCCAAGCCTTCAGCGACGGCGCCACCGCCATCATCGTCACGATCATGGGGGCCATGCGCGGCCAGCGGCGCTCGGCATCGGCCGCCTGCCAGGCGATGATGCCCGCATGGATCACGACGACGACACCCCACGCCCCGGCTGGCTGGGGCCCTGGCTGAAAGGCTTCCCGGCCACGCAGCCGCCGCTGCCGCTGGCCGATGTCGCCCGGCGCGGCTGGACGCTGCGCGGCGCCGAGCTGCCCATGCCGCTGGCCGTCGTGCGCCGGCAGGCGCTGGCCCACAACATCGCCTGGATGCAGGACTTCGCGGCCACGCGCGGCGTGCAGCTCGCGCCGCACGGCAAGACGACGATGAGCCCGCAGCTGTTCCAGCGCCAGCTGGCCGCCGGCGCCTGGGGCCTGAGCTTCGCCAACGTGCACCAGCTGCGCCTGGGCCTGGGCGCGGGCGCGCGGCGGGCGCTGATCGCCAACCAGGTCATTGCCGCGGCCGAGCTGGCGGAGCTGCTCGAACTGCGGCGCCGCCACGCCGGCCTGGAGCTGGCCTTCTTCGTCGACTCGCAGGCCCAGCTCGACCTGATCGCCGGCCACTGGGCAGGGCTCGGCCGCGGCGAGGCCCGCGTCGACGTGCTGATCGAGCTGGGCAGCTCGCGCTGCGGCCTGCGCGAGCATGCGCCGGCGCTGGCGCTGGCGCGCGCGCTCAAGGCCCACCCGGCGCTGCGGCTGCGCGGCGTCGGCTTCTACGAGGGCCTGCAGGCCAGCGGCCGGAGCGAGACCGACCGCGCACTGATGCAGCAATGGCAGGCCCGCATCGAGGCCCTGCTGGCCGACATCGAGGCCAAGGGCCTGATCGACGCCGACGCCCGGCCGCTGTGGCTCAGCGGCGGCGGCTCGGCGCTGTTCGACCTCGTCGCGCCGGTGCTGGCCGGCAGGCCCGGCCGGATCGGCCTGCTGCGCTCGGGCTGCTATGTCTGCCACGACCGGGAGCATTACGGCCGCTACCTGCGCGCGATGGACGAGCGCCTGGGCACGCCGCTGGGGCAGCCCAGCCTGCAGCCGGCGCTGGAGGTGTGGACCCAGGTGCTGTCCTGCCCAGAACCGGGCCTGGCCCTGCTGAACGCCGGCCGGCGCGACGTGTCCTTCGACCAGGGCTGGCCGCTGCCGGTCTGGCATCTGCGCGATGGCGTGCGGCGCGCCGCGCCGGCGGGCTGGCGCGTGACGGGCCTGAACGACCAGCATGCCTATCTGTGCTGGGATCCGGCCGAAACCGCTGGCCCGGCCGTCGGCGAGCGCGTCGCGCTGGGCCCGTCCCACCCCTGCACGACCTTCGACAAATGGGCCTGGATGGCCGTCGTCGACGAGGACGACCGCGTCGTCGACGCGATCACGACGCACTTCGCCTGACGCATGCAGCGCCGCCACCTGCTCGGCCTCTGCGCCGCCGCCCTGATGCCCGCCACCGCCGCCCCGCCCCTGCCGCCCCGCTTCCTGCACGTCGGCAGCTATGCGCCGCTCGGGCAGGGCCTCTACGGCTTTGCCATCGCGGCCGACGGCAGTCTCAGGCCGCTGGGCCTGACGCCGAATGCCAACAGCCCGAGCTGGCTGGTGGCCGGCGGCCAGCGCGTCTATGCCGCCGAGGAGGGCGGCGACCACATCGCCGTCTATGCCCCGGACGGCACCGGCGCGCTGCGGCTGCTGCAGCGCCAGCCCAGCGGCGGCCAGGGCCCCGTGCACCTGAGCCTCGCGGCGGGCCGCCTCTGGGCCGCGCACTATGGCGACGCCCGCTTCGCGGCGCTGCCGCTGCTGGACGACGGCCGCCTCGGCCCCGCCGAGAGCTGGCCCGGCTGCGGCGGCACCGACCGCGGCCCCGGCCCGCAGCAGGCGCCGAGCGGGCCGCCCGGCAGCCAGGCCCGCAGCGGCCACGACGCACCGCATGCCCACATGATCCAGGCCAGCCCCGACGGCCGCTGGCTGCTCGGCACCGACCTGGGCAGCGACCGCCTGCTCGCGTGGCCGCTCGCGGCCGGCACGCCGCAGGCGGCCGCGCGCGAACTGGCGCTGAGCCCCGGCTCCGGCCCGCGGCACTTCGCCTTCCACGCCGAGGACCCGCGCTGGGTCTATGTGCTGCAGGAGGAGTCGTCCACGCTGTCCACGGTCGAGCTCACGGAAGACGGGCCGCGGCTGCGCGGCGAGATCTCGGTGCTGCCGGCCGGCTTCGCGGGCACCAGCTATGCGTCCGACCTGATCGTCGCGCCCGACGGCCGGCATCTCTATGCGCTGAACCGTCTGCACGACAGCCTGGCCGTGCTGGCGCTCGCCCGGCCCGCGGCACCGCGCCTGCTGGACCATCACTGGGTGCACGGCAGCTACCCGCGCAGCGCCTGCCGCGTGGGCCAGCACCTCTATGTCTGCAACCAGCGCAGCGACCAGCTCAGCCACTTCGACCTGAGCCGGCCCGAGGCGCCGCGCTTTACCGGCCGGCAAACCAGCGTGCCGAGCCCGGCGGGGGCCTGCGCGCTCTAGTCCACTGCGTCGGGGAAATGGCACCCCCGCCGGGGCGTCTGGGCAGACAGGCAAGGCGCGAGGAGGCAGTGGGTCGGGACCCACAACGACGAGCAACGCCGCATGCCTGCCCAGACGCCCCGGCCCGCAGGGTGAGGCCCCAAGCCGGCCCACTCGGCGTTGCTCGGACTTGCCGGGGTTGACCCCGGCTGCGCCTCGCGCCTTGATTGGGCCGGCTTGGGGCCTCACGGGGGTGTCATTTCCCCGACGCAGTGGACTAGTCACCCCTCACGATCCCAGACCACCCCCTCCTCGGTCAGCATCGCATCCAGCGCCACGTCCAGCGGGCCGGGCTTGAGCAGCGGCAGGAAGCCGTGCGCATAGCCGATGCCGACGGCGGCGGGACGGGGCTGCATCTCGGCCAGCGTCTTGTCCATGAAGCCGCCGCCATAGCCCAGGCGCAGCCCGCAGGGGCCATAGCCCAGGCAGGGCACCAGCATCAGCTGCGGCCGGAACGCCTCGGTGCCCTTGGGCTTGGGGATGTGGAAGGCGTCCTCCTCCATCGGGCAGCCGGGGTGCCAGACATGGAAGCGCAGCGTGCCGTGGACCTTGTCGACGACGGGCAGGCCGATGCGGCGCTGCTGGCCGTCGGGGGCGTCCTCGCTCCAGCGGTAGAGCGCGGGCAGCGGGTCAAATTCGCCCTTGATGGGCCAGTAGGCGCCTATCGTCAGCTCCCGGCGCCGCAGCAGCCACACGCGCAGCACCTCCTGCAGTTCGGCGGCGAGCGCGAGGCGGTCGGGCAGGGCCAGGCGTTGTTCGATCAGCTTGTGCCGGATGGCGGCGCGGTCGTTCGCATCCATGGCGCGCGAGCTTACAGTGGCCGCCATGGATGCCTTCACCGAACTCTGCGTCGAGCTGCTGTCGCCCCTGGGCCCCGTGCGCACCCGCGCGATGTTCGGGGGCCGCGGCGTCTATCTGGACGGCCTCTTCATGGCCCTGATCGACGACGGCCAGCTGTTCCTGAAGGCCGACGACGCGACGCGCGAGCGCTTCGCCGCCGCCGGCTGCCTGCCCTTCACCTACACGACCAAGGACGGCGAGCGCATGGTGATGAGCTACTACCGCCCGCCGGAGGAAGCGCTGGAGTCGCCGCCGCTGATGCTGCCCTGGGCGCGGCTGGCCCTGGAGGCCGCGCTGCGCGCCGCGAACGCCAAGGCCGCAAAGCCGGCGGCGAAGAAGTCAGCCGCCAAAAAAACGGCGGCCAAGAAGACCGCGGCCGGCCGCGGCTGAAACCGGCGGCAGCAGCAGCTGGAAATCCGCGGCCGGCCAGCCTTCCAGCACCGCCGTCTGGCCGGGTGCCAGGGCCAGGGCCTCGCCGGCCTCCAGCCACTGGTCCTCGGCCGGCGCCTCGGCCGTGCCGGACAGCGTCAGCCAGACCCGGCCGCGCGCCACCGCCAGCCGGCGCGCCTCGCCGCTGCCGGCCAGCGTCATCGCCCGGCCGCCGTCCAGATGCCATGTGGATTGCGCATCGCTCATGATGTCTCTCCTGGGTTGATATCCGGGATTCTGCGTAGACTGCCCAGGGCGGTCCAATGACTCCGCCGCAGGGATTGATACCATCCGCTCATGAATCAGCCCATGCGGCAGAGGCCGCTTTCGATCGGCCCGCTACGCGCCTTCGAGGCCGTGGCCCGGCTGCTGAGCTTCCGCGCCGCGGCCGAGGAACTGAGCCTGACGCAGTCCGCGATCAGCCGGCAGATCCAGGCCCTGGAGGAAGAGATCGGCTGCACCCTCTTCCTGCGCGGCACGCGCAAGGTCGAGCTGTCCGGCGACGGCGCCCAGTTGCTGCCCACCGCCGTGGCCGTGCTGTCGCGGCTGGACCAGACCGTGCGCCAGATCCGCCGCTCGCGCGGCCGCAGCGTCGTCAACGTGACGACCTTCGCCTCCTTCGCGTCGCTGTGGCTGATCCCGCGGCTGTGCCAGTTCCAGAAGCATTTCCCCGACATCGACATCCGCGTGTCGGCGCTGGACCGCATCGCCGACCTCGACGACGGCGAGCACGACCTGGCGCTGCGCTATGCCTCGGCCGGCGAACTCGGCATGCCGGCCGAGCTGATGTTCGAGGAGACCGTGTCGCCCGTGATCAGCCCCTGGTATGCCGAGAGCACGCAGAGCGGCCGGCTGCCGCCGCTGCGCCGTCCGCCCGACCTCGCCGCCCACGCGCTGACCGAGGAAGACGACCCGCGCCCCAGCGCCACCTATCTGAGCTGGCGGCGCTGGCTGACCGCCCAGGGGCAGCCGGAGCTGGAGCCGCTGCGCTGGATGTATTTCAACTTCACCTACCAGCAGATCCAGGCCGCGCTGGCCGGCCAGGGCGTGGCGCTGGCACGGCTGCCGATGGTGCGCGAACAGCTGCAGAGCGGCGAACTCGTCGAACCCTTCGGCAAGGCCGGGCGGCTGGGCAGCCCTTTCAGCTACTGGCTCATCACGGGGTCGAACGCGGCGCGCCGGCCCGAGGTGAAGCAGTTCGCCGACTGGGTGCGCGAGCAGGCCGCCCTCACGCGCGACCAACTGGCCGGCGTCTGACCCTGCCGGACCCGCGCGATGCCAAGGCGCGACTGGCCCGACTACTCGGTCACTGAATACCTGCTCTGCGCGCTGTGCATGGCCGGCGCCGTCGTCTGCCTCATCGCCGCCGGCCGCGACTGGGCCTACGGCGAAGCCTTCGATGCGCTGGAGGATGCTGGCGCCGGCCTGCTACTGCTCGGCGGCAGCGTGGACCCGGTGCGGTATGTCGTGGACACGCTGACCTTTCCCTGGCACGCCACCGAGCCGGCTGGACGTGACACCTGGATCACACGCACCGCCGCCGGTCTGGGCCTGCTGCTGCGGTTGAGCGGCGTGGCAGGCAACAACTGGCCGCTCTGCCGCTTCAGCGCGCCTCTCGCGCAGCGGCTGTCAAGCCATCACCACCCGCGCCAATGCCTCCGCCAACGCCTGCTGCGAGCGCAGCACATGGCTGACACCAGCGTCGCGCAGCCACTGCTGCTCTTCGTCGGTATGCGCCAGCACCGCGCAGCGCAGCCCCGGGTTGAGCTGGCGCGCCAGGGCCAGCAGCGCCGGCACGCCGCGCACGTCGGCCAGCGCGACGACCAGCCAGGCGGCCTGGGCGATGTGGGCCTGCACCAGCGTCATCGCCTCGCCCGCATCGCCGAGCACGGCGGCCTCGCCGGCGGTGCGCAGCGCCTCGATGACTTCGCGATCGCGGTCGACGACGACGACGGGCCGGCCGCCGAGCTGCTCGCGCAGTGCCGTGCCGAGCGCGCCATGGCCGACGATCACGATCTGGCCGGCCAGCGCGCCTGCCGGCGTGTCGGCCGGCAGTTCGGCCAGCGGGTCGTCGCGCGCCTCGAGCCTGCGCGCCCAGGCCGAGCGCTTCAGCACCCAGCGCCGCAGCGGCTCGACGCCCGAGAACAGCAGCGGATTCAGCGCGATGGACACGATGGCGCCGGCCACGACCAGGCTGGTCGCGTCGGCCGGCACGAGCTTGAGGCTTTGGCCCAGGCCGAGCAGGATGAAGCTGAACTCGCCGATCTGCGCGAGGCTGACCGCCACCGTCAGCGCGGTGCTCAGCGGGTAGCGCAGCAGCAGCACCAGCACGCCGGCGGCCAAGGTCTTGCCCACGAGGATGACGGCCACCGTGGCCAGCACGGCCAGCGGCTCGTCGATGAGCACGCGTGGGTCGAACAGCATGCCGACGGCGACGAAGAACAGCACCGCGAAGGCGTCGCGCAGCGGCAGGCTCTCGTGGGCCGCGCGCTCGCTGAAGGCCGACTCCCGCAGCACCAGGCCGGCAAAGAAGGCGCCGAGCGCGACGCTGACGCCGAACAGCGCCGCCGCGCCCACGGCCAGGCCGACGGCGGCGGCCACGGTGGCCAGCGTGAACAGCTCGCGCGAGCCCGTGCGGTTGACCTGCCACAGCAGCCAGGGCAGCAGGCGCCGGCCGGCGATCAGCATGACGGCCACGAAGGCCGCGACGGCCAGCAGCGTCGTGACGATGGTCAGCGCCAGATTGCCGCCGGTCTGCCCCTTGCCGCCCAGCACCGGCATCAGCACCAGGGCCAGCACCATGGCCAGGTCTTCGACCACCAGCCAGCCCACGGCAATGCGGCCATTGCCCGTGTGCAGCAGCTCGCGCGACTCCAGCGCGCGCAGCAGCACGACCGTGCTCGCCACCGACAGCGCCAGGCCGAACACCAGGGACGCGGCCAGGTCCCAGCCCCACCCCCCATGCGCCAGTGCGGCACCCATCGCCGTGGCCGCCGTCATCTGCACCAGCGCCCCGGGCAGGGCGATGCCCTTGACCGACACGAGGTCGTGCACCGAGAAGTGCAGGCCCACGCCGAACATCAGCAGCATGACGCCGACCTCCGACAGCTGCTGGGCCAGGTGCACATCGCCGACGAAGCCCGGCGTGTGCGGCCCGATCAGCACGCCGGCCAGCAGATAGCCCACCAGCGCCGGCAGCCGCGCCCACTGCGCGAGCAGCCCCAACACCAGGGCCAGGCCGAAGGCGGCGGCCAGCGTGGAGATCAGGGTCATGCCGTCGTGCATGAATGTCCTTTTCAGTCAGGGGCGATCAGTTCGCGTTCGGTGAGGATCAAGGTCAGCGCGTGATCGTGGGCCTCGACGGAGAAATGGGTCTCGGCACCCGACCAGGCCAGGCCGATGGTCGTCACGCCGGGGTGCTCGGCCAGCCAGCGGTCGAAATAGCCGCCGCCATAGCCGAGGCGGAAGCCCTCGCGCGTGAAGCCCACGCAGGGCACGAGGACGACGTCGGGCACGGCGACGGTGCCGGTCGACGCCGCGATGCCGCATTCGTCCTGCGCGGTGGGCGCGGCGCCGTCCCAGCGGCGGAACTGCATCTGCGCCGGATCGCGGCGTGCGAACGGCAGGGCGCGTGGACAGCGCAAGGCGCCGGGGTCGAACTCGCCCGCCAGCGGCCAGTAGACGCCCAGCAGCTCGGGCTCCAGTTGTTCCAGCAGCGGTGCCAGCGCCTCGCGCAGCGCATGCTCGGCCGCCCGGAAGGCCGGCGTGGCCGCAAAGGCGCGGCGCGCGGCCAGCAGGCTGCGGCGCAGTTCGGAACGGTCGGTGGGGGCGGCAGAGGTCATCGGCGCAGCGGTCGTCGGGGCTGGGCGCATTGGAACTCATCGCAGCAGCCGGCGCGGGCCGCGCCCCTGGGTTAAATTGCCCTCTGGCGGGTGCAGTCACGGGCCTAGCAGGGATGAGTCGAATGGACGGGAAAGTTTTCAAAGACATGGCGCGCGCGACGCTGGCGCTGCTGACGGCAGCGGCTCTCGGCGCCCAGGCCGCACCCACAGCCCCGGACCCGGACGCCGACCTCGCCGTGCAGGCCCGCGAGGCCTGGGCCAAGCGCGACCGCAGGCGCCTGACCGACCTCGTCGACGCGGCCCGCGCGCAGAACCACCCGCTGGCCGGCTGGGTCGAGTATTTCGACCTCAACGCCCGCCTGAGCGAGCTGCGCCAGCCGGACCTGGACGGCTTCTACACGCGCCACGCCGGCAGCTATGTCGAGGACAGGCTGCGCAACGACTGGCTGCTGGAGCTGGGCCGGCGCCGCGACTGGGCGGGCTTGCGGCGTGACCATGCGGGCTACCAGATGCGCGACGACCGCGAGGTGGCCTGCTATGCACTGCTGGCCGATCACGCCAGCGGCAACAGGATCGCCACCGACGCCGCGCAGGCCGCCTGGATGGCGCAGAAAGACGGCGACGACGGCTGCCAGCAGTTGGCCAGCGCGATGGTCGATGCCGGCCGCTTCAAGCCCGACACGCTGTGGGCCAAGGCCCGCCAGGCCACCGAGCAGGGCCGCCCGCGCGCCGCGCGCCAGGCCGTGGCCCTGCTGGCCGCCAGGCCGCTGGACCAGCAGCTCGCCGAGCTGCAGGACAACGCCGGCCGCTACCTGTCCCGCAAGGCCCGCAGCGGCCCGCGCCCCGAGGCCGAGCTGACGGCTCTGGCCCTGGCCCGCGTGGCCGCCAACGACCCCGGCCAGGCCGGCGACCTGCTGCAGGACAAGTGGAGCCGGCTGCCCAAGGACCTGCAGGCCTGGGTGTGGGTGCAGATCGGGCGCCAGTCGGCGCTGCGCCTGCAGGACGACGCCCTGGCCGCCTTCGAGCGCGCCGCCAGGCTCGCACCCGAGCTGGCCTGGAGCGACGACGCACTGGCCTGGAACGCCCGCGCCGCACTGCGCGCCGGCCAGCCGGCCGCGGCGCTGCGCGCCATCGAGCGCCTGGGCGCCAGCGAGCAGCGCGAGGCGGCCTGGGCCTACTGGAAGGCGCGCGCCACGCGGCTGCTGGGCGACGCCGCCGGCGCCCGCGCCCAGCTTGCCGCACTCGCGACGGCGCCGCTGAACTACTTCGGCCGCCTGGCCGCCGAAGAGCTCGGCCTGGCCACGCCGCTGCCCGCCGCCCCGGCGCCGCTGACGGCCGACGAGCGCCGCGCCGCGCGCAGCCAGCCCGGCCTGGCGCGTGCGCTGCAGCTGATCGCGCTGGGCCTGCGCAGCGAGGGCGTGCGCGAATGGAACTTCTCGCTGCGCGGCATGGGCGACCGCGCGCTGCTGGCCGCGGCCCAGGAGGCCTGCGACCGCGAGGTCTGGGACCGCTGCATCAACACCAGCGAGCGCACCCGGGCCGAGATCGACATCGCCCAGCGCTACCCGACGCCCCACCGCGCCGAGCTGATGCGCGAGGCCCAGGCCAGCGGCATCGACCCGGCCTATGTCTACGGACTGGTCCGCCAGGAATCGCGCTTCGTGCTGGATGCGCGCTCCCATGTCGGCGCGGCCGGGCTGATGCAGGTCATGCCGGCCACGGCCAAATGGACGGCCAGGAAGGTCGGCCTGGCCTACAGCCCCGAGCTGATGCACGACCGCGACTTCAACCTGCGCATCGGCACCAGCTATCTGAAGCTGGTGCTGGACCGCTTCGACGGCGCCCAGGCCCTGGCCGCCGCGGCCTACAACGCCGGCCCCAACCGGCCCGCGCGCTGGCGCGACGGCCCCGTCATCGACGCCGCCGTCTGGGCCGAGAACATCCCCTTCAACGAGACGCGCGACTACGTCCGCAAGGTGCTGCTGGGCGGTGCGGTCTATGCGCAGATCCTCGGGCTGCCGCTGACCTCGCTGCGCGAGCGCCTGGGCGCGAGCGTCGGCCCGGCCGGCGCCCGCGAGGCCGGCCTGGCCGACGTGCCTCCGGCCGCCGCGGCGTCAGCGCCCTGACATCAATCCCTTGCGGATTGCTCATCCCCGACCGGCGCACCGCCGCCTAAGCTGCGCGGCACCATCACGGAAGGCCCCATGAAGCTCTATATCGGCAACAAGAACTACTCGTCCTGGTCCATGCGCAGCGGCGTGCTGCTGGCGGCCCTCGGCATCCCCTTCGAGGAGGTCAGGCTGCGCTTCGACTTCAGCGCGGGCTCGGAGTGGCACCGGGTCATCGCCGGCGTGAGCCCGACCCGGCGCGTGCCCGTCCTCGTCGAAGCCGACGGCTTCGCGGTCTGGGAGACGCTGGCCATCGCCGAGTACGTCGCCGACCGCCACCCCGAGCACGCCGTCTGGCCGCGCGACGTCCAGGCCCGCGCCCGCGCGCGCAGCCTGTGCGCCGAGATGCACGCCGGCTTCACGCGGCTGCGCACGGTCTGCCCGATGAACATCGAGGTCTTCTTCCCCGACATCGGCCGCCGGCTCTGGGCCGAGGACGCCGCGCTGCGCGCCGACGTCGCGCGGCTGGACGAGGCCTGGAGCGACGCCCTCGGCAACAGCGGCGGGCCCTTCCTGTTCGGCGCCTTCGGCGCGGCGGACGCCTATTTCGCGCCGGTGGCCGTGCGGCTGAGCCGCTTCGGCCTGCCGCTGTCCGAGGCCGCGGCGGCTTATCGCGACGCGCTGCTGGCCCACCCCGCCGTCGAGGACTGGGTGGCCGACGCGATGCGCGAGCAGGACTTCGTCGCCGAGGACGAGCCCTACCGCAAGGCGCGCTGAAGTGAAACTGCCCCTTGCCCGGTCTCGCCGCGCTGAACGCGGGCGAGCCCGGTCGGTCCCCCGCGGGGACGAGGCCGTTTGCGGCGTTAAGCCGCAATCAGCCTCAGGCGGGCCGGCTCGGGAGCGGCCCGGCGCTCGGCCCGGAATACACGGCTTCATGCGTCGCGGGTGCCGCGAACGCGGAATGGATAACTGACATGCTGGAGCTCAGGCCCTGCTGCGAGCACTGCGCGGCGACGCTCGCACCCGACGCCCTCGAAGCCCGCATCTGCAGCTTCGAATGCACCTTCTGCGCGCGCTGCGCCGAGGGCCTGCTGGGCAACGTCTGCCCCAACTGCGGCGGCGGCTTCGTGCCGCGGCCGGTGCGGCCGGCGCGCAACTGGAAGGGCGGAAACCATCTCGGCAACTACCCGGCGAGGGCCGAGCCCAAGCTGAGGCCGGTGGATTTGGAGGCTCACGCGCAGCTGGTCGCCGCGCTGGGAGGACTGCCGCCGGAGCGCAGATAGGTTGGCGCCGCGCTGCCGGCAAGCAGAATCCCGCCATGCCTCGCTTCCAGACCTATCTCGTCGGCGGCGCCGTGCGCGACCGCTTGCTCGGCCTGCCGGTGCAGGACCGCGATTGGGTCGTCGTCGGCGCATCGCCGCAGGCCCTGCTCGACGCCGGCTACCAGCCCGTCGGCAAGGACTTCCCGGTCTTCCTGCACCCCGAGACCCACGAGGAAGTGGCCCTCGCCCGCACCGAGCGCAAGACCGCGGCGGGCTACCACGGCTTCGCCTTCCACACGGCGCCCGACGTCACGCTGGAGCAGGACCTCGCCCGCCGCGACCTGACCATCAACGCGATGGCCGAGGACGCCGCCGGCCATGTCGTCGACCCCCACGGCGGCCGGCGCGACCTGCAGGGCAAGGTGCTGCGCCATGTCTCGCCCGCCTTCGCCGAAGACCCGGTGCGCATCCTGCGGCTGGCGCGCTTCGCCGCGCGCTTCGCGGACTTCACGGTCGCCCCCGAGACCGTCGCGCTGATGCGCGCGATGGTCGCCGCCGGCGAGGTGGATGCGCTGGTGCCCGAGCGCGTCTGGCAGGAGCTGTCCCGCGGGCTGATGGAGGCCAGGCCCTCGCGCATGCTCGACGTGCTGCGCGAGGCCGGCGCGTTGGCCCGGCTGCTGCCGGAGGTCGAGGCCCTGTTCGGCGTGCCCCAGCCCGAGGCCCACCACCCCGAGGTCGACACCGGCCTCCATCTGCTGATGGTGCTGGACCAGTGCGCGCGGCAGGGCGCGCCGCTGACCGTGCGCTATGCCTGCCTCTGCCACGACCTCGGCAAGGGCACGACGCCCAAGGCCGAGCTGCCGCGCCATATCGCCCACGAGGCCCGCAGCGAGAAGCTGGCGGCCCGCGTCAGCGCACGCTGGAAGGTGCCGGCCGACTGCCGCGAGCTGGCCGCCCTGGTCGCCCGCGAGCACACCCATGTGCACCAGAGCGGCGGCTTCGGCGCCGAGGCCCGGCTGCGGCTGATGGAGCGCTGCGACGCCTGGCGCCGCCCCGAGCGCTTTGCCGAACTGCTGTGGGCCTGCGAATGCGACGCCCGCGGCCGGCTGGGCCTGGAGGACCGACCCTATCCGCAGCGCGAATGCCTGCTCGCCGACCTGGCCGCCACGCAGGCCGTCGACCTCGCCGCCGCCAGCGCCGCGGCGATCGCGCGCGGCGCCCAGGGGCCGGAGATCGGCCGCGCCGTCCGGCGGGCACGCCTGGCCGCCCTGACCGCCTGAACCCCGGCCGAGACCTTGAGCAGGCGAGGCCATGCCTTGCTTCACCCGCGTGACAGCGCTTGCATCGCTACAGTCGCTGGTTTTGCTCCAGGCGCCACGGCGGCCCGGGGCGAGCCTCCAAGAACGGTCGAACAGGGTCGCGAAGATGAAGTTGGCATGGGGTAGCAGCGCCCGCCTGGGCACGGTGGTCATCCTGGGTGCGGGGCTGGGCAGCCTGCTGGGCGGCTGCAGCCGGTCCAACGGCCAGACGGCCGCCGCCGCACCGCCGCCGCCCGAGGTGGGCGTCGTCACCGTTGCGCCGGCCCGCGCCGACCTGTCCACCGAGCTGCCGGGCCGGCTGGAGGCCTACCGCGTCGCCCAGGTGCGCGCGCGTGCCGCCGGCATCCTGAACAAGCGCCTCTTCACCGAGGGCAGCGACGTCAAGGCCGGCCAGGCCCTGTTCGAGATCGACGCGGCGCCCTACCGCGCGGCGCTGGCCGGCGCCCAGGCCCAGCTCGCCCGCGCCGAGGCCAATCTGCTGCAGGCTGAAGGGCTGGCGGACCGCTATGCGCCGCTGGCCAGGACCCAGGCCGTCAGCCAGCAGGAGGCGCTGAACGCCCAGGCCGCCGCCGCCCAGGCCAAGGCCGACGTGGCCGCCGGCAAGGCCGCCGTGCAGACGGCGCAGATCAACCTCGGCCATGCCAGCGTCACATCGCCCATCGCCGGCCGCATCGGCCGCGCGCTGGTGACCGAAGGCGCGCTGGTGGGCCAGGGCGAGGCCACGCCGCTGGCGCTGGTGCAGCAGATCGACAGGCTCTACGTCAACTTCACGCAGTCGGCCGCCGAGGTCATGCGGCTGCGCCAGGCCCTGGCCGACGGCAGGCTGCAGGGCGCCGGCAAGGACGCCGCCAAGGTGCAGCTGCTGCTGGAGGACGGTAGCGTCTACGCCCAGCCGGGCAAGCTGCTGTTCTCGGACCTGAGCGTGGACCCCGGCACCGGCCAGATCACGCTGCGCGCCGAGCTGCCCAACCCCAAGGGCCTGCTGTTGCCGGGCCTGTATGTGCGCGTGCGCCTCGCCCAGGCCGAGGTGGACGACGCCGTCTGGCTGCCCCAGCAGGCCGTGGCCCGGGGTGCGACGGGCGAGAGCGTGCTCGTCGTGGCCGACGACGGCAGCGTCAGCGCGCGGCCGGTCAGGCTGGGCCCGGCCCAGGACGGCAAGGCCCTGGTGCTGGCAGGCCTGAAGGCGGGCGAGAAGGTCGTCGTCGACGGCCTGCAGAAGACCAGGGCCGGCGGCAAGGCGCGGCCCGTGCCGTGGGCCGCGGCGGCGCCTGCTTCGGCGGCCTCGCGCTGAGGGGCAGAACCGACATGGCGCAGTTCTTCATCAACCGGCCCATCTTTGCCTGGGTCATCGCCCTCTTCATCACGGTCATCGGCATCGTTGCGGTCACGCAGCTGCCGATCTCCCAATACCCACCGGTGGCGCCGCCGTCCATCGTGCTGTCGGTCAGCTACCCCGGCGCGTCCGCGCAGACGCTGGAGGACTCGGTCATCAGCGTCATCGAACGCGAGATGAACGGCTCGCCCGGCCTCATCTACATGGAGGCCGTGGCACAGGCCGACGGCACCGGCTCGATCACGCTGAGCTTCGACCCGGCCACCAGCCCCGACCTGGCCCAGGTGGACGTGCAGAACCGCTACGCCCGCGCCCAGCCGCGCCTGCCGCAGGTCGTCATCCAGCAGGGCGTGCGCATCGACAAGGCCAACCCCAACTTCCTGCTCTTCATCATCATGTCGAGCAGCAACGCTGACTTCGACCCGATCGCGCTGGGCGACTACGCCTCGCGCACCGTGCTGCCCGAGATCCAGCGCGTGCCCGGCGTCGGCCAGGGCCTGCTGTTCGGCACCGAGCGCGCGATGCGCATCTGGCTGGACCCGGCCAAGCTGGTCGGCTACAGGCTGCAGCCGGCCGACGTGAACGCGGCCATCGCGGCGCAGAACGCCCAGGTCAGCTCCGGCTCCATCGGCGACCTGCCCAATGTGCCCGGCCAGCCCATCGCGGCTACGGTCGTCGTGCGCGGCCAGCTCGCCAGCGCCGCGCAGTTCGGCAACATCGTGCTGCGCGCCAACGCCGACGGCTCCACGGTGCGGCTGCGCGACGTGGCCCGCGTCGAGCTGGGCTCCGACAACTACACCGGCCGCTCCACGCGGCTGAACGGCAAGCCGTCGGTCGGCGTCGGCGTGCAACTGGCGCCGTCGGCCAACGCGCTGCAGACGGCCAAGCTCATCAAGCAGCGCCTCAAGCAGCTCGCGCCCTACTTCCCGGCCGGCGTGAAGGCCGACATCCCCTACGACAGCTCGCTGTTCATCGACATCTCCATCACCCAGGTCGTCGAGACGCTGGTGGAGGCCGTGGCCCTCGTCTTCCTCGTGATGTTCCTGTTCCTGCAGAACATCCGCTACACCATCATCCCGACGCTGGTCGTGCCCATCGCGCTGCTGGGCAGCTTCGCGACGCTGCTGGCGCTGGGCTTCTCGATCAATGTGCTGACGATGTTCGGCATGGTGCTGGTCATCGGCATCGTCGTGGACGACGCCATCGTCGTCGTCGAGAACGTCGAGCGCGTGATGAGCGAGGAGGGCCTGTCGCCGCTCAAGGCCACGCGCAAGGCCATGGGCCAGATCTCGGGCGCCATCGTCGGCGTGACCGTGGTGCTGATCTCGGTGTTCGTGCCGCTGGCCTTCTTCTCGGGCGCCATCGGCAACATCTACCGCCAGTTCTCGGCGGTGATGGTCTCGGCAATAGCGTTCTCGGCCTTCCTGGCCCTGTCGCTGACGCCGGCCCTGTGCGCCACGCTGCTCAAGCCCGTCGAGGCCGGCCACCACATCGAGAAGGGTGGCTTCTTCGGCCGCTTCAACCGCGGCTTCGCGCGCACGGCCAAGGGCTACGAGGGCTGGGTCGCGAAGTTCATCCGCCGCGCCGGCCGCATGGCCGTCGTCTACGCGGCCGTCATCGCCGCCGCGGTGCTGGTGTTCCAGAAGCTGCCCACCTCCTTCGTGCCGAACGAGGACCAGGGCAACATCCTCGTCAACGTGCAGCTGCCGCCGGGCGCCACGCAGCAGCGCACGCTGGAGGTCATGAAGCAGACCGAGGCCTACATGCTCGCGCAGCCCGAGGTCGAGAGCATGGTCAGCGTCATCGGCTTCAGCTTCTCGGGCTCGGGCCAGAACGCCGGCCTGGGCTTCATCACGCTCAAGCCCTGGGACGAGCGCCACGGCACCGCGCATTCCGCGCAGGGCCTGGTGGCGCGCGCCTTTCCGGCGCTTGGCAAGATCCGCGACGCCATCATCTTCCCGGTCAGCCCGCCGCCCATCCGCGACCTGGGCCGAGCCAACGGCTTCGCCTTCCGCCTGCAGGACCGCAGCGGCCACACGCGCGCCGAACTGCTGGCCGCGCGCAACCAGCTGCTGGCCGCCGCCGCCAAGAACCCGCTGCTGACGGCCGTGCGCCCCGACGGCCTGGAAGACGCCGCCCAGCTGCAGCTCGACATCGACCGCGACCGCGCCCAGGCCCTGGGGCTGAACATCGGCGCCGTCAACGCGGTGCTGGGCACCTCGCTGGGCTCGACCTACGTCAACGACTTCCCCAACGCCGGCCGGCTGCAGCGCGTCATCGTGCAGGCCGACGCCCCGGCCCGCATGCAGCCCGAGGACCTGCTCAGGCTCCATGTGCTGAACGCCACCGGCCAGCCGGTGCCGCTGTCCGCCTTCGCCACCAGCAAGTGGATCACCGGCGCGATGCAGACCGTGCGCTACAACGGCTACCCGGCCATGCGCATCCTCGGCGAGCCGGCCAAGGGCGTGTCCACCGGCACGGCCATGGCCGAGATGGAGAAGCTCGCGGCCCAGCTGCCCGAGGGCTTCGGCTACGAGTGGACCGGCCAGTCGCGCGAGGAAAAGCTCTCCGGCTCCACGGCCTTCATCCTGTTCGGCTTCTCGCTGCTGGCGGTCTTCCTGTGCCTGGCCGCGCTCTACGAGAGCTGGAGCATCCCGCTGTCCGTGCTGCTCGTCGTGCCGCTGGGCGTGCTCGGCGTCGTGCTGGGCGCCACCTTCCGCGGGCTGGAGAACGACGTCTACTTCAAGGTCGGCATGATCACCATCATCGGCCTGTCGGCCAAGAACGCCGTGCTCATCATCGAGTTCGCCAAGGAGCTGCAGGCCCGTGGCCGCAGCGTCTTCGACGCGGTGCGCGAGGCGGCCCATCTGCGCTTCCGCCCCATCATCATGACCTCGCTGGCCTTCATCCTTGGCGTGCTGCCGCTGGTGCTGGCCAGCGGCGCCGGCTCGGCCAGCCAGCGCGCCATCGGCACCGGCGTGATGGGCGGCATGCTGTCGGCGACGCTGCTGGCGGTGTTCTTCGTGCCGGTGTTCTTCGTCGCCGTGCGCCGCTTCTTCCCCGGCAGCGAACGCCAGCGGCGGCGCGACGCCCACGAGGCCGAAGAGGCCTCGGGAGGCCAGGCATGAAGGCCGCGCCGACCCTGCTCGCCGCCGCCGCGCTGCTCGCGGCCTGCGCCGGCCCCGAGCCCGGGCGCCCCAGCGCGCCCGAGGCCGCCGCCGCGGCCGTGCCCGCGGCCTTCCCGCAGGCCGGCGGTGCCGGCACGGCCGCCGCCGAGCTGCCCTGGGCCCTGGCCTTCAAGGGCGAGAGGCTGCAGCGCCTCATCCCGCTGGCCCTGGCCAACAACCGCGACCTGCGCGTCGCCGCCCTCAACATCGAGGCCGCGCGCGCCACGGCCGGCGCGCGCGACGCCGACCTCTGGCCCACCGTCAGCGCCGGCATCAGCGGCTCGCGCACGCCGACGGCGGCCGGCGGCATCAACAGCCTCTACACGGCCGGCCTGCAGGTGTCGGCCTACGAGCTGGACCTGTTCGGCCGCCTGCGCGGCCTGAGCGCCGCGGCCGCGGCCCAGCTGCTGGCGGCCCAGGCCAACCAGCAGGCCGTGCGCACGGCGCTGGTCGCCGGCGTGGCCAATGCCGAGATCGCGCTGCAGGCCGACGAGGCGCTGCTGAAGCTCACGCGCGACACGGTGGCGACGCGGGAACAGTCCCTGGACCTGACGCGCCAGCGCTTCGACGGCGGCGTCGCCAACGAGCTGGACCTGCGCTCGGCCGAGTCCTCGCTGCAGACCGCGCGCGCCGCGCTGGCCCAGGCCCAGCGCCAGCGCACGCTGGACGAGAACGCACTGGCCCTGCTGCTCGGCGGCCCGCTGCCCGCCGACCTGCCCGCGCCCAGCGGCGACCTCGCCGATTTCGAACCGCTGGCGGAACTGCCCGCCGGCCTGCCCAGCGACGTGCTGACGCGCCGGCCCGACATCCGCCAGGCCGAGTTCACGCTGGCCGCCGCGGACGCCGACATCGACGCGGCCCGCGCCGCCTTCTGGCCGCGCATCACGCTGACGGGCCAGTTCGGCACGGCCAGCAGCCAGCTGTCGGGCCTGTTCAGGCACACGGCCTGGAGCTTTGCGCCGTCGCTGGTGCAGCCCATCTTCGACGCCGGCCGCAACCGCGCCAACCTCGCCGGTGCGCGGGCGGCGCGCGACATCGCGCTGGCCCTGTACGAGAAGGCCATCCAGACCGCCTTCCGCGAGGTGGCCGACGGCCTCGCCGGCCGCGCCACGCTGGCCGAACAGCGCGCCGCGCTGGCCGCCCAGGCGGACGCCGAGACGCGCCGCCTCGCCGCGGCCGAGCAGCGCTACGCGGCCGGCGTCGCCAGCGCGCTGGACCGCCTGGACGCGCAGCGCTCGCTGTTCGCGGCCCGGCAGTCCCTCGTGCAGCTGCAGAGCCAGCGCGCGCAGAACCTGGTGGCGCTCTACCGCGCCCTCGGCGGCGGGGCCGACGCCTCCGCCATGACCCCATCGCCCCGTTGAGACCCACGCCATGCGCTTCCTGATCGCCTCCCTGCTGCTCGGCGCCGGCCTTGCCGCCCACGCCGGCCCGCCCGCCATCTACGACGAAGGCGCCGACGCCAAGGCCGCCATCCGCGCCACGCTGGCCGAGGCCGCGCAGGCCCGGCTGCCCGTGCTCGTCGTCTTCGGCGCCAACTGGTGCGGCGACTGCCGCATGCTGGACAACAGCTTCAAGCACGGCGCCAGCGCGCCGCTGATCGCCAAAAGCTTCAAGGTCGTCAAGGTCGACGTCGGCCGCTTCGACCGCAACGTCGACATCGCCGAGGCCTACCGCGTGCCGCTGAAGAAGGGCATCCCGGCCGTGGCCGTGCTGTCGCCCGAGGGCCGGCTCATCTACGCCACCGAGGGCGGCGAACTGGCCGACGCGCGCAGGATGGGCGACCAGGGCGTCTACGACTTCTTCGCCCGCATCACCGCCGACGCCAGGTGAGCCCCGTCGCCGGCGCGTCGCGTGCGCTGCGCGCGCAGTTCTTCGTCCTCGGCGTGATGTTCGCGACCTGGGGCGTGCACGTGCCCACCGTCAAGGGCCATTACGGCCTCGGCGAACAGGCCCTCGCCATCGCGATGCTGGCCAGCGGCGCCGGCGCACTGATGGCCCTGGCCCAGGCGGGCCGCGTCGTCGGCCGCTGGGGGCCGCGCAGCGTGTCCGCCGCGATGGGCGTGCTGTGCTGCGCCGCCATCGCCTGCCTGCTGGCGGGCGCGGGCTATGCGGGGCTGCTGGCGGTGATGCTGGCCTTCGGCATCACCGGCAGCCTGCTCGACGTGGCCATCAACACCGAGGCCACCGAGATCGAGCGCCTCGCGGCCAGGCCCCTGATGAGCGGCTTCCACGGCATGTTCAGCCTCGGCGGCATGGCCGGCGCCAGCCTCGGCAGCGCGGCGCCCGCGCTGGGCCTGACGCCGCAGGGCCATCTGCTGCTGGCCTCGGGCCTGGGCGCGCTCGTCGTGCTGGCCGCCAGCCGCGCGATGCTGCCCGTGCCCGACAAGGCCGCCGAGGAGAAGCACCCGCTGAGCCTGCCGCGCGGGCCCCTCTTGCTGCTCGGCGTGCTGGCCGCGATGGGCCTGATCGCCGAGGGCGCGATGTACGACTGGAGCGTGCTCTTCATGACGCAGGAGCGCGCCAGCCATGCCAGCACGGCCGCGCTGGCCTATGCCAGCTTCAGCGGCGCGATGGCGGCCGGCCGCTTCGGCGGCGACTGGGTGCGCGCCCGCCTGGCGCCGCGCCGGCTGATGCGCGCCAGCGGCGTGCTCGCCGCGCTGGGCATGGCGCTCGCGCTGGCCCTGCCCTCGCCCGTGGCGGCGCTGGCCGGCTTCGCGCTGGTCGGCATCGGCTTGTCCAACGTCGTGCCCGTGCTGTTCAGCGCCGCGTCGCAGGCGCCCGGCGTGTCGCCGGCCCACGGCATCGCGGCCGTGTCGGGCGTCGGCTACCTCGGCATGATGGCCGGCCCGCCGCTGATCGGCCTCGTCGCCGAACATTCATCGCTCGGCGCCGGCCTGGTCGTCGTCATCGTGTTCGCCGTCTTCATGGCGCTGTCGGCCAAACGCGCGATGCGGAGCTGATGTGGCAACACCCTTGCAGGTCGAAGACCACCGGATCGCCCATCCGCGCGGCCGGCTGTTCGCGCGCTCCTGGGCGGCGGCCGGCGCTGCGGCGCGCCGGGCGCCCATCGTGCTGCTGCACGATTCGCTGGGCTGCGTCGAGCTGTGGCGCGACTTCCCCGCCGCGCTGTGCGAGGCCACCGGCCGGCGCGTCGTCGCCTACGACCGGCTGGGCTTCGGCCGCTCGGACGTGCGCGACGGCCCGATGCCGCCGGACTTCATCGCCGACGAGGCGAGCCGCTTTTTCCCCGTCGTGCTGCAGGCCTTGGGCATGCGGCGCTTCGTCGCCTTCGGCCACAGCGTCGGCGGCGGCATGGCGGTGAACTGCGCGGCACGGTGGGCCGACGACTGCGAGGCGCTGGTCACCGTGTCGGCCCAGGCCTTCGTCGAAGACCGCACCGTGCAGGGGCTGCGGGTCGCCCGGGAGCAGTTCAAGGAGCCAGCGCAGATGCAGCGGCTGGCCAGGTACCACGGCGACAAGGCCGCGTGGGTACTGGAGGCCTGGCTGGGGACCTGGCTCAGCGCCGAGTTCGCGGGGTGGTCGCTGGAGGGCGTGCTGCCGCGCGTGAGATGCCCGGCACTGGCGATTCACGGCGCGGACGACGAGTACGGGTCACCGGCGCATCCGGCCCTGATCGCTGCCCGGGCCGGCGCTCCGGTCCGGATCGAACTGCTGGCGCAGACCGGGCATGTGCCGCATCGCGAACGGCCCGAAGCGGTGCTCGAAGCGGTCGCGGCGTTGCTGGCGTCGGCCGGCTGAAGCGGCCAAGGGAGATGCCTCAAGCGACAACGGCTCCCCGAGGGGAGCCGTTGCGTTTGGTGGCCTGGGGCGGAATCGAACCACCGACACGCGGATTTTCAATGGGAATCCGCGTGCGCGGCAGGAACGAACCCACACGCAACAATTAACAAAATCAAGCACTTAGAGCGCACTCGACCGCAGTCAAACGCATCCCCGCGCACTCGAATCCCGTCGTGACTGCCAGACCAGCGCCAGAAATTTCTATACCTCTAGCCCCTGGCCGTCACACGCCTGAGAAGTGTAGCAACCGCCTGTTCGCCGCGACACCGTGGCCGCCCCGGACCGGGCGGGCTCAAGGAGGAGGCAGCACCGCGCTGTTGAACAGGTTCATCCTCAGGGTCTTCTCCCGGCGCAGCAGCTCGCGCATCGGCGCCGTCAGGTAAATCGCCGTCTTCAGCTTGGCCGAAGGCAGGTGGCCATACTTGGTCGCCACCTCCGCCAGGGTGCGCCTGGCGGCCGCGCTGAGCACATCGACCTGCGACGCGCCTCCGAGCAGGTCCTCCTGGCCGAGCGACACCATCAGGTGCTTGCCGATGGTGCGCGTGTAGCAGCCCGGGATGAGCGCGGCCAACCGGCTGGCGTGCAGCTCGACGCAGTAGGGGCCATCTTTCTGGCGCACGTAGTAGCCCTCCGTGAGGCGCTCCGAGGCGGCCTCGAGGTGCCGGACCTCGGCCATGAACAGCAGCTTGTGCAGGGCGAAGTAGCTCAGCTCCCCGCTTTCCTCGAGCAGCACCCGCGCTGCAGCACCGACCTTCTCCGACGCCCGGCTCAGCTTGGCCGAGGGCTTGCGCCGCACTGCACCGCTGCCGCGGCGCACGGCCTCGGCAATGAACTGGTAGTCCGCCAGCTGGTTGGCGAAGCTGCGATGCACCATCGCGCGCTGGCCCGGGTGGTAGGCCGGAATGAGCTGGCGCCCCGCCCAGGGGTGAGCCTTGCGCACGCTGTCCTTGAGGGTGAGCGTGTGAGCCGTGACCAGTGCTGTGGCTCGCAGGGCGACTGCGCCCAGCGTCACGACCACCGGGGCGCCCACCAGCTCCAGCTGCTCCTTCAGGAACGGGGCGCAGTTGGCCACCTCCGAGTGAGACGGCGTGGCGTTGTTGCCGTTCTCGTCCTTCGGATTGCACAGCACGGCGTTGGTCACGAAGGCGTCGTAGCGGCTCAGCCCCACCTGCTCCAAGAGCGACTCGAAGTTGTGGCCGGATTTATCGCCATGGAACGGCAGCTCCGAGGCGTCGGCGCCGAGCCGTCCCGGGGCTTCGCCGATGAACATCACTTTGGCGCTGAGCGAGCCGCAGCCCGCGCCCAGAACCCGCGCGCTGTCCGCCATGCGCGGGCAGCGCTGGCATGCCTTCACGCGGCGCACAAGGTCAACAAATTGCTGTTCTTTATCCGCCATCACCGTTCAAGCCGCCAGGGCGCGCAATGCTTCGACCTTGCCGCCGTTGTAGGCGTGCACCGAGTGGCACAGCAAGCGACCGGGCGTCTTGCCCGATGCGGCGCATATGAAGTTCAGGAGCTGGCCCAGGCCGATGAAGTTGCCCAGCGCCTTGTTGAAGAAGTCGTGGTTGCGGTAGACCACCACCAGGTCGAGCCGGTCGCCTGGATGCCAGACGATTTCGCCGAACTGCCAGCAGGGCCCGCCGCGAGTGCGGGGAGTATCGCGGGCCGGCGTCGACAGATGGAACACCAGGCTCGTCCCGCTGCGCTTCGGCCAAGTGCTGAGCTTGCTGATGACAGTCTCGAGCTGGTTGGTGTCGGGATGGTCGGGAAAACGGACGAGCCGCTCGAAGTAGGTTCCCCAGGTCCCGCGGTTGCGAACGAACCGCATAGCGCGGTCGTGCCGCCGCAGGTATTCGCGGTACAGCTCTGGCCGGTCAGCGATGCGTTGGGCCAGGTCGTACGGAAAGATGGTCTTGATGACCTCGCGCAGGTCGTCCCCGACGAATCCCCTGCGTCGCGGCGAATGGGCCTGAAGCCAGTTCAGGTCGAAAAAGATGGGCTGCTCGATGGTCGTGAACAAGTTGAAGACCTCGGTCTCCGTCAGCACGGCTTGCACGCCCTGGCGCCAGCCATCCAGCGGCGTGGTACCGGCCACATTGCGGGCAGTCACAGCGCGTCCCCGGCTACCGGCGGCGGGTGGTAGGTCAGGGTCTGGCGGTCCAGGTCCACGTCGACCGTGCCGCCACGGTGTTGCTGCAGTTGCTTGAACGCCGAGTAGCCCTGGAGGATTGCGGCCTTCCACTGCTTTGCGGTACAGCTGTGGACTTCCAGCCCCGCGGTCAGGCGGATGATGGTCTTGAGCAGTCCGATGTCGACCGAGCTCTCCTCGCTGTACCAAGCTCGCTGCGGCGCTTCATTGAAGACAAGCACCGAGATGGCCTCCTCGACCACTGCCGCACGGCCACCGTCCTCGATTTCGTCGATGCGCGAATTACTCTTGCGCTTGCGCCGCAAGAGGCTGCGGATGACCGGTGACCAGCCGAGCACGGCGGCGTAGGCCAGGTGAAAGACGTCGTGATAGCGGTAGCCATCCCCCTTGTGGGCGTTGTCGGTCAGGGTGTCGCCGACGATGACGCCACTGACCATGATGCGGACCAGCACTTGCTTGGCGTTGCGCTTCTCCGAGAACGTGACGCTGAACTGCCGAGGCAGGCGCTCCTCCTCATCAAAGCCGTCATCGAAGTGGTTCACCTCACCTTGAGAATAAAGACGCTCGGCCTTGCGCGCACTCTCCCGTGCCACCTCCTGCAGCGGAATCTTGTGTAGGACCGCGAGACTGGTCAGGTACCAGAGGATGTCGCCGATGTCTTCGCGAAGGTCGCCGCGAAGCGTTCGGCTGTCGCGTTGCAGCACCAGCTTCTTGAAGGTCGAATTGAGGTCGCCGAGCTCACCCGCCAGTCCGAGCAAGGACACGATGACTTTCTTGCGCTCGTCAGTTCGCTCGACCATGGCCTGGTACTCGGCGAACGTACGAATCGGCTTCGGGCCGCTGTCCTTGCGGCCTGTTGGGCTTGGCATCCGCTCCCTCCATCGCGCCTTGAGCGCATTTGGCGGGAACTTAACGCAATTTGTGAGCTGACAGCGTCAGATTTTCCCCAGTCTCCAAACAGGAACCGACGCAGCCAGTCCATTCGTATAAAGATGCCCCAGCGCTCGCCGGGGCATCGAATCAAGTCAGCGGTGCTCAGCTCATCGGTAGCCCGTGCGCTTGACCCGCGCGGCTTCGCCCAGCTCGTCATGCTCTGAACCGCGGTCGGTCCGCCCGGTGCGCTTGCGCGGAGGCCGGAGCGCCACATGTCGCAACGCCAGTGCATTCAGATGCTTGGCGATGGTGGTGTAGCTCCCCGCCGACAGTTCCAACCGCAGGTTACGCGGTCCCGGAATGCGCCCTTGCCGGAGCAGCGCAACGTATGCACGCACGACGTCCACGCTCGTTATGCCTGGTCTTCCCATTGATGTCCTCGCTTGGTTGCGGCAGCGCGGAAGTGCGCTGCCTGCAGCGTGTAGCGAGGGTTCAAGGCTGCCCTGCAAAGGGCCGCACACCGCCGTTACGTAACCGGAATCGCTGGCGCGTTTAAAGCTCGCCCCGCAGGATTAGCGGCACCACAACTCTGGGAGCTGCGACTTGCACACCCTCATCAAACCTGCCCATCAATCGGTACGCACGGTGCTGCACCTGAGCCCCGCGGTCACGAGCGCCGCACTCACCGAGGCGCAGCGTCATCAACAAGGTCTGGCCGAATGGGTCGAGCGCCTCGTCGTGGATTCCTGCGCCGCTGGCGACGGCCATTTGGAGCGCCGACTCAGCGAGCTGATGTCCGTAGAGCTCTTCGCCCACGTGGCAAGCAACTGTCCCGGCGCGCTCGTCGGCCGTTGGCGGCTGCTGTATGACAGGTGCCTGCTGGAGCCGGCGCTGTGGCGCTACCCGGTGGTGACGCTCGAGGAGGCGGAAACTGCGGGCACGGACCTCCAGCCTACGCTAGACGCCGCCGAGCTGCTACGCCGCTGGCCGGCACTGGTAGGCCCGCATTTCTTCAAAAAGGTCGTCCGGGATATGGAAATGACCCCAGCCGCCAGTGAATCCGATGGAGCTGAAGTAGCTCTTGCCATCGAGCTTCAGGCGGTTGTAGAGCGAAGAACGCCCCATCGAAGAAGAGGTCGTGACAGCAACCAATCTGGCGTTCTTGGCTTCCCCAGATATGACGCCCTCAGTCCCGCCGTACCGCTCCTTGAAATCGTTGTAGACGTCGCGCGTTCGAATCAGGCTGGCTATGAGCTTTCCGCCGAGCAGCATGTTGTAGGGCGGCACCGCCCCCAGCACGTACGCGTCCATCAGATTGACCAAGCGGTGCTCACGGTCGGCGAAGGTCCATCCGATGTGGTTGTCCCGCGCGCTCATGTTGTAGACCGGGTCGCCAATCGCGAAGATGCCAATCAGCTTTCCGTTGGACTTGTCCCAAACTAGGTAGCGCAGACGTCGTCCAAAGCCAGCGGAGACGGGAACAGACCAGGTCAGCGAGGCCAGTCGGAAGAGCTTTGCCTCAAGACCAGCACCAGTCACGAGCTGGAGGACCGGCCGAATCGCCTCGGGGCGTACGTCACTGCCAGAGGCGAAGTACTTCTTTAGCGTTGACAGGTTGGCCGCGACGAAAGCAGCGTTCTCAGCAAGCTTGTCCTCGCGCTGCTTTCGGTGCAATGTCCGGACGGTGTCCTTGGACGCGTCAGGCAGCACCAGCGCACCGGTTTCGTCCTTGCTAAAACCTAGGTCAGCAAGATGCTGTCTGAGGTGACGCTTGATGCGCGCCTCAGGCGTAAAGGCCTCCGCAGCTTTCTTGACGGTCATCGTTGTGTTTGCCAGCGCCTCCCGAGCGCGGAGCAACATGGTAAACCTTTGTTAACCGCCCAGCCGAGGGGTCCCCGCCTGCGGCAGCCTCCCCGAAGAATGCCATGCGGCGAGCACCCTGACGCGGCCTTTGGTCGACTGCACCGGAGCAGCACTCACATTCGCCGCAACGTCGCCCCTAGCAACTCGGTCATGCGGTTCGCCCCCTCCGAAGACCGTAGGTGCGCATAGTTCTTCTCCACAGTGCTCATCCGGTCGTTCAAGACGAGCGCAGCCGTCTTGAAGTCCGACAGGTCTGAAGCCTTGATGATGGCGGTCGCCACGAGGTGCCGGAAAGCGTGCGTGCCGATGCCTGCGCATCGCCATAGGTATTTGGCGGTCAAGTGCTCCACCCGCCTGGAAAGGTCGGTCCACGGCAGTGCCGGGTCTCTCACGGTGCTTCCATGACTCCCAGCCAGGAACACGTAGTCGGAATCGCAGCGCAGCATTCGGGGGCGATAGACCTTCAAGTACCGCTCGAGGTCTGACCAAGCCATCTGCTGCACAGGCATGTCGTATTCGTTGTCGCCCGCGGCACCACGCGTGTTTTTGAAGTGCCCTCGCTCAATTCGAAGCCACCAGGAGCCGTCCCCACGCTGATAGAGCTCCCCAGTGTTGTCTGCCCGCCAGGTCATTACCGCCAGATTGCGAAGGCGCAGCGGATTAGAGACCAGGAGCTTGATGAGCGCGACGTCACGCGCCCAAATGGCCTCTCTCATCGGAGCGCCACCGATGGGCCGGTCCGCTCGCAGGCGCTGCACCATGTCTGCAACCATCTCCAAAGGCTTCTCCAGGTCCAGGATGTGTCGCATCGGCGCGCGAGGGTCACGGGTTTGGACGCGTGAGCTTTGCGTCTTAACGGACATCGCGTTGAGAAGCTGGTATGTCTCCTCGCACATGCGTTGCCAGTCCCGCTCACGAAACTCGGGCGGCAGCGTGTCCTTCATGCTCGGGAGCTGCCAGAGGTAGCCAACGCTCGCCCGAAGCATGGAATTCGCTTTGGCGAAAAATTCAAACGCTGAGCCGTTGTACTTGCCTCCGCTACGTCGCACCATCCACCGGACATAAGCGTCGACCTTCTCCCTGACGGCGAGCCAGGCGAGGGTTTCAGACTGCTCCTTTGGCATGCCCAGGCCGCCGTGCTCGGGAGAAAGCGAAAGCCAGCCCAAATAAGCCGCGACTTTGGCCCAGGTCATGCGCGCGCTCGGAATTTCCACGCCATCAAGGTACTCAGCCCAAGAGCTCGGCGTCTCAGGACGGAACTCGAACGGCGCAGGCCGCCAACTTCCCCGGTTGCTTCTCAGCAAGACCGGATGGAAGTCTGTCTTGTATCGCACGAACTCCTGCCACTGGGCTCGCAACGGCGACTCAGGTTCGGGCTTGGCGAAGTAATGCAGGCTGGTGCGCTCGGACAGTTCGTCTCGGTATGAGACTGCCGGTGGCTGGCCAATGGGAACCACCCGCTCGCGGACACCGCGTCGGAATCCTGCCAAGGTCGCCAATTCGCCTTCGCTGATGCCGAAATGCCGCTCCACCTTGTAGATGTGCTTGAGGCTGCTGATGCGCGGCTTTTTCCCCTTCAGCCAACCGTAGACCATGTCGCGAGGGATGGTGAGCAGCTTGGCCAGCCGGTCGGCAGGGATGTCTTTCAGCAGGGCTTTGAATGCCTGGCTATAGGGCGGCAGGTTCTCGCCCGCCATGGCGCGCTCGGTATCGAGGCGGACGAGGATGTCCCGCCAGGGCCGAAGCGCGGCCAACGTGTTGGTGACGTTCCGGGGAGTCGTCCCTCGTTCGGCGAGGCCCTCGGCAAATTCTCGAAGCTTCTCGCTGAAGCTCACGCGGAATTCCGTTCCCACGGGGTCGTTCACCTCCAGGTGATTGTGGCGAAGGAACGAGCGCAGCGCTGCCGCCCGGTTCGCTGCGGTCTGCTGCTTGACGATGTCTTGTTGGACGAGGCGCTCCTGAATGTCCAGGAGGTCTTGGTAGGTGATGGGCTGAGCCACGGGCTTTCTCCGCGCCCGCACCCCTGAAGCTGTCGCCCGCGAAGCAGGAATTGGCGACGGCTCGAAATACCTGCGAACTTCGTAACCCAATGATTTTTCATAACTTTTCCTCACTTTGATATCCCACCCTTCTGATTTAAGGGAGGGACAAATGCAGGTAGTCAGATATTGGGTGCTCGCAGCGACAAGGGCTGGGCGAAATTTCACTTCGCCAAGCGTGTAGCGCGGACTTTTTAAATTCTCGTCAGCATCGACGAAAAATTCTCAGGGCGTCTGTTTCGCTGTCTATACGAAGTCCCTAGGCCATTTTTTTAAAAGGAAACCATGGATTTCGTAGACGAAATAGATGCAGTTAGCCGCGTGCGCGTAGGCGAGGTACTCGGACCGGAGGCTGTGCGTGCGCAAGGTGCTCAGTTCTTACCGCCGCTCGAAATGGAGTGCTTCAGTCTCGGTGTGAGCGTGCCGAACTGGCTCGTGTGCGCGCTTGAAGGCAATGCCGGTCGACTCACGCAGTTCGGCGTCATCCGCGCCAACGGTAGCTCGGACCTTTTTGGGTTCTGTGTCGCTCAATCGAAGGGAACGCAGCTGCGGGTATTGATGTCGCTGCATGCGGCGGACGTCCGGAAATATCTGCAGGACTGCTCACATCGTGGACGCTTGCATATGCTTCTCACGCCGGAAAACACCTCGCAAGTCTTGGCGCTTGAAATGCCGGGAAGATTCTCAAGCCCGGCGCTCTTGGCGAAGATTTTTGAAGATTGCCCGCTGGGGAAGACGAGTGCGGAGGCAGTCACCGAGCTCACGCGGTTGATAGCCGACGTCAACGCCGTGCCGTCGCTCTTTGAGGGCGTTCAGGTGACAGATGCAATCGCTGTTGTCATCGCTGACGTTGACCTCTTGCGAGCGCTACGGGCACTGCGAGACGCGGCTCTGGGGCAAGCTGGCTCGTCAGCCTGCCATTGACGGCGTCGCCGGGAGACTGCGTCATTCATAGGGAGCGCGGCCGCAGGCCTCGCTCCCTTTTCTTGCCCCGCCATCGGCAGCGGCTCCCGCGCCAGAGACGAGCCCACGAATGAAAAATTCCTGTTTGTTGGCGTTTGGAGCCAACTTCTCGGTCTACATCATTCATGCGATTTGCCACTGAATGAAAAATCCTCTAATGTTGCGACATGTCGTCAACAACCGACACCGTTTCATTCAAAGAGGTTCTCCGGGCCCACCCGAGAGGCGAGCCCCTCGGTACCGCCGCGCTCAAACGCCTTGGTGTCACCCCATTCCGCGCCTCGGCGCTGGCCCGCAGCGGCTGGCTCGACCACCTCGCCCGCGGCGTCTACATGTTGCCCGGAGACACCCTCAGCAGAGACGGCTCCCTGGCCTTCCTGGCCGAGCAGATTCCCGGACTTCATGTTGGCAGCAAGACGGCCCTCTCCTGGCGAGGCGTGCGGCAGAACATCGCCTTTCGCGAGACCTTGACCCTCTGGGGCGACCGCGCCAAACCCCTCCCCGCCTGGTTCACCCAGCGTTTTCAGGCGCGCTACCAAGCGACCCAGCTCTTCGACGACACGCTGCCCGTCGGGCTCGGCCTGCAACCGCTACCGAACGGCGACACCCGCGTCTTGGTGTCCGTACCCGAGCGGGCCCTCCTGGAGCTGCTGAGCGACCTTGGCAAAACCCAATCCCTGAGCGAAGCACGCGAGCTCGTCGAGGGCCTGCCCAACTTACGCCTCCAGGTACTGGATGAGCTGCTCTCGCACACCCTCCGCATCAAAGTGGTCCGAGCAGCAGCCAGCTTGGCCGCTGAGCTGAACCTTCCCTGGGCCGCCATGGCCAAACAGCACAGCCTGCGCATCGGCGGCGGCACCCGCTGGATTGCGGTGTCCAAGACCGGTGAGCGCCTGGACTTCAAAAAACCATGACCGACGACTACATCGCCACCGTCCGCTTGCTGCTGGACATCGCCCCCACCGTGTTTCGTTCGGGCCTCTTCGCGATGAAGGGCGGCACGGCCCTGAACCTGTTCGTGCAGGACATGCCTCGCCTCTCGGTCGACATCGACGTCGTCTTTGTCGACCACGCGCCGGACCGCGAGGCCGCGCTGGCCGCCATTGGTGCCGAACTTCGCAATGTTCAGCAAGCGCTCCAAGACCGTGGGCTGGTCGTGCGTTTGCCGGGCAACGCGCAAGGCGACGAGGTGCGGTTGTCGGTCAATGGCCCCAACGCCCAGGTCAAAGTGGAGGTGAACTTCGTCTTCCGGGGCACGGTGTTGCCCGTCCAATCTCAACCCTTGGCACTCAGCGCGCAGGACTTGTTCACAACGAATGTGTCGCTGCCCGTCCTCGCCCCCGCGGAGCTCTATGGCAGCAAGCTCGTGGCAGCCATGGACCGCCAACACCCCCGCGACATCTTCGATGTGATGCACATGTTGCAGCGCTTCGGATGGACGGCCGAGGTGGTCGACTGCTTTGTCGCCTACCTGGCCGGCCACAACCGGCCCGTGCACGAAGTTCTCTTTGGCCCCGCGAAGTCTTTGGAGCCCGCGTTCACGAACGAGTTCGTTGGCATGACGCGAGACGAAGTGCCCCTTGCGATGCTTGCAGAGACCCAAGCCCAGCTGCGCCACGAGCTGCCTCGGCAACTCGCCCCTCGTCATCGCGAGTTCCTGCTGTCGTTGGTGCGCGGCGCCCCCGATTGGCCCTTGATGCCCTTCGAGCAGCTCCAGGACCTGCCCGCCATTCGCTGGAAGCTGCAGAACCTCGCCACCCTCAAGAAACGCAACGCCGCCCGGTTCGGAGAGCAAGAAAGCCTGCTGGCCCATGGCTTTGACACGCTGTAGTGCGCCAGTGCACCCTATCGCAGGCCACAAAGCGCCAGCCCAACCCTTACACGACGGGCTTAACGAAGGGCCCCAACCACGAGCACGATTCGGGCGGCTCTCGCAGCGCTGAGACGCGTCTGTCCATCGGATTCATCTCCGCCACGAGTTCCGTCGCCAGGTCCAACCATGCCCGGGCCTCCGGCGGGAGCTCGGTGTCACCGATGGCCACCGACAACGCCTGCAGATAGCCTCCAAGGTCAACAGCGTGTCGCCAAGCCTGAGCCTCCTTGGCGAGTCCTTCCGCAAAGTTCTTGCGTTGCTGGCGGCGCCGCTCGGCGGCTTCTCGGATGGCTCGCTGCTCCGCCCAGTGTCGGGCTTGGGCCTCACGCTCCTGACGCAAGCGCACGGTGGCCTCGCCCGCCGCGACGATGCCGTGAGCGATGGCCGCAAGCTTGTTCTCCAGCCGGTCACGCGTGCCGTCGCCCCAGCTCTTACGCCCGGCGTAGTGCCCTTCCAAGCTGAGCCTCAACTGTCCATTGAACTTGTAGTCGTATTCGCGCCTGTCGAAGTAGCTGTGCGGCGACGGTTTGACCGGCCTCTCAATGCGTCGATGGCCCTCCGTCAGGCTCACCCCGAGCAGCTCGCCCTGGACGCGGATGGCGACCCGCTTGCCTTCCTTGTCATGGACCAGCGCAGCACCGACTTGAGGCAAGACGCGTTCGAGGGCATCCAAACTAAGCGCGGCGCGACGAACCGTCTGCGCCGACAGACTGCAGCGCACCACCTGGGCTGAGCCGCAGCCCAAAAAGCCACTGGCCGTCGGTTTCGCTTTCGAGAGCGCAGCAAGCGTCGCAGCGGCCACGGGCGCCAAGACCTCGGCCTCCGAATCGCGCACGGTGACGGCCACCGCTGGCGCAGGAACTGATGCCTCCGCCACGGCGGGGAGCCGGTGCTGCTGAGCGTTCAGCGTCACCATCTCATCGCCCGAACCAGACAGCGGTGGACGCGACACGGTTTGTCCATGCCGCACCTTGGCCCAGTAGCCCACGGGCGGAGTCGGAACGCCGTGCTTTCGGCAGGCCTTCGACAACCCGACGTCCGAGATATCAAACTCCTTCGCCAAGATGCGAATCGGTGTGTGCCACACGCGTTGATAGAGGTCCCTGCGAGAAATTTGCATCCACGGCTCCGCGCTGAAAGCACCCTGGCACGGGATGAAATCCATTCGGCCGCACCCGCCCGTCCCTGGGGCTGACGGCATTTTCGTGAAGAGCCCTTCGACCCTCACCAATGGCACGCAGCCCAGACTGGATGCGGCAACACGGCTCAAGACGAACGGCGGGATAAACATCAGCGCCTAAACGGGACATCACCTGTTTTTCATGAGGCCACCCGCGATGTCCACTGCTACTTCCCCCATCCTGCTTAAAAAGGCCGAGGTCTGCCAACGCCTGTCGATGTCTGTCCGTGCCCTGGAAGGCAAGGTCAAGGAGGGCGCATTCCCTCCCCCAGTTCGCCTAGGCAAGCACGTCTACTGGAGTGAACTTGCGGTCAACGCGTGGAAGGCGCGCATGTTTGGGCCGCAGGAGGCATGGCGCCCCCGCTAAGGCACGTGTTGGCTGGCGCTCTCAGCGAGCCCAGCCTAAGTCACGCAGAAGGAAGGCAAACGCTTCGAGCGCAAACAAGCCGTCCGCTTCCGTCACCGGCGGCGTGCCCAGCCGGACCTGCTCGTTCGGCTTCCCACGTGGATGCAGCATGCGGATGATGTCGGCCGCGCTGCGCCGAAGCTTGGCTTGCTCGGGCAAAGCGGCAACGACCTCCCCCAGGTCCTTCTCAAGCAGGTCCCGGGCCTTCCCCTGCTCGACCAGCATTTCCGCCAGCACCACCGTCGCCGCCGCCCGGCACAAGTCCACCAAAGCAATGCCACTCTGACGATGGGCGGCGTCCACCACTTTGGCGACCGCCTCGGTCACTCGCTTGCGAGCAGCGGCCGGGATGGCCTCGGTCAGCAACTCCGGCAAGAAGCCAAAGTTCAAGCGCGCCTTCAGGGTCACGACATCGTGGTCATGGTCCGCGCGCTCCACCGCGACGACGCTCCATGCCGTCACAGCAGGTTGGGCGCCAAGAACCACCACAGGTTCCGGCGAGGGCCCCAGCCGCTCCACGAGCCGCGTCATCGGCACGAACGTCAGCAGCGACAGGTTCACTTGGCCCGCGCCGTTTTTCGTCTTGCTCGCATCGCTGGCCGTCGGATGTGGATGGACCCACCACAGCGCCGGTTGGCCTGCACTCAGACTGGGCTCGTAGAAGCGACCGCGCCGAATGCGCGACACGGGGTCGAAGAAGTCTTCTCTGAAGACCACCGAGGCGTTGCGCAGCGCGCCCGTATTGGGCACCTGGGCCCAGTCTTCGGGTTCACGAATGAACGTCGCACGCAGCAACAGAGGTGCGGGCCACAGGCCATGCCCGAAATTCGAGAGGCCCTCGTAGACGAGGTTCGTGTTCGGGTCGATACCAATCATCAGGCGGGGTGCAGGCGCAAGAGCAACAAAAAGCAGGGCACGCATGGTAGCGAGCGCCTGCCCTCGTTCAGCGCTCACCGTCGGCCAGACCACGCACCGCGACGCGCGCGGAAATCCAGTCGCACCACATTGCCCACGGTATCGACGCCTGTGTCACTCACGCTATCGGCGGGCGGCATTGAATGCACCGGGGCTTCCTCGGCCGGCGTCGTGGCTGCTGCGGCTGGTGCTGCAGCAAGGGGCTGCGGCGCATGCAGCACGGCCACCACGTCGCTGGCCTTGACGTTCACGTAGCGCTCCAGCTGCGACAAGGTCTTGTGCCCCGTCAGCGCCCTCACCAAGAAGATGTTGCCGGTCCGCAGCGCCATGCGCGTGGCCGCCGTGTGCCGCAGGTCGTGAATACGCAGGTCGGCGATGCCCGCGCGCTCACAGGCCCGCTTCCACGCCGCCTTGAGCGACTCGTAACTCATCTCGACGATGGGGGCGTCGGGGTCGGGAGGATTGAGTCGGGCGAGCTCCTTCAAGGCCTCGATGGCCTTGGGCGAGAGCGGGACGTCGCGCATCGAATTCTTTGAATCTCGCAGCTTCAGCAGCTTGCTGTCCCAGTCGACATCCTTCCAGCACGCGTACTCCAGCGGCTCGCCGCTGCGCATGGCCGTTTCCGTGAGCAGGGTCATGGTGGGGCCAACCAATTGGTTGCGGCATTCCTGAATGGCTTCGTCCAATCGCCGCTGCTCGTCGGCGGACATCACGCGGTCGCGACCGTTGTCGACCTTGGGCATCTTCAGCCGGATGGCAGGGTTGGCCTCCGGCTCGCTCCAGCACCACACATGACGCATGTAGTTGAAGCTGCCTCGCAGGAGCGCCCGCTCCAGCTGCAAGGTGGCCGGTTTTCGGGCCTTGCGCAGCTCGTCCATCAGCTCCTGCACGTCGTAGGGCTGAATGTCGCAAACCTTCATGCCCGCCAAGCGCGCACGCACGGCGTCTGCTCGCGCCGTCTCGCTGGCCTGCTCGTTGCGATGCTGGGTGAGCCCTCGAGGGATGGCGCGTGCCTCTTGCGGGGGCACCAGCGCCACCTTGAAGTACTGACGCTCCCCTGCGGCTTGCTCCGGCGCTTCGCCTTCAGCCGAGGCCTGTACCGTGCACTTGGTGACCTTGAGCGTGGCGAGTCCCGCTGCACGCAGATAGACGTTGATGCGCCGGGCCTCTTGGACGGCGCCCTTCAAGAACGGGAGACGGTCGCAAGCCATGTCCTGCAGAGCCTGGGCCAGCGTCGTTCGGCGCGGCCCCAAGCCCTTGGGGCGGCCACGCTCGCTCAGCGGCTTGAGCAGCTTCTCCATGGCCTTCTCGGCCGCAGCCTTGGTCGCCTTGCCCGACACGTAGAAGTCCTGCCCAAAAACGCGTCGACGCAGGGACCAGCCAATGCCTTCCTTGCGCGGCTCAGCTTGCTTAGCCATGACGCACCTCCGTCGAGGTAGCGCCAGACATGGCCAGGGCGGTGGCAAAAAATCGCGAGCCGGCGGCCGCGAGCGAAACGGATGTCCTCATGACAACTCCAATTACCTAGGAGTTGCGTGTATTCAGACGGGTTTATTCCTGGGCTCGAAACCGCCCTCTCGCGTGAATTCCTTCACGGAGTGCGGCCACCGCGGCTGCGTTTTCAACCCTGCGCGTCCTGCGCAGCGAAGCGCAAACAAGCGCAGCACCACGCGGGCAATGTCGCTGGCGCGCAGTGTCGGCCTGTTGCATTGCCAGACGAGTGCCAGAAACAGGGGTTTTAAACGCAAAACGGCGACCACTTTCGGGGCCGCCGTTTACGCTAAGTCCTTGTTGGTAAAGGACTTGTGTTCTGGTGGCCTGGGGCGGAATCGAACCACCGACACGCGGATTTTCAATCCGCTGCTCTACCAACTGAGCTACCAGGCCTTGTTCTGGTCACCTCAACGCGTACCGCGTTTCAGCGAAGTCCGCGACTATAGCACAGCGCCCGTCGGTCAGCCGCCCGCGCCGCGCTTGTTGCGGCTGAGGTCGACGCCGAGCTGCTTGAGCTTGCGGTAGAGGTGGGTGCGCTCCAGGCCGGTCTTCTCGGCCACGCGGGTCATGGAGCCGTTTTCCTTGGCGAGGTGGAACTCGAAATAGCTCTTCTCGAAGGCGTCGCGCGCCTCGCGCAGCGGGCGGTCGAGTTCGAAGCTCTGCTCGGACGCGAGCATGCCGCCGCCGGCCATGTGGCCGGACAGGTTCACGCCATGGCTGGGCACCGCGGGCAGGCCGCTGGGCTCGGGGCGGGCATAGCTGGGCAGGCCGGCCGCGGCGGGCGCGGGGCGCGGCGGCGCGGCCTTGACCAGGGCCTGCTCGACGGCGCGCAGCAGCTTCTGCAGCGTGATGGGCTTTTCGAGGAAGGCGATGGCACCGAACTTGGTGGCCTCGACCGCCGTGTCGATGGTGCCGTGGCCGCTCATCATGATGACGGGCATGGTCAGCAGGCCGGCGCCGCCCCATTCCTTGAGCAGGGTCACGCCGTCGACGTCGGGCATCCAGATGTCGAGAAGCACGAGGTCGGGGCGCATGCGCTCGCGCACCGCCCGGGCCTGGGTGGCGTTCTCGGCAAGCTCGATGGTGTGCCCCTCGTCGCTGAGGATTTCGGACAACAGGGCGCGGATGCCCAGTTCGTCGTCGACAACAAGAATGGTGGCCATGAATCCTCAGAAGCTGTGAATGAATCCCGCGCGGCCGAGCGGGCCGCCGCGACGTTGCCAGTCAAGGCGCAAAGCGGAATCGCAGCGCGGGCTGCGGTGAGCATTTGCAACGCCGGATGGCGGCGTTGCGGGGTCACGAGCGGTCGTGTGGGGTTCGTTCACAGCTTCTCAAGTCTTGGCGCCCTGTGCACCGGGCTCGGTGGCAGGCGCCAGATTGGAAAATGATAGCGAAACTTGCGCGCCGATCACGGCGGCCTCGTGGCCGTCGTCCGGGGGAGAACCCGCATCGGGAGCGGGATGCAGGTTGCGCAGCGCGATGCTGGCGCCGTGCTCGTCGGCAATCTTCTTGACGACGGCCAGGCCCAGGCCTGTGCCCTTGGTCTTGGTCGTCACATAGGGCTCGAAGGCGCGCTTGAGCACCTTCTCGGCGAAGCCGTGGCCGTTGTCGATGATGTGCAGGCGCACGGCGCGCGGCGCGCCGGCCTCGGTCAGCGACAGCGAGGTGCGCACGACGACGCGGCCGTCGGCGCGGTCGTGCACGGCGTCGAGCGCGTTCTGCACGAGGTTGTGGATGACCTGGCGCAGCTGGCTGGCATCGCCCTTGATGAAGGGCAGGCGCGGCGCCAGCTCGGCCGTGAGGCCGCCCTTCTCCTGCGCCTCGGCGTAGAGGCTGAGCACCTCCTGGACGAGGGCGTTGAGGTCCAGGGGCTTGAGCTGGGCCGACGGCAGGCGGGCATAGTCGCGGAACTCGTTGACGAGCTGCTTCATCGCCTGCACCTGGTTGACGATGGTGGCCACGGAGCGCACGAGCATGCCCTGGTCGGCGCCTTCGAGCTTGGCTTCGAGCTTGTGCTGCAGGCGCTCGGCGGAGAGCTGGATGGGCGTCAGCGGGTTCTTGATCTCGTGGGCCAGGCGGCGTGCGACCTCGCTCCAGGCCGCCGAGCGCTGGGCCGAGACGATCTCTGAGATGTCGTCGAAGACGACGAGGCGGGCGCGCTGGGGCAGCGGCGCGCCGCGCACCAGCAGGGTCAGCGGGTCCTGCTTGGGGTCGAGCTGCAGCTCGAAGGACTCCTGCCAGAGCTCGCGGTCCATGTCGCGCTCGGCGGGGTCGGGGCCGAGGTGCTGGGCGAAGCGCCGGTCCAGCGCGGCGGCGAACTCGGCCAGGCCCGGCACGTCGGCCAGCGGCCGGCCGGCATAGGCCGACAGCGGCAGGCGCAGGATGCGCGTGGCGCCGGGGTTCACGGTCTCGAGGTGGCCCGCCGCGTCCAAGACGAGGACGCCGGCGGTCAGGTTGTCGAGGATGGTCTGCAGATGGGTGCGGGCGCTCTCCAGCTCGGCCACGCTGCGCTGCACCTGCTCGCGCGCGTCGGACAGCTGCTCGGTCATGTCGGCGAAGGAGCGGGTCAGGCCGCCGAGCTCGTCGCGCGACGCGAGCACGGGCCGCACGGACAGGTCGCCCTGGGCCACCTGGCGCATGCCGTCGGCCAGCATCAGCAGCGGCCGCGCGAGCTGGTTGCCCAGCGTGACGGCCAGCAGCAGGGCCGCGAACACGGCGAGGATGAGCACCAGCGTCAGCGTGCCCAGATACATGCGGCGCAGGCCGACGCGTTCCAGCGAACGCTGCTGGTATTCGCTGTTGGCGGCCTGCACGGCCAGCGCGTTGCTGAGCATGCTGGCCGGGATGCGCTGCACCACCATCAGATAGCGCTCGCCCAGGCCCAGGCGCAGCTCGGTGTTGGGCAGCAGGGCCAGCGCGCGGACCTGGGCGCCGCCCCGCAGGGCCTCGGTCTCGTCCTCCAGGCCTTCGAGCTGGCTGGCCGGCACGCCGCCGCGGGCCCGCGTCAGCAGGCCGTCGCTGGGCCGGTCGGGCGTGAGCTGGCGCGTGTCGCCGCCGCTCTCGAGCAGGATCTGGCCGCGGCCGCCGACGATGGCGACGGTGCGCGCGCCGAGCTTGTCGCGCAGGCGCTCCAGCGCGAGCAGCTGGGGCGTGTTGGCGTCGGAGAGCTGGTCGGCGGCGTCGCGGGTCTTGGTGCCGAGGTCGGCCACCAGCGCGTCGAGCGTGCCGCGGCCGAGGTTGAGGCCGGCCTCCAGCGCGGTGGCGAGCTTGACGTCGAACCAGGTCTCGATGCTGCGGTTCACGAACTGGTAGGACACCGCGTAGATCATCACGCCGGGCACGACGCCGACGAGGGCGAAGATGCCGGCCAGCTTGAACAGCAGCCGGCTGCCGAAGCGGCCCCGGCGCACGCGCATGACGAGGCGCACCGCGGCGACCAGGATGACCAGGGTCAGCACGGCGGCCACCGCCACGTTGACCCAGAACAGCCAGTGATAATGGCGCTCGAAGAAGCCGCGCTCGCTGGTCGTGCCGACGGACAGCAGGAAGGCCAGCACGCCGGCCACGCCGGTCAGGGTCACCAGCGTGATGACCCAGCCCCATCGCGCGGTTCTGGTCATGCGGCCCTGCGCTCGACCCGGTTCACGGCTTCAGCGCGAAGTCCGCGCCGAACTGGCGCTTCTGGTCCACGCTCAGCGCGAAGCCCGCCTGCAGGCCGATCTGCATCGGCCGCGGCAGCTGGCTGACGTCCAGCCGGTAGCTGAATTCGAGGTAGTAGCTGCCGCCGTCCTCGATGTCCTTGGGCTCGGCGACGCGCCAGCCGCTCTGGCCGCGCAGCGCGGTCATGGCCTCGTCCAGCGTCGCGAAGCTCTGGTGCAGGCCGCCGGTGGAGACGCGGTACTGCCGGGTCAGCGGCTGCCAGGCCAGGCGCCAGCTGCGTTCGGTCTGGGCGACGCGGGCGTCGCGCCAGTACCAGCGGCTGCGCAGCACGGTGGCCTCGGCGACGAAATACAGCGGCACGCCCTTGTGCAGCGCGTCCTCGGCGGCACGGCTGAGCTCGAAGCGGGTCGAGAAGCTCAGCTCCAGGCCGTCGTCGACCCGGTGCGTGGCCAGCTGGGCCAGCTCCACGCCCTCGGCCCGCGCTGCGCCCGGCATCAGGGCGATCAGTGCGGCAAGCCAGGCAACGATGACGGCGCGAACGAGGGTCAACTCAGGGCTTCAGGATCAGGGCGTAGAAGAAGCCGTCCAGGGACGACGGGCTGGCGGCATTGTCGGCCAGGGGGAGCAGATGGCCCGTGAAGCCGGGCACGGCCACGCTGCTGGCATCGGGCCGGCGTTGCAAAAACGCGTCGAGCTGGGCCTGGCCCTCGGCCTTGAAGACCGAGCAGGTCGCGTAGACGAGGCGGCCGCCCGGCGCGAGCAGCGGCCACAGCGCGTCCAGCAGCTCGGCCTGCACCTGGGCCAGCGCCGCGATGTCGTCGGGCCGGCGCAGCCAGCGCACGTCGGGGTGGCGGCGCACGATGCCGGAGGCGCTGCAGGGCGCGTCGAGCAGGATGGCGTCGAAGGGGGTTCCGTCCCACCAGCTGGCGGTCTGGCGCGCGTCGGCCGCCTTCAGCGTGGCCTTTTGCTGCAGGCGGTTCAGGTTGTCCTGCACGCGGACCAGGCGCTGCGCGTCGGCGTCCAGCGCGGTCAGCTGCAGGTCGGGCTGCAGTTCGAGCAGATGGGCGGTCTTGCCGCCGGGCGCGGCGCAGGCGTCGAGCACGCGCGCGCCCGGCCGCAGGCCGCTGCCGACGACCAGCGGCGCGGCGAGCTGGGCGGCGGCGTCCTGCACCGACACCAGCCCCTCGGCAAAGCCCGGCAGGGCCGACACCGGCACGGGCTTGCCGAGCACGACGGCCTGAGGCGTGGGCGCGCCCAGCGCGCGCGCGCCGATGCCGGCCTCGGCCAGGCGCTCGACATAGCCGGCCGCCGTCGCGCGGCCGGCATGCACGCGCAGCGTCATCGGCGGCGGGCGGTTGTTGGCGGCCAGCAGGGCCTGCCACTGCGCGGGCCAGTCCTGGCGCAGCTTTTCTATCCACCAGGCCGGGTGGCTGAAGGCGCCCTGCGGGCTGTGCTCGGCCGCGCTCACGAGGGCCTGGCGCTCGCGCAGGAAGCGGCGCAGCACGGCGTTGACGAAGGCCGCGCTGGCCGGCGCACGCTGCCTGGCGGCGTTGACGGCCTGGTCGACCAGGGTGTGGTCGGCATAGGCCGGCTCGGGGTCGGGCCACAGCAGGGCCAGCGCAACCAGCAGCAGCGCATCCACGCGCGGCGGCGGCGCCTTGGGCGCGAGCTGCTGGCGCGCGGCCTCGGCGGAGCCCAGGCGGCGCAGCGCCGCGAAGGCCAGGGCCTGGGTGCCGGGGCGCAGCTCGGCCGGCACGCGGGCCAGCAGCTCGGTGAGGGAGCGGCCCTCGCGCACGCCCTGGACCGCATCCGCGGCCTGGGAGAGCAGCCGGTGCAGGGGGGCAGACTGGGGGCTTTGGGACATGGCCGAAGTGTAGAAGTGGGCTTTCGCCCGAGAATCCGCGCCCATGAATGCACCCGCCGCCGACGCCCCCGTTTCTGAGCGCATCCGCTACCGCCTCGTGTCGGCCGGCTGCCGCCACCACGCCAACGACAACATCGCCGCCTTCATCGAGCCCGGCGAGCTGGACGCGCTGCAGGAAGAAGTGCAGGCCAGGATGCAGGCCGTGCTGCAGAGCCTGGTCATCGACACCGACAGCGACCACAACACGCAGGAGACGGCCAAGCGCGTGGCCAAGATGTTCGTGCGCGAGGTCTTCGCCGGCCGCTACGTCGAGGCACCGCCGGTCACCGAATTCCCCAACGTCAGCCGCCTCAACGAGCTGATGATCGTCGGCCCGATCACGGTGCGCAGCGCCTGCTCCCACCACCTCTGCCCGGTCCTCGGCCGGGTGTGGGTGGGCATCATGCCCAACGAGCACTCCAACCTGATCGGCCTGTCCAAGTATGTGCGGCTGACCGACTGGGTCATGAACCGCCCGCAGATCCAGGAAGAGGCCGTCATCATGCTGGCCGACGAGCTGGAGCACCGCGTGAAGCCCGACGGCCTGGCCGTCGTCATGGAGGCCGACCACTTCTGCATGCACTGGCGCGGCGTGAAGGACAACCAGGCCGCGATGACGAACAGCGTCATGCGCGGGGCCTTCCTCACCGACGCCAACCTGAGGCGGGAGTTCCTGGCGCTGATGCCGAAAAAGTGAGCCCCTCGTCCAGTCTCGCCCTGCTGAACGCAGGCGAGTCTGGACGGCCCCCTGGGGGACGGCGATGCTCACGGGGGTGGCCCCGTTCGCACATCGCCAGACGGGCCGGCTTGGGGCGGCCCGGCGCTCGGCCCGAACGCCTACAGAGAACGCGCCTCGGTGAAGCCGTAGAGGTTCGCCAGGATGCGGGTCGGGAACTGGTGCAGGGCCTCGTTGTACTGGCCGACGGCCTGGTTGAAGACCTGGCGCGTGAACGCGCGCTGGCGTTCGATGAGCTTGAGTTCGCTGACCAGCGCGTCGATGTCGGTCTCGCTGCGCAGCTCGGCCTGGTGGTCCAGCAGCGACAGCAGGCGGGTCAGCGCCGCCGCATGCAGCGCGCTGGCCACCGCGAGGCTGCCGACCGGGTCGGGCGCCCAGGGCCGGGCCCGCGAGGCCTGGGCGGCGGACTGCGATTCGGCCTGGGCGCTGGCCAGCGCGTCGAAGGTGGCCTGCTCGCTGGGCAGGCGCGGCGCGACGGCGGCCAGCAGCTTGTCGCAGGCTTCGCCGCGGGCCTTGAGGTGGGCGTCGAGTTGCGCGAAGGCCTCGCCGATGGCATTGCGCAGCGACATCAGCCGGTTGTAGGCGCCCACGCCCCAGAAGAACAGCAGCGCCGCCGCGATGACGCCGGCCGTCTGCCAGTTCAACCAGTTCAGCCAGGCCGTCATGCCGCGGCCCGGTAAGCGGCGAAGCCCTTGGCCCGCAGCGCGCAGGCCGGGCAATGGCCGCAGCCGCGGCCCCAGTCGTGCAGCGCGCCGCGCTCGCCGAGATAGCAGGTGTGGGTGTCCTCGACGATGAGCTTCACGAGAGCCACGCCGCCCAGGCCCTCGGCCAGGCGCCAGGTGGCGGCCTTGGTCGTGAACATCAGCGGCGTCTCCAGCGTCATCGGCGCGTCCAGGCCCAGGCTCAACGCGACCTGCATGGCCTTCATCGTGTTGTCGCGGCAGTCCGGGTAGCCGGAAAAGTCGGTCTCGCACATGCCGCCCACCAGCACCGACGCGCCGCGGCGGTAGGCCAGCGTCGCAGCGAAGGTCAGGAACAGCAGGTTGCGGCCCGGCACGAAGGTGTTGGGCAGGCCGTTGGCCTGCAGCTCGATGGCGCGCTCGCTGGTCAGCGCCGTGTCGCTGATCTGCCCCAGCACGGCCAGGTCCAGCAGATGGTCGGCGCCAAGCCTGCCGGCCCAGTGCGGGAACTGGCGCGCGATCTGTTCGCGCACCGTGTTGCGGCAGTCCAGCTCGACGCGGTGGCGCTGGCCGTAATCGAAGGCCAGCGTCTCGACCTCGGCATAGCGGTTCAGGGCCCAGGCCAGGCAGGTCGTGGAATCCTGGCCGCCGGAAAAAAGCACGAGCGCTTTGCGGGTGTCTTGCATGGGCGGAATGCTACCTTTGCCGTCCCATCCAAGCGGGCTGAGAGCCCCTCCGCCATGAAGAACGCGCCCCTGCTGACCGCCGCCCTGCTCTGCGCGCCGGCCGCCTTCGCCCAGCCGCCCTCGTCCGGCCGCATCGACGAGGTCCTCGTCTACCCCGGCGGTGCCCAGGTGACGCGCCTGGCCACGGTGGCCGCCGGTGCGCGCGAGCTGGTGCTGAACTGCCTGTCGGCCCGCTTCGATCCCGACTCGCTGCAGATCGACGCGCCGGCCGGCGTCAACCTCGGCCCGGTGCAGCTCGAGACGCTGCCGCGCGAGCGCGCTCCCGAGTGCGCGACCAGCCCGCTGGACGACAACCTGCGCAAGCTGGAAGGCCAGCGCGACGTGCTGACGGCCGAGTCGAGCGCACTGGAGGCCAGCCTTGGCTACCTGAAGGCGCTCGGCTCGGGCGACGCGAAGGCGACGCCGGCCGCCGGCATCGCGGCCACGGCCGACAGCATCCGCCGGGCGGCGCAGGACGCGCTGCTGCGCCAGGGGCAGATCCGCCGCCAGCTGGAGGAGCTGGACAAGCAGATCGCGCCGCTGCAGGGCGAGCGCGAAAGGCTGGTCGCCGCCAACCCGCAATGGCGCAGCCTGCGCCTGCGGCTGTCCACGGCCAGGGAGGCGGAACTCCGGCTCCACTACCGCGTCAACCAGGCAGGCTGGGCGCCGAGCTACCGCGCGCTGCTCGACACGGCCAGCGGCGCGCTGACGCTGGAGCGCCTGGCCCAGGTGTCCCAGCAGAGCGGCGAGGACTGGAAGAACGTGAAGCTGCGGCTGTCGACCGCCCAGGCGGCCCAGAAGGTCGGCCAGAACCCGCCCTGGCCCTGGCTGCTCGATCTCGCACGACCTGCGGTGATGGCCCCGCCGAAGATGGCACCGCTCCCGGCACCCGCGCCGGCCATGGCGATGCAGTTGGCCGCGCCGGGCTCGCGCGCCGCGGCCGAGCCCGAGGCCGAACGCTTCGACCCCAGCGTCTTCCAGGGCAGCCATGCCACCGAGTTCGCGCTGCCGCTGCGCGTCAGCGTCGACAGCGGCACGCAGCGCGCCAGCCTGGCGCTTGGCAGCGAGAAGCTGCAGGCCCAGGTGCTGGCCCGCGTGCAGCCGCAGAGCGAGGCGGCGGCCTACCTCGTCGCCGACCTGGCCCGGCCCGCAGGCTCGTGGCCGCGCGGCACGCTGCAACTGGTGCGCGACGGCGCGCTGGTGGGCAGCAGCACGCTCAACATCGCCGGCGGTGGCGAGCGCCTGGAGCTGCCCTTCGGCCGCGACGACGCCGTGCGCGTGCAGATCGAGCCCGAGCAGCGCAATGCCGGCAACACCGGCTTCATCGGCGCCCGTGCCGAGCACCGCTACACCCGCGGCTACGTCGTCGAGAACCGCCACACGGCGGGCACGGTCGCGCTGCAGGTCGTCGAAGCCGCACCGGTGTCGCAGCACGAGGACATCAAGGTCCAGGCCCAGTTCAGCCCGGCGCCGGCCACGCAGGCCTGGCGCAGGCAGCCGGGCCTGGTGCTGTGGGAGCAGCCGCTGGCGGCGGGGCAGAGCCAGCGGTTCACGGCGGATTACGTCATCAGTGCGCCGAAGGAGGCGCAGGTGACGGGGTTGCGTTGACGCAGCCAGCTTTGCTTTGGGTTGCTTTCGCGAAGAGCCCTTCGACGCTCTGCACTACCGCGGGATTCCGCCCCGCCAACGCCAAAGGCCTCCCGCTGGCCCTCTCACCTCCTCACCTCACCCTGCCCCAACACCACCCACTTCATCGACGTCAGCCCCTCCAGCCCCACCGGGCCGCGGGCGTGGAACTTGTCGGTGGAGATGCCGATCTCGGCGCCCAGGCCGTATTCGAAGCCGTCGGCGAAGCGCGTGCTGGCGTTGACCATCACGCTGGCCGAATCGACCTCGCGCAGGAAGCGCATCGCGTTCGGGTGGTTGGCGGTCAGGATGGCGTCGGTGTGATGCGAGCCGTAGCGGTTGATGTGGGCGATGGCCTCGTCCAGCGAGTCGACGACCTTGATGCTGATGATGGGCGCGAGGTATTCGGTGGACCAGTCTTCCTCCGTCGCCGGCACGGCGCCCGGCACCAGCGCCAGCGTGCGCAGGCAGCCGCGCATCTCGACGCCCTTGGCCTTGAACACCGCCGCGATGCGCGGCAGGAAGGCAGGCGCCTGCGCCGCATGCACGAGCAGCGATTCGGTCGCGTTGCAGGGGCTGTACTTCTGCGTCTTCGCGTTGTCGGTGACCTTGACGGCCAGGTCCAGGTCGACGACCTCGTCGACATAGCTGTGGCAGTTGCCGTCCAGGTGCTTGATGACGGGCACCTTGGCTTCCGCCGAGATGCGCTCGATCAGGCCCTTGCCGCCGCGCGGGATGATGACGTCCACCCATTGCGGCCGGCTGATCAGCAGGCCGACGGCGGCGCGGTCGGTCGTGTTGACGAGCTGCACGGCGGTGCGCGGCAGGCCGGCTTCCTGCAGCGACGCGGCCACCAGCTCGGCCAGCGCCAGGTTGGAGTGGATGGCTTCGGAGCCGCCGCGCAGGATGCAGGCATTGCCACTCTTGATGGCCAGCGACGCGGCCTCGATGGTCACATTGGGGCGGCTCTCGTAGATCATGCCGAACACGCCCAGCGGCACGCGCATCTGGCCCACGCTGATGCCGCTCGGACGGCGCTTCACGCCGGTGATCTCGCCGATGGGGTCGGGCATGGCAGCGATCTGCTCGCAGCCTTCGGCCACGGTGGCCAGCGTCTTCGCGTCGAGCTTGAGGCGGTCGCGCAGCGGGCCGCTCAGTTCGGCGGCGCCGGCGAGGTCGCGCGCATTGGCATCGGCCAGCGCCGGGCCGGCTTCGCGCAGGCGGCGGGCCAGGGCCAGCAGCGCGGCGTTCTTGGCGGCCGTGGAGGCGGCGGCCATCTGCGTGGCGGCGGCGCGGGCGGCGCGGCCGAGGTCGTCCATGTAGGCGGTCAGTGACATGGCAGGGATTTTCACCGAGGCCATCACGGCCGGCCCGCGCACGGCCATCGCCCACAATGCGGCGCACGGGCCCGCTCCCCAGGGCCGGGAGCCTCGAGATGGCGCCGTCTTCGCATCACGCACAAGCCCGCTTCACCGGACTCGAATCCCCCGGCCGCCGCCGGCTGCTGGGTGCGGGCTTGGCGGCCCTCGCGCCCTGGCCGACGCTCGCGCAGGACGCCTGGCCCAGCAAGCCGCTGCACTTCGTCGTGCCCTTCGGCCCCGGCGGCGCCAACGACATCGTCGCCCGCGCGGTGGCCGAGGCCACGGCCCGCCAGCTGGGCCAGCCCATCGTCATCGAGAACCGGCCGGGCGCCGGCTCCATCGTCGGCGCGGCCTATGTCGCCAAGGCCGCGCCGGACGGCTACACCTTCCTCGCGCCTGCGGCCGGCGTCATCACCAACGCGATGATCCGGGCGCGCATGCCCTACGAGGAAGGCGACCTGGTTCCCGTGGCCATGATGGCGGTCAGCCCCTCGGTCGTCGTCGTGCACCCGGACTCGCCGATCAAGGACCTGAAGGGCCTGATCGCGGCCTCGCACCAGGGCCCGGGCCTGAACTTCGCGACCGCCGGCACTGGCAGCACGCCACATTTCGTCGCCGAGATGTTGAAGCTGCGCGCGGGCGCCAGGCTGCAGGTGGTGCCGTTCAAGAGCGGCTCCGAAGGCATGACGGCCGTGCTCGCCAGGCAGGTGGACGCCACCTCCGAGGCCAGCCCCGTCGTGCTGTCCATGGTCAAGGCCGGGCGGCTGCGCGCCATCGCGTCCACCTGGAGCCGGCGCATCGCCGCGCTGCCCGATGTGGTGACGGCCCAGGAGCAGGGCTTCGCCGATGTCGTCATCGGCCACTGGTCGGGCGTGTTCGCGCCCAAGGGCACGCCCGAGGCCGTGCTGGACAGGCTCAATGCCGCCGTGAACGCGGCGCTGAAGTCCAGCGAGCTGCGCGCCCGGCTGATCCCGCTGGCCATCGACCCGATGCCCGGCAGCCGCGCCGAGTTCCGCGCCTTCCTGGCCGCCGAGAAGGCGCGGCTGGGGGCGATCGCCAAGGCCGCGCAGATGAAGGAAGACTAGACCCTGGCCAGATCGGGGCCGGCCTCGCCGCCAAACCAGGCCCTCTTCAACGCGTCGCGGGCGGCCTGCTCGGCCGCGGCGTCGCCCTTGCGCTTGTAGACCTCGGCCAGCGCGGCCAGCGCCCAGCCGTTGTTGCGCACGCGCGCGAGCGAGTCGCGCAGTGCCTTCTCGGCCTCGTCCAGCCGGCCCTGGCGCAGGCGCACGGCGCCGAGGGACTGGCGCACCGGGTAGTACCAGTAGGCCGGCTCGGTGTAGGCCAGGCCTTCCTCGATGGCCACGGCCTGTTCCAGCGCCGCGGCGGCGCCGGCCAGGTCGCCCTGGGCATCGGCCACGCGGGCCGTGGCGACGAGGCGGGCCGTCTGCGCGATGGCCTTGGCCGGCACGCCCCAGGGGTCGAAGGGCTTGAAGTCGGCACCGGCCTCCAGTGCGGCGATGGCCGCGATCTCCTGCTGGGCCGCGGCCGCGTCGTGGCGCGCGGCCTGGGCCAGCGCGCGGGCGTAGTGGTACATCACGCGCACCAGCACGAAGTCGGCGCCGGGCGCGGGCAGCTTCAGGATGTCCTCGGGCGCGCTGAACTGCGCATGCGTCGTGTAGGGCGCGGCCTTCACGGGCTGCAGCACGGCAAAGGCCTTGACGACCTCGTCGGGCAGGGCGGCGTCGAGCTTGGCGGCGGCCTCGATGGCCGTCTTCGCGGCGCCGCCCATCTGCGCCGACACCATCAGGAAGTGGATGTTGTGCGGGTAGTAGGCCGAGCGGTAGAGCGGGTCGGACGGCGAGTTCCTGAAATAGGCCTCGTCGGCCGCGATGGCGTCGACATTGGCCTGCAGCGACTCGCGGTACAGGCCCACGCGGTAGTAGATGTGGGCCGGCATGTGCACGATGTGGCCGGCGCCGGGCATCTGCGCGGCCAGGCGGCGCGCGGGCGCGAGCGCGCGGTCGGGCGAGGTCGAGGCCTCGACCGCGTGGATGTAGAGGTGGATGGCGCCGGCATGGTTGGGGTTGCGCTTGATGACGGCCTCGAGCAGCGCCAGGATGTCGGCCGTGCGGCCCTTGGGACGGGCGCCGGCGGCCTCCCAGTAGTCCCAGGGCTGGGTGTCCATCGCGGCCTCGGCGGCCAGCACCTGCATCAGGTCCTCGGCGCGGTACTGGGCGGCCACGCGCTTCATCGCGTCGGCATAGGCCGCGTCCAGCGGCGCGCGGTCGGCCGGCGGCTCGGCCCGGTAGCGCGCCTGCAGGGCCTCGACGAGCACGCGTTCGCGCGGCGGCAGCGTGCCCTTCAGCGCGACGGCGCGCCGCAGCGCGGCCCAGGCCGGCGCGACGGCCTCGGGCTGCATCGGCACGTTGATGTTGGGTCCCAGCACCAGGGCCTCGCCCCAGAAGCACAGGCCGCAGCCGGGGTCGAGCTTCTGCGCGGCCTGGAAGGCGCGCTGCGCCTCGGCATGGTTGAAGGCGAACGACAGCCGCAGGCCCTGGTCGAAATAGGCCTGCACCTTGGGGCTGGCGCGGCCGAGCTTGAAGCTCATGCGGCCGAGGTCCTTGTAGACCGGCACCTGGCCCGGCGCGGCCTGCATCGTCGCGGGCTGGAAGGGCGCGGTCTCGGACTTGGCGCGCGCGCTGGCCGCCGCCAGCAGCGCCTGCAGCAGCACGGGCCGGCCGCCGGCCAGCGGCTGGCAGACGCCGCCCGACTGGCTCAGCAGCGGGTCGAAGGCGGTGGCGGTTTCAGCGCCGCCGGCGAGGGCGGCCAGGCCGAGGGCGGCGAGCGTCCGCAGCAGGCGGGCGGGGCGAGGGCCTGATGGCATGCGACCTCCGGGCCCGGCAGGGGCCAGGCGCGCATGCTCGCACCGGCCGGGCCGGTGCGCAATCCGCGCCCCGATCAGGGCTGGGGCTTGCCGTCGGCGTCCAGCACCTCGGCCTTGCGGCCGATGGCCTCCAGCTGCGGCAGCAGCTTGGCCTTGTCGCCCACGGCGACGACGATGAGCCGGGCCGGGTCGAGATGCCGCCGGGCCGCCTTCAGCGCCGTGGCCGCCGTGACGGCGCCGTATTTGGCGGGCAGCGCCGCGATGGCGCCCAGCGGCTGGCCCGCGGACCAGTTGCCCGCATAGCCGCCGACGACGGCGACATTGGTGTCGAACCGGCCCGGCAGCGACAGCAGCTGCGCATTGCGCACGCGGCCCAGCTCGGCCGCGCCCATGGGCTTGGCGCGCATGCCGTCGATCTCCTTCCACATGTCGGCGAGGGCCGCGCCGGTCACGTCGGTGCGCACGCTGCCGCGGATGCCGAACTGGCCGCGCTCGCGGCCCATCGCGTAGCCCGAGTAGATGCCGTAGGTGTAGCCCTTGACCTCGCGCAGCTGGGTGTTGATGCGCGACGTGAACAGGCCGCCCAGGGCCGCGTTCATGACCTTGATGTCGGCCGCGTCCGGCACGCCGGCGAAGGGGCCGGGCGCGACGACGGCCAGGGCCGTCTGCGGCGCGCCGGGCTTGTCGACGACGACGGTGCGCGCGGCGATGGGCCGGGCCGGCGGCAGCGGCGCCGCGGCGGGCGCGGCGCCTTCGCCCTTCCAGGCGCCGAACAGCGGCTCGACCAGCGCGCGCAGCTCGGCCTCGCCGAGATCGCCGGCGACGACGAGGGCCGCGTTCTCGGGCCGGTAGCGGGCCTGCCAGAAGCCGCGCAGCGCCGTCGCGTCGACGGCCCGGATGCTGGCCTCGCTGCCCAGCGCGTTGGCGGCCAGCGGGTGGCCCTCGCCGTAGCTCACGCGGTTGGCGACGGCGTTGGCCAGCAGCGGGGCCTGCTCGCGCGTCTGCGCCAGCGCCGCGAGGCGCTGGGCCTTCTGGCGCTCGATCTCGGGCGCGGCGAAGGCCGGGTGCAGGGCCAGGTCGGCGAGCAGGCTGAGGCCCTCGCTGGCGCTGGCCTTGAGGCCGGAGAAGTCGATGCGCGCCTCCTCGCTGCCGGCCTCTGCCGTCAGCGTCGCGCCCAGCGCCGCGGCGGCCTCGGCGATCTGCTGCGCGCTGCGCGTCGTCGTGCCCTCGGGCAGCATGGCCGCGACGAAGCCGGCCAGGCCGGGCCGGTCGGCCGGGTCGGCGCCCTGGCCCGCGCGCACGACAAGGCTGGCGCTGACCAGCGGCAGGCCGGCCTTCTGCGAGTGGATGACGGTCAGGCCGTTGGCGAGCGTGAAGCTCTGCGCGGCGGGCAGCGTCAGCGGCTTGGGCCGGGCGGCGCCGGGCGCCTTGCCGCGCCAGGCCTCCAGTGCATTCAGCGACTCGCGCTCACCCTTGGCGGCCTTCGTCGGCGCCGGCGGCGTCGCCACCTCGGGCGGCAGCACCTGCTCGCCGGGCTGGGCGAGCACGACGACGCGGCGGTCCTTCTGCAGCCAGCGCGCCACGGTGGCGCTGACGGCGGCCGGCGTCAGCTGTGCGTAGCGGGCCAGGTCCTTGCCGACGTAGCCGGGGTCGCCGGCCATCTGGTTGTAGCTGTTGACGAGGTCGGCCAGCGACGCGACCTTCTCCATGCGCTGCAGCAGCTGGGTCTGGATGGTGGCGCGGGCCTGGGCCATCTCGGCCTCGCTGGGCGGCGTGGCCGCGAGCCTGGCGAGCTCGCCGTCGACCAGTGTCTCGATCTCGTCCAGCGACGCGCCGGGGCGGGCCACGACCTCGATATTGAAGACCGAGCTCAGCGACTGCGAGCTCTGGCCGACCTCCACGCTCTGCGCGAGCTGCCTGTCGCGCACCAGCAGGCCGTAGAGCCGGCTGGCCTTGCCGCCGCCCAGCACATGGGCGGCGATGTCCAGCTCGGCGTCGCCGGCAGCGAACATGGCCGGCGTGTGCCAGGCCAGGTCGAGGCGGCTCAGCTCGATGCGGTCGGTCACGACGAGGCGGCGCTCCTTCGTGATCTCGGGCATCGCGACCTTGACCTCCGGCACCCTGGGGCCGGGCTTGAGGCTGCCGAAATACTTCTGCACCAGGGCCTTGGCCTGCCTGGGGTCGAAGTCGCCGGCCAGCACCAGCGTCGCGTTGTTGGACCGGTAGTAGGTGCGGGCGAAGGCCTTCACGTCGGCGAGCTTGATGCCCTGGATGTCGGCATGCGAGCCGATGACGGCCGCGCGATAGGGGTGGCCTTCGGGGTAGAGGGCCTGGTACATCGCCTCCTCGACGATGCCGTAGGGCCGGTTCTCGAAGCTCTGGCGGCGCTCGTTGCGCACCACGTCCTGCTGGTTGGCCAGCGCGACCGAATCGACCTCGTCGATCATCCAGCCCAGCATGTCGGCCTTCAGCCACAGGCCCAGCTCCAGCTGGTGGGACGGCAGCGTGAAGAAGTAGTTGGTGCGGTCGAAATTGGTCGAGCCATTGCTGTCGGTGCCGCCGGCGGCGTCGACGTACTGGTCGAACCTGCCGCGCGGCACATGGCGGCTGCCGGCGAACATCAGGTGCTCGAACAGATGGGCAAAGCCCGTCTGGCCGGCGGCCTCGTTGCGCGGGCCGGCATGCACCCACAGGTTGAAGGCCACCAGCGGCAGCCGGTGGTCCTCGACGAGGATGAGCTCGAAGCCATTGGCCAGCGTGAGCTTCTCGTGGCGGATGGCGAGCCGGCCGGCCGCGGTGCCGACGGCGGGCGTCGCGGCCGGCGCGGCCCGGGCGGGCAGGCCGGCGTGCAGCGCGCCGGCCAGCGCCAGCAGCGCCGTCAGGCGGGCGAGACGACGGGATGAGGAAGCATGCATTCGGTTCGGTCCTCCGGGAGCGGTGCGGGGATTGGGCGCCGCCGCGGCAGCGGCGCAGAAGTGCCGGGAGTCAGCCTCATGCAGTCGCCAGCCTCAGCTCGAAGACGAAGCTGCTGCCCTGCCCCGCCGTGCTCAGCACGAGGATCTGGCCGCCCATCAGGCGCACGAGCTGCTGGCTGATGGACAGGCCCAGGCCCGTGCCGCCGAGGTGGCGCGACGCGTCGGACACCTGCTCGAAGGCCTGGAAGAGGCGCGCCTGCTGGGCCGGCGTCATGCCGATGCCGCTGTCGGCCACCTCGAAGCGCAGCTGCACCCGGCCCGGCTCCTGCGCCAGCACGCGGGCCGACAGCAGCACGCTGCCGCTGTCGGTGAACTTGACCGCGTTGGCCAGCAGGTTGAGCAGCACCTGGCGCAGGCGCTGGCCGTCCACCATGACGAGATGCGGCAGGCCCGCGTCGACGTCCAGCCCGAAGGCCAGGTTCTTCTGCTCGGCGCGCAGGCGCACGCTGTCGCTGGCCATGTCCAACAGTGCGCGCAGGTCGACGGCGCTGGGCTTGAGGCTGACCTTGCCGGCCTCGATGCTGGCCATGTCGAGCACGTCGTTGATGAGTTCGAGCAGGTGCAGGCCCGACTCGCGCATCAGCTGCAGCTTGGCCTGCTGGCCGGCCGGCACGGCGGCGTCCATCTGCATCAGCTGCGTGAAGCCGAGGATGGCGTTCAGCGGCGTACGGAACTCGTGGCTCATCGTCGCGAGGAAGCGGCCCTTGGCCTGGTTGGCGGCCTCGGCGCGCAGCTTGGCCTCGCTGAGCTCGGCGGTGCGTTCGTTGACGAGCTCCTCGAGGTGGTCGCGGTGGCGGGTCAGCTCGGCCTCGGCCTGGCGGCGCAGCGAGATGTCGCTGACCATGCCCTCGATGCGGCGGCGGCCGCCCTCGGCCTCGACCCAGTGCGCGTTCAGCTCGACCCACAGCGGCCGGCCGCCGGGCGCCTGCAGCTGCAGCTGGGCCTGCTGGATCTTGCCCTGCTCGTTCATGATGGCGCTGACGCGCTGCATCTCCTCGCGGTCGATGCCGGTCAGCTCGCGCAGCCGCCGGCCCACCGGGCTCAGCGCCCCCAGGCCCAGCATCTGCGTGAAGGCGCGGTTCATGCTGAGCACGCGACCGTCGGCATCGGCCTGGAAGATGCCCTCGGTCGCGTTCTCGAACAGGCTGCGGTAGCGCGCCTCGCTGGCGCGCAGGCCCTCGGAGCTGAGCTGCACCTGGTCGGCCGCGCTGCGCAGCTTCAGGCTCATCGCGTTGAAGCGCATCGTCAGCTGGCCGATCTCGTCCGCACGCTCGACCTTCTCCTGTGCGCCAAGGTCGCCCTTGGCGACGCGCTGGGCCAGCGCCCCCAGCCGCGCGACCGGCCGACGCACCAGCCAGTCCACGAGCAGATAGCCGGCCACGGCCACCGCGGCGACGACGCCGGCCAGCAGCTCGAAGACGAAGACCCGCGTGCGGCGGATCTGCTCGTCGACGAGATCGCGCGTGAAGACCAGCACGGCCGCCGCGACCGCCGTGCCCGGCGCGCCCGCGGCGGGCTGGTAGGTGATGCCGAACTCGCGCCGCAGCGGCCCGCTGGCCGGATGCTCGCGCTCGCGCCTGGCCAGGCCGCCGCGCAGGCCCAGGCCCCGGATCTCGATGGCATGCACCTCGGGGTCGGCCATGACGGCGTCGAGCAGGTTCTCGAGGGCGACATGGTCCAGGTTCCAGATCGGCCCGGCGAAGCCGCGCTCGATGAGGCCGGCCATGCGCGCCTCGCGCTCGCGCAGGCCGTCCATCAGCTCGGCCTCCTCGCGCGCCGTCCAGGTCCAGCCCACCGCCAGCACGATGAGGCTCGCGACCAATGCGATGCCCGCCGCCAGCCGCGTCTGCAGCCCCATGCTCATCGGCGCCCGCGCCATCCGCCATCCCCCCGAAACCGGCCCCGTGGGCCCAGGCAGCGAGCATAGGGGCATTCGGCCCTCTGCCCCGTCGCGCCGGAGCCGGCGCGGCGGCGGCGCAGCGGTCCGCTCGTGCCGGACGGCCGGCGTGGCGAAGACCTCGGGCCTCAGTTGGCCAGGCGCGAGCCTGGCCGGCGGGGTGCGCCTCGATGGCCAGCAGCAGTGCGCGGCGCAGCGGCCATCAACCCTTGGCAGCCGCCTTCTTCGCGGCCGTCTTCCTGGCCGGCGCGGCCTTGCCCGCCGGCTTGCCGTTGCGCGGCTCGAACTCGAAGACGACCTTGCCTTCCTTCCTGTCGTAGGCCAGGAAGGCCTTGAACTTGCGCCGCGTCTTGTTGGACACGAAGTTCTCCAGCAGGTCGGTCTTGCCCTCGGCCAGCAGCTTGTGCAGCTGGGCCGGCTCGATGGGCTGGGTCAGGATGACCTTGCCGGTCTTGAAGTCGCAGGTCACATGGGCGCCGACGCCGTGCTCGCAGACGTAGTTGCTGCCGTGCTCGTAGACGTGGCCCTGGCACTTGGGGCAGGCGCCCAGGCTCTGCTGGCCGGAGAAGTCCACCGGCTCGCCGTCGTGCTCGGCCTTCTTGGCGTCCTCGCCGAAGTCGAACTCCAGCTTCCAGTTGGCGATCTCGTCGTCGTAGACCAGCGCGAGTTCCGCCGTGAAGGGCCAGCCGGCCTTGGAGCGGAAGCCTTCCAGCGGGCCGATCTTCTTGGTCGCCAGGAAGGTCTCGACCTCGGCCAGCTCGAAGCTGCGCCCGCCCGGGATCTTGCCGATGCTGAAGCCGCAGGCATCGTCGCCGCCGCCGCTCCTGCCCGTGCAGCTGAAGCGCCGGTAGTTCTCCTTCACGATGCCGCCGCATTTGGGGCAGGGCGTCTTCAGCGTCGCGTAGTCGCCGGGGATGGTGTCGCGGTCATAGCCCTTGGCCTTGGCGACCATCTTCTCGGTCATCGCCGCGATCTCGGCCATGAAGACCTCGCGCTTCAGCCGGCCCTTCTCCATCTCGGCGAGCTTGAACTCCCAGTCGCCGGTCAGCTCGGGCTTGGTCAGGTCCTCGACGTCCAGGCCGCGCAGCAGCGTCATCAGCTGGAAGGCCTTGGCCGTCGGGATCAGCTCGCGGCCCTCGCGCAGCATGTATTTCTCGGTGATCAGGCCTTCGATGGTGGCGGCGCGCGTGGCCGGCGTGCCCAGGCCCTTCTCGGCCATGGCCTCGCGCAGCTCGTCGTCGTCGATGAGCTTGCCGGCGCCTTCCATCGCACTCAGCAGCGTGGCTTCCGTGTAGCGCGCCGGCGGCTTGGTCTGCAGGGCCTTCACGTCGACGCTCTCGGTGCGCACGACCTCGCCCGGCTGCACCGGCACGAGGTTGGCGTCCTCGTCGTCCACGTCCTTGCCGTAGACGGCCAGCCAGCCCGGCTTGACCAGCACCTTGCCGTTGGTCTGGAAATGGTGCTTGTTGTCGACTTTGGAGATACGCGTCGTGACCAGGAACTCGGCCGGCGGGAAGAACACCGCCAGGAAGCGCTTGACGACCATGTCGTAGAGCTTGGCCTCGACCTCGGTCAGCGCCTTGGGCGCCTGCAGCGTCGGGATGATGGCGAAGTGGTCCGACACCTTGGCGTTGTCGAAGACCTTCTTCGTCGGCTTGATATAGCCCTCCTTCAGCGACTTGGCGGCGTGGCCGGACAACGCGGCCAGCGGGCCGGGCAGGTCCTCGGTGGCCAGCATCTTGGCCGTGTCCTTGGCCACGGCCAGGTAGTCCTCGGGCAGGAAGCGCGAGTCCGTCCGCGGGTAGGTCAGCACCTTGTGCTTCTCGTACAGCGCCTGGGCGATGGACAGCGTCGTCTTGGCCGAGAAGCCGAAGCGCGAGTTGGCCTCGCGCTGCAGCGTCGTCAGGTCGTAGAGCGCGCCGCAGCTCGTCGTGCTGGGCTTGCTTTCCTCGGTCACGGTGGCGGGCTTGCCCAGCACGGCCTTGGCGATCTCGTCGGCCTCGGCCTGCGTCCACAACCGATCCGCGCGGCGCTCGGCGTCGTCGTTCTTCTTCCAGGCCGGGTCGAACCACTTGCCCTCGTACTGGCCGGCCTGGGCGTCGACGCCGACGCCGGGCCGCCCCAAGTCGGCGACACCCCCTCGGGGGGCGGTCCGGCCATCGGCCGGGCCTGGGGGCACCAGGAACGTGGCGCGCAGCTCCCAGTAGTCGCGGGCGACGTGCTTGCGGATCTTTTCCTCGCGCTCGACGACGATGGACAGCGTCGGCGTCTGCACGCGACCCACGGTGGTCAGGAAGAAGCCGCCGTCGCGCGAGTTGAAGGCCGTCATCGCCCGCGTGCCGTTGATGCCGACCAGCCAGTCGGCCTCGGAGCGGCAGCGCGCGGCATCGGCCAGCGGCAGCATCTGCGCGTCGCTGCGCAGCTTCTCGAAGCCCTCGCGGATGGCCGCCGGCGTCATCGACTGCAGCCACAGCCGCTGGATGGGCTTGTTCAGCTTGCCCTTGGCCGGCTGTGCGTACTGCTCGATGAGGCGGAAGATCAGCTCGCCCTCGCGGCCCGCGTCGCAGGCGTTGATCAGCGCCGTCACGTCCTTGCGGCGGATCAGCTTGGAGAGCGCGTTGAGGCGGCCCTTGTTCTTGTCGATGGGGTTGAGGTCGAAGTGCGGCGGGATCACCGGCAGGTGGGCGAAGCTCCACTTGCCGCGCTTGACGTCGTACTCCTCGGGCGCCGCGATCTCCACGAGGTGGCCGACGGCGGAACTGACGACGTAGCTCTCGTTCTCGAAGTGGTCGTCGTGCTTGTCGAACTTGCCGGCCACGGGGGTCAGCGCCCGGACGATGTCCTGGGCGACGCTGGGCTTCTCGGCAATGATGAGTGTCTTGGTCATTTGCGACGGAAGAAATGCAACCACAGAGGCACGGAGACACGGAGCGAGCCCCGCTGGATTCCTCTGTGTCTCGGTGCCTCTGTGGTTGCGTTTTGCATTGAATCGGAAGGCTGAGGCAGCTGCCTACAATCCGGGCCTCGCGCGCACGCCTACGCACGCGCGCACCCATGAAATCACCGTACCACAGCGCCGATGACGCCTAAAACCCCGCGCCGCAAGATCGAAGTCCGTGATTCCGGCGTGCACGGCCGGGGCGTCTACGCGGTGGCCCCCATCGCGGCCGGCGCCAAGATCATCGAGTACACGGGCGAGCGCATCTCCTGGGCGGAGGCGGTGGACCGTCACCCCCACGACCCCAGCCAGCCCAACCACACCTTCTATTTCCACCTCGACGGCGGCCTCGTCATCGACGCGCTGTACGGCGGCAACAACGCGCGCTGGATCAACCACGCCTGCGAGCCCAACTGCGAGGCCGACGAGGTCGACGGCCGCGTCTTCATCAAGGCGCTGCGCGACCTGGAGCCCGGCGAGGAGCTGTTCTACGACTACGGCCTGGTGCTGGACGAGCGCCACACGGCCAAGGTCAAGAAGCAGTTCGCCTGCTGGTGCGGCGCCGCCACCTGCCGCGGCACCATGCTCGCTCCGAAGCGTCGCTGACGCCATGGAGCGGCGCCACCTCGCCGAATGCGGCTCGACCAACACCGAGGCGCTGGCCCATCTGCGCGACGGCGGCGGGCCGCTGCTGCTGTCGGCCAGCCACCAGACCGCCGGCCGCGGCCGCCTGGGCCGGGCCTGGCAGAGCGATGACGCCGCGCTGACCTTTTCCGTCGCGCTGCCCATGCCGGCCGAGCTGGATCTCTCCGGCCTGTCGCTCGCCGTCGGCTGCACGGTCGCCGACGTGCTGGACCCGGCCGGCGATCGCATCCGGCTCAAATGGCCGAATGACCTCTTCCTGCACGGCGCCAAGCTCGGCGGCATCCTGATCGAAGCCGTGCCCCTGCCCGGCGACAGGCGCGGCGTCGTCATCGGCATCGGCCTGAACCTGCGCGCCCTGCCGCCCGACGCCGACCGCGGCGCCTTCGCCAGCGGCCACGCGGCGCTGCAGGCGCTGGACCCGGCCGCAACGGCACAGGCCACGCTGGACCGCCTCGCACCCGCGCTGCAGGGCCTGCTGGCCGATTTCCAGACGCTGGGCTTCGCGCCCTGGCAGGCCGCGTTCGCGCGCCGCGACCTGGCTGCGGGCCAGCGCGTGCGCGTGGGCGGCCAGCCGGGCATCGCCCGCGGCGTGAACGTGCGCGGCGAGCTGCTGCTGCAAACCGAGGCCGGCGTGCAGACCTGTGCCGCCGGCGAACTCAGCCTCAGACTGGAGACATCCCCGTGATGCGTGCGCTCGTCATCGTGCTGCTGGCGGTCAACGCCCTCTTCTTCGCCTGGTCGCGCGGCTGGCTGGACACGGTCAGCGGCGTCCCCGCCGACGGTGGCCGCGAGCCCCAGCGCCTGGCCGCCCAGCAGCATCCCGAGCGCATCCAGCCGCTGGCCGCCAGCGCCGTGGCCGCGCTGGCGCAGCGCAGCTGCCTGGAGCTGGGCCCGCTGGACGGCGACGCGGCGCTGGCCGCCGCCCAGGCCGCGCTGAAGGCCGCGGGCGCCGAAGCCCAGGTCCGCAGCAGCGAGCAGCCGGGCGTGTGGGTGGTGGCCACCATCAGGCTCGCCGACCCCGATTTCCGCGCCCGCAAGGAAGCCACCTACAAGCAGCTGCGCATCGCCTTCGAGCCGCTGGACGGCCTGCCCGCCGAGCAGCCCGCCTTCGTGCTGAGCCGGCACGAAGGCCAGGCCGAGGCCGCCGCCGAGATCGGCGTGCTGGAAAGGCGCGGCCTGAAGGGCCTGCGCGTGCTGGCGCTGAAGGCCCCGCAGGCCCGCCACAGCCTCGTCGTCGCCCAGGCCGACGGCCTGCTCGCGGCCCGGCTGATGGCCAGCAAGGATCCGGCCCTGGCCGCCGGCTTCAGGGCCTGCAGCGCCGCGCCGACGGCCTCGGCCGCGTCGTCAGCCGCGGGCTGAGCGGCGCAGCGCCAGCGCGGCGCAGAACAGGGCCGCCAGCCAGGCCGGGCCGGCCGCGCCGCCGCCTGACGAGGTCGATGGCGTGCCCGCCGCTGCGGCCACGCTGATGGTGACCGGCTGGCTGTAAACCAGACCGAGGTTGTCGGTGATGTCGGCGCGCACCGTAAAGCTGCCAGCCGCCGTGGGCGTCAGCGTCGCCGTGGCCGAGGTCGCACCGGATGAGAAGCCGCCGACGATGCCGCCGCCGTCGACCAGCACCCAAGCCGTTGAAGCAACGGTGCGCCCGCTGGCCAGGCCGCTGGCGGCAGCGGTCAGCGTCAGGGCCTGGCCGGCTTGCAGGCCGCTAGCGGGGTTCTGCGTGATCGACACGGCTGCACCGGCCAAGGCCTGCGCCGCCTTCACGGCGGCGAAGGCGTCCACCATGCCGGCGCCGCAGGTGCTGGTCGTGCAGTAGCACTCGTCCTGCACCGCAGCGCTGGGTGGCGCGCACATCGGCGGCGTCGGGTTGGCCGAGCTGCCCCCGCCGCTGGTGGGGAACGGGCGTGCCGTCAGCCTGAGGATTTGGGTCGCCTCGGCAGCGCTCAAATTGGGTCGCACCGAGGCCATCAGTCCCACGATGCCGCTGACGATAGGCGCCGAGAAACTGGTCCCCACCGAGGCAGTGCCGCCGGTGTAGGCCGCGTCATTCGGCACCGGTGATGTCGTGCCGCTGTTGGTCGTGCTGACCATCGAATAGATGCAGGGCTGACCTGCACCGATGTTGATGCAGTTGCCGCCGGGTGCCGCGACGGTCACTTCGGGGCCGATGCTGGAGAAGCCGACCTTGGTGCCGACATGGCGCAGCGCCGCGACGCTGACGACGCCCGGGCAGTTGCCCGGCAGCCCCACCGCCTGGCCTTCGGAGTTGCCGGCCGCGACGACGACGGTCGCGCCGGCCGCGCTGACCTGGTCGATCGCCTGACGGTACAGCGAGCCCGTCGAGTCCGTCGCCGCGCAGCTGCCGCTGCCGCCCAGGCTGAGGTTGAGCACCTTGGCCTTGTTGGCATTGGCCGGCACGCCGGGCAGCGAGAGGCCGACCGCCCATTTCATCGCCGCGATGATGTCGCTGTCGTAGCCACCGCATTTGCCGAGCACGCGCAGCGGCAGGATCTTCAGCCCCCAGCCGACGCCGGCCATGCCCAGGCCGTTGTTGCTGGCCGCCGCGATCAGGCCCGACACGCGCGTGCCGTGCCAGGAACTGTTGCCGATGTCGGCCGATGTGCAGTTGCTGCCGAGCGTGTTGACAGGGCTCAGGTCAGCGCTACTGACCCAATCTCCATAGTCCAGCGCCAGCGTCAGGTCGGCGCCGGCCGGCCGGTTCGCAATGGCCTTAGCTGGGTCGCTCGGACTGCTGTAGCCGATGAAGTCGTAGCCGCTCAGGAACTGGCTACTGCCGTCGACGTTCGTGAAGTCGGGGTGGTCGCGGCGCACGCCGGTGTCGATGACGGCGACGACGACGCTGGATGCGCCGGTCGTGATACCCCAGGCGGCCAGCGCATTGATGTTGGACACCACGGCCGGGTTGGTCGAACCGCCTGGCGCCTTCAGATACCACTGGTCGATGGTGCGCGCCGCACTGCCGTCGGGATTGGTGGTCTGTGCGTTCACCGTCGCGCCGCCGAACAGCGGGTCGTTGGGCAGCGCCAGCGCCTTGCGACGGCCGTCCACCGTCACCAGTTCCACTTCGGCGTCGGCGGCCAGCCGGCGCGCCAGCTCGGCGCTGGACAGGCCGCGCGCATGCATCACGTGGGTGCGCTCGTCCAGGCTCAGGCCGGCCGTCAGCGCCTGGCCGGTGCGGGCACCGAGCCCGGTCGCGCGCGTCTGCGCGACATCGCGGGCCTCCGCGGCACCGGCGCGCAGGGCCAGCGCCTTCGCGCGCACGCTGTCGGCCTGGGGCCTGAAGCGCACGATGACGCGGGCCTCGCCGTCGGCTGTCTGGGCCGTCTGGGCCGGCGCTGCGAAGGGGGCGGCCAGGGCGGCGGCGAGGAGGAGGGGGCGCAGCAGCATGGCGACGGCTAGAACAAGGAAGCGGGCCAGTTTAGGTGCCGCCCCGGCGCAGGAAGCAAACAAATGTCACGGCGCAAGAAAGCAGAAACCCTGCAGGACGGGCCGTCCTGCAGGGTTTCTTCGGCGCGGCCGGCGCAGGCTCAGCCGTTCACGACGCGGACCATCTCCAGGCACTTGTTCGAGTAGCCCCACTCGTTGTCGTACCAGGACACCAGCTTGACGAAGGTGCCGTCCAGCGCGATGCCGGCGTCGGCGTCGAAGATGGAGGTGCGCGCATCGCCGCGGAAGTCGGTCGCGACGACCTTGTCCTCGGTGTAGCCCAGCACGCCCTTCAGCGCGCCCTGGCTCTGGGCCTTCATCTCGGCGCAGATCTCTTCATACGACGCGTCCTTGACCAGCTCGACGGTCAGGTCGACGACGGAGACGTCGCTGGTCGGCACGCGGAAGCTCATGCCGGTGAGCTTCTTGTTCAGCTCGGGGATGACCTTGCCGACGGCCTTGGCGGCGCCGGTGCTGCTGGGGATGATGTTCTCGAGGATGCCGCGGCCGCCGCGCCAGTCCTTGTTGCTCGGGCCATCGACGGTCTTCTGCGTCGCGGTGGCGGCGTGCACGGTCGTCATCAGGCCGCGCTTGATGCCCCACTTGTCGTTCAGCACCTTGGCCAGCGGGGCCAGGCAGTTGGTCGTGCAGGA
>BFBZ01000004.1_pt39 | contig 181729 bp, 146 predicted proteins | sample 1888401 | NCBI WGS metagenome assembly BFBZ01 (sample SAMD00112614, study PRJDB3348) | symbiont metagenome | host: Chara braunii
AGCTCGAGGTGGTGCCGCAATGGCTTACGACGCGGCGCACAGTCAGGTGGTGATGTTCGGCGGCTACAATAACAGCCAACTTTCGGACACATGGGTCTGGGACGGAACGAACTGGACCCAAAAAGCGCCTGCCCATAACCCTCCGGCTCGAGAAGGCGCCCGAATGGTTTACGATGCGGCGCATAGTCAGGTGGTGATGTTCGGCGGCTACGCTGGCGGTGGCGCCAATCTATCCGATACCTGGGTGTGGACTGGTTCTGACTGGACGCAACAGAGCCCCGCAAATAGCCCATCGGCGCGAACGGGATACGCGATGGCCTACGATGAGGCTCGCCAGCAGACCGTACTATTTGGCGGATACGTTGGTGGCAGCGGTGTGCTGGCCGACACATGGGTGTGGGACGGGTCCACCTGGACGCAGAAATCACCCGCGACAAGCCCGCCGGCGCGCACGTATGGCGCGATGGCATACGATGGACAGCATAGTCAGACGGTGCTGTTCGGCGGTTATAATTTTGTTACCGGGGACATAACTGAAACATGGGTGTGGAACGGGACGAATTGGATAAAACAGACCCCTGCGACCGTTCCGCCCCCAGTACACTCCTATTCCATGGTGTTCGACGCGGCGCGCAAGCAACTGCTGTTTTTCGGCGGGGTGTCGCATTCGGCTTATACAGGCAACACCTGGGTCTACACCGGGACGGCGTTCTCAAAAGCCTTCAACCCCGCGCAGATTCCGGTCGGCGGCACGTCCACGCTAACTTTCACGCTCAGCAACAATGACCCGAGCTTGAATCTCACCGGCGTCGCCTTCAGCGATACCCAACCGGCCGGAATCACGAATTTAAATGCAGGGACTAACTGCTCCGGGACCTCGGTCCTTACAAGCACCGGTTATTCGCTCACCGGCGCGAGTCTCGCCGCCTCAACCCAATGCACCGTTTCGCTGTCGGTGACGGGCACAACCGCGGGCGTGTGGCTGAACCAGACCACCGGAGGCATGAGTTCCAATGAGTCCGGCACCACCCCCGCCGCATCCGCGACGCTCACCGTCGTGGCGCCACCAAGCATTTCAGTCGCATTTGGCGCGACCTTGATTCCGGTTAGCAGCACCACCACGGTCTCCTTCACCATCAATAACCCGAACTCGACCGTGGACCTCACCGGAGTATCGTTCTCGACGACCAAGAATGATCTTTTGGCTCTCTCTTCGCCGGCCCCGGTACTGTCGGGGTGCGGCGCGGGTGTTGTTTCCGGTTTTCCAGGCGCCATCAACTTGACAGGGGCAACCATCGCCGCGGGCGGGCAGTGCATCGTCACGGTGACCGTTCAACCGACAAAGTTAGGGGTGGATAACATCATCACGGGCAACGTAAACTCCACCAACGGTGGAAAGGGGAATTTCGACGGGACGGGTGTAAACGTACTCTACCCGCCGACGATATCCAAGAAGTTCGGCGCTTCGAGCATTGCCCTGAACGGCACCACAACCCTCGTCTTCACTCTGAACAGTCCGAACAAGGGCTACCTGCCCCTCACCGGCGTGTCGTTCAACGACCCCATGCCCTCCGGACTGACCTTAGTCGGCACTCCGTCATCCAGTAATTGCGGCACGCCGGTCATCTCCGGTTCGCCGGGCGCGATCAACGTCTCCGGTGCTACCGTCACTTTCAGCAACATGTTCGACTGCGTCATTACCGCCACCGTGCAGGGCACCACATCCGGTGTGAAGAACAACATCACAAGCAACGTTTCTTCCATTGAAGGCGGCCCCGGTTTAGCGGCCTCGGACTCGCTCACCGTCATCGGTCCGCCCACAATCACCAAAAAATTCGGCGCATCCAGCATTCCACTGAACGGGACCACGACGCTGACCTTCACGCTCACAAATCCCAATGGCAGCGGATCGTTGACCGGCGTTGCGTTCTCCGACACTATGCCCGCGGGGTTGACGCTGACTGGCGTTCCGACGGTAAGCGGTTGTACGGTAATAGGCTCAATTGGGACTACGTCGTTGAATCTCTCAACTGCAGTGACGGCCGGGACCAATTGCGTGATCACCTTCACCGTAAAGGGCACCACCCCAGGCATCAAGAACAACGTCACCAGCAACGTCTCGTCAAACGAAGGCGGCAGCGGCGCCACAGCTTCCGACAGCCTCACCGTCATCGCCCCGCCCACTATCAGCAAAGCCTTCGGCACCCAGACCATCCCGCTGAATGGGACCACCACGCTTCAGTTCCAGATCACCAACCCGAACGCCGCGGTTGACCTCACCGGTGTGGCCTTCACCGATACCATGCCCTCCGGCCTTTCCGTGCTCTCATCGCCCGCTCCCGTGATCGCCGGTTGCGGCAGTGGCGCGCTCGCCGGTTTCCCCACAGCCGTCAACCTCACGGGCGCAACGGTATCCGCCGGCTCCACCTGTACCATCACCGTAACCGTCACAGGCACGATGGCCGGAACCCAAAACAACCTCACCGGCAAAGTCAGCTCGACCGAGGGCGGCGCCGGCAGCACGGCCGCAGCCTCCGTCACCGTCATCGCCCCGCCCACCATCATCAAAGCCTTCGGGGCGCAAACCATCCAGCTCAATGGAACCACTACCCTGAAGTTCACCATTCAAAACCCGAACTCGCTCACCTTGACCGCCGTCGCCTTCACCGACGCCATGCCCTCCGGCTTGACCGTGGTCTCGACGCCCGCGCCTGTCCTCAACGGTTGCGGCCCTGGTACGCTCTCCGGTCTGCCCACCGCGGTGAACCTCTCCGGCGCGACGATCGCCGGCAGCTCCAGTTGCGTAGTGACGGTCACCGTCCAGGGCACCACCGTCGGCCTGCAAAACAACGTCACCGGCAATGTGAGTTCGACGGAAGGCGGAACCGGCGCCACTGCATCCGCCTCCGTCACCGTCATCGCACCCGACCTCACCGCCACCAAGACCGACAGCGTGAACAACTCCACCACCATCGGTAACAACTGGACCTGGACCATCCACGTCGCCAACACCGGCAACGCCGATGCCGTGTTCCCAACCGGCAGCACCATCCTCAACGACAATCTGCAATCGCTCGGCATCACCTACGGCGCTCCCTCCGTCGGCAACACCACCGGCACGATCAGCGGACCCATCAACTGCGCCATCTCGGCGGCAACCCTCACCTGCACAGCGAACGGCGCACCCGTCACCATCGGCGCCGCCTCCGCCTTCGACGTCACGGTGCAAGCCAACCCCGTCGCCGTCACCGGCATGTTCTTCAATCCCTCCGCCGGCGGAACCTGCGTTGTCGACCCGGCCAACGTGATTGTCGAATCGAACAAGAACAACAACACCTGCGCCGACTCGGTCACCGTCACCGGGCCCAACCCGAATGGCGGCTTCCAAATCCGCTACGCCGCGAACCTCGCCGCCGGCGAGTCTTACGTCAACCTCACCAACACGGGCGCGAGCCAGGGCGCGTCCATCTGCGCCAACGTCTACACGTTCTCGCCGGATGAACAGCTCATCTCCTGCTGCTCGTGCCTGATTACGCCCAACGCCATCGTCTCGCTCGGCGTGAAAGCTGACCTGGTGAGCAACACGCTCACGCCCGCCGTCCCCGGCTCTGTGGTGATCAAAGTCGCCTCGAGCCTGGCGGTGTCGAACACCTGCTCTCCGGCCAACCCCGGCACGTTCAACGTGCCCGGCCTGGCCGCATGGGGCACGTCTCTTCACGCAGTGGGCAGCGCGTATCAGCAGTCCGAGACTCCGTTTTCGGCATCGACGCCGAGCCTGAGCGAATACAACCGCATCACGCAGTTGTGCTCGTTCATCAACACAGCCGGCAGCGGCTACGGCATCTGCAAATCCTGCCGCAGCGGCGCCCTAGGCGGCGCGAAGCAGTAATACACCGTTAGGGACTGGCCTCTCTGTCCCGAGGTATGCAGCAGTGAAGTGGTGCCGACCCCCACCGTTAGGGACTGGCTACTCTGTCCCGAGGTGTGAAGCAGTGAAGTCGCGCCGACACCCCACCAGTGCCAACCCTCACCGTTAGGGACTGGCTTCTCTGTCCCGAGGGTGAAGCACTCGACCCACCCCCCACCAGCCCGCACCGAGTGGACAGAGCGGCCTGTCCCGCGCCGACAACCCCGGCCGTGCTTTTCCGCACAGAGTGTGAAGCAGTGGCGACGACACCCCACCGTTAGGGACTGGCCTCTCTGTCCCGACGAGTGAAGCAGCCCGCACCGAGTGGACAGATCGGCCTGTCCCGCCCCGACAACCCGTGCCGGGCTCTCCGCACCGAGTCTACAGAGCCAGCCGACGCCGTCCAGGTAGAAGCTCGGACTAGACGTACTATCGATCCAAGACCGACGATCCTACGTCTTCTGGCTAGCCCCGTTAGGGAATTGAACGGGAATGCCATTCTGGCTTAGTTTGAGGGATGATCCGCCTTGCGCGCTGGAGTCCGGCCTTCGTGTTGCTGCTTGCGCAGGCGGTGTTCGGACAGGTCAATTGGGTCCAACTGTCTCCGGCAACAAGCCCGTCGCCGCGCGCATATCACGCAATGGCCTACGATGCGGCGCGAGGCCAAGTGGTGATGTTCGGCGGGAACACCGATACCTGGGTGTGGGATGGAACCAACTGGACGCAGAAAATGCCGGCCACAAGCCCGCCGGCGCGCACCGGCTCCGCGATGGTGTACGATTCGTCCCACAATCAGGTGGTGCTATTCGGTGGAATCGCTGGAGGCGTACTATCCGACACCTGGGTATGGGACGGGACTACCTGGACGCAGAAATCGCCCGCGAATAGCCCGCCTGCGCGCCGGAGCCACGCAATGGCTTACGACGCTGCCCACAATCAGGTGGTCCTGTTCAGCGGAGTAAACCTCAGCGGCGTTGGTTATACCGATACCTGGGTGTGGGACGGAACCAACTGGACGCAGAAATCGCCAGCCACAAGCCCGCCTGTGCGCTTTGGACACGCAATGGCATATGACGCTGCCCACGGTCAGGTGGTGCTGTTCGGCGGTGCGAACGGTGGAGGTGTAATATCCGACACCTGGATTTGGGACGGGACCACCTGGACGCAATTTGTGGGCACAAGCCCGCCAGGCCGAGTCGCCCACGCGATGGCATACGATGGAGCCCACAACCAGGTGGTGCTGTTCGGCGGGTCGGGTGTAGGATTCCTGTCCGACACCTGGGTGTGGGACGGGACTACCTGGACGCAGAAATCGCCAGCCACAAGCCCGCCAGGGCGCGATGGACACGCGATGGCATATGACGCTGCCCACGGTCAGATGGTGCTGTTCGGCGGGGAAGCTCAGGACAGTACTTACACCTTCTACAAGCTAGCCGACACCTGGGTCTACACCGCATCGCCCACCTTCACCAAGGCGTTCAACCCTTCTCAGATTTCACTCAGCAGCACATCCACACTAACCTTCAAGCTCACCAATACCGACCCTTCACTGAGTCTCACCGGCGTGTCCTTCACCGACACCTTGCCCAGCGGGCTGACCTTTCCGAATACCGGTACCTCTTCCCAATGCGGCGGCACGGTAACGGTCACAGCGAATAAAGTCACTTTGGCCGCTGGTCAGATCGCGGCCGGCTCCAGTTGTTCCATTGCGCTGACGGTAACGGGCGCTTCCGCCGGCGTTTGGAATAATCAGACCACCGGCGGAATGAGTACCGATCAATACGGCACCACGCCCGCCGCATCCGCGACGCTCACCGTCGTGGCGCCGCCGGCGATCAGCAAGAAGTTCAACCCGGCGGCCATTCCAATCAGCGGGACCGCTATCCTGAGGATTACGCTCACCAATCCCAATGCCAGCGGGTCGTTGACCGGCGTCGCCTTCAACGACACTATGCCGGCGGGACTGACACTCGTGTCTGCTTCCTTCAGCGCTGGTTGTGGTTCGCCGACCCTGTCCGGTTGGCCCGGCGCGGTGAATCTCTCCGGAGCCACGGTCGCTGTCGGGACCGACTGCGTCATCACCGCTTTCGTGAGGGGCGTGGTAGCGGGTCTTCAGAGCAACATCACGGGGAATGTCACTTCGACCGAAGGCGGCACCGGCGCTACGGCTTCCGATACCATCACCGTCATCGCCCCGCCGACCATCAGCAAAACATTCGGCGCATCTAGCATTCTCCAAAATGCGACCACCTCGTTGACGTTCACCATCACGAACCCCAACGCCAGCGGCTCGTTGACCGGCGTCAGCTTCACCGATACGATGCCTTCGGGGTTGACCGTGGTGGGAAGCCCCTCGCTCGCCGGTTGCGGCACGGCAACAATTGGCGGTCTGCCGGGGGCGATCAACCTCTCAGGCGCAACCGTCGCCGCCGGGACCAACTGCGTCATCACCGCGACCGTGCAGGGCACGGCAGTGGGTTTTCGAACCAATAGAACGGGTGTTATCAACTCGATTGAAGGCGGCGCCGGCGGCACGGCGACCGACTCTATCCTGGTTATCGGACCACCGTCGATTACGAAAAAGTTCCGCGCATCGAGCATTCCGCTCAACGGGACCACCCTGTTGACGTTTACCATCATCAATCCGAATCGGGCCGCCCCTGCCGAAGTCTTGCGCGTCTCGTTTACCGACACTATGCCTGATGGCTTGGTTGTGGTCGGAAGTCCATATCTTGACACTTGCGATGCGGTCACGATTTCCGGTCTGCCCGGAGCCTTAAACTTCAGTGGGTCCATCACCGCTCCCTGCATCATCACCGCCACCGTGCAGGGCACAAAGGCGGGTTTCTGGACCAACACCACCAGCAACATCACCTCCGACGTCGCCGGCACCGGCAACTCGGCTTCGGACAGCATCACCGTCACCGCGCCCGACCTCACCGCCACCAAGACCGACAGCGTGAACAACTCCACCACCATCGGTAACAACTGGACCTGGACCATCCACGTCGCCAACACCGGCAACGCCGATGCCGTGTTCCCAACCGGCAGCACCATCCTCAACGACAATCTGCAATCGCTCGGCATCACCTACGGCGCTCCCTCCGTCGGCAACACCACCGGCACGATCAGCGGACCCATCAACTGCGCCATCTCGGCGGCAACCCTCACCTGCACAGCGAACGGCGCACCCGTCACCATCGGCGCCGCCTCCGCCTTCGACGTCACGGTGCAAGCCAACCCCGTCGCCGTCACCGGCATGTTCTTCAATCCCTCCGCCGGCGGAACCTGCGTTGTCGACCCGGCCAACGTGATTGTCGAATCGAACAAGAACAACAACACCTGCGCCGACTCGGTCACCGTCACCGGGCCCAACCCGAATGGCGGCTTCCAAATCCGCTACGCCGCGAACCTCGCCGCCGGCGAGTCTTACGTCAACCTCACCAACACGGGCGCGAGCCAGGGCGCGTCCATCTGCGCCAACGTCTACACGTTCTCGCCGGATGAACAGCTCATCTCCTGCTGCTCGTGCCTGATTACGCCCAACGCCATCGTCTCGCTCGGCGTGAAAGCTGACCTGGTGAGCAACACGCTCACGCCCGCCGTCCCCGGCTCTGTGGTGATCAAAGTCGCCTCGAGCCTGGCGGTGTCGAACACCTGCTCTCCGGCCAACCCCGGCACGTTCAACGTGCCCGGCCTGGCCGCATGGGGCACGTCTCTTCACGCAGTGGGCAGCGCGTATCAGCAGTCCGAGACTCCGTTTTCGGCATCGACGCCGAGCCTGAGCGAATACAACCGCATCACGCAGTTGTGCTCGTTCATCAACACAGCCGGCAGCGGCTACGGCATCTGCAAATCCTGCCGCAGCGGCGCCCTAGGCGGCGCGAAGCAGTAATACACCGTTAGGGACTGGCCTCTCTGTCCCGAGGTATGCAGCAGTGAAGTGGTGCCGACCTTCACCGTTAGGGACTGGCCTCTCTGTCCCGAGGGTGAAGCCCTCGACCATCCCCCACCAGCCCGCACCGAGTGGACAGAGCCTGTCTCTTATACACATCTAGATGTGTATAAGAGACAGCAACCCGGCCGTGCTTCTCCGCCCCGAGTGTGAAGCAGTGGCGCCGACCCTGACCGTTAGGGACTGGCCTCTCTGTCCCGAGGGTGAAGCCCTCGACCATCCCCCACCAGCCCGCACCGAGTGGACAGAGCGGCCTGTCCCGCGCCGACACCCCGGCCGTGCCTTTCCGCACCGAGTGTGAAGCAGCCCGCGCCGAAACCAAAAGAGCCCGCACCCCAGGTCGCGCGCAAGGCCCTGGTCGAAAGCCTAATGAATCCAGCCCCGGCTTCCGTAATCCGCCAGTATCAAGCCCAGCAGAATGGCCATCCAGAACAGCCCCGCCACCGCCACCAGCAGCGTGAGCGGCGCCGCCCGCCGCAGGTCCATGAAGAACGACGCCACCAGCGTCGCCTTCACCACCGCGATGGTCAGCGCTGCAATCAGATTGAACTCTCCCAGCTCCACCTTCGAAATCGCAACCGTGGTCACCGTCAGCACCAGCAGGCCCCCGAACACAGCCGCGTAGGTCTTCACCGAAACAACGTGGTGCGTCATGATGTGTGTCCAATCAGATACAGCAGCGGGAAAAGGAATATCCAGATAATGTCCACGAAATGCCAGTACAGTCCCACCATCTCTACCGGCGTGAACCACTCGGCGCTAAACCGGTTCCGGTACGCCATGTAGATCAGCGACAAAATCAGTCCGGCGCCGACGATCATGTGAACCGCGTGCATTCCCGTCATGGCGAAGTAGAGAAAAAACAGGATCTCCGCCTGATGGGCATAACGCTCCTCCTCAAAATGAAACGACGGACCCGGCACGTGATGATCCACCCACTTCTCGTGATATTCCGCGTACTTCAAGCCGAGAAACACCGCGCCGAGCGCCAGCGTCAGCACCAGAAACAGGATGATGCCTTTTCTGCGCCCCAGTTGCGCCGCCCTTACCGCCAGCACCATCGTGAAACTGCTGCAGATCAGGACCCCCGTATTGATGGCGCCGATCGTGACATTCATGAACCGGCTCGTCGCCGCGAAGGCCTCGGGGTACACGCCGCGGTAAATCGTGTACGCGCCGAACATCCCGCCGAAGAACATCACTTCGGTCACCAGAAAAATCCACATCCCGAGCGCCGACGACTGAAACTGCTGCGCCGGATCGTCGAAATGATGCTGCAACCCGCGCGGGTGGACCACCGCCGTCTCAGACATGCGGAGCCTCCGGCTGCCCGCCCACCTGCTCGTGTTCGCCTGCGTAGTTGTACGCCGGCTGCGTCACCACCGGTTGCCGTTCGAAGTTGAACGTCGGCGGCGGCGACGGCGCCATTTCCCATTCGAGCCCCTTGGCTCCCCACGGGTTCTGCCCCGCCAGCGGACCCCGCTTCCACGCCCATGCCAGGTAGATCATCGGCAGCACGTACCCCACCGCGAGGATCGAGGCCCCCGCCGTCGACATCACGTTGAGAATCTGATACTCCGGCGCATAAGACGCATACCGCCGCGGCATCCCCTGATACCCCAAGATGAACTGCGGGAAAAACGTCAGGTTGAATCCCACAAACACCACCAGCGCCGCGAACTTCGCCAGCCCCTCGGGATACATGCGGCCCGTGATCTTCGGGAACCAGAAGTGAATCCCGCCCAGGTAAGCCATCACCATACCGCCCACCATGATGTAGTGGAAATGCGCGATGACGAAATACGTATCGGTCACGTGTATGTCGATCGCAAGCGTCGCCAGAAACAGTCCCGTCAGGCCGCCGATGGTGAACAGGCCGATAAACCCGAATGCGTACAACATCGGCGTCGCGAACGAAATCGACCCGCGGAACATCGTCGCCGTCCAGTTGAACACCTTGATCGCCGACGGCACCGCCACAATGAAGCTCAGCAGCGAGAACACCATGCTCGCGTACACCGATTGACCGGCGACAAACAGGTGATGCCCCCACACCAGGAATCCGATCACCGCAATCCCCAGGCTCGCCGCCGCGACAAACGCGTACCCGAACAGCCGCTTTCGCGAGAAGCACGTAACCAGCTCGCTCATCACCGCCATGCCCGGAAGAATCATGATGTACACCGCCGGGTGCGAGTAGAACCAGAACAGGTGCTGGAAAAGCACCGGATCGCCGCCGAGATTCGGATCGAAGATGCCGGCGTGCATCAGCCGCTCAAGCCCCAGCAGCACGAGCGTAATCGCCACCACCGGCGTGCCCAGCACCTGAATCAGGCTGGTCGCGTAGTGGCTCCACACGAACAGCGGCAGGCGGTCCCACGTCATCCCCGGCGCGCGCATCTTGTGGATCGTCACGATGAAATTCAAGCCCGTCAGAATCGACGAAAAGCCCGAGATGAACACGCCTACCGCCGCCAGAATGACGTGCGTGTTCGAGTACGTGGTGCTGAACGGCGCATAAAACGTCCACCCCGTGTCCACGCCCCCGCGAATCACCGCGGCCATCGTGACCAGGCCGCCGGCCATGAAAATGTACCAGCTCAGGAGGTTGATTTTCGGAAACGCGAGGTCGCGCGCGCCGATCATCAGCGGGATCAGGAAATTCCCCAGGGTCGCCGGAATCGACGGCACCAGAAAGAAGAACACCATGACGATCCCGTGCATGCTGAAAAACTTGTTGTAGGTGTCCCGCTCGAACATCCCCTCCGGCGTCAGCAGGTTGATCCGCATCAACACCGCGAACGCGCCCCCGACAAAAAAGAACGCGGTGATCGAAAACAGGTACAGCAGCGCAATCCGCTTGTGGTCCGTGGTGAACAGCCACGACTTCCATCCATAAGCGGCATTCAGGTAATTACGCGGCGTGATGGTAACGGCGGTGCTCATTGTCCTGCCTCGCTCGAAGTTGAAAGCGACTTGATGTAGGCGATGAGTTGCATCAGGCCGGCTTCGTCAATCTGCCCTTGGAACGACGGCATCACATCGCGCGGATAGCCCTTGACGATCTTTGCGTTCGGCACGAGAATCGACTCCCGGATGTAAGCCTCGTCCGCCATCACCGTCCGGCCGTCCTCGAGCGGCACCGGCCGTCCGAAAACGTAGCGCAGCGAGGGGCATCGCCCCTGCGCTTCCGTCAGGTGGCATGCCGCGCAACCAAACCGCTGAAACAGCTCAGCCCCCGCCTTGGCCGGCGAAATCGCGCCCGCGGATCCCGTCGACAGCCAGTTTTCGTACTCGGCCGGAGTGAGCACCGTCACCCAGCCCACCATGTCCGAATGGCTGCGCCCGCAGTACTCGGCGCAAAACAGGTGATACCGCCCCGGCGTTGTGGCCACAAACCAGAACGTCTGATAACTCCCCGGCACCACATCGTGCTTCAGCCGGAACGCCGGCACAAAGAAGCTGTGGATCACGTCTTCGCTCGCCAGGATCAGCTTCACGGGCCGCCCCGCCGGAATGTGCAGCTCGTTGATCTCCGCATTCCCGGCCGGATGCTGCAATTTCCACATCCACTGTTTTCCGGTGACGAAAATATCCAGTGTGTTCTCCGGAATTCCGGCGTAGCTCTGGAAATAGAGCCGCGCGCCCCAGGCAAACATCACCAGCATGATCAGCAGCGGAATCACCGACCACGTAGTCTCGAGCACCCACGACCCGTGAATCTGTTTGGGCGGCGGGTCGTTCTCGCTGCGCCTCCGGTACCGTACGGCGAATGTGACCACCGCCGCCGCGATCAGCACCGTCATAATGCCGCTCACAACCGTGAGAAAGCCGAACAGCGCGTCGTAATCGCCCGCCACGGTCGATGCGCGCGGCAATAGAGTCCACGCGTTCATCCGGCCACCTCGCGCCGGCCCTGCCTGCGGTCGCGTAGAAACATCAGGGCCATGTAGAAGGCGAGCGCGCCCAAGGTCGCAAGCGCCGCCAGTCGCAGCACGTTCATAATCACCAGCGCGTATTTCCCCGTCGCCGGATCGTAGTGGTAGCAGTACAGAAGCACCTGATCGACAATCGGCCCGGCCTTCCCGCCCGACGCTTCCCGCAGCGCCAATCGCACATCGCGCGCCGGGTACGTGATGCCGTAGATGTACCGCGAAATCTTCCCGCCCGGAGTCAGAATCGCGATCGCCGCCGAGTGCGCGAATTGATTCGAGAGCGAATCATACATGTAGTGAAACCCGAGCGCCGATGCCAGCCTCTGGCTCGACTGCTCGGGTCCGGTGAGAAAATGCCACGCCCGCGCGCCCGGAAATCGCTTGGCATAAGCAGCCTTCTTCGCCTCCGCCATCCGCGCGGTTTCGCGCGAATCAAAGCTCACGGCAACGAGCTCGTAATCGCCTCCCGCCGTGAGCGTCATCTCCTGCGCGGTTCGTCCAATCCCGTTGAGCACCATGTTGCACAACGACGGGCACTGATAGTAAACCAGCGCCAAAATCACCGGCTTGGCCGTATACCGGCGCAGCGTGACCTCGCGTCCGGTCTCGTCGACGAACATTCCGTCGAGCGGCACCTGCGCCCCCGGATGCGGATCGATCCCGATGCGCGAAAGGATCTTCGGCGGCGCGTTCACGCCTGCCTGCGGCGGACCGAACACCTGGGCCGCAGCGCCCAGCGAGAACAGGAGCATTGCCGTACACTTCATTTCCGCACGCCTCCTTTCCGCACCGGAAATCCTCGCTCGAGCTGCAATTCCATGGCCCGCGAAACCGGAATTCGAACGGCGCCGGTGCCTTTGTCCGCCCAACCGTAATGATTCAGAATCCGGTCTTCCTCGCTGCGCAGCGCCGGCAATTCCAGCCACGGCTTCTCCTCCACACGTGGCCGGGGCGGTTGCGGCTTCTGGGCTTGAAACGGATCGCGCTCCACCCGGACCGGCGGATTCGCCGKCAGGTAGCGGTAAACGCCGCCCGCCACAAACGCCATCAGAACCACCACCACCGCCAGTCCGATTCCCGTCATCACCACCGGACCGAGCGCCGCGTCGCTCGCTTCGTGCCGCATCAGAACACCACCGTTTCTTTCGGCGCTCCTTCAAAGCGCGGATCGCGGACCGGCGCCAGCGCCCGGGCGTTGAGGTTCGTGAAAAAGTAGGCGAGCCACCACCCGCCGATGCCCGCCAGCAAAGCAAGATCCGCCCAATGCATCTGCAGGGCGGGTCCGGTGAATGCCGGCTCAATCAGCCAGTACGTGTCCACAACCCGCATCGCCAGCAGCAGCCAGCACACCGCGAGCAAACGGTTCGCGCGCCGCTTCACATCACGCATCAGCAGCAGCACGAACGGCGCGCCGAAATGGAAGAACACCAGCGTCAGCGCGACGTACTTCCAGCCGCCGTTCAACCGCGACAGGTACCACGAGATCTCATGCGGCAGATTGCCCGACCAGATAATCAGGAACTGCGAAAACGAAAGATACGCCCACAGCACCATGGAGGCGAACATCAGGTTGCCGAGATCGTGAATGTGCTGCTCGGTCACGTGTTCGCCCAAATCCCACCCGCGCCGCAGGATCAGCAGCAGCGCAATCACGAAAGCGAAGGCCTCCACGGACTGCCCCACCAGGAACATCAGCCCGTAGACGGTCGAGTACCAGTGCGGCTCGAGCGACATCACCCAGTCGATGAAGGCGAATGTCGCCGTCACCGTCAGAACAATCAGCCCCGGCGCGCTCAGCGCCCGCATCTTCGCCACCAGCCCGATGTCGCCGCTCTCGTCCTGCTTCGCGCTCCAGCGGCTCAACACGGTCGCCATCGCAATCCAGATCGCGAAATAGACAACCGCGCGCGCGATGAAGCCTGGAATGTTGAGGTACGCGGCCTTGCTCTGGATAATCGGATCATCCACCGCTTCCGGGTAAGTCCACAGGTACAGCGATCGCATCCCGGCCATCACCGGCACGAGCAGCAACGCCATGAGCGGCAACGTCCTCGCCCCCGCTTCGAGAAAGCGCCGGATCACTCCGCCCCACTTGCCCGACACCACGTGATGCAGAAGCAGCACCGCCAGGCAGCCGATCGCCATCCCGGTCCACACCATGTAGGCGAACAGGTACGACCGCAGGAACTGCGTCCGGTCGAGCGCCAGTGCGAGCAGCGCAACCGCCGAGCCCAACGCGCCCACGATGATGCTCCACCGGCGCCACGCGAGAATCCGCGGAGGGTTCCTCATCGCGCCGCCTCCAGGCGCGGCCGCTCATCCTGCGGAACGTCGTCGAGCGTGGCGTTCTGACTGAACTGCAGCACGCGGATATAGGCAATAATGCGCCAGCGGTCATCCGCCGGCACGCGGTAGCCGTAAGCCGGCATCACCCCGAATCCGTTCGTCGCGACATCGAAGAAATGCCCCACCGGCGCCTTCCGCAATTTCTCGGTGTGATACGAAGCGGCTTGCCGGAAGCCCCGGCGCACCACCATGCCGTTTCCATCGCCGGTCCGGCTGTGGCAGGGCGAACAGAAAATCTCGTAGCGCTGCTGTCCGCGCTCGAGGTCCGCGCGCGTGATCGGGAACGGAAACTCCTCCACCAGCTTGCCGGTCTCGTCTTTGCCCGTGTAGTGCGCGAGATCGGTCCGCAGGTGCCCGCGCGCCACCGTTCCGGCAATCATCGGCCGCGCCGAGCGCCGGTCGCCGAAGAAATCCGTCGCGGCGAGCGGCTTGTACTTCGGCTGGTTATGCATGTCCTGCCGGCAGGCGCACAACACCGGCGGCAGCAGGAGCGCCAGCGTTCTAAGCCGGAACATCGGCTACCTCCACCGGATGAAGCGACCTGAGAAACGCGCGCGTCGAATCGAAATCGAACTTCGGATCGCTCGCCTCGATGCAGAGGAAAAACCGGTCCGTTGACGCGCGCTCGAAGTCAGGAACATTGAAAACCGGGTGATAGGGCTGCGGCAATCCGTTGAGCGCCAGCATGCCCGCCACCGCCGTGATGCACGCCGCCAGCACCATGCTTTCGAACGTGATCGGCACGTAGGCCGGCCAGCTGTTGAGCGGCCGCCCGCCCACGTTGTGCGCGTAGGCAACGCCCGACATCCACCAGCACAGCGCGTAGCCGCCCACGGCGCCCGCAAGGCCCCCCGCGAACACGAGACGCGCCACCGAACGGTCGCGGAAGCCGATCGCTTCAGACAATCCCTCGATGGGCATCGGCGTGTACGCGTCGATGCGCTGGTAGCCTTCCGAGCGCGCCCGCCATGCCGCGTTCAGCAGTTCCTCGGGCCGCGCGAATTCCGCCATCACGCCGTATACGGCTGTGGTTGTGAGAACTTCAGTCTCCATGTCCGTGCTCCGTCGTATGCACCACCTCGCGCATCTCGAAAATCGAGATCGCCGGCAGTCCGCGAATAAACAGAAACATGAGGGCCAGGAAAAGTCCGATGGTGCCCGCGTAGGTTGACCAGTCCCATACCGTCGGCGTGTAATTCCCCCACGAGGAAGGCACGAAATCGCGGGTCAGGCTCGTTACTACGATGACGAAGCGCTCCAGCCACATGCCCACGTTCACCACCAGCGACAACAGCCACACCGCGAGCAGCGAAAGCCGCACGCGCCGCAGCCACAGCAGTTGCGGCAGCGCGATGTTGCAGAGAATGAGCAGCCAGAAAGTCCACCAGTAATGGCCCAGCCACGCGCGGTTCAGGTACATGAATCGCTCGTACTCATCGCCGCTGTACCACGCCATGAACGCTTCCATCCCGTAGCCGTAGGCGACGATGATCCCCGTGCCGAGCATCACCTTGGCCATGCACTCGATGTGCCGCATCGTGATCAGGTCTTCGAGCTGATACCACCGCCTCACCGGTATCGCGAGCGTCAGCACCATCGCGAAACCCGAGTAAATCGCCCCCGCGACGAAGTACGGCGGAAAAATCGTCGTGTGCCACCCCGGCAGGATCGCCACCGAGAAATCAAAGCTCACCACCGAATGCACCGACACCACCAGCGGCGTCGACAGCCCCGCGAGCAGCAGGTACGCCTTTTGATACCGCGCCCAGTGCCGCGCCGATCCGCGCCAGCCCATTGCGAGTAGCCCGTACAGCCGGCGCAGCCACGGACTCCTCGCCTGGTCCCGCATGGTCGCCAGGTCCGGAATCAGGCCCGTGAACCAGAACAGCAGCGACACCGTTGCATAGGTCGATACCGCGAACACATCCCAGATCAACGGACTCCGCGGCTGCGGCCAAAGCCACATCGTGTTCGGATACGGCAGCAACCAGTACGCGAGCCACGGCCGCCCCAGGTGAAGAATCGGGAACATTCCCGCGCACGCCACGGCAAACAGCGTCATCGCTTCTGAAAACCGGTTGATCGACGTCCGCCAGTCCTGCTTGAGCAGCAGCAGAATCGCTGAGATCAGCGTCCCGGCGTGCCCGATTCCGATCCACCAGACGAAGTTGACGATCGCAAAGCCCCAGGCAACCGGAATGACGATGCCCCACACGCCCACGCCCCGGTAAAACAGCCACGAAACGGCGACCAGAAGCAGGTTCACCAGCAGAAACGCCGCCGCGAATCCGATGTACAGCTGCCGCGGAACGGCGCGCGCGGGCCGCAACACAACCCCGCTGATTTTTTCCGATACCGTCGTGTAATCGTGCCCCGGTCCGATCACGCGATCGGGCCCCGGATCCTGAACCGCCGGCAGCCTCGGGTTCATGAGTCCGCCGCCTTGTCGAGTTCCGGATGCGGGTTCACCAGCCGCGCCTGGTAAGTGGTGCGCGGATTGGTGTTCAGTTCTTCGAGCAGAGCGTAATTGCGCTGCTCTTTCTTCATGCGCGACACGCGGCTGTTCGGGTCGCTGAGGTCGCCGAAAACAATGGCCTGGGTGGGACAGGTCTGCGCGCACGCTGGAACGATCTCGCCGTCCCGAATCGGCCGGTTGTCATGCTTCTCGGCTTCGATCTTCACGGCGTTGATCCGCTGCACGCAGTACGTGCACTTCTCCATCACGCCCCGGCTTCGAACCGTCACGTCCGGGTTGCGCACGCCTTCGAGACTCGGCGTGTACCAGTCCGAGTAGAGGAAAAAGTTGAACCGGCGCACTTTGTACGGGCAATTGTTCGAGCAGTAGCGCGTGCCGACGCAGCGGTTGTAAACCATCTGGTTCAGCCCCTCGCCGCTATGTACAGTCGCCGCCACCGGGCATACCAGTTCGCACGGCGCCGTCTCGCAGTGCATGCACGGCACCGGCTGAAAATAGAGCGCCGGGTCCTCCTCGCGCCCCTTGAAGTACCGGTCCACGCGCAGCCAGTTCATGTGCCGGCCTTTCGCAACCTCCTCCTTGCCCACCACCGGAATGTTGTTTTCCGCCTGGCAGGCCACCATGCAGGCGCTGCAACCCGTGCACGCGTCGAGGTCGATCGCCATCGCCCAGCGATGCCCCGGGTAGGGCCACATCGGGAATAACGATTCGTTCCCGGCAACCCTCTGCTCCGGCGGATTGGCAAAATCCGGCTGCCGGTAGGCGGCAGCGTAGGTGGTCAGCCGATACGGGTCCCGCCCCTCCATTGTCTCGGTCTTCTGCCGCGTGGCGAACTCGTACCCGCCGGACCGCTTCGTCAACCGCGCGCCCGCGGCGTTCCACATCGATCCGCCGTTGCGAATCGCATACGCGTTGAATCCCACTCCGTTTGCCACTCGCCCCGCATGAGTGCGGCCGTATCCGAGATGGACCGTCGCCGAACCGTCCGCGTGCCCCGGCATCACCCATACCGGACCGGTAACGCGCCGCCCTTGCAGTCCAATCTCGGCGACATCCCCCGTGGCGAGCCCCATTTGACGCGCAGTCGCCGGAGAAATCCAAACCGCGTTGTCCCACGTCATCTGGCTCTGGGGCCGCGGCAACTCCTGCAGCCAGGCGTTGTTGGAATACTCGCCGCCGCCGATCACCTGATCGGGGCGAAAGACAATCTCGAGCCCGAACACTTCCCTCGATGCGGCCGCCGGCTGCGGCCCCAGGTCACCAATCGCCGGCGCACTCCTCACCGGCAGCGCCGTGCCCGCAATCACGCCATCGTGCAGCGAGGTCTGCCAGAACTCCTCAAAACCCGGTCCGGGCTTCTCCGACCGCCAGTGCTCTTTCACGGTTTCGAGCGGCGATTCCGCAGCCGATCCGTTCAGCACGTTCATGCACTCGTGCAGCGTCAGCCCGCCGTACAGCGGCTCAATCAGCGGCTGCAGGAGCCCCACCGTTCCGTCCCATGCCCGCGCGTCGCCCCAGGACTCGAGCGCGTGCGCCCGCGGCACATGCCAGTGGCATTGGCGCGAAGTTTCGTCGCGGTAAAGCGAAAGGTGGGCGCTGAAGGGAACCCGTGCCAGCGCCTCGCTGAATCCGAGGTCCGCCGGGGCGTCGTACACCGGGTTGCCGCCCTCAATCAACAGCAGCCGCACCGCGCCGCGGTTCATATCGCTGACCAGTTCGCCGATCGACGCCACGGGATCGACAGGCTCGGCTTCCACCGGATCGGTGTAGACAACCGTCTGCCCCGCGTTGCCGTACTTCGCGTTCAGCGCGTGCGCCAGCGCATGCACCTCGGCCGGCTGATACTCGCCCGCGATCACGATGCCCGACCCCCGATTGGCTTCGAGTTCCCGCGCGATCACTCCCTCCGCCCCGCCGGCGCCTGCCAGGATCCTGCGCGCAAAATCGCCGACATCGGAAGCGCGCATGCGGTAGCGATGGTCCGCGATGCCGCCGGTGCACGAAGGCGCGCTCTCGGCGACATAGAGGCGCGCGGGCTTCCTGCCGCCCACCTGCGCCGAAAGCCGCCGGCGAGCCGCATAATCGCGCGCGTAGCGCAGGCTTCCCGGCGTCGGGCAACTGACAAAATCCGAATCGAGGGATACAACCACGTCGGCGCGGTCGAACCGGTAGAGCGTGTTCAACGGCGCGCCGAACGCCGCCATGGCCCCCTGATAGGCCGAGTGGCTGCAGCATGCATCGTATTGATGCCATCGCGCCTGCGGATACGCGGTCAGAAACTGCCGGATCTGCGCCGCCAGCGTCGGCGATGTCACCTTGCCGGTGAGGATCCGAATCCCTTCGCCGCGCATCGCGGCGGTCGAGTCGCGAGCCGCTGCAAGCGCCGAAATGAATTCCCCCGCCGTTGTTTCCGTGCTGTTGTGGATCACCGCCTGAGAGCGGTCCGGATCGTACAGGCTCAGAACGCTCGCCTGCATCATGCAGTCCGCCGCGCCCAGACTCGCCGGGTGCTGCGGGTTGCCTTCCACCTTGGTCGGGCGACCGCTGTGACTTTCGACCAGTATGCCGGTGGCGAGCCCCCCGTGAACGAACGAGGTCGCGTAGAACATCGCTTCCCCCGGCGCCGCTTCCTCCGGCTGCCGAACGTAGGGAACAATCTTCTCGGGCGGCTGTTTGGTACACGCCGCCGTGCTCGCAAGCGCCATCGAAGCGCCCATGATCTCCAGAAACCGGCGGCGCGACGCCGGCTGATTCCAGTCCGGCTCGCGATGCGGAAACTCGTCGAAGCTGTCGGTCATCGGTGGCATGTGTAGCAATCCGTCAGACTCTGAATCCGGTACTCCTTCACCAGGCGAGCGCCCAACTCTTCCTGGTTGGCCGGATATTCGTAGGCCATATTGAACACCTCCGCGCGTGGACGCACATAGCGGGCCGGGTCGCGATGGCATTCCACGCACCACGACATGAACAGCGTGTTCACCTTGTAAACGAGCGGCATCCGGTCCACCCGCCCGTGACAGGTAGAGCAGCCGATCCCCTTGGCTACGTGAATGCTGTGGTTGAAGTACACGAAGTCCGGCAGGTCGTGTACGCGGGTCCATTCAAGCGAGGTCCCCGTTCGATAGCTCGCGCGCACCGGCTCGAGCAGGTTCGCGTTCCGCCAGATCTGCGAGTGGCATCCCATGCACGTTTCGGTGGGCGGAATACCCGCAAAAGCTGACGTCTCAACCGACGTGTGACAGTAACGGCAGTCGATTCCGTCGTCCGAAACGTGATGTTTGTGGGAGAACAGAACGGGTTGCTCGGGCGCCAGCCCGACGTCGGTATTGAAGGCGCCGGAGTTCGTCTTGTAGGCCGCGAGCAGCGCTCCCCCGAGCAGCACTGCCACCGAGGCAATTGAGATCCGCGCGATGCTGTTGGCACTTCTGTGAAAGACCTGCAAAGCCTGTTTCCCAGCCGGCCCGCAAGACAACGAGCTCTAACGCAAGTAGGAGGGAAAGACGCCTTCCGCCGTTTCAACTCGCTTCACCGTTACAAGGGCTCTCGCCAACCGTTGGCCGCCCTCTAACCGGCGATGACACGCCTCGCCTTCTCTGCCGTCAGCTTCAGTCTCTTCGTGTTCGCCCAATCCCACGCCTTGACCGAGGTCTACCGGAATGATGATTTCCAGATCACCGGTGTCACTGTCTCAAAATCCGGCCGCCTGTTCGTGAATTTTCCACGCTGGTCCGACCGCTACGTAAACGCGGTAGCCGAAATCACAAAGGACGGCTCCGCGCACCCGTTCCCCGACGAGACCTGGAATCGTTGGGACGGCAAGCCTGCAACGGCCGCGCGGCAATTCGTGTGCGTCCAGAGCGTGGTAGCGGAAGGCAACGATCTGTTCATCGTCGACGCCGCCGCGCCTTTGCTCGGCCCCATCGTCCCCAACGGACCCAAACTGGTTCGCGTCGACCTCGGCTCCAACCGCGTCACCCGCGTCTACACCATCGGCGCCGGCATCGCCCATACCGACAGCTACCTGAACGACGTTCGTATCGACCTGAAAACCGGTACCGCCTACATGACCGACAGCGGTCATCCCGGCCTCATCGTGGTGGACCTCGCAACCGGCAAAGCACACCGCGCGCTCGACGGGCACCCCTCCGTTCAGCCCGAGAACAACGTCAGCATCAGCGTCAACGGCAAGCCCGTGCTCGGCCCCGACGGCAAGCCGCCTCAGTTTGCCTCCGACGGCATCGCGCTCTCACCCGCCGGCGATTACCTTTATTACAGCCCGCTCACCGGCCGCAACGTCTACCGCGTCAGGACCGCCGCCCTGCGCGACAACTCGGGCTCAGCCGCCGCATCTGCGGTTGAAAAGGTCGCGTCCACCTTCCCCACCGACGGGCTTTGGATGGACCCACAGAACCGCCTCTACCTGAGCAACATCAACGAGAGCGCCGTCTCGCGCATCCTGCCCGGCGGCAAAATCGAAACCGTGCTGAAAGATCCCCGCCTCGAATGGCCCGACACGTTTTCCCAGGGTCCGGATGGCGCGATTTACATCACCGCCTCGCACATCAACGACTCGCCCCGCTTCAATCGAGGCAAGAGCACGCGGACCAAACCGTACACCGTGTTCCGCTTCAATCCGTAACCCGTTACGCGATCTCCCGCGCTGGTTTTTCGCCCGAAGAAGCGAAAACCTGACTCGCCAGAGTCTGATCTCCCCGGGGAGGTGCTCCAGCGCCTCCCCTATTTTTCACAGCTTGAATTTCCGGAGCCACTCGGCCATTCCATGAAAATGATCGACGTGGTCCGGCGCGGAATTTCCGGCGAAACCCATGATTTCGACTTTGCCCGCCCGCACATCGCTCAACTGCTGCATCCCGCCCGGACCCCAGCGCAGCACCGCTTTCCGCTTCTTGCCGAGCTCGCGAATCAGGTAATCCGCGGTTTCGGTGGTGCTGGCATAAGTGCCCGGAAATACCTCGGAATGCGTGAACAATAAGCGGCCTTTTTTGGCGAATTCGACGAACGGCTGCATCGGGCTGCGTTCCACACCGCCGTCTTCGTAACCGGAATGCAGCGAGTCCATCAGCAGCACGCCGGCAATCACGGGCCAGTTATTGCGGTTGGACAGGATCTCGCGGACCGCGCCGTAACCCGCGCTGAAAGACGTGATCACCGCTGGTTTGAACCGCACCCCGCCCGCACTGCGCGCCTCATCGAGCAGTTGGGCGAACTTCCCCGGTTCGGCGAAGGCGCGCGAGTATACGCCCGACCCGCTGCCGAGATTCACCGTCAGCACCGCCGCTTTGGGCGAGCGCTTGCGGACACTCCATTCGGCCAGCCATGGCGCGCCGTGAAAGTGAACCACCAGCGGCAGCGGCTGTTTGCGCGCTCCGGGTGGGAGCAGCAGCGTGCCCGTCGACAGTTCGAAGCGCGCGCCCGTCGTCTGCTTCTCCGTCACCCGCCGGTGCTCGCGCGTTGAATCGGTCATGGGCGACGGGTTCTGCGGTGTCTGTGCCCAGGCGAGGGCTGCGATGAATGCGGTTGCGAACTTCCAGTCCGGCATGAACTCTTGACGATACACTGTCGGGATGGCCTGTTTGTATGCCGGCACCTCGGGCTTTGCCTACCCTTCCTGGAAACCCGGCTTTTACCCGCCCAAGCTCGCCGCGAAAAATTTTCTGGCGCACTATGCGACGCGCCTGAATGCGGTCGAAATCAACTACACCTTCCGCCGCCTGCCGGCGCCCTCCACGCTCGAAAACTGGGTGCAATCGACGCCCGAAGGGTTTGTCTTCTGCGTGAAAGCTCATCAGCGGCTTACCCACATCCAACGGCTCAAGACCTCGGAATTTTCCGAAGTCTTCTTCCGCGCCATCGATCCGCTGCGCTCGGCGCGCCGCCTGGGCACCGTGCTTTTTCAAACGCCGCCAAACCTGAAGTGCGATACGGCGCTGCTCGAGGCTTTTCTCCATTCGCTGCCCGAGGGCTATCGCTGCGCCTTCGAGTTTCGAAACAAAACGTGGCTCGACGACGCGGTCTACCGGCTGCTCGAGCAGCACGGCGCGGCGCTCTGCCTGGCCGAATCGGACACCCTCGAGATACCGGAAGTGCTCACCGCCGGCTTCGTGCATTCCCGTCTTCGCAAGAGCGATTACTCAACCGAGGAGCGCGCCGCGGTGCTCGAACGCAGCCGCCGCGTGCTCGATGCCGGCCGCGACCTCTTTGTGTTCTTCAAGCACGAGGACACACCCGCCGGAGCCCTCTACGCCGAGGAACTGCTGGCCCAGAAAGCCTAGCCGCCTACCAGGCGCGGCCGTACTGCGCCGGAACGTCGATCATCACACCGAGCCGTTTGGATGCGCGCAGCGGAAAATAAGGATCGCGCAGGAATTCACGAGCCAGAAGCACCAGGTCCGCCTTGCCCTCGGCCAGAATCGCATTCGCCTGCTCGGGCTCGGTGATCATGCCCACCGCGCCGGTCATCACCTCGGCCTCGCGCCGGATCCGTTCGGCGAACGGCACCTGAAAGCCGGGCTCCACCGGTATCCTGGCGTGCGGCACGAGCGCGCCCGACGAGCAGTCCACCAGGTCGACGCCGCACTCGCGGGCCCGCGCCGCGAGCGTCACCGAATCGTCCACCGTCCAGCCGCCTTCCGCCCAATCGGTGGCCGAAATGCGGAGAAAAACGGGAAGCCGGTCGAGCCACGCCCGCCGTACCGCGTCCACCGTTTCGAGCACGATACGCATCCGCCCGTCGAGGGCGCCGCCGTACTCGTCGGTTCGACGATTCGAAAGCGGCGAGAGAAACTCGTGCAGCAGATAGCCGTGCGCCGCGTGGATCTCGACCACTTCGAAGCCCGCGGCGAGAGCCCGCCGCGCCGCCGCCCCGAACGCTTCGACCACTTCACCGATGCCTTGCCCGGTGAGCGCCTCCGGAACCGGATCATCGGACTTGAACGGAATCGCCGAGGGAGCCAGCGTCCGCCATCCTCGCGGCGCATCCGGAGCAACCGCGGCGCCGCCTTTCCACGGCAATTCGCAGCTTGCCTTGCGCCCGGCGTGGGCCAACTGAATGCCCGGCACAGCGCCCTGTGATTTGATGAAGCGCGCAATGCGCGCGAGCATTTCGACATGCTCATCCTTCCAGATTCCGAGGTCGGATGGCGTGATGCGCCCGCGCGACTCAACCGCCGTCGCTTCGGTGAGAACCAGGCCCGCGCCGCCTACCGCGCGGCTTCCAAGATGGACCAGGTGCCAGTCGTTCGCAAACCCGTCCTCGGACGAGTACTGGCACATCGGCGAAACCGCGATGCGGTTGCGCAGCGTAACGTCGCGGATCTTCAATGAGGCAAGCAGCATAGATCCAGCGTATCGTGCGCCTGCCGCGATCGATTCAGGAGACGGACAAAGTAACGGTGTCGGGCCGGATCTCAACCGGGAACCGCACCGAGCGGGCGATGAAGCAGTAACGGTGAGCCTCGGCGTGAAGAGCGGCCGCTTTCTCTGCATCGCTACCCGCCGCAACCGTGACCCGCGGCCTCAGAATAACGCCGGCGAACTCACCGGAACCATCCTCGGCTACCGCCATGGTCCCCGACGCGGCGTCGCGGTAGTCCTCGACGGAGATTCCGTTTACCGAGCAGAGATGGAGATACCAGAGCATATGGCACGCCGAGAGGCTTGCGACCAGCAGATCTTCAGGGTTGTAGCGGGTGGGGTCGCCGCGAAAAGCCGGGTCACTCGAAGCGGCTATGGGCGGTTTCCCCTGGACCAGAATCGTATGATCCCGTCGATAGCCGCTATAGGTTCGGGTTCCGGTGCCGTCGTTACCGGTCCAGGCGACCTCGACGTGATAGCTGTGGTTTTTCAAACGCGCCTCTCTTTCATCCGCATCTCTTTCATCCGCATCTCTCTCATCCATTGTTCAGAAACAGCCCGGCCCTTGACCATATCGTCCACCACCAGAATCAGTTGATGGTCGTGGTCGCTGTAGATCACTTCGATGTTCACCCCGGCGTCGGCCATGGCGCGCGAAAGTTTGCCGAGTTGGCCCGGCACAGCCTGATCGAGGCGCTGCGCGAGGACATCTCGCTCTTCGATCACTCGGATACCGGCGGACTCGAGGGCGCGGCGAGCAGCAGCGGCGTCGGCGACCAGAAAGTGCGCCAGTCCGTTCCCGCCCGCGAGCCATGCGCCGCCGCCCTCCACGCTCACGCCGGCGCGGCCCAGAGCCTCGCCCATTTCGGCCAGGGCGCCGGGCCGGTTGTGCAGTTCGATGGCAAGATCTTTCATGGATCGAGGGTAGCGCGGATCCTGGCGACAATATTTCAGCGTAGAATGAAGTATGGATGCAGCGTTGATCGCCGGTTTAATCGGAGAGGCCGCGCGTTTCCGGATGCTCACAGTGATGCTCGACGGAAAGGCTCATTCGGCAACGGACCTCGCCGTGGCAGCTCAGGTTTCGGCACAAGCCGCGAGCGCGCACCTCGGAAAACTCACGTCCGGAGATCTGGTGAGCCTTCAACGCCAAGGCCGGCAGCGGCTTTTCCGGCTGAAAAACCCGGAGGTCGCGGCGGCGGTGGAAGCGCTCGGCGCTCTCGCCCACGACCCATCTGAGCCGGGGATGCCCGGAATCCGGTTCGCGCGAACCTGCTATGACCATCTGGCAGGAGCGCTTTCGATCGCCGTTCGGGACGAACTGCTGCGCCGTGGCGCGCTCCGCTTCGGTGCCGGGACGTTCGAGATTTCCCGGACCGGGGACCGGTGGCTTCGAACGCTGGATATCGATACAGCGGAACTCAGAGCGCAGCGGCGGCGTCTGACTACACAGTGCCTGGATTGGACGGAGCGCCGGCCGCACGTCGGCGGCGCGCTTGGCGCGGCACTGTTGAATCGGTTCTTCGAACGGAAGTGGTTGGTTCGCATACCGGAAACACGCGCCGTCCGCGTCACACATGCAGGGGAAATGGCGTTTGAGGGCATCCTCGGAATCCGATGTGCGGCGTTGAGAACAACCGGCTGCGTCCCTTCAAGGCGCTCAATCATCTAACCTAGTAAATAGGGAAATCTGGCTGGGAGTGTGCCCGCGTGTGGGCCGTTCTCCGGCTAAACTGGAAGATAGGAACCCAATGGTAGACGCCGTATTAGCGAAAATTTTCGGCACCAAGAACGAGCGCGAGGTGAAAGCCCTGCGTCCCCTTGTGGCGGCCATCAACAACCTCGAGCCTGAGATGGAGCGCCTTTCGGACTCGGAACTGGCTGCCAGGACCGCCGAGTTCCGGCAGCGCCTGGACAACGGCGCCAGCCTCGACGACCTGCTGATTGAAGCGTTCGCCACCTGCCGCGAAGCCGGCAAGCGCGTGCTCGGCATGCGCCATTACGACGTTCAGTTGATCGGCGGCGCGGTGCTGCACAAAGGCAAAATCGCCGAAATGAAGACCGGCGAAGGCAAGACGCTCGTCGCCACGCTTCCCGTCTACCTCAACGGACTGAGCGGCAAGGGCGTTCACGTCGTCACCGTCAACGACTACCTGGCCAGGCGCGACTCCGACTGGATGGGCCGCATCTACCGGTTCCTCGGCCTCACCGTCGGCGTCATCGTCCACGACCTCGACGACAGCGAGCGCCGCGACGCCTATCACGCCGACATCACCTACGGCACCAACAACGAGTTCGGCTTCGACTATCTCCGCGACAACATGAAGTTCCGCCTGGAGGATTGCGTTCAGCGCGGGCACAACTTCGGCATCGTTGACGAAGTGGACTCGATTCTGATCGACGAAGCGCGTACACCGCTCATTATTTCGGGCCCGAGCGAAGAATCGACCGACAAGTATTACAAGGTCAACCGCATCATCCCCAAGCTGGTCCGCGGTGAAGTGATCGAGGGCAAAGAGCCGGGCGAGAAGTATTTTACGGGCGATTACACCGTCGAAGAGAAGCACCGCTCGGTCGCGCTCACCGAAGAAGGCTTCGACAAATGCGCCCGCCTGCTCAACCTGCCGAGCCTGTGGGACATCGAGCACATGGAATGGAAGCACCACGTGGAGCAGTCGCTCAAAGCCCACGTGCTGTTCCACAACGACAAGGACTACGTGATCAAGGACGACGAAGTCATCATCGTCGACGAGTTCACGGGACGCCTGATGCCCGGGCGGCGCTGGAGCGACGGTCTCCACCAGGCGGTCGAAGCCAAGGAAGGCGTGAAGATTCAGCGCGAGAACCAGACGCTGGCCACCATCACCTTCCAGAACTACTTCCGCATGTACAAAAAGCTGGCCGGCATGACCGGTACGGCGGAAACCGAAGCGGCCGAATTCCAGAAGATCTACAACCTCGACGTGGTCGTGATTCCGACCAACCGGGCGATGGTGCGCATCGAAAATGCCGACGTCGTCTACCGCACCGAAGAGGAAAAGTTCCGCAACGCCGCCAAGGAAATCAAGACGCTCAACGAGAAGGGCCAGCCGGTTCTGGTCGGCACCATCTCGGTTGAGAAATCCGAAAAATTGAGCGGGATGCTCAAGCGCATGGGCGTGAAGCACGAGGTGCTGAACGCGAAAAACCACGAGCGCGAAGCCTGGATTGTCGCCCAGGCGGGCAAGCGCGGCGCGGTCACCGTGTCCACCAACATGGCCGGCCGCGGTACCGACATTCTGCTTGGCGGCAACCCCGAATTCACCGCCAAGGAGTATCTGCGGAAGGAAGGCAAGGACCCCGATTACCTTCAGACCTGCGCCCTCGGCAGCCCCGAGCGCCAGGAATGGGACCGCGTGTACAGCCGCTTCCGCGAAGAGTGGAAGAGCGACCACGCGGAAGTCGTCGGGCTCGGCGGACTTCACATCGTCGGCACCGAGCGCCACGAATCCCGGCGCATCGACAATCAGCTTCGCGGACGCGCGGGACGTCAGGGCGACCCCGGCAGCTCGCGCTTTTTCCTCTCGCTGCAGGACGACCTGCTCCGCATCTTCGGCGGCGAGCGCATGCAGAACCTGATGCTGAAGCTCGGCATGGAAGAAGACGTGCCGATCGAATCCGGGCTCATCACCAAGCGGATTGCCGCGGCGCAGAAGGCCGTCGAAGCGCAGAACTTCGCCTCGCGCAAACACATCCTCGAGTACGACGATGTGATGAACAAACAGCGCCAGGCCGTGTACGGCATGCGCCGCGCCCTGCTCGAGGGCGAGAATCAGCGCGATCGCATCATGGAGATCACGCGCGGCATCGTCGCCCAGTACCTCGACAGCCGCGTCCCCGACGGCGCCCGCAGCGACCAGTGGGATCTCACCGGTTTGCAGTCCGACGTGCTCACCCAGTTCGGAGTCAAGTTGAACACGGGCGAATTGGCCCAGCTCAACCGGCGCGAGATGGAAGATCACATCTTCGATCTGCTCGAACGCCGCTACAAAGAGAAGGAACAGTCCATCGGCGAAGAGCTCATGCGCGAAACCGAGCGCATGATCATGCTCAACGTCATCGACCAGCAGTGGAAAGACAACCTGCTCTCGATGGACCACCTCAAGGAAGGCATCGGGCTGCGCGGCTACGGCCAGAAGGATCCGCTGGTCGAATACAAGAAGGAATCGTTCCAGATGTTCCAGGACATGATGGACCGCATCGAGGACGAGTCGGTCCGGTTCCTCTACTTCCTGCAGCGCGTCGAACAGGGCGGTTATCCGCAGGTGCCGTATCCGGACCAGGATTCCGGCGACGAGGGCGGTGATCTCGGAGAGCCGGTGGCGGTCGCCTCTCAACCCAGCCGCGAAGCTCAAAGCGCGGTCCTCGATTTTACCCGGAACATTCAGCGGAAGAAGGAAAAGGAACTCGAGCAGTTGCAGATGGTGGGCGGCGAGGCTCCGCTCGCGCAACAGCCGGTTCTGGCGAAGCCGAAAGCGGGGCGCAACGATCCATGTCCATGCGGAAGCGGAAAGAAATACAAAAAATGCTGCGGCGCTTGAGATGGCTGTTGGCCGCCGGCCTGTCCCTGGCCGCGGTGTCGGCCGGAATTCTGCCCGAACAGTTGGGCACGGCGCGGCGCGGTCCCGTGAAGGAAGAAACCACCGCCGACCCCGTCCTGCAGGAATACGGCTTCGATGCGGGCGAGCAGGCCGCCTATGGTCCGCTGTCGGTCACGGCGTGGCGGTTTAAGGATTCGACCGGCGCCATGGCGGCGTTCGAATACAGCCGCCCGGTGGACGCCCGGCCCTCGACCCAGGACAAGTTGGCGGCTGCCTCGGGCACCATCACCTACGCGGTCCACGGCAACTACCTCTTCCAGTTCCAGGGGGCTAAGCCGAGCGACCAGCAATACAACCAGTTGCTGTTCCATATACCGAGAATCGAGCAGTCGCCGCTGCCGGTTATCAGCACATACCTCCCGGCCGACGGGCTGATTCCGAACTCCGAGCGTTATATTGTCGGACCGGTGTCGCTCGAGAAAGTGGCGCCCGGAATCCCGCCGTCCACCGCCGCGTTCCACCTGAGCGCCGAGGGCCAGTACGGCCGTTACCGGTTGAAGGACGGGCGGGAAATGGGCATTACAATCCTGTCCTACCCGACCCCCAACCTCGCCCGGGAACGGGCCGCCGCCTTCCAGCAACTCCCCGGGGCGATCGTCAAGCGGACCGGGTCGCTCGTGGTTTTCTCCATAAATCCGCCCTCCGCCGACGAGGCCGAGCGCGTGATGGCGAAAATCAACCAGGACGTCCAGTTAACCTGGAACGAGAACCCGAACCAGAATTTCAACCAGAGCCTCTCCCAGATGATCCTGAGCATCTTCAAGTTAGCGGGAATCATCATCGGCTTCTGCCTGGTTTCCGGTCTCGCATTCGCCGGACTGCGCCAAATGCGCCGGCGACTTGGCCCTCAGAATGCTGACGAGGGCATGATTACCCTTCACCTCGAACGCAAATAAAAGCCCGCTTTTTGTTGGGTCTGGGGACAAAACAGGGTGCGCCGGAAGGGCCCCCGGACGGCTGACCGCTCCGGCGGGTCAATTCACGCACCAAGCTAAGTACCTTGCGATCGAAGGCCTTACAGAATATTCGCGTCGGCGCATTTTTCCTGTTGACTTAGCTTCGTGCTGGCCCTAATATCCAATCATCTAACAGGTTTTGACGGTTGCGTTCCGTCGAATCTGATTCTCCCAAAAACATCGCCCCGGCAAAACCGGGGGTGTCGCAAAGCTCGCCATACCGGCGAGCTTTTTGCGTTATGGACCCGCTCTGCGCTTATATCGATAATTCGGATGTTCGATGATGGAAGGGATGACCACCCGCCAGCCAATCCACGTGGTTTATGGTGGAGCGCACCTTTTTAAGCCCGATACGGCCTCCCGGTTGGGCCGGATTGCCCTCGCCGCCGCCGAGGAGTACGGGCCCCTTCCCGAGGCTCTGGGCGTCTCGCAGGCCGTCGCGGGGCGGGTTCTCGATAAGCTCCGGACGGAGCCGGTGGAAGACTACCGGATCGATTTCGAGGACGGCTACGGCTACCGGTCGGACTCCGACGAGGACGGTCACGCGGTGGCCGCCGCCCGGGCAGTTCGCGAGGGCCTGAGCGCCGGTTCGCTGCCGCCCAATATCGGCTTTCGTGTGAAGTCTTTAGCCGGCGAAGCCCGGCGGCGCGCCCTGCGTACTCTCGAACTTTTCCTCGAAGAACTCGGCTCGCCGCGCCCGGCCAACTTCGTGGTGACGCTCCCCAAGGTGACGGCCGCCGAACAGGTGGCGGCACTGGCCGCGCGATACGACGGAGCCATCGAGATCATGGTGGAGACGCCGCAGTGTTTCGAGAGCGGCAACCTGCTCCGGTTTGTCGAAGCCGGAGCGGGGCGCGTGCGCGGCGCTCACTTCGGGCCGTTCGATTACACCTCGAGCATCGGGATCACGTCCAAGGGCCAGGACCTGCGGCATCCGGCTTGCGACATGGCCCGGCATTGGATGCAGGTGGCGCTCGTGCCGGCCGGCGTGTGGCTTTCTGACGGTCCGACCAACGTGATGCCGGTGGCGCGCGACCGCGGCGCCGAGGGCGTGCGCGAAGCTTGGCGCACGCACTTCGCCAATGTCCGGCACGCGCTCCACATGGGCTTCTATCAGGGCTGGGATTTGCACCCCGCTCAACTGGTTTCGCGCTACGCGGCCGTCTACAGCTTTTTTGAGGAGTCCGCGGGCGAGGCCGCGCAGCGTTTGAGAAATTTCGTTGAAAAACAGGCGCAGGCGACCATGGTGGGGCAGACCTTTGACGACGCCGCGTCCGTGCTCGGTCTGGCCAACTTCTTTCTTCGCGCGGCCGGGTGCGGCGCAATGGATGAAGCCGCAGTCCAGCAGCTCACCGGACTCACCCTGGCGCAGCTCGAGCGCTGCCATCTGCCGGCTTAGGGAAACTCCGCCCCGGTCGCGCACTCAAACGGGGCGGAGCCGAACGCGCTTGCGATCGCGCGTTCAAGAGCGCCGGCGCTTCAGCTTGAGCGCGGCAACGCCGGTTCCGGCCAGCAGCAGGCTGCCGGGCTCAGGCGTATCCACCACGCCGAACACCCCGGTAAACGGCGGGCCGCCTCCCGGAGGCACGCCGGAATCATAGCTGCCGTACAGCGTGGCGACGCCGGTCAGCTTGTCGATCTTGTAGATCCGGCCCTCGCCGGTGAAGCCGTAGTAGGCACCTCCGGCAAAACCCGACCCGATCAGCCGGCCGGTCAGCCCCACCAGCGCCCGCGACGCGGACTGGAGAGTCGCCGGATCGATTCGAAACAGCGTCGTCGCGATGGCGTTGGGGCCGGCGTCGATTTCGAGGGTGTAGTACAGATACTGGTTGTCGCCGTTGAAACTGGTCACCATGTTGCCGTCGTACTGCTGCTCCTGCGCCGGCAGGCCGAGTGTGCCGAGCAGGGACAGGGTCGCCGTGGACGTGTTGACCGCGAACAGGCGGTTGGAGAAATCGAGCGCGAATACTGACCCGTTGATCAGGCCGCCGACCACGCTGACGCCATTGGGGCCGATGCCCGGGCCCGTGCCCGTGTCGCCGACGTCGGTCACCGCGCCGGCCGGAGTGAAGCGCTGCACGTGGCCGTCCGCATCGGTGGTGAAGAAAGGTCCTCCCGGCGCGCCGGCCAGACCGCCGGCGCTGTTGGACGCCACGCCGGGACCGAGTGGTGTGAACGCGCCGGTGCCGAGGTCCATGGCGCCGAACTGGCCGGAGAAGTTGATCACATAGCCGATTGGCCCGGCAAAAGTAACCGCGCCGAGTAGTGTGGTTGCCCACAGAATTCGTTTCATCGGTGGTCTCCTTTTTACCGCAACCGTGGGACGAAGTCGGCGAGCGAATTGCGCCAGACCATCCAGATGTGGCCGCCCGGATAGCTCGCCCGGTCAAACTGCACGCCGCGTTGGACGAGCGTGGCGGTGCTGCGGTCGTAGCCCGGCCGCTGATCGCTGTCGTCGCTGCCGCAGGTGTAGAAGATTACCGGGTACTGGCTGTTGAGGGCCGTCGAATCCGCCGCCAGCGGATAGGCATCCGGAAACGTGGACGGCAGCGGGATACTGAACGCGCCGAGCGCGCTGAACAGTTCGGGATGCCGAAAGCCGGTGTGAAACGTTTGCGTGCCGCCCCGCGACAATCCAGCCAGCCACCGGCTCTCCTTGCGTGCATCCACCCGGTAGCGGCCTTCGATACGCGGCATCATCTCTTCGACGAAGTACTTCTCGAACAACTCATAGGAAGCCAGCAGCGGCAGGTTCGCCGACGCCCCCGGCGTCTGGCTGTCCGCCATGACCACGATCATCTCCCGCGCCTTGCCCGAAGCGATCAGGTTGTCCATGATGCGATTGGCATAGCCCGCCGCCATCCACTCGCGCGAGGTGTCGCCGAGTTCGCCCGTGCTGGCTCCGTGCAGTAGGTACAGCACCGGATAGCGCCGCTCCGGATCGTTCGCGTAGTTGGGCGGCATGTAGACGTAGGCGTTGGCGAAGCGCTTCAGGCTGGCCGAGTAGAACTCCTCAACCTGGACGGAGCCGCGCGGCGTGTCCGGCTGCAGGTCCCAGGCAAACGCGCCGTCGCCCCGAACCTCGAGCACGTTGTTGAGCGGAGTCTGGCGGATAAACGGCCGGTAGCGCGGGTTTGACGGATCGATTGTGAACAGGCCGTCGACGGCGTAGCCGTAAAAATACAGCCCCGGTTCCAACGCCCGGGTGGTGTACGTCCAGACGCCCTTGTCGTCTCGTATCATCAGTGCGCCGGGGGGGCGGTTCACATTGTCGTCAAACTCGCCGCCGAGGCGAACCTCCTTGGCGTTCGGCGCCGAAACCGCGAAGGTGACGGTGCGGTCCGGGTTTACAACCGGAGACTTTTGTGTTTGGCCGTAGGCCGCCACAATGGCGGCCAGCGCGGCCGGGAACAGAACGTATGGTGCGCGAAACATGGGTTTCTCCTGACTCGGATTTCTGGTAGCATGTGCTACCGGCTTCGAGCATGGAGCAGACGTGCCCGCGAAGTCCTCAAGATGCCCTTGGAAAGTTCTTAAAGAGTTCTTGCAAGCGCTATGTCCGTACAGTCGAAAGAGTTGTGTGAATTCGGGCCGTTCCGCTTCGACCGCGCCGACCGCACTTTGTGGCGGGACGGCCATATCGTCCCCCTCACACCCAAAGCGCTCGATACCCTCGCCGCGCTCGTGGAGACGCCGGGGAGGCTGCTCGAGAAGGAAGAATTGATCCAGGCGGTTTGGCCGGACACTTTCGTTGAAGAAGGCAACCTCGCCGTCCAGATCAGCCTGCTCCGGAAAACGTTCGGCGACGACGCCTATATCGAAACCGTGCCGCGGCGCGGTTACCGTTTCGTGGCGCCGGTGCGCGACGTCGCGTTGCCGGGCGACCCCCAGCCGGCGCCCGATGGTCCGGCGGCCATCGCGCTCGACACCGTGCCGGCGGCTCCGACCCGGCGTTGGATGGTCGCCGCCGGCGCCGCCGCCATCGCCTCCGCTGCGGCCGCGGTCTGGGGCGTTCGCCGGTCGAGCGTCCCGAACAATCTCCCTTCCTCACTCGCCGTGCTGCCCTTCCAGATTCTGAACGGCCAGACGGATGATCAGATGTTGGGCGTCGGGCTGGCCGACGCCGTGATCGCCCTTCTTGGCGGCAACAACCGGTTCGTCGTGCGGCCAACCAGCGCCGTTCGCAAGTTCGACCAGTCCCAGCGGGACCCCGTCGCCGCCGGCGCCTCACTCGGCGTGGAAGCTGTTCTGGATGCCACCGTACAACTTTCGGCCGGGCGCGTCCGTCTCAATGCCGCTCTGCTGCGGGTCCGCGACGGCCGCCGGTTGTGGGCCGATACCTTCGATCTCAGCCGCGCGGATCTGTTCACCCTCGAGGACCAACTCTCCGCGCGGATCGCCGGTTCGCTGTCCGGCGAATCGCTGCGCTATTCCGCTTACCGGCCCAACCCCGAGGCCCACCGGCTCTACACTCTCGGCCAGTACCACCGGAACCGCTGGAGTACGGCCGGCAATCGCAAGGCTATCGAATACGCGGAACAGGCCATCGCCATCGATCCCCGCTACGCCGCGGCTCACGCCCTCAGGGCACAGGCATGGTCCATGCTCGGATATTTCTTCGGCGTGGCTCCGCGCGAGGCTTACCCGCAGGCGGATGAATCCGTGCAGACGGCGTTGAGCCTCGATGACCAGCTCGCCGACGCGCATCACGTCTCCGGTGCGTCGCGGCTGTTCTACCATCGCGACTTTGCCGCGGCCGGCCGACACCTGCGCCGTTCGCTCCAACTGTCCCCGAATCACCCCGACTCTCTGCAAGTCATGGGACTGCTGCTGGCCGTTCAGCACAAAAATGCCGACGGAATCTGGTACGCCCACCGGGCCCTCGAAGTGGATCCAACCTCGGCGTGGCGGTACGTGGGAACCGCGGCGCAATATGCTTACGCCAATCAGATACCCGCCGCCATCGAGGAGGAAAAGAAGGCGCACGAGTTGGATCCGGCCCTGACCGCACCCTTCAGTGACTTATTCAACCAGTACACGGTCCTCGGCGATCACCGGAACGCCGTTGACTGGCTGGTCCGTATGTACCAACGTCCCGGAGCGGATTCCGCCGCCGGAGCCGCGTTGCGCGAGGCGTTCGACAAGCGCGGCCTGCGTGCTTTTCAGGAACTACGGCTGCGCCAGTTGCTCGACCGTCACGCCCCGCCGATCGCGATCGCCCAGGCCTGTACGTTTATGGGCCGCCGGGACGAAGCGATGCAATGGCTCGAACAGGCAGACGAAGACCGTCAGAGCACGGTGTTGTTCATCAACATTCATCCGATGTACGCCTCCCTGCGCGATCACCCGCGATTTCAGGCTCTGGTCCGAAAAATCGGGCTGTAGCGTCACCAGCCGGCCGGCTGGCCGGCGTTCTGTTCATCCAGCCACTTCTTCAGCGGCGCAAAGTAGTCCAGAATCGCCGACGCGTCCATCTGTTTCTGTCCGGTCAGCCGTTCGAGCGCCTCCTGCCACGGGCGGCTCTGCCCCATCGCCATCATGTCGCGCAGACGCCGCCCCGCCTCGGCATTGCCGTAGATCGAACAGCGATACAGCGGGTCTTTGCAGCCGGCGGCCTGCGCAAGAGCGCGGTGAAACTGAAACTGCAGGACGTGGGCGATGAAGTATCGCGCGTACGGAGTGTTCGACGCCACGTGGTACTTGGCGCCGGCATCAAAGTCGGATTCCGAGCGCGCCGATGGCGGCACAACGCCTTGATACTCGCGCTTCAAGTCCCACCATGCCTGATTGTATTTGTCGGGCGGAACTTCACCCGAGAAGACCTTCCAGCGCCATTTGTCCACCATCAGGCCGAACGGCAGAAAGCCGACCTTCTCGAGCGCCCGATACAGAAGAAACCCGATGTCGCCCGACGCTCCCGGCGCCGACTGAAGCAGCCCGATCTTCACCAGGTACTCGGGCGTCACCGACAGTGCGATGGTGTCGCCCAGCGCCTCGTGAAAACCGTCGTTGGCCGAGGCTCGGAACAGGAACGGCTGGTCCTTATAAGCGCGCTGATAGAAGTTGTGCCCGAGTTCGTGGTGGATCGTCGCAAAGTCGTCGGCGTTGATCTCGACGCACATCTTGATCCTTAGGTCGTCCTTCATGTCGATGTCCCACGCGCTGGCATGGCACACCACGTCCCGGTCGCGCGGCTTGGCAATCAGCGATCGCGTGAAGAAGGTCTCCGGCAGCGGCGCAAACCCAAGCGACGTGAAGAAGCGCTCGCCGTAGCGGATCATGCCGGCGTTCGTCGTGTTGCGCGATTTCAGGATCTCGGTCAGGTCGTAGGTCTGGGCAGCGGTCTTCGGCGCGAGCATCGGGTAAAGCGCCTGCCACTCCTGCGCCCACATGTTGCCGAGCAGTTGGGCGGGAATCGGACCTCGCGCCGGCACCGCGGCCTCGCCGTACTGAGCCCGCAGTTTCCCGCGCACGTAGGTGTGGAGCGCGACGTAGAGCGGCTTCACCTGGGCCCAAAGGCGGTCCAGTTCGCGCGCGAATTCTTCCGGCCCCATGTCATACTGCGACCTCCACATCGCCCCCGTGTCCTTGAAGCCGATCTCCCGGGCGCCCTGGTTCGACAGCTCGACAAAACGCCGGTAGGGCGCGCGCATGGGCCGTGAGATGGTATGCCAGCCGTTCCAGGCATCCAGGAGTTCGGCCGGTTCGCGGCTCGTACGCAGAACCCGGTTCAATTCGTCCAGGTCCAGGCACTTGTCCTTTCCCGGCGGACAATATTTTCCTTTCCCGTAGGTGCCTTCAAGCGAGGCGGTAATGCGCGTCACCTCGGCGCTCAGCGCCGGGTCCGCTGGAGCGGCCAGCGTCAGGGAGTTCTTGAGCAGCGTCAATTTTCGCCTCGAAACAGGATCGAGCGGGAGCGACGCGTACCGGGCAGCTTCCTTGGCGGCACGCACGACGGCCTGGATCGATCGCTCTTCCGCCTGGGCCGACAGAATCTCGGTGTCGTCGGTGATGAACGTGGACTTCACCCAGTTGGCGCGCTCCGTGTCGACGGCCAGTTTTTCCAGTTCCTTCTCCGTCTTGTCGAGAAATGCTTTCGCTTCGGCGGCAGTCGGTGATTGTGCGGCGGCCAGCGCGGACAACAAGGCGGCGGCGAGGACTATGCGGAACACCATGCCTCTATAATAGAAATTTCCCCCCATGGCCTTGCCCACCACAGCCGCATCCGCGCCACTTCCGGTTGAAAGCCGCGCCCCCGCGCGCGCTGGAATGACCGCGCTGGCTCTGTTCTGCGTGGGCCATTTCTTCATCGATCTCTACTCGAGCGCGCTCGGCGTGTTTCAGCCGTTGCTCATCGGCAAGCTTCACTTCAGCCTGGCCGAAGCCGGAATGCTCGGCGGGCTCATGTCGTTCTCCTCGTCGCTGATGCAGCCGCTCTACGGCTTTCTGGCGGACCGGTTCCACACCCGCCTGTTTTCGACGCTCGCGCCGGCGGTGGCCGGCATCTTCGTCGCCTCCCTCGGCAATGCGCCGAGCTACGGCGCGCTGATTGTCATGGTGCTGCTCGGCGGCAGCGGCATCGCGTCTTTCCACCCGCAGGGCGCCGCGCTCGCCACCCGCGGACTGCCGAACCGGCAGCGCTGGATGGCCGTGTTCATCAGCGCCGGAACGCTCGGGCTGGCCTTCGGCCCGGCGTTTTTCTCGATTCTGTTCCGCACGGTGGGCCTCAGCGGCGCGGCGTTCGGCGCCATTCCCGGAATCGTCGTCACCGTGCTGCTGGTTTCGATGCTCACCTCCGGTGAAACGGTCTCGGGACCCCGCCCGCGGTTCGACGCCGGCGCGCTCCGGGCTTATTCGAAGCCCCTTACGATCCTCTACCTGCTGGTGTTTATCCGCAGCGCCGTGCAGATCTCGTTCACGCAGTTTCTGCCTCTCTACCTGAGCCGCGAGCGTGGATTCTCGCTCGGCGCAGCCAGCTGGTCGCTTTCGCTCTATCTGGCAAGCGGCGCAATCGGCGGGTTCCTTGGCGGTCAGATGGCCGACCGTTGGGGCGGCAAGCGGGTGATCATGGCCTCCATGATCGGCAGCGTCCCGTTTCTGGCCTTGTTCTTTGCAACCAGCGGTTGGCTCTCGCTGTTGGGGCTCGCGCTGGGCGGGCTGATTCTGCTGTTCACGATTCCGGTGAACGTGGTGATGGCGCAGGAACTGGTTCCCTCGCAGGCGGGCACCGTTTCGGCGCTGATGATGGGCTTTTCCTGGGGCATGGCCGGCTTGATCGCCATTCCGCTCATCGGATTCGCAGCCGATACGTTCACGCTCCACCGCGCGCTCGAGGTGGGGCTCGTGCTCCCTGTCCTCGGATTTTTACTAGCCATGAAGCTGCCCAAATGAGAGCGGTTTGTCTGCTGAGCGGCGGCCTCGATTCCACCACCTGCCTGGCGGTGGCCCGCAAGGACGGTTACGAGACCTACGCGCTTTCGTTCGACTATGGACAACGCCACCGCGCGGAACTCGAGAGCGCCCGCCGCGTCGCGTCCTCGCTTGGCGCCACCCGGCACCTGGTCGTCCCCATCGACCTGCGCGTGTTCGGCGGCTCCGCCCTTACCGCCGATATCGCCGTGCCCAAGGGCCGCGATGCTGCCGACATGGCGCACGGCATCCCGGTGACCTACGTCCCGGCCCGCAATACGGTCTTCCTCTCCTTCGCGCTCGCCTGGGCCGAAGTGCTCGAGGCCTCGGACATCTTCATCGGCGTGAACGCGATTGACTACTCGGGATACCCGGACTGCCGTCCCGAATTCATCCGCGCCTACGAAAACATGGCCAATCTGGCCACCAAGGCGGGCGTCGAGGGCCGCACGCGAATGCGCATCCACACGCCGCTGATCTCGCTCACCAAAGCGGGCATCGTGCGGCGCGCCGTCGAACTCGGCGTCGACCTCAGCCTCACCCACAGCTGCTACGATCCCGGCGCCGGCGGACGGGCCTGCGGCGAGTGCGACTCCTGCCGGCTCAGGCTGAAAGGCTTTGCCGAAGCCGGACTCGCCGACCCCATCGAGTACGTGAAGTGAAAATCGCCGAAATCTTTTACTCGATTCAGGGCGAGGGCGTGCTCGCCGGCGTACCCTCGGTCTTCATCCGCACAAGCGGGTGCAACCTGCGCTGTTCCTGGTGCGACACGCCTTACACCTCCTGGCAGCCCGAAGGCGAACAGCGGACGGTCGACGACATCCTCAACGCTGTGTCTCGATTCCCCGCGCGCCACGCCGTGATCACCGGCGGCGAACCCATGTTGTTCCGCGAAACCGCGCTGCTGGCCGGCGCGCTGCGCGAGCGCGGGCTTCACATCACCATCGAAACCGCCGGCACGCTGTGGCAGGAATTGGACTGCCAGTTGATGAGCATCAGCCCCAAGCTCTCAAACTCCACCCCCGATGGCGACTGGCGCGAGCGGCACGAGCGCTTGCGCTACCAACCCGACGTTCTGCGCCGGCTGATGGCCGCTTACGAGTATCAGCTCAAGTTCGTGATTGCCGCTCCCGCCGACATCGGCGAGGTGGCGTCCATGGTGAACGAGATCGGCGGAGATCCCGGCCGCGTGGTGCTCATGCCCGAGGGGCGCGATGCGGCCACGCTGCGCGAGCGCGGCCGCTGGATGGCCGAAATGGTCAAGGAACACGGCTGGCGCTACAGCCCGCGCCTGCACGTCGACCTGTGGGGCGACGAGCGCGGCCGTTAAGCGCCCGCCGACTTTCCGGTGAGCCGGCTGTGACTCCGGCTGTACACGAAGAAGATTAGCTGGCCCACGGCGAGCCACACAATCAGCCGGATCCAATTGTCCGTGCCGAGCGAGTACATCATGGAGAAGTTCCAAAGGATTCCGGCGATGGGAACCAGCGGGACCAGCGGCGTGCGGAAGGGGCGCGGCTGGTCAGGATGCGTGCGCCGCATGATCCACACCGCCCCGCAGACGATCACGAACGCAAACAGCGTGCCGATGCTGGTCATGTGCCCCACCACCTTGAGCGGCAGGAATCCCGAGAACGGCGCCACAAACAGGAGCAGCAGCATGTTCGACTTCCAGGGCGTGCGCCAGTTCGGGTGAATGTCCGAGAAAATCTTCGGCAGCAGGCCGTCGCGCGACATCGAGAAGAACACCCGCGATTGTCCGAGCAGCATCACCAGGATCACCGACGTAAACCCGGCGATGATGCCGAGTTTCACCAGCGTCTTCAGAAAGGCGTAAGGCGTTTTGTCGATGGCCACCGCAACCGGCGCCGCGACGCCCAGGTCGGTGTACTTCACCATGCCGGTCATCACCACCGAGAACAGAACGTAGAGCACCGTGCAGATGGCGAGCGAGCCGATAATGCCGACGGGCATGTCGCGCTGCGGGTTCTTGGCTTCCTGCGCGGCGGTTGAAACCGCGTCGAATCCGATATAGGCGAAGAAGATCGTTCCCGCTCCCGCCCAGATGCCGCTCCAGCCGAACTCCCCGAACGTGCCGGTGTTCTGCGGAATGAACGGCGTGTAGTTGGCGCGGTTGATGTAGGAGTAGCCGAGCACGATGAAGACGATGACCACCGCGACTTTGATCACCACGATCACCGCGTTGGTGCGGGCCGATTCCTTGATGCCCACCATGAGCAGGCAGGAAATCATGGCGATGATGAAAATCGCCGGCAGGTTCACGATGCCGTGGATGGTGGTGCCGTCGGCCAGTTTCAGCGGCTCAAACGGTGAAGCGAGCAGTTGTGGCGGCAGGTCGATGCCGAAATCGTGCAGCAGCGAGACGACGTAGCCCGACCAGCTGATGGAGACCGTCGCCGCGCCTACCGCGTATTCGAGCACCAGATCCCAACCGATGATCCAGGCCAGCCACTCACCGAGCGTCGTGTACGCATAGGTGTAGGCGCTGCCCGCCACCGGAATCATGCAGGAAAATTCGCTATAGCACAGACCGGCGAAAGCGCAGCCGATGGCGGCGACAATCATCGAAATCGCTACCGCGGGTCCGGCGTTGGTGGCCGCGGCCATTCCGGTCAGCGAGAACAGGCCCGCTCCGATAATGGCTCCGATTCCGAGCGCGATCAAACTCCCCGCCCCTAGCGTGCGGCTGAGTTTATGCTCGCCCTCTTCGGAATCGGCGATTACACGCTCCAACGGCTTGACGGTGAAAAGACTCATCGTTAGTCCTCTTTATTTGTTGTTCGACGATTTCTTGTTCGACTGGGGACAGATAAAAAGCGAGAATAACATAGTTACGAATCAGAGACAGAGCCAGCGGCGGGCGCGCTCTGTAATTGAGGCTGCAGTGCACGGTCCGGCGTAGAGGTCTCCGATGACGGCGATGGACGCCGCTCCGGCAGCGTAGACTTCGGGCGCCGTGGCCGGCGTAATGCCCCCGATGGCGACCAGTGGACGGGTCACCGTTTTGGCCAGGCGTTCCAGTCCGGCAAGGCCCACCACGGGATCCGGGTTGAGCTTCGAGCCGGTATGGAAAATGGGGCCGAGCGCGACATAATCGCAAGGCTCGCCGGCTGCCGCGAGCAGTTGCGCCGAATTGTGCGTCGAATAGCCGAGCATGCGTCCGGACCCGATCAACCGGCGGGCGGCGGCGGGCGACAGGTCGTCCTGGCCGATGTGAAGTCCTTGGGCGTCGAGCAGGAGCGCGATGTCGGCGCGGTCGTTGACGATGAGTTGCGCGCCCGCCGTCCGGCATAGTGCGGCGATGGCTTCGGCCGTCTCAAACATCGATCGCGAAAAATGCCCTTTGTGACGAAGTTGGACGATCCGCGCCCCGGCCTCGAGCAAGGCTCCGGCGGCATCCTCAAGCCGGCATCCCGAGCGTTCCAGCGCGGCCGTGTCGAGAATCGGGTAGAAGCGCGGTAGCACGCTTTCAAGGTCGCACAACTCGGAAGCGTCCATTTGCGAACGCTCCACCGGGATGCCACGATAAGGGGCATGCCCCGATTCGCGCCGGCGCTTCTCCTGCTCGCCGTAACGCTGACCGCCGCCGATCTTCGCATCGTCTACGTCAGTCCGGACGGCGACGACCAGGCCGCCGGCGATTCTCCCGATAACGCGTGGGCCACGCTCGCCGCCGTTCAGCGCGCCATCGACAGCGGCGGATTTGCCGCGGGCGGTGAAATCCGCCTGGCCCGAGGCGCCGTGTTCGGCGGCAGCCTCGCCATCAACAAACTCGTGCTGCCCGCCGATGCGACCCTCGTCGTAACCGCGTATGGCGATGGCCCCGCTCCCGTGATTCGCGGATTCGCCGCGCTCACCGCGTGGGAGGACGCAGGCGGAGGGCGTTGGCGCACCCGCTGCGAATCGTGCCGCTCACGCCCCGCCACGCTCACCCGCGACCGCTCGGTTATGCCGATCGCCCGCTGGCCCAATCCCGACGAGGCCGACGGGGGCTATCTTTATTACCAGTCCGCCTCCGGCCGGACGGGCCTCACCGACGACGCCCTGGCCGGCCCGGTGGATTGGACCGGCGGCGAAGCCGTTGTGCGCAGCGCCGCCTGGATCCTCGACCGTCTGCCCATCACAGCCCATAAGGGCGCGACTCTCACCTTCGGCGCGCCCGCCAGCTACGACATCCCGAAAGGCTACGGCTATTTCATCCAGAACCACCCCGCCGCGCTCGATCGCGACGGCGAATGGGTGTTCGACCCGGCCACCTCCTCCATCACCGTGTTGCTCAACGGATCGACGCCGTCCACCCACGACTTCGCCGTCACCTCGACCGATACGCTGATCGCCGTCAACGGCAGCCAGGGGTTCGCCCTCAGTGACGTGCGCCTCGAAGGCGCCAATCGCGCCAATCTCGAAATCCAGCAATCCGGCCGCATCGCCATTCGCCGCGTCGAGAGCGTGCAGTCGGGCGACGTCGGAATTCGTTGCATCAACTGCAACGGCCTGCTGATCGAAGACAGCCTGGTCGATCAGGCGGCCAACCACGGCGTCGATATCTTCAACTGCGCCGATTGCCTCGTGCAGGGCTCCCGCATCACCAATACCGCCACCATCGCCGGCATGGGGCGGTCGGGCAACGGCCAGTATAACGGTGTTCGCTTCGGCGGCACCAACGCCGTTTTCCGGCGGAATACAGTCAGCCGCACCGGATATCTCGGCATCGACATCCGTGGGGCGGCTCGCATCGAGCAGAACGTCTTCACCGAGCCCAACCTCGTCAAGACCGACGGCGGAGGCATTTACACCTGGGGCAACAAGAGCGTCGAGATCGTCGGCAACCTGGTCTTAAACGGCGCCGGAAGCAAGTCAGGCGTGCCGTGGAACGACCCCGCCACAAGCGGCATCTACATCGACGATCAGAGCGAGGACATGCGGGTGCGGGGCAACACCGTGGTCTCGGTCGGCACCCACGGCATCTTTCTCCACAACACGCGCGCCATCACCGTCGAGGGTAACCTCATCGTCGATGCCGGCGCCGCCCAGATCGCTTACATTCACGACACGCTCGCCTACAACTCCGTCACCGAAACGCTGATTCGGGATAACACCTTCGTCTCCCGGCTCTCCGGATCGCGAATGGCGCGGGCGACCACCTCTACCGGCCCCGAGTTCTTCACCTCCATCGGCCCGATGACTGGAAACCGCTACTGCTCCCCCTTTGCCGACCCTGTTTTTCAAACGGCATCGTCGAGCGTCTTTCTCGACGCCTGGCAGCGCACCGTCGACACCGACCGCGACGCGCAACTCTGCCCGCAGCGCTACGCCCCGTATCGAGTCATCGAAGTCACCGGCGCCAACCGCGTCACCAACGGAACGTTCGACAAAGACATCAGCTCGTGGTTCTGCTGGCCGACCGGCAGTCTCGAAGCCGCTTGGGATGCCGGCCGGTTTCGCATGCGGCACACCACCGATGCGCCCATCATCCACTGCGACGAACCGGTGGGCCTGATCGAGAATGGACAATATTACCGCCTGCGTTTTGAATCCCAGAGCGACAAGCCCGGGCACGTTCTGCGCGCTTACCTGCGTAAGTGGGACCCCGACTACCGGATGCTCAGCCCGGCCGTCGATCTTCCGCTCGACGATCAGAAGCGGTCCTGGGAGTTCGTCCTTCCCGGAACCGGCAACGAAGCGCGCAGCCTGCTGATTTTCGAGCTCGCCAACTCGAGCCAGGTCGCCTGGCTCGACAACGTGCGGCTCGAACCCGTACGCGCGCAACCCGCTGACCGCAATCAACTCGTCCGCGTCGAGGTCAATCCGTCGGCCGATCCGCTGATCCTCGAACTCGCCGAGGACCGCACCGACCTCCAGGGCAATCCCCTGCCCGCCGGATCCCGCGTCACCGTGCCGCCTTTTGGCGCCGTCGTCCTGTTCGCCCGCTGATCGCCGCATTATTGTTTTTCAATCTCCGGCGGTTCCCGAAACCGGATCCGCCCCCGCCCGCGTCCACCGGGTTTGGAAGGAGCACGTGTGGCCGGAACTTTACCCGCAGCCGGACCGCGGCCGCTAACCGGACAGTCCATCATCGGCGAGCTCATCCGCAACATGGAACTGGGCCGCTTCGAACTTCAGTACAGCGTCCTGCTGCCCTGCATCTTCACCGTTTATCTCAACCCCGCCGATTACGCCCACCTGTCGGGCGTGCTCACGCATATCGCCGCCGACGCCCGGCGCGCGCTCGCCGAACAGGTGGCCGGCATGAACCGCCCGCCGCGCAAACTCGGCCTTCGGCGCTCGAAAACCAAAGAACACAAAATTGCCGCGCGCGATTGGGTAATCGATTTCGTCGCTGACTCAGAGGGCGTGGTCCCGCCCGGCGACGTCGAGATTCACTCCGAACTCAATGAAGCTCCACAGCCCGGATTTCAGGGCATGAAAACCACGCTCATCGAGCGCGAGCCCTCCGTCACTTCGCGCCGCAGTCCGCCCGCCGCGCACTCCGATACGCAGCCCGTCGCCGACCGCGTCTACGCCGAAATCCGCTACGAGGACGAGAGCGGTCCCCAGGTCTACCGCATGACGCAGAACACCGTGCGCGTGGGCCGCGGCGGCGACCAGGAACCGATGGACCTCGCGCTCTACACCAACGACGAAGTCTCGCGCGAGCACCTGGTCCTGCGCCGCGACGCCGCCACCGGCCGCTTCTACGTGGAGGACCGCTCGTCGAACGGTACCTGGCTCGACGGCCGCCGCCTCAAGACCGGCGCCGAGCACGCGCTCCCCGAACGCGCCGAAATCGGCGTCGCGCAGGTGATCACCCTCAACTTCCAGGTGCGCCGATGACCCTGCCTTCTTTCCTGCACAACATCCTCGCGCTCGCGCTCGCGCTGTTCGTCATCTCGCTCATCGCCGGATCGGCATGGAGGCGGCGCCCGTGAACGCCATCGACGCCTGGCGCTCCGGCAGCGCCACCGACACCGGCTTGCGCGCCAACAACGAGGACCGCATCTTCGTCGACCGTGAGCGCGGCATCTTCCTCGTCGCCGACGGCGTCGGCGGGCATGCCGGCGGCGAGATGGCCGCCGAGATCGCCGTCGAAGCCATTCGGGCCGAACTCGAATCGCCGCGCCCCCCGCTCGAGGATCAGATTCGCTCCGCCATCACCATCGCCAACAACCGGATCTTCGACGCCGCTCAAGCCGGCGGCGCTCCTCCCGGCATGGCCTGCGTGCTCACGCTCGCGGTTCTGCGCGACGGCACGCTCACCATGGGTCACGTCGGCGATTCGCGCCTCTATCTCATCTGGAACGGCGCGGTGCGCAAAATTTCGAGCGATCATTCGCCCGTCGGCGAGCTCGAGGATCTCGGCGCGCTCACCGAACGCGAAGCCATGGCCCACCCGCGCCGGAATGAAGTGTTTCGCGATGTCGGATCGCGCCCGCGCTCGCTCGGCGATGGCTTCGTCGAAACCCGCTCCCTGCCGCTGCAGCCCGGCGCCGCGCTGCTGCTCTGCTCCGACGGCTTGAGCGACGCGCTCACTTCCGCTGAAATCGGCGAGATCGTCGAAACCTACGACGGCGATGCTTCGCGCGTGGCCGAGGCCCTGGTCCAGGCCGCTGTCGAAGCCGGCGGCCGCGACAACGTGAGCGTCGTCTTCATTGCCGGTCCCGAGTTCATCGGCGTTTCTTCGGCCGCCGCGCTGAGCGCGCGCGCCCGCCACGCCGTCACGCGGCAGCGCCGGGTCCACTGGTCGTGGCGCTGGCTCGGCAGCCGGCTCGTCTGGCTGGCTCTCGGAATCATGCTCGGCATGGCGCTCTGGATCGCCGGCGAGCGGGTGGGAGGATGGCGCCTGTGACCCCCGCGCCCATCAAGAGCTTCGGGCGCTACGAAATCGTGCGCAAGCTCGGCCGCAGCATGACCGACGTTTACCTCGCCTTTGACCCCGATGCCGCCCGCCGCGTCGTGCTCAAAATCGTCGAGCCTTGCGAAAACGGCTTCACCGCCGTCATCGTCGAGGCCGAGAAGCGCGGCGCCGCCATTCAGCAGCAGCTCCACTCCCTCGACGGCCGCATCCTCGAGGTATACGAAACCGGCGAAATCGACGGCTGCTTCTACCTCGCCATGCAGTACGCCGAGGGCGCTTCGCTCTCCGAGTTGATCCAACAGCACGGCCGCCTCGACCCGCTTCGCGCCGCCCGCTATGCCGAGGACGTCGCCAGCCAGTTGGTCACGCTGCACAGCTTCCTGGTCGAAGTGGACGGCCGCAAACAGGCCATCGTCCACGGCGACATCAAGCCGTCCAACATCCAGATCGGCCCCCGTGGTGAAGTGTGGCTGCTCGACTTCGGCATCGCTAAAGCCATCACCGCCACCCGCAATCTCACCCGGCACAATCTCGGCAGCCCCGCGTATTGCTCGCCCGAACGGCTCCGGCTCGGACAGGTGGACGCCCAGGCCGATCTCTGGGCGCTCGGCGTCTGCCTCTACGAAATGATCGCCGGACTGCCGCCTTATCACGCGCAGTCCACCCGCCGCCTCGAGAATCTGATTCAATCGCGCCGCCCGCCGCGCGCGCTACCCGAGCACACACCCGACGCCCTTCGCGCCATCATCCGCAAAGCGCTCGCCGCCGATATCGCCCACCGCTACGAAACCGCCGCCGACCTGCAAACCGATCTGCGCGCCTTCATCGAACGGCGCGCGACCGCCGCCGAAAGCCGGCCCGCGCCCGCGTGGGATGCCAACGAAACGCTGCGCCGCGATCCTCCGCCGTCGCGCGCCTCCATCCCCGTCCCGCAGCGTGCGCCCTCCTTCCGCCTGCCCGCCTTCGAGTGGACCCGCCTGCTCGGCTCGCTCGCCGCGGGCATTGCCGCGGGGCTACTGTGCTTCGTCCCCGCCGCTTCCTTCTACCGGTTCTGGCGTGAGAGCGCGCCGCTCAGGGCCGTTCGCGACTATCGCCAGACCCCGCCCGCCGCCATCGATGCCGACGTGCGCCGCTTCCAGTCCATGCAGCGCGAAGGCGGATTGCCCAACGCTCTTTCGCTCGTCAAACCGCTCGGCCTTCAGCTTCGCGCCGCGCTCGTCGAAGCCGGCGATGATGTGTTCGACCGCTGGCGGAACAACTCCGATTCCGATCCCACCTCCGCCGATTGGGCCCGCGCCGTCCATTGCTACACGCGCGCGCTCGAGCTCGATCCCTCGAACATCGAACTGCGCGGCAAGCGGGCCCTCGCCGAAGGTTTCATCGCGCTCGCCCAAAGTCCCAAGGCAGCCGAAGTCGCTTTTCGCGAGTCGGCCCGGCTGTGGCCCAAGTCGCCCGATCCTCATCTCGCACTCGCACGCGCCGCCGTCTACGGTTCGCACAACATGGGCCAGGCGATCGCCGAATTCCACATCGCCGAGCGCCTCGGCTACAAGCTCGGCCCGAGGGAACTCGAGCAGCAGGCCGATGGCTACGTCTACCGCGCCGAGCAGCAAATCAAGTCGGCCCAGCACGCTCCTACCCAGCGCTCGCGCCTGCTCGCGCTCGCCGCCCGCGACCTGTCCCGCGCCCGCGCCCTCTATGAGCCGCTCGCCGGCTATGCCAACGTGAACGCCCGGTTGGAGCGCCTCGACAGCGTCGAGGCCACTGCCCGCGCATTGGCCGAGCCTCCCCCGCCCGCCGTGCGCAAAACAGCGAGGCGCCGGTGGCGGTAACCCGCAGTTGGGAAGGGCGCACCGCGCTCCACCTCGACAACGCCAGGCCGCCCGTCCCGCCCGAGCGCCGCCGCGAACTGCTGTGGCTCGCCGGCGCTACGGTCATCGTCGCCGCCGCGCTCGCCCATGCCTACTTCGCCAAGACCCAGGATTTTTCCGATCTGCGGGCGCGGCTCGGCCGCGGCGAACTCGTCAACCTCAACACCGCCCGCAATCCCGCCGGCCTGCTTCCCGCTCTCGCCCGCACGGGCAGCCCCGAAGAGACCGCGCGGAAGCTGTGGACGTGGATCGAACCCCGCCGCCCGCTCCCCAACGTCGGAGCGTTGTCGCGCGCCCGCGCCGTCCCCGTCGCCTCGGTCAAGCCCTTCTTCGTCGTCCGCGAGCCCCGCGATTACCTGCGCCAGTTTCTGCTTGCCGCCGCGCTCTACATCGCGTCCTTCTACGCCGTCCATCTTGCCTGGCGCCTGCGGCGATTCCGCGGCGACCCGGCCATCCTCCCCGCTCTCCACCTGCTCACCGGGCTTGGACTCGCGCTCGCCGTGAGCCTCCGCGACCCCCTTCGCGACACGCTTGAATTCTCGAAGTTCGGCTGGGGTTCCGCCGCCGGATGCGCGCTGCTGCTGCTTCCCCTCTTCCGCTTCTTTCATTACGAGAACTACGCCCGTTGGACCTACACGCCCCTGCTCGCCGCCCTCGGATTATTCCTAGGGCTTCTCCGCTTCGGCTCCGGACCCACCGGCAGCGACGCGCGCGTCAACCTCGGTCCCTTCCAACCCGTCGAGCTCATCAAAATCCTGATCGTGCTTTTCCTGGCCGGCTACTTCGCTCGGCGCTGGCAATGGCTGCGTGAAGTGCACGAGCGGCGCCTGCTGCCCGGATGGCTCGAGATGCCGCGCGCCGCCCACGTGCTCCCCGTCCTCTGCGGAGTCGGCGCCGCGCTCGTGTTCTTCTTCGCGCTCAAGGACCTCGGTCCCGCGCTCGTCACCGGCTTCCTGTTCCTCGCCATGTTCGCCGTCGCGCGCCGCCGCGCCGGATTGGCCGTCTTCGGTCTCGCCCTTCTGGTGGGCGGCGTGACCCTCGGTTATCGCCTCGGCACGCCCCACACCGTCGTCGACCGCATCTCCATGTGGCTTTCGCCGTGGGAGAACAACGTCCGCGGCGGCGACCAGCTCGCCCACGCCGAATGGGCGCTCGCCACCGGAGGCGCGCTCGGTTCCGGACCCGGCTGGGGCGACCCCGGCATGATTCCCGCCGGCCACACCGACCTCGTCCTGCCCGCCCTCGGCGAGGAGTGGGGATTTGCGGGTGTCGCTGCCGTGCTGCTTCTGTTCGCCCTCCTGTTCGGAATCAGCCTTCGCGCCGCGCTCCGCGCTCCCGCCGAATATCCAATGTTCCTCGCCCTCGGGCTCGGCTCGCTCGTCGCCCTCGAAATGGCCCTCATCACGTCCGGCGTCCTCGGACTCATGCCGCTCTCGGGCGTCGTATCACCCTTCCTCAGTTCCGGCAACACCGCGATGCTCGCCAATTTCCTGATCTTCGCCGTCATCGCCGGCATCTCCGCCCAGGCATCGCCGCGCCCGCTAATGCACGAGCCGTTCCGCGCACCCGTCCGCTGGCTCGCTGCCGCGCTCGGCGCCGTCGCCCTGATCTTCACCGCCAAAGCCGCCGTCATCCAACTGCTCCACGACCGCGACATCATGACCCGCGAAGCGCTGGTCTTTGAAGCCGACGGCGTCAAGCGCCCGCAGCGCAACCCGCGGCTCAATTCGCTGGCCCGCGAACTCACGCGCGGCTCCATCACCGATCGCAACGGCATTCCCCTCGCCTCGAGCGATTGGAACGAACTCGAGCGCCACCGCGCTGAACTCGCCTCCCTCGGCGTCGACATCGATCGCGACCTGCCCCGTGCCGCCGGCCGCTATTACCCGTTCCCCGAAGCCACCCGCCACCTGCTCGGCGATTTCCGGACCGGTGAAAATTTCCACGCGTCGAACGCTTCTTTGATCGAGCATGACCAGCGAGCCCAACTGCAGGGCTTTTCAAGCTATGCCGAATTGGCCGATGCCGTCCGGTTCCGTCATCAACCCGCCAACCCGGTGATGATCGCTCTGCGCGCCCGCAATCGCTCCGTCCACACCACGCTCGACATCCGCCTCCAGCTCCGCGCCGCCTCCGTGCTCGAAAAACACCTGGCCGCCGCCCACAAGGATCGCGGAGCGCTGCTCGTGATGAACGCCGGCTCGGGCGACGTGCTCGCGCTCGCCACCGCCCCCGCCGCCGATTCGCTCGACCGCGCGCGCTACGGCCAATACCCGCCCGGCTCCACCTTCAAGCTCGTCACCGCCATTGCCGCCCTGCGCCAGGATCCAAAACTCGAACGCAAAACCTTCCGCTGTGCTCCGCTGCCCGGCGGGCGCGTCGGCGCCGACATCCCTGGCTGGAACCGCCCCATTCGCGACGACGTCGGCGATAGCGCCCACGGCACGCTCGACATGCTCGAAGCCATCACCGTTTCCTGCAATGCCTACTTCGCCCAACTCGGCGTTCAGGAAGTGGGCTCCCGGGCGCTCGCCGATACCGCGAAGCTTCTCGAAATCCCCGACGCCGACCCCGCCGAGCTCAAAAAGATGCTGCCCTTTGCCGCCTATGGACAAGGACCCATGCTCATCACGCCCTTCAAAATGGCCCGCGTCTCAGCCGCCATCGCCCGCGGAGGAACCATGCCGCAAGGCCGTTGGGTGCTCGAAGCCGGCAACACGCGAACCGCCGCCCCCCGCGAGATTCTCGACGCCGCTTCAGCCGCTTTTCTCGCCCGCGCCATGCGTTCGGTGGTCACCGGCGGCACCGGTCGCCGCGCCATGGCCGGTCTCGACATCGAAGTAGCCGGAAAAACCGGAACCGCGCAGGTCGGCGAGGGCGCTCCGCATTCCTGGTTTACCGGGTTTGCTCCTTACGACGCCCCCTCGTCCTCGCGTCTCGCCTTCGCCGTGATAGTGGAGCACGGCGGCTACGGTGCTCAGGTCGCGGCGCCCATCGCTCGCGACCTGATCGCCGCGGCGCGTGACCTCGGACTGCTGTCTGCCCAATCCGCCCAGAGGTGAAATATGCCTATTTCCGATTTCTTTGAGAAGCTCGGCCGCGCGGTCTTCGAATCGCCCTTCGGCGCGCTCGACTCCGCGGACAGCCTGCCCGAACTCGCCGAAGTGCGCCTCGCCATCCTCGACGAAGTCAAATCGCGGAGCCACCTCGTCGGGCGCAGCCGCGTGTTTCCCCACAACCTGGTTCGCGTCCGCCTCTGCGGCGTGCCCGCCGAAAGCGCCGGCATGTTTCAAACCGGGTTCTTCGCCGGATGGTGCCGCGACGAACTGCGCCAGGGGCTCACGCGCTCCGGCTACCGCTTCCCGTCTGACCTCGAAGTGGAGGTCGAAACCGCTCCCCAACTCCCCGGACCCGGCGGCCAGTGGGTGATCGTCGAAGCCGTGTCCCGCGCCGGCTCAGCCGAACCCGCCGAACTCCAACCCGCGCGCATCACCGTGGTGAAAGGCACCGCCGCGCCCATGACCCTCGTCATCGCCAAGGCTCGCACCAACATCGGCCGCACCGCCGACGTCTATCGCACCGACGGCCCTTCCCGAAAAAACGACCTCGCGTTTGACGAAACCGGCGAAATCAATCGCAGCGTCTCGCGCGAACACGCCCACATCCTGCTCGACCGCAAAACCGGCGCCTGCCGCCTCTTCGCCGACCGCCTCAGCGGCGTGTGGATCGTCCGCGACGGCATGAGCAGCCAGGTCCATCGCGACGCCCGCGGCATGCTCCTCGAACCCGGCGACGAGATTCACCTGGGCCGCGCCGTCCTCAGCTTCGAGCGTTAAAAAAAAAGGCCCGGCGGTTATCCCGCCGGGCCCGTGCTTTGAAAACGCTCTATTTCAAAACGACGTCGTCATACCAGGTGTAGGTCGCGTCACCCGGGTAATTGTCGTCGTGACTCAACAGTGTCAGCGTGTAGTTGCGGCCCGCGATGACGTTGACCACCGCATTCACCCACGTGCCGTTGTTGGTGCAGGTTCTCGGCACCACCGTCGTGGTCGCGTTCGTGGTGTTGTCCTTCAGCGTCACCAGCGCCCAGTCGTAGGTCAGGGTGTCCGGGCAAGTCACGCGATACCACAGCGACAACTGAGTCTTGCCGGTGGGAACCGCGAAAGTCTGCCGGATGGTGCTGTCGCCGTTGGTCGGCGAGGTTCCGCCCACCTGGGCCGCGTAGGTGCCTGTGTGCCCGTGTGCCACCACCGTCGCCGTGCCGGTCGCCGTCCACCCGCTCAGATTGCCCGTCTCAAAGCCCCCGTTTGTGAGGCCGCCCGGGTTGATCTTGAAAGTGTTCGTTACCGAAGGCGCGGGGGCGTAAACGCCGTTGCCCGCTTGGTCGGCGCGAATCGAACAGCTGCCGATCGCCACCAGCGTCGCCTGATTTCCCGAAACCGTGCAGACCGTCGACGTGGTCGACGTATAGGTCACCGCCAACCCTGAACTCGCCGTCGCCTGAAGAGTCACCGGCGCGGCGCCCAGCGTTTGGTCGGGAATCGCCGGGAACGTGATCGTCTGCGCCTTCGTGCCGCCCGTGATCGAAAACGTCCGCGTCACCGGAGGCGCCGCCGCCCAGGTGACGCCGTTATTCGTGCCGCCCGGCTGAGTCGCCGTCACCGAGCAGTTCCCCGGGCCCAGGAATGTCACCTTGCCGTTGCTCGCCACCGAGCAGACGCTCGCCGTGCCGCCTGTGAAGCTCACCGGCAGGCCCGAACTCGCCGTCGCCGTCAGTGTCACCGACCCGGTCGAAAGCAGTTGATTCGCAGGCTGATTGAATGTGATCGTTTGAGTCGACCCGACCAGTCTCAAAATGCAATTGTTCGCGCTGTTGCTGAAGAAAAACTGCATGGTCCAGGTCTTTCCCGAGGGTCCGGGCAGCGTGCCTTGCTGAGCGTTGCAAATGTCGCCGATTTCGCCGTTGGTGTTGTCGTACCAGGCGAGCGGCGGCCCCAGGTTGACGGCCAGGCCGACCTCGGCGTCGGTGATCGTCTCGTATATTTCGTGCGAGAGCACCGAAGTGAAATTCTGCTCCGTCGTCGCCGCGCTTCCGCAACCCGTAGCGCAACCCGACCCCGGCGCGAGCGACGGCATCACGACGTAATAGAATTCGCCAACCGAAGTCGATGCCGCCACGGTGCCGTGGTAGGCGCAAAACCCGCCCGCCTGGCACGAATTCGTTCCGCCTTGCGTAATCGTAGTCCCCAACGGGAACATCACGTTATAGACGGTCACCGGATTGCCCGACCCATCTTTAGCGGGAGCCACCAGGCTCCCGGCTTTGATCCAGTTCACCAGCTGAGTCTGAATCGTCGAATCGGCTACAGTCGTAGACAAGCTCGCCGGCACCAGCGTATAGGTTCCGCCGAAGGTGCCCTGTCCCATGGTTTGGCTCGAAGTGTTGTACTCGCCCAGCATCTGCGGAATCATGGTGCCCAGGTCGGTCAGGTACGTCTGGATGTCGGTCCCGAACGTATCCACCGAACTTGTAGACCACAGAACGTTTACATAGACCGGATGCGCTACGATTTTTCCTCCGTAGTAGGTCAGGTGCGCTCCCGCCGGCGCCGATGTGACCCGCAACGTGTTCGTCTTCTCCCAGTCCACCCCGTGCTTCAGTTGCCGCTGACCGAACAGGCCCGTGCCCGCCATCATGCACACCAATCCGGCGGTCAAGATCGATTTTCTCAAGTGAGTTCTCCTTGTGGATCCCCAGTTCCAGCGATCCCAGGCTAGCCACCGCCCGAACACTGGTCTATCTAGAGTGCCATAGTGGAGGTGTTTTGTTGCAAGCGGGAAGGGTGAAATTTTCCCTTAGCCCCTCTTTTTTCATAAAATCGTCATACCTCCGGGGTTCCACCCGCCTCTCTTGTGCCTCGAACTCCCCCCATAGGAGAATGGAAGTCTTCATGCCCCGAGAATTTTCCGCGACTCCGCGCCCGGTGCCGCCCGTTGAAACCAGGTACCGCCGCATCGTCACGCCGATTCCCGCGCCCGGCAGCATCCCGGTGCTCGAAAGCCTGCAAGCCGCTGAACCGGTGTCGATGCAGGGCCAGCCTCCCATCGTGTGGGACCGCGCCGAAGGCTTCCTGGTCCACGACGCGCACGGCAACTGTTGGATCGATTGGTCGAGCGGCGTGCTCGTCACCAATGCCGGCCACTCCCGTCCTGAAGTGGTGGAAGCCATCATCGCCCAGGCGCGCCACGGCCTGCTCCACAACTACTGCTTTCCTTCAGAACCCCGCGCCCGCTTCGCCTCGCGCCTCGTCGAGATGCTGCCGTCGCCTCTCGACAAAGTCTTCCTGCTCACCACCGGATCGGAAGCGGTCGAATGCGCCATCAAGCTCTGCCGCACCCACGGCCTCATAGCCGGCGGCCGCAAGAAAAACGTCATCGTTTCTTTTGACAAGGCATTTCACGGCCGGACTCTCGGCTCGCAGCAGGCCGGCGGCATCCCCTCGCTCAAGGAGTGGATCGGCAACCTCGACCCCGGTTTTGTCCAGGTCCAGTTCCCCGACGGATTCCGCACCCCCGACACCCGCTTCGATTTCTTTCTCAAGCAACTCGCCGACGCCGGCATTCCGCCCTCCAGCGTCGCCGGCGTGATCCTTGAAACCTACCAGGGCGGCAGCGCCGCCTTCGCCCCGCCCGAGTACATGCAACATCTCCGCCAGTGGACCGCCGGGCAGCGCGCCCTTTTGGTCTGCGATGAAGTCCAGGCCGGCTTCGGACGCACCGGCGCCTTCTGGGGCTTCGAACATTACGGTATTGTCCCCGACCTCGTCACCATGGGCAAAGGCATCAGCAGTTCGCTTCCGCTGTCCGCCATCGCCGGTCCGCGCGCCATCCTCGACCTGCAACCGCCTGGCAGCATGACCTCCACCCATACCGGCAACCCCGTCTGCTGCGCCGCCGCGCTCGCCTCCCTTGAGTGCATCCTCAAGGACAACCTTCCGGCCCACGCCCGCGCCATGGGCGCGATTCTGCACGCCCGCCTCGGCGCCCTCCGCGCCCGCTATCCGCAAATCGGCGCTGTAGCCGGGCTCGGCCTTGTGGCCGGCCTGAGCTGCGTCCATCCCGGCTCGCTCGAACCCGATGGGGATCTCGCTTGGGACATCGTCCGGCGATGCGTCGAAAAAGGGCTCCTGCTGTTCTCGCCGGTCGGCTTCGGCGGCGCGACCGTCAAAATCTGCCCGCCCCTCGTCATTACCGAGGAAGCTCTGCTCGAAAGCCTCGACGTCTTCGAACAAGCCGTCGCCGAATCGGTGGCCGGCGAAAGGGCCGCCGCCGGATGAAGCCGCCTGTTGCCGTGCTCGGCGGCGGCATGATCACCTACGATCAGATCCTCCCCTCGCTCTACCAGCTCCAGCGCGAGGACCGTATCGCCGACATCTACGTCAACGCCCGCCACGCCGACAAACTCAACGCGCTCGAATCCGGTATTCTCCACGACGCCTTCCCGGACCGCTCCTTCCACCACGTTGTCGGCGGCTACGAAGCCGCCCTCCACGTTCTCCCCCCGCGCTCCATCGCCATCGTCGCCCTGCCCGACCATCTGCACTACGAAGCCGTTATGCACGCCCTCGCGGCCGACCAGCATGTCATCGTAGTCAAACCGCTCGTCCTCCGCGCTTCCGAGTCCGTCGATATTGAACGCGAATCCCGCGCCGGCGGTCTGTTCGTCGGCATCGAGTACCACAAACGCTTCGACGACCGTTCTCTCATCGCCCGCCGCCGCTACCGCGAAGGGCGCTTCGGCCAGTTCCGACTCGGCACCGCCTGCCTGATGGAAAAGTGGTTCTACCGCCAGTCGAATTTCCAGAACTGGTGTACCGTCGAAAACTCCGATGCATTCACTTACATCGGGTGCCACTATGTCGACCTCGTCGCCTTTATCACCGGTCTTGAACCCGAAGCCGTGAGCGTCTGCGGAATTCGCGACCGGTTCCCCAACGGAAACGAGGGCTTTCTTTGGACCGACGCCCGAGTCATCTGGAACAACGGCGCCGTCCTCAACGTCCAGAATTCCCTCTCCTTCCCCGACGAAGCCCCCGGCAGCAATACACAAGGACTGACGCTCTACTGTTCAGGACCCGGCGGGGGCGCATGGCTCGCCCATTCCGACCAATACCGGGGCCTTCAACACTCTCTCCTGGGCGGTCCTTACACCGAGCCTAGTCCCGACTACTTCGCTTACGTCGAGTACGGCGGACCCGGCTTGAAACCCGTCGGCTACGGTGTTCGCTCCATTCAAGCTCTCGTCGAAGCCTGCCTGCGCGTCGAAAACCGCCAAACCACGCTGACTGAGATCGATAAAGCTGGTATCCTGGCCACCCCTTCGAATAGCCGGTACAACGAACGCCTGATTGAGGCTGCCCGGCGCTCCATTCTGAACGGTGGATCGCTCGAGCGCGTGGATTCCCGCTAAATTTTCGCCCGGAAAGTCGGCCTGTCAGGCAGTGCCACCACTAGGTTGAGGGGAATATTTCTTTTTCATTTCTCTAAAGCCTTGTCGTCACATTGCCGAAAAAGGCTGTAGCAGGTATGCTCGCTCTTGCCGTCCATTCGCGACTCCGTGCGTCCGGTGCTGTCTGGCCGGCTGTGCGGGCTGTTCTAGTGCTTGCGGGCGCGCCCTGCTGCCTTTCCGCCGGCGGTTTCCAGGACGGAACCTGGCCAGGCCCCGCCTCGATTCTCATGATTGCCGCGGCCGTAACCTTGTCCGTCGGCTGGAGTTGGCGTCTTCGCCGCCTCCGCCGCCAGCTCGCCCAGGTTCAGGCTGAAGCCGACCACCTCAGAAAGGAACTGGATCGCAACACCGATCTGGCCAGCCGGCTGCTCGCCAACGTGAGCCACGAGATTCGCACCCCGATGAACGGCATCCTCGGCATGACGGAGCTCACCCTCACCGAAGATCTCACCCCCGAGCATCGCGCCAATCTACAACTGGTCCGTTCTTCCACCCACGCGCTCCTGTCGGTCCTTAATAATGTGGTCGATCTGTCGCACGCGCAATCCGGGCGGCTGCAATTGGAAGTCTGCTGCTTCTCGCTGCGCGACCAGGTTCAGGAAGCCGTCTCCGTGATTCGCGATCGCGCTGCCGAGCGGGGGCTGCTGTTTCGATCCGAAGTCAACCCGGCGCTCCCCGATCAGCTCGAGGGCGACCCGTTCCGGATCCGCCAGGTGCTGCTCGGTCTGCTCAACAACGCGATCAAGTTCACCCAGTCGGGCGAAATCCGTCTGGACGTGAACGGCAAAAAGTCCGGCGGCTCGCTCGAACTTCAGTTCTCGATCCACGACACGGGCATCGGCATGTCGCCCGAACAGTTGGCTCTGGCCCTTCCGTCCGATGCGGCTCAGAATAGCCGCCCACCCTCCGGCCTGGGCCTGGCAGTCGCCCGCCAGTTGGTGACGCTCATGGGAGGCCGCCTCTGGGCCGAAAGCAAACCCGGCGCCGGCAGTACCTTCCACTTCACCGCGACGGTCTCCGTGGCGCCTGATGTGCCCGGTGATCGCTCGGTCCGGGGCGCTACTCCGAAACCTCCCGCCCGTCCTCTCCGCGTCCTCGTTGCCGAGGACAATCCGCTGAACCAGAAGGTGATCTCGTCCATTCTTCTCAAGCGCGGCCACTATATGACCGTCGCCATGGACGGCTGCTCGGCCGTCACCATGTACGAGCACGGCGAATTCGACGTCGTCCTGATGGACGTCCACATGCCGGGCATGGATGGACTCGCCGCCACGCGCGCCATCCGTGAGAAAGAGGCCCGCCGCGGCGGACCGCGCATCCGCATCGTCGCTCTCACCGCCGACGCACTCGACGGCGACAAGGAACGCTGTATCGAGGCCGGCATGGACGGCTATATGGCCAAACCCATCGACCTCGAAACCATGCTTCGCGCCCTCGAGCAGCCCGTCGAACCCGCCCCCGCCCCCGCTTCTCCCGGTAAAAATTAATTCACCAGGGCTTGATACACCAGCGCCCGCGTCCGCCTCATCGACGTAAAGATCGCCTCCTGCGGTAACTGCACCATCCGGACCACGGCCATCTTCTCCTTCGGATCCACCCAGAAATACGTCCCGGTGATCCCCGACCACGAGTAGTCGCCCGCCGACCCCGGCATCGAGTTCCGCCCCGCATCCGTCCGCACCGCGAACCCCAGCCCGAAAGTTGTCCCCGCTTCCGGCGTCGGACCGAGCGGCCCCAATTGCAGCGCCAGCGGCGAGTGCCGTTCGGTCGACGGCGGCAGTTGGTCGGAGGTCATCAGCGCCACCGTCTTCGGCGACAGGATCCGCACCCCCTCCAGTTCGCCCCCGTTCAACAGCATCTGGCAGAACCTGAGGTAATCGCCCGCCGTCGACATCAGCCCGCCGCCGCCCGATAGAATCGCCGGCTTGCGTGTCGCATCCCCTCCCATCATCATCGGCACGTCCGCCGCAGCCAGGCGCCCCGCCTGCTCCGCCGTGAGATAAAACGCCGTGTCTTTCATCTTCAGCGGACCCGTGATCCGCTCGCCGATAAATTGATCCAACTCCATCCCGCTCGCTACTTCCACCACCCGCCCCAGAACATCCGTGCTCACGCTGTACTCCCAAACCTCCCCCGGTTGGTGGGCCAGCGGCAGCTTCGCAATCGCCGCCACCATCTCGGCCAGCGACTTCGCCAGGAACATCCCGCTGTTCCGGTAGAGCGCGTCCACTTCCGAATTGCCGAACAAACCGTAGGTCAGCCCCGAAGTGTGCCGCAGCAGATCGTGCACCGTCATCGCCCGCTTTGGCGCCGCCCGCTCCACGCCCACCTTCACGCCCGCGAACTCCGGCAGGTACTGTGCCACCGGCGCGGCCAGGTCCAACTTGCCCTCCTCGGACAGGATCATCGCCGCCACCGACACCACCGGCTTGGTCATCGAAGCAATGCGGAAAATCGCATCGCGCCCCATCGGCTTGCCCGCCTTGCGGTCCTGCATGCCGAACGCTTCGGAAATCGCCACCTGCCCGTTGCGCGCCACCATCAGCACCGAACCCGGCGTCCGCTTCTGCTCCACGTCCAGCTTCATCGCCTGCCGCAACCTCTCCACCCGTTCGGATGAAAACCCGGCATCTTCCGGCTTCCGGGCCATCTTGAGCGGCTGGCCAACCACCGGCACGAAAAGCACAACCATCCAAAGTAGTTTCATCGCCCGCCAGTCTATCCCCTTTTGCCGCCAGTCGCCCGCTCACCGGCCGCAGTCGGCGAACTTATAGGCAAGGGATCTTGAATGTTTGAAGGGGTTTAGTTGACCGCGCAGGACCACGCTCGAGAGCGATGCGTTTGGTGGGCCCTGATGGATTCGAACCATCGACCAACGGATTATGAGTCCGCTGCACTAACCGCTGTGCTAAGGGCCCAGCCTTCCCCATTCTAGCCAAATCCGCCGAAACATCCCCGCCCGCATCTCCATCTCCTACCCGGAGGCCTCATGTCACCCAACGAATCCATCCAAAAACTGCGCGAACTCATCAAGGGAATCAAATTCTGCATGCTCGCCACCCTCGACGAGGGCCGAATTCATAGCCGCCCCATGACCCTTCAGCAAACCGAATTCGACGGCGAACTCTGGTTCCTTACCGGCAAAAGCACCCACAAAGCCTTCGAAATCGGCCGCGAACATCAGGTCAACGTCAGCTTCTCCGACCCCGATTCCCACCGCTACGTCTCCATCTCCGGCGCCGCGACCCTGCTCGACGATCGCGCTAAAATCCACGAACTCTGGAGCCCCGCCTACAAAGTCTGGTTCCCCAAAGGCGAGGACGACCCCGACATTGTCCTGCTCCGCGTCAACGTCGAAAAGGCCGAATATTGGGATTCGCCCAACGGCGTCGTCACCTACCTTGCAGGCTTCGTCAAAGCCGCCGTCACCGGACGCCGCCCGGACAACATCGGCGAGCACGAAAAACTCGAACTCTCGCGATGAGCCGAAGAGTGGGGAAATGCGGGTGTTACGATGAAATTATCACCGCATGTCCCCCGAAAATTTGGATCTGAAGAAAACCGTCAACCTGCCGCGCACGGACTTCCCTCAAAAGGCCAACCTGACCCAGAATGAGCCGAAAATGCTGGCCCGATGGGAGTCCGCCGGCCTCTACGAACAGATCCGCAAAGCTTACGCAGGACGTCCGATGTTCGTCCTCCACGACGGTCCGCCGTATGCCAACGGCAACATCCACCTCGGCCACGCTTTCAACAAACTGCTCAAGGACTTCATCGTCAAGTCCAAGACCATGGCGGGCTTCGATTCGCCCTACATCCCCGGTTGGGACTGCCACGGCCTGCCCATCGAGATCAAAGTCGATAATCAACTCGGCTCCAAAAAAGCCTCGATGACCATCGCGCAGATCCGCGCCGAGTGCCGCAAGTACGCCGGCAAGTACATCGATCTCCAGCGCCAGGACTTCAAGCGCCTCGGCGTATTCGGCCGCTGGGACGACCCCTACCTCACGATGTCGGCGCAGTTTGAAGCCGTCATCGCAGGCGCCTTCGTCGACTTCCTCGAAAAGGGCTACGTCTACAAAGGGCTCAAGCCCGTCAACTGGTGCATCAACTGCCGCACCGCGCTCGCCGAAGCCGAAGTCGAATACGAAAACCACACCAGCCCTTCCATCTGGGTCCGCTTCGCCCTTCTCTCCGACCCGGCTCAGATCTCGCCCGACCTCGCCGGCCGCAAAGTCTTCGGACTCATCTGGACCACCACGCCCTGGACCATGCCCGCCAACATGGCCATCGCTTATCATCCCGAGTTCGAATACGTCGGCGCCGAAGTCAACGGCGAAGTCTACATCGTTGCCCAGGACCTGCTTGCCCAAACCGCCGAAGCCGCCGGTTGGGACAACCCGCAAATCGTCGCGCGCTTCAAGGGCGCGGCCCTCGAACACTCCAACTTCCGCCATCCCTTCCTCGAACGCGACTCGCGCGGCATTCTCGGCGAGCACGTCACGCTCGAACAGGGAACCGGCGCCGTCCATACCGCCCCCGGCCACGGCCAGGAGGATTTCGTCATCGGCCGGCAGTACGACATCCCCACCTATTGCCCCGTCGACGCGCAAGGCCGCTTCTTCCACGCCGAAGGCGCTCAGGGCCGCTTGCCCGACGAACTCATCGGTAAGAACGTCTGGCAGGCCAACCCCGTCGTGCTCGAGATTCTCAAACAGCACGGCGCTCTCGTCGCCTCGAGAAACATTCAGCACTCTTACCCGCACTGCTGGCGCTGCCACAAACCCACCATCTTCCGCGCCACCGAACAGTGGTTCATCGGCATGGAACGCAACGGTCTGCGCGACCAGGCGCTTCGCGCCATCGAAAACGTCAAGTGGATGCCGGCGTGGGGCCAGGAACGCATGCGCAACATGATCGTCGGACGCCCCGATTGGTGCATCTCGCGCCAGCGCGTGTGGGGAGTGCCCATCATCGTCTTCTACTGCGAGGGCTGCCAGGAACCGCTCACCGACCCCGGCGTCCTCCGCACCGTCGTCAGCCAGTTCCACGAACACACCGCCGACGTGTGGTACTCCAAGTCCGTCGCCGAGTTGATCGGAACCGGCCACAAGTGCGCGAAATGCGGCGGCGCCGAGTTCCGCAAGGAGACCGACATTCTCGACGTCTGGTTCGATTCGGGCTCGAGCCACCTCGCCGTGCTCACGCCCGAAAACCAGCTGCCGTGGCCTTCGAATCTCTACCTCGAAGGCGGCGACCAGTACCGCGGCTGGTTCCAAAGCTCTCTGTTGATCGGCGTCGGTCTTCACGGCGAAGCCCCCTATCGCGAATCCATCACCCACGGCTGGACCCTCGACGAGCAGGGCAAGGCCATGTCGAAATCGCTCGGCAATTCCATCGAACCCGAGGAGATCATCAAGAAGTACGGCGCCGACGTGCTCCGCCTCTGGGTCGCCAGCGTCGAGTACAACGAGGATACGCGCCTGTCGCAAACGATCCTGACGCGCCTCGCTGAAGCCTATTTCAAGCTGCGCAACACGTTCCGCTACGCGCTCGGCAACACGAGCGGCTTCGACGCCGTTGGCGACGCTGTCCCCGGCGGCGAGCTCGGCGAAATCGACCAGTGGATTCTCGTCCGCGCCGAGCAACTCGTTCGCAAGTGCCGCGCCTGGTACGACGAGTACGCCTTCCACAAGGTCTACCGCGCCGTCTACGACTTCGCCACCATCGATCTCAGCTCCATCTACTTCGATATTTCGAAGGACACGCTCTATACCGCCGCGCCCAACTGGAGATCGCGCCGCGCCACGCAAACCGCGCTGCACCGCCTGAACTACGCGCTCGTCCGCCTGCTCGCGCCCCTGCTCGCCTTCACCACCGACGAAGTCTGGAGCTACATGCAGCGCCCCGAAGGCAGTCCCTCGAGCGTCCACCTCGCCAGCCTGCCCGAGCCCGAGGAACTCACCGCCGGTATCTCCGATGAGCAGCGCGCCCGCGCCGCCAATTGGGACCGCCTGATTCCCGTGCGCGACCAGGTGCTCAAGAGCCTTGAGTCCGCCCGCCAGGAAAAACTGATCGGCGCGCCGCTGGAAGCGCGCGTGCGCCTCCAGGCTGACGGCGATCTCTTTCCGCTGCTCGAATCCTACGCCGCGGCTCTGCCCGGGCTGTTCATCGTCTCCGAGGTTTCCGTGCAGCCCGGCTCGCCGGAACTTGCCGTCACCGTCGAACGCGCCTCCGGCGCCAAGTGCGAGCGCTGCTGGAAATACCGCCCCCTCGGCGCTGACCCCGAATTCCCCACCATCTGCGAACCCTGCGCTCAGGCCGTTCGCGAAATCATGCAGGGAGCGGTGTGAAAGCTCGCTACGCGCCGTTTCTGATTGCGGCCGCGGTCTTCCTGCTCGACCGCGCCACCAAACTCCTGGTGCGCAGCCGCCTCAGCTTCTGGGATAACATCACCGTCATCCCCAATTTCTTCAGCATCGTTCACACCGAAAACCGCGGCGCGGCTTTCGGCATGTTCTCCGATTCCACCAGCCCGCTCCGGCCGTTTTTCCTCATCGTGCTCGCCGTCGGCGTGGCCGTATTCATTTCGACGCTGTTGTTGCGCCCGCAGCGCAGCTCGCTCGGCGACGGGCTCGCGCTCCGGCTCGGCCTCGCCTGCATTCTCGGCGGAGCGCTCGGCAATCTGTACGACCGCATCGTGCGCGGCGCCGTCACCGATTTCCTCGAATTCTACTTCGGCAGCTTCACGTTCTGGGCCTTCAATATCGCCGACAGCGCCATCACGGTCGGCGCCGGTCTTCTGTTGCTCGACATGTGGCGGAGCCACCTCAGGCAGAGACAGCAGCATGCTTCCCAAACTCATTAACTTCGGCAATTTCTTCCTGCCCACCTACGGCGTCCTGGTGGCCATTGCCTTCCTCGTCGCCTTATGGGTGGCCGCGCGTTTGGGCCGCCAGGCAGGATTGAACCCCGAGCGCGTGACCAATCTCGGCATCTACTGCGCCTTGATGGGACTGCTCGGCGCGAAAGTCTTCATGGTCCTCTTCGATTGGGACCAGTTCATGAAGAATCCCGGCGAGCTGTTTTCGATGGCCACGCTGCAAGCCGCCGGCGTGTTCCACGGCGGCCTCATCGCCGCCCTCCTGTTCGCTTTCTTCTACACGCGCAGGTTCGCTCTGCCGTGGCTCGTCACCGCCGACGTATTCGCTCCCGCCGTCGCCGTCGGCCACGCCATCGGACGTCTCGGCTGTTTCATGGCCGGCTGCTGCTATGGAATCGTCTGCGAACGCCCGTGGGCGGTCACCTACACCAACCCCGACGCCAACCGGATGAGCAATACCCCGCTCTACCAGCCGCTCCATCCCACGCAACTGTACGAAGTAGCCGCTGAACTCGCCGTGTTCGCCCTGCTGCTTGCCCGCTGGAAAAAGCGCAGCGGCCCGGGCGAGATCATCGGAATCTATCTCGTCATCTCATCGGTTCTGCGCTTTGGAATCGAGTTCTACCGCTTCCACGAGCAGTCGCTGTGGTTCGGCCTTTCGCTGACGCAGTGGATCTCGCTCGCGCTCGCCGCCCTCGGCGCAGTCATCCTGATTCGCCGCCCGCGACCTGCGACCCTGCAGCCGTGATCGCCGGTTTCTCATGCGATGGATTGGTGGATGCCCGAAAAAGTGAAGTGCCCGGTCTTGGTGCTGAATCGAGAACTCGCCCTGCACTGGCTCCGCCAGGTTACGCAGTAGTCTAATTGACCCCGGCGCCGCCCGCGCTACTTCTTCTTCTCCGGCTGCGCTTCCTTGACGTCCTTCGCCGCTTGCATCAAGCCGTCGACAATTTTGGGTTCAATCTGATAAACCGCCGGCTCGTTGTCGCGCTTGGCCAAATAGCTTTCGCCGCTCTTGGAGATCGAAACCTTCTCGGTGCGCTTGCCTTCGTTCGACACCACGGTGATCTCCATCGCCGGAGCCCCGAACCCGCCTTCCACAAACTTCTCCGCCGCGAGGTCGCGCAGTTTGTCGATCAGGTTCTGAACGCTGGTCGAATCCAGGGCCTTCGGCCCGGCAAACCACTTCTCGCCGGACTTGCCGTAAGCCGCCGTCTTGTCGCCCTGTTTGACTTCCACCTTCGACGGCTCGCTGAACCCGAAGTCGAACAGCTTCTTGTTCCGGAAATCGGCAGCCGATTTATCGACACCCGCGCCGAGGTCGGCCGCGACCTTATACACGCCTGAAACGGCGCTCGATTTCGCGTAGTAGTCTTCCTTCGATTTCCTAACTTCCAGCGTCTGCGTGCCCGAAGCGTCCGTCACCTTGGCCGTCGCCACCGGGGTGCCCGCCGCGAACGCCGCCGCCGCTTTCGCGGCATCGTCCGCGCTTGCCGCCGCATCCATCTTCGCGTCCTTCAACTTGCGGATGAGTTCTTCAACCTGCCAGCCGTCGGCGCGCAGCGGCCCCGGCTTCAAAATCGTCCATTCGTTCTGATTGTTCTTGCCGAACTCCACCGAGGACTTCTTCGATACCAGTTCCACCCGCGACAACTTGTCCTGATCGAAGGTGAGCAGGCGCTTGTCGCGCAGGTCCTGCGCTCCTTTGTCGAGCGCCGTCTTGATCGACGACGGCACCGTGAACACGCGCGGATCGCCGGCCAGCATCAGATAGACGCTGCCGCCCGTCGGCGTCTCATCGCCGAAGTTCAGCGTACTCGTCTTTCCGTCCCTCTTCTTCACCTCGAAAATCAACGACGGATTCGCGAGACCGTAGGTCGCCGGATCGCCCGCTTTTTCTTCCACCACACGATCCGCGTTCAGCGTCGAGAGGTTGTTGACCACCGCCACGACCGCATCGCGGTCCGTTGCCAGTTTTTCGGGCGCCGTGATGGCGAACTGAGGAGCATCGCCCAGGCGCGAAACCACCACCGGTTCCGCGCCGCGGCGCCGGATCGAGAACTGCTGAATCGCGTCCTCGCTCACCGTCAGAATCCGCGGAGGCGCGTCTTTGGCCGGTTTGTCTTCTTCTGCTTTCTGCTGCCGGTTCGACCAATAAACCAGGCCGCCGAGCGCTGCGCATAATACGGCGGCGATTCCAAGTCGGCGTCCCATGCTTCTACCGCCTCTTCCACCACACGCTTAATCCCGCCGCCAGTACGAGCAGCGGAATCGCCAGCAGCGACGTGTACCACAGCAGGCTCATGCCGCGCGCCGACATCATCAGCGGGCGGTTCTCCGGCTCTTTGGGCCGGATCGAAATCAGGTCTTCGTCCGACGAAAGCCAGTTCATCATGTTGAGGAACAGATCGCGGTTGGCGAACGTCCGCACGCCCAGAATGTTGTTCTGCAGCCAGCTCGACGAGCCCACCACCACGAACCGCCCGTTGCTGTTCGGCTTGCCCGTATTGTAGGTGCCCGCCGCGGCCAGCGTCAGCGGACCCTTCTTGTTGTTCTTGTCGTTCGGATTCACTTCCGCCGCGGCCAGGTTGAACGTCGCAAAAGCGTCTTCCGTTGTTTCAAACATCTTCTCGACCGTTGTTTTATCGCCGTTCTTGATCTCGAGCGAACGGACCAGCGGAAAGGCCGTCGCGCTGCTCCGCATGTCCCGGACAATGGCCTGCGATTCGTACTTCTGAATCAGCACCACCGCCGCGCTGAAACCGAGCGCCTGACTCACGGGATTCGTGTCGATTACCAGGTCCTTCTCCGCCGTCACGCCCCATCCGGCCAGCACCGCCGCGAGCCCGGCGTTCTCAGCCGTCTCATCGCTCTTCAGTTTCAGCGGCGGATCAAGCGCGATCAGCGCGCGCCCGCCGCCCTCGACGTAGGATTGAATGGCCGCCACCGACGGCGCCAAGTACTCCTGCCGCGGCCCCGGAACAACCAGCACCGAGCATTCCTTCGGAATCTCCGGCTTCCGCAGCAGGTTCACCGTCTGCGTCTTGTAGTTGTTGCGCTCGAGCAGGTCCTTGGTGAGCGACGCGCCGTCCGGACCCGACTCGTCGATTCCGCGCTCGCCCGTGCCCTGCACGATGCACGCCATGCGCTCGCCGCCTTTGATCACGCGAATCAGCGCCCCGGTTACTTCTTCTTCCGTGATGTTCTTCGCTTCCTGCCGCCGCGTGCCGCTTTCGAGAACCAGCGTGCTGTAACTGCGTATGCCCGCCGCCTTGGCCTGCTGAGGCTTCTTGTCCGGATCGACGTAGTTCAGATGAAACTTCGGCGAGAGGTTCGCGTACCGGTCGAGCAGGTCTCGCACGTTGCCGCGCGGGTCGGTGAAGTTCGAAGTCTTATCGTAGAAAGTGGCTTGCACGTCCTGCTGCAGTCCCTTCACCACTTTCTCGGTCTGGTCGCTCAGCGAGAACTGTTTGTTCGCCGTCGAATCGTAGCTCTTGTTATAGCGCTGGCCGAGGAAGTTCAGCATCGCCAGCACGCCGATCACGATCAGGATGTAAGCGGTGGCGAATGCGCCGTACCGCGTCTGCCGGGCCTTGATCCACTCGCTCGCCATTAGGCCCTCCACCGGATGGATTCCATCGAGCGCGCCGTCAGGAACAGCCCGAGGACAATCAACGAAATGTAGAACAGCAGGTCCTTGGTGTCGATCACGCCCTTTGAGAACGGCTCAAAGTGCGTCAGCACCGAGCAATAGCTGACCACCTTGGCCCAGGCGCTCGTGCCGAACGCCGTCACCCAATCGAGCACCCACAGCAGCAGGCAAACCGCGAACGTCGCCACGCCGGCCACAATCTGGCTGCGCGTCGTGTTCGAGATGAATGTGCCGATCGCCAGCAGCGCCCCGCCTTGCAGCACCAGTCCGAGAAAACCGACCAGCATCGGCTTCCAGTCCGGCTTGCCCCATGCGTAGAGCAGCAGAAGGTCGAGCAGCGTGATGCCGAGAATGCATCCGTACATCATCACCGCCGCCACCCACTTGCCGAGAATGATTTCAATGTCGTTCACCGGCGATGTCGCCAGCAGTTCGTAGGTGCCGCTTCGCTTCTCTTCGGCGAACAGCCGCATGGTGATCATCGGGATCAGGAAAAGCCCGATCACGCTGACATTCGACAACACCGGGCGCACCACCCACTCGTTCACCGACATCGGGAATCCGCGCCCCATCATCTGGCTTTCCATCCCGCGCTGCACGAAAATCGCCGTCGCCGAACAGAAGAAAAAGCCCGCCACCAGCGCGAAAAACGCCATCAGCCCGTAGGCGATGGGCGAAACGAAATAGCTGTTCAGTTCCTTGCGGCAAATCACCAGAACGTTCTTCATTGCTTCTCTCCGCTCGTGAGTTGCAGGAAAATCTCTTCGAGGCTCATGCCGAGAGTGCGCAACTCCGTCAAGTTCCAGCCGGACTCAACCACCGCGCGCGCCAGTTCGGCCCGCACGCTCTGTCCCTGCTGGCTTTCCACCTGAAACATTCTGCGGCCATCGCGTTCCTGCTGCAGCGTCACCCGGCCCACTCCGGCCACCTGCTCCAGCCGGCTCTGCACCGCGCCCGCGTCGAGCGCCGCGCCGCCGCGCCCTTCCACTTCCACCGCCACCGTTTCCTCGCCGCGCAGGCGGCTCGTCAGATGCTCCACCGAGTCATTCGCCACCAGCTTGCCTTTGGCGATGATGATCACGCGCTCGCACATCGCTTCTACTTCCTGCAGAATGTGCGTGCTCAGGATGATGGTGTGGTTGCCCGCCAGCCCGCGAATCAGATCGCGCGTGTGCATGATCTGCTCGGGGTCGAGACCCGAGGTCGGCTCGTCGAGCACCAGCACATCGGGATTGTGAATGATCGCCTGTGCCAGCCCAACCCGCTGCCGGTAGCCTTTCGACAGCTTGCCGATGAGTTTGTTCTGCACATCGCCGAGCGCGCACTGCTCGCTTGAAATGTCGATCCGCTGCTTCAATTCCGCGCCATCCAGCCCTTTCAGCTGTCCGGCGAAGGTGAGAAACTCGCGCACCTCCATTTCCGGATAAAGCGGGGGCGTCTCCGGCAGGTAACCGATGCGCTTCTTCACTTCGATCGGTTTCTCGAGAACATCGTAGCCGGCCACGTTCGCCGTGCCCGAAGTCGGCGGCAGAAAGCACGTCAGAACGCGCATCGTGGTTGTCTTGCCCGCGCCGTTGGGGCCCAAAAAACCAACAATTTGGCCCTTCTCGACAGCGAAGGAGATGTTGTCCACTGCGACGTTGCGCGCGTAGCGCTTAGTCAGTCCTTCGACTTGAATCATAGGTGTGCTCGGAAGTTTGCGTGAACCGCAAAAGGGTACGATTTCATCTTAGGGACCGCGCGGGGGCGGTGTCAATCCACGCCGTTCAAAGCGATACCTCGGCCCTGGCACGCAGCCGGTCGAGATACTGCTCAATCACTTTTTGACGTTTCTGCTGGTAAATCGTCTCTTCGAGCGCCGGCCGCAGATCCTCGAGTTTCGGAATGCCCGGCTCGCGGCGCTCGTAAAGCCTCGCCACATGATAACCAAAGCGGGTGCGGATCAGGCCGCTGATCTCCCCCGGCTTGAGCGCGAAGACCGCGCTCTCAAAAGCGGGATCCATTTCGCCGCGCCGGAAGAATCCGAGGTATCCCCGCTCCACACGGTCGTCGGAAGCTTCGGCCGCGAGTGCCTCGAAAGCCTCACCCGCCGTCAGCCGTTCCCGGATGCCTTCCATCGCCGCCCTCGCCGCTTCGTCCGGCTGCGTGTCGTCCACTTTCTTGAGGATGTGCCCGGCGCTTACGGTCTCCGGCTGCCAAAGCTCCGCTTTGTTCTTCCGGTAATACTCGACGACATCCTTGTTGCGCGGACGCGCCACGTTCTCGGTGACTTTGGCCAGATGCTTCTCTACCGCCCGCTCCAGGTCTTCGCCGGGATGAGCCGCCTGTGCCGCCTGGCGCAGCAGCACACGCTCAATCACGTTCTCGCGAGCCCACTCTTTGACGCGCGCTTCAATCACACGCGCGTCTTCAGACCGCATGTGATCGTACAAGGATGCGCGAATCGAATTCGCTTCGGCACGCAGCGCTTCACTGTCGACGGCCTCGCCGTTCACGATGAGCGGCATAGGCTAGGGAAGCCGGATCTCCTCGCCTGCCTTGAGGCCCGAGGTCACGGCCACATAGGCGTTGTTGCGCTTGCCGAGCGTCACCGGCCGCTCGGTCCAACCCTGCCCATTGCGCACCATCACCGTCGCTTTGCCGCCCTGCTCGGTCACCGCGCCGATCGGCACTTGCAGCGCGTTCGGCACCGTTTCGAGAACGACATCGCAGTAGGCCGAAAGATCCGGAATCAGGCGCGGATCCGAACCTTCGATGGCCACACGCACCGGAATCGAGCGAATATAATTCTGCTGCCGCCATCCGCCCACCGCGAGCGCGCCAATGCTGTAGACCCGGCCGTTGAACTTCAGGTCCTTGAACGCATCAAAGCCGATTCGCGCCGGCTGCCCGATTCTCAAATCGCCTGAGTCGGACTGGCTGATCGAGCCTTCCACCTGCATCTTGCTCGTGTCCACCACCTTCATGATTTGCTGCCCCGGATAAACCTGATCACCCTGCTGCACCTGCCCCATCTCGCCGCCGCGAAAAGTGGTGCTCATCACGGCGAGCCCGTCCATGGGCGAGTAGATGGTGAATGCCTGCAGGTCGTGCTCGTGCCGCGCGAGGTGGCGCTTGTGACGGTCGAGCGTGATGTTGAGAATGCGGAGTTCGGAACTCTGCGACTGCCGACGCTGCTCCACATCGCCCGCCTGCTGCTTGTAGCGAGCTTCCGCCTCGTCCACCGACAGCTTCATCAGTTCGCGCTCGATGTCGGTCCGCAGCACGGCCGGCTGCGCATCGTAGCGCGCCTTCTCGGCCTGCGAGCGCGTGACCCGCAGGTTCTGCTGCATGGTTTCCCATTCCACGGCCTGCTCGGCTTTGCGCTTGGCGATATCGTTGGTGGCGTTCTGCACGATATCCTTCACGTCGTCGATGTGGTCCTCGGCGGTTTGAGCGTCAATCTGCGCCAGCAACTCCCCCTTGCGGACATGGGCGCCGGAGCCCGCCAGTTTGAGCAGCGTCATCGAACCGCGCGATTCCGGACCTCGGAGCAGCGGCGTGGTGACGTTGGCGAAATTGCGCGCTGCGGTGGCGCCCGATACGCGAAGCGTCACTTCGAGCGGGCCGACAAAAGCCTTCGCGGTCTTCACCGCCACGGCCTGGGCCGCGTTCTGAGAAGTCCTGCGAGCCCACTGATTGTAGGCGGCAACACCGGCAATCGACAGCAGGAGAACGATTCCGCCGATCCACCAGCCTTTGTTGCCCGGGGATGCGGGAGTTGGAACCTGAGCCGGTTTGCCCGGTTTTTCCACCGGTGCCGGCGTGGGAGAAGACAGCGCGGACATCTTTTTGTTAACTCAAGTATATTACTCGAGCCTGTAGTTCGGAGCTTCCTTCGTAATGATGACGTCGTGAACGTGGCTTTCGCGCAGGCCCGCGGAGGTCACGCGCACAAATCGCGCCCTCTCCTGCAACTCGCGGATCGTGGCGGCGCCGCAATAGCCCATGCCCGCCCGCAAGCCCCCGACCAGCTGATAAACCAGCTCGGACAGGGGCCCTTTGTACGGCACGCGCCCCTCGATGCCCTCGGGCACGAGCTTGCCGGTCGAGTCCTGCGAATAGCGGTCCGACGACCCCGCCTGCATGGCGCCGATGGAACCCATGCCCCGGTAGCTCTTGAACGTCCGGCCCTGATACAGAATCGTCTCGCCCGGGCTCTCCTCGGTACCCGCGAACAGGCTTCCGATCATGATGCAATCGGCGCCGCTTGCCACCGCCTTGCTGATGTCGCCCGAGAACTTGACCCCGCCGTCGGAGATCAGCGGAACTCCGGAGCCGCGCGTCGCCTTGGCGCATTCGGCAATGGCCGTAATCTGCGGAACGCCCGCGCCGCTCACTACGCGCGTGGTGCAGATCGAGCCGGGGCCGATGCCCACCTTCACGCCGTCGACACCGAGCGCAATCAGATCGCGCGCGCCTTCGTAGGTCGCCACGTTACCCGCGATCAACTGCACGTCCGGCATTCTGCGCTTCACGGCCACCACCGCGTCCATCACGCGCTGCTGGTGCCCGTGCGCCGAATCGATGCACAGCAGGTCTACTTTGCGCGCCACCAGTTCCGCCGCGCGCTCCAGAAAATCGCCGCTCGAGCCGATGGCCGCGCCCACCCGCAGCCTTCCCTGCTCGTCCTTGGCTGCGTTCGGATATTTCAGTTTTTTCTGAATGTCCTTGACCGTGATCAGGCCTTTGAGCACGTAATGGTCGTCCACCACCAGCAGCTTTTCGACGCGGTGCTTATGAAGAATCGCCTGCGCGTCTTCGAGCGTGGTGCCCACCGGAACCGTGATCAGGTTGTCCTTGGTCATGGCGTTGGCCACCGGCTGATCGAAGCGCGTTTCAAAGCGCAGATCGCGGTTGGTGAGAATGCCCACCAGTTTGCCGCCCTTGGTAACCGGCACGCCCGAGATGCGGTAGCGCTTCATGACTTCGAGCGCGTCGGAAATCTTCTGCTCCGGCTCCACGGTCACCGGATCCACGATCATGCCGCTTTCCGAGCGCTTCACGCGGTCCACTTCCTCGGCCTGGCGCTCGACGGGCATGTTGCGGTGAACGATGCCGATGCCGCCCTGTTGCGCGAGCGCAATCGCCAGGTGAGCTTCGGTCACCGTGTCCATGGCCGAGCTCAACAGCGGAATGTTGAGCGGAATCTTGCGAGTCACCCAGGTTCGGGTGTCCACTTCCGCGGGTACGACGGCGGACTGTGCGGGTTGCAGCAGGACGTCGTCGAATGTAAGTCCTTCGGGAATGATTTCAGGGACCATCGTTACGCTTTATGATAACAACCGGCCCGCGATCAACGAGCGCTATTCCTTGACGTACTTCTTGAGCATCTTGACCCGCGACTTCAGCTCGTCGCTCGCCTCGAGCAGGTCAGCGTTGTCGTAGATGATGCGCGGCGTGAAGAACACGATCAGTTCGGTGCGTTCCTTTTTGTAATTGCGGCTGCTGAAGGCGTGGCCAAGAATCGGGATGCGTTCGAGGCCGGGCACTCCGCCGGAGGCCATCGACGAGGTCTCGCTGATGATGCCGCCGACCGCGATGGTGTCGCCGTCCTGCAGTGTCACCTGGGTCTGCACGGCGCGGTTCGAGAACGACGGCGAGTTGATGCCCGAAGTCGTATTGCCGGTGGGTTCGCTGAAATCCTGATTGATGATGAGGGTCACAACACCGCTCGGATTCACGCGCGCCAGAGCGTTGAGCGTCACGCCGGTCTGCCGGTTTTGAATGCCCTGCAACACGGCCGACGAACCGCCCACCTGCACGCCTCCGGCTGCCTGCTGCGTGAGCGTCGGCACTTCCGCGCCCACGGTGATGGAGGCGGGAATGCTGTCGGTTGCAATCACGCTCGGCGCGGAGATGATGCGCGAGCGTCCGGTTGTTTCCTGCAGCGTGAGCGTGGCCAGGAGTTCGCGGCTCTTGCCCACCAGCAGTCCGGCGGTGAGGTTGGTGGTGTCGTTGACCAGATTGCCGAGGAACTGGCGGCTCGGCAGATTCGGCGAACCCTGCGGCGCCGAACCGCGCCGATTCAAATACGCCTGAACGCCGCTCGAGAACTCGCCCGAGAGAGTCACCTGATAGACCTTCATCTCGAGAAGGATTTGCCGCGGCGGCACATCGAGTTGCCGGAGAAGTCTCAGAATACTCTGATACTGCGCGGCGGTCGACTGAATGAGCAGGCTGTTGTCGGTGGGGTTCGGCACAATGCGAGGCATGATCTGCTGCTCGCCCTGACGGGCGTTGCCAAGGTAGGAACCGGTGAGATCCTGCCCGCCGCCGATTGCGGCCGGAGCGGGATTGGTGGCCTGCGGCAGGTTCGGCGAGTTGACGGCAACCTGCGGAGCGTAGCCGCCCGGGTACATGCCGCCGCCGTACATCCCGCCGCCATACATTCCTCCGCCGCCATACATGCCTCCACCTCCGTACATGCCTCCGCCGTACATGCCGCCCATGCCGCCGTTCATGCCGAATCCGCCGCAACCGGCGCCGATTCCGAGCCCGGCGTTTGCGCCGCCGACGGTATTGCCGTAACCGCCCATTCCCCCGCCGTAGCCACCGCCATAACCGCCGCCGAATCCGCCACCGTACCCGCCGCCATACATGCCGGGCATCATGCCGCCGCCGTACATTCCGTATCCGCCGCCGCCATACGGCATTCCTCCATAGGGGCTGTTGAACGTGCCGTAGAGCATCATGAGCGAGCCGGCGATGCATTCCGCGCGCTGGTATTTCACGCGGTAGACGTAGGTGTCGGTGGCCGAACCGCTCGACTTCATCGGGATGTCGAGCTTACGCAGCCACTCCTCCACCTGATCGAACGCGCCCGGATTCGGCGCAACCGCAATCAGCGTGCTGATACGGTCCACCGGGAGGAAGCGGACGGGACTCGACTTTTCGCCGCCGAGTGAAATGGCTTTGAGAACGTTCTGCAATTCCTGCGCGACATCAGACGGGCGGCCGTTCTTCAACTCGAACAGCCGGACGCGCTGGTTGGCCAGAATGTCGCTGTCGAACATCGAGATCAGCTCCATCGTCCGGCGCATGCTGCGGTGGCTGTCGAGGATGAAGATCAGATTGGCCGGCGAGTAGATCGTCATTTTGGCGCCCTCGCCCACGAACTCCTGCAGCACCTTGGCCAGCTCGTCAGCCTGCGCGTACTTGAGGAACACGAGATTGAGCATGGGCGCGTCGTCGTTGGTGATCTCACCCGGCGCTGTTTTGCTCTCGGGCTTCATTGGCAGGCGCGAAAGGTCGGCGGTCGGGACCACGCGCCACAGTTCGCCCACCTGCACCATCGCCGCGCCGTTGATGCGGAGAATGGTGTCGAGCAGCGCCTTGGGGTCGACGTTGCGGATGTCGCCGTAGGTATTCAGAATGACGCCGCCTTTTACGCGCGGATCGAGGATGTAGTTGATCTTCAACTGCCGCGCGAGAAGATCCACTACTTCGGTGAGCGAAGCGTTCTGGAGCGACAATCCGCCGTAGACGGTCGCCGGACCGGTGGGCACGGCGGGTTGCGTGGTGACCGGCGTTGTGGACCCGGGCTGCTGCTGCTGTTGTGCCGGCTGCGGCTTGGCCGGATCCGGAGGCGGCGGCGTAGGCGCCTGTACGCGCGGGCCGAAGCCCGGCGGCACCGGCGGCGGATTCTGCGCGCCGAGCAAAGCCGCGGCGATCACCGCGACCATTCCACAACGAACCGGATGTAGCATTCGAAACTCTCCTACTTACCCGCGGTCTGGCCGGCAGCGCCCGAGGACGGCTGCGACTTGTCGAGCCACTCTTTTTCTTCCGTCGAAAGCTCGCTCTTCTTGCGGGTCCACACGCGATTGCCCATGGGGGTGGGCTTCTCGAAGCGGATGGTCTCGCCGAGGTCAGTGGCCTTCACTTCAACGGGCTGAGGCCCGGGCACAGCGGGCATGGAACCGGCAGCGACGCCGGCTGACATGTCTTCCACCTTCGACAATCCGAACGGAGTCTGGCGGTAGATCCAGGTTTTACCGCTCTTGTCGGTGTGCCGCCAAACGCGGGGTGCGATTTCGACGGCGTCGGCCGGAACGGCGACCTTCTCGACGGCGGGCGCCGGAGCGGGCTTCGCCGCCGGCTTTTTCGGGTCGGCCGCGAGCAGCGCCAGCGGCAGTGCCGATAAAACAATCGTCTTCATAAATGTTTTCTCCAGATCTAGCGAACCGGCTCCCACTTGCAGCTCTTGCCGAACGGCGTTGCGACCTCCACTTTGCGCAAGCCGCCCTGCACGGTTCCGTTGGGTGTTGAATCGTTCGGCTGGCAGGCGCGAAAGCCGCCGCCGGTATCCTGGCCCGGCCCGAGAGGCGAGGCCGTTGCGTTGGTGATGACGGGTCCTGACGCGGCGGGTGCAGCGGATGCCGCGGACGCGCTCGCTGCCAATGACTGCGGCTGTTTGGCGACCAGTTCATCGAGCCGCCTTTCGACTTTCTTGCCGCCCCAATCGAGGGTGATTCGCGAGTTATCGAAGGAAACCAGCTTGAATTCGCCCACCATTTCGCCGGCGCGATAGGTGCGCTGGCTGCCGGGGCGGTCGCTGAGGATGATGCCGGGGTCGCCGAAGCCGGTCATCAGGCCGTAGAACACCGGCAGCGCGGGCATGGGCGGAGGCGCTTGAGGCGGCGTTGGCGGCGGCAGAATGATGTTCGGATTGCGGTCCTTGGCAAACAGCATCTTCTGCGCGACATCGATGTAGTTCGTGGCCACGAGCGGCGAAGGAGCCTGGACCGGCGGCATCGGCTGTGCCTTGACATCAGGCACCGACGCGCGCAACACACGCTGCTCGCGTTCCCGGGCATCCTCCCACATCGAGCGATACCGCCACACGACGACGCCGAGCAGCGCCAGCAGCACGATGTTCGCGAGCGTGAGACGGCGGGTCAGAACGCCTCCTGTTTCTTGGGCACGAGGCGGCGCGGCACCAGGCCGGCGACGGTCATCCGCAGCGTCACGGTCTTCTCGTTCGGATTCGCTGCCGAGATGCGCAGGTCGCGCGTCGAGATCATCTCCTTGCGCGCGGTGAGGTCGGACATCATGTTCACCAACTGATCGACGCGGCACTCGGTGGTGATGGCGACAGCGATCTCGCCGTAGTGCTCTCCGAAAGCCTTGGGCGGGGCGAGTTCGATGCTGCGGAGCTCGACGGGCGGGGCTTGCGCCCGCGCCACCTGACGCACCACCTGAAGCAGACGCTCGGTGGCGACCGCCGCCGTGTCGGCGTCAAACAGATTCTTTTCGCGCTCCGCCAATTCGGCGTTCGCCTGCTTGAGCACCTCCTCCTTGCCCGGCACGCGAGCCACGCTCTGGCGCATGCGGGCGAGGCGGTCTTCGGCGACCGGGATGGAGTCTGCGTTAGCGAGCGGCGCCACGACAGCGGTCTCTCTGGGCGACGTGGCAACGTAGATGAGGATGATGATAACGGCCGGAACGGCCAGCAGCAGCGCGCGCCTGTCGCGATCGGTGATGGTCACGGCAGCGCTCCTTCGCGGCGGGAGCGAATGCTGAACGTCTCTCCGCCGAGCGAGCGCGCGAGCGGCAGCGCGAAATCGGATCCTTCAAACAGCGGCGATTTGTCGAGCGTCCCGAGCAGTCCGGCGGCGGACTCGGTCTCGCCGCTCAGCCTCACCTGGTCGCGCGTAATCTCGAGCGCGTTAAGCCAGCCGGGCGGGTTGAGCAGATGAGTGAGTTCGTTGACGGCGTCGAGATCGGCCTTGGTGCGGCGGCGGAAATTGTCGAGCAGCAGGGTGCGCTGGCGGGCGATGGTGATCTCGCGGTCAATCGCCATGGGACGGCGCGCGGTCTTGTCGAGGCGGCGCATTTCCTCCTGCAGCGAGTTGAGATAGCGCCGGTCGAGGTAGGATCCGTAGAGTGGGAGTCCGGCTGCGCCGAGGATCAGCAAACCCGCGAGCGTCGCGGGGAGCACGTACATGGCGCGCGAACTCGCGATGCGCAGGGACTCGGGCAGCAGATTGGGACCCAGGAAAAGCCTGGGGCAAGCGGCGGCAAGCGCGGCGGCGTAGCTCATCGGAGCGCTCCGCACGTCGAAGCCTTCGGGGTGCGCCACCGGCGGCGGCAGCACGGTGCCGATGGACGTGGCGGCGGTGGAGGCTGCGTCGAGCCGCAGTTCGGATAGCGCGAGTGAAAGCGCGCGGGCACCGAGTTGCGGGTTGGGCGTGTCGAAGGTGGCGGAGAAAACGGGCCGGGCTTCGCTTTCGCCGTATACTTCCATCTCGTCGCCGCCCGAGTCGAGCGCGAGAAAGCCGGGGGCGGGTTCAGCGCCGAACAGGCGGAGCGCGGAGTAAGTGACGGCGGCGGAAAAGGTGAAGGCGGCGATCTTGATGCCGCTTTCGGCAAACAGCGAAACGTAGCGGTCGATCACTTCGCGGCGGGTGATGCCCACGAGCACATTGGACGAAGAGCCGACGCGAACGAAGTCGTACATGGCTTCGTCTTCGCCGTAAGGATGCAGACCGTCGATCTGAAAACGGACCGCCTGTGCGAGGTCCTTGTCGGTGACGCCGGGCATGGCGAGCAGTCGCACGATCACTTCGCGGCGCGGGAGCAGAACGGCGGCGGCAAGGTGTGCCGAGCCGTGCTCGCGGAGGAAAGCGTTGTACTCGATGCCGATGTCGGCGGCGGGGCGCTCGGCGTAGTTCTCGAGGGAGTGCGTGCCGACAACGGTGACGCCGCCGGGGCGCACCTTGACGAGCGTGACCGCGAGGTCGCGCGCGCCCGCCTCGATGCCCGCGCCGGTGCCGAAGGCAGCCCACTTGCGAAGCGCGTTGACGCTCATCGCTGACCGTCCTGAATGGAAGGCGACCATGCTTCGTCGTACCAGCGCAGGATGTGGTACGGGGGATCGTACTTGGTGCCGTCGAGAATCTTGATGGCCGCGCCGACGGTCTTGCGGACGTCGGAGAACTGGCCGTTGGGAGTGCGGACACGGGCGGTGGCGCGCAGCGTGTAGATCGAATTTCCGGTGAAGCTGAGGCGGCCGAGAATGGCTGGGTCGCCGATGAGGGCCACGAGCTCGTCGGGCTTTTGAAACGGCGCGGTCGCGCGGCGGGCGATGATTTGGCGGACAGCGGCTTCGGGGATGCCGGCAGCCTGAAGCAGCTCAGCGGGCGCGGAATTTACGTCGATGCGATTCCCGGAGCCCCAAACGCTGAGGCAGTCCCTCAGACCGCCTCGGGGAATGAGGCGGCCTGAGGGTTCATGGTCATAGCGGCCGTAAAAGATGTCGGGTGTCATCCCGGGTACCAACAAAATTTCCTCTAGCTCTTCTAATGACGCGTGGCGCGGCTGAAAAGTCGAACCGGGGGAGAAAATCGGCGGTCCCGAAGCCGCTTCGGCCGCGCTGCGCCAATCCACGATGCCCGCCGCAATCTGCTGGGACTGCACCGGACCGACGCCGAGACTCTCGAGCAGGCGGGCAATCTCTTCGACTCGCGCCGTATTGACGTTGAGCTTGCCGCTTTCCGGAATGATCTCGACGGTGACCGCGCCGCCCGGGAAATTGAAGGAGAGGCGGGGCATGGGAGGCGAGTAGTAGCGATTGGCGCCGGCGGCATCGCGATAGCCGCCGGAGAGTCCCCAGTACATGTAGAGGATGGCGCGATGGATGCCGCCGGCGGCGAGATAGTAGGCGCGGGTGCCTTCGGAGTTGGTGGAAGCCCGTTCGGTCTCGCCGCGGACGGTGGTGGCGACCGAGAACGCGACGGCGGTCAGGGCGGCGGAGAGCCAGAGCACGGCGAGCAGGGCGCCCCCACGGCGGCCATCGCGGAGCGGCTTAGTCGTCGGCATAGGGTCCCAATCCCCACTTGGTAATGCGGAGCGGCGTGGTGATGGTGAGCAGTTGAAGCGTTGCCGGGTTGGGCTCGAGCGGGGCCATCTCGACGCGGATGGCGGTGGGCAAGAAGCCGTAGGGAAGAATTTCGGCGCCGGTCCACTCGGGGAGCCACGCTTCGGGCTGAGGCGCTTGCGGCGATTTGCGGTAGAGGAAGCGGCAGTAGGCGAGTTTGTCGGCGAGCACGAAGCTGCGCGGGTTGGCTTCGGAATCGTTGAACGAGGGGACGCCGTTGGCAAGGCCCGCGCACATCATGCCGGCGCCGACCGGGCCCGGGTAGACCGTTTCGTTGACGATGAGCCGCACGCCCTGGGGAGCGTTCACCACGCTGAAAGCGAGGATGCGGGGGTAGCCGCGCGCGCCTTCCTGCAGCGAGTAGCTGCTGACAAAGTGCAGGGACTGCGGCTTGCCTTCAAAGAACAGAAATCGCGCATTGCTCGCGGCGGCGCAATTGGCGACCACGGGAATGAGCCCGCCAATCTGGCTTTCGATGATCTTTTCAACGGAGATCACCTTACGGTTGGCGATGAAGCGCGAGTTGGTCTTATCCATGGCGTTCAAGCCGACGCGGATGGCGAGCAGCATGCCGGTGGCGAGGGCGCTCACAAGCGAAACGGCGATCAGCAGTTCCATGAGCGTGACGCCGGCCTGGCCGCGGCGGGTCATGGCTGCACCTGCACGTCGCCCGGGAGCATGCGTCCGGCGCGGTAGGCTTCGAGCGGATAAGAGCGCCGTTGACCGTTGGCGGTCCACCAGATTTCAAGGCGGATGCGTTCGAGAATCGGCGAGCCGGGTCCGGCGTTGGGCGGAATTTCAAAAGGCTGCACGATGGCCTGCCAGCCTGCCTGGGGCCAACCGGTTCCGGCCGGATTCAGCGGACCGGCGAGGGGGACATTATGCGGGATTCGGGAGTCGGCCATGAGTTCGCCCATGCGGGCGCGGGCAATGGCGGCGGCGCGGTCGACATCGGTGAGGCGCGCACCATTGCGGAGGCTGGTGGAGAGGCTCGAGAGCAGCCCGGCCACGGCGATGCCCATGATGAGGGAGGCGACGAGCACTTCGAGCAGCGTGAATCCGCGCTCATTCCGCATTGGCGGACCTTTCAATCTGCGGGATGCCGGTGACGGGGTCGAGGCTGATGATGCGCGCGCCACCGCGGCGGTTGACGATGCGGACGCCGAGCCGGGGGGGAGCAGCGCCGGGAAACAGCAGGAAGCGGCGCGGCGCGGAGGGGTCCCCTTGCGGGAGAGCGGGCAGGATTTGCGCGATGGTGATGCCGTCGGGCAATTCGTAGGCGCTTTCGAAACTGGGGAGCGCGCGGACGACCAAGCGGTTGGCGAGTTTATCGGCGGTGAGTTCGATCATCACCTGGCGGCGCTCGGCGCGGTTCACGGCAGCGGACAGGAACGCGGCGGTCGAGTCGGCGGCGGAAGCGAGCCGGATGGAATCGATGCCGGAGGTGGCCGAAGGGAACATAATGGCGCCGATGATGGCGATGATGGCCATGACGACGAGCATCTCGATGAGCGTGACGCCGCGACGCCGGTCCATTGAGGCTGGAGCGCGGCGGAAGAACAGCAGGGTCACTTGTTGTTCCAGCTGACGATGTCGGCGTTGTTGCCGTCGCCGCCGGGTTGGCCGTCGGCGCCGAGGCTGACGATGTCGGGCTCATCGCCGTGCTCGCCGGGGTACTTGTAGAGATAGGGGCGGCCCCAGGGGTCGGCCGGAATGTCCTGCGGAAGGTAGGGGCCGTTCCACATATTCACGTTTTCCGGTTTGACGCGGAGGGCGTTGAGGCCGAGTTCGGTTGAGGGGAATGTGCCGGTATCGAGCTTGTAAGCGCCGAGGGCGGTCATAAAGGAATTGATTTGCGCGCGAGTGGCCGTACGGCGCGCGGCATCGCCCTGACGGAACATGCGCGGCGCCACAAGGGCGGCAAACAGCGCGATGATCGTCACTACCACCAGCATCTCGATGAGCGTCACACCAGCGCGCCGGTCGAGTTGTCTTTGTCTTTTCATATGCCCACCTCGTTGATGCTCGTGATTGCGAGCAGCATGCTGAGAATCAGTGCACCGACCATGATGCCCATGGTCAGAATAATGAGCGGCTCAAACAGCGAAGTGAATCGCCGGATGGCCGCGCGCGTGTCGGTTTCGTAGATGTCGGCCATGCGCGTGAACATGGCGTCGAGTTTTCCGGTCTCCTCGCCGACGGTCAACAGATGAGCGGCGAGCGGGGGGAATGCGCCGGTTTTGCGAATCGGATTGGCGATACCCTCGCCGCGCTTGACGCCCTGGGAGACCTGTTCGAGCGTCATGGCCATGCTCCGGTTGTTCAGGATGGCGGAAGAGATTCCAATGGACTGCACGAGCGGCACGGAGTTGCCGACCAGAGTGGACATGGCGCGGGCGAAGCGCGCGGTTTCGGCTTTACGCAGAGCGTCGCCGAGCAGGGGCATGCGGAGGCGGAAGCGGTCCCACCACAAACGCCCGGCGTCCGTCCGGATGTAGCTCTGAAAGGCGATGATGACGACAGCTAAAGCGGCCAGACCGATCCAACCGTAGGCGCGAATGACGCCGCTCGCGGCCAGCATGATCTGCGTGGGCAGCGGGATTTTCATATGGCTTTCGGCAAACACGGTGGCGAACTTGGGCACGACGTAGGTCATGAGCACGATGACCGAAGCCAGGCCGACGGTAGCGAGCAGCGCGGGATAGATCATGGAGCTGATGATGTAGCTGCGCAGGTCGTCACGGGTGCGCTCGAACTCGCTGAGGCGGTCGAAGATCTGGGCGAGCGAGCCGCCGGCTTCTCCGGCGCGCACCATATTGATGTAGAGTTCGGAGAAATATTCGGGATGAGTGGCGAGCGAATCGGCGAGCGTTTTGCCGCCCTTGAGCACGCGCAGGATGTCGAGGACAACGAGGCGGAAGTTGGCGCGCTCGGTGAGTTCGCCGGCGATTTGCAGGGCGCGGTCGAGCGGGATGCCGGAGTTGAGCAGCGTTGACAGTTCCTGGGTGAAGAACAGGACGTCGCGGCGGCGGCCCGAATTGAAGGCGGGCAGTTTCAGTTCGAAGCCCTTTTTCTGTTCGACGCCGACGTAGACGGGGATCAACCCCTGACGGCGCAGTTCGCGGGCGACCCACCTATCGTCCTCGGCGGTGAGCGTGCCGGTGCGGAGTTTGCCGTCGGAGGCGACCGCCTTGAAGTAGTAAGCCGTCGCCATGATCAAAATTCCTGGGTGACGCGCATCACTTCATCCGCGGTGGTGAGTCCGCGCGCGACCTTGAGCCATCCGTCCTCGCGCAGGTTGCGCATTCCGTTGCGGCGGGCGGCGGCGGTGATGACGGTGGCGTCTTCATTGCGCATGATGGCGTGGCGGATTTCGTCGTTCAACTCCATGAGCTCGAAGATTCCGACGCGCCCCGCGTAGCCGGAGCCGAAGCAAGCGTCGCAGCCCGCGCCGCGGTAAGTGAGGATGGTTTCTCCGATGGGCGTGGTGCGTGTTCCGGCTTCGACGCGGCAGCGCCCGCAGATGACACGGACGAGACGCTGGGCGAGGACGCTGACGAGCGAGGAGGTGATCAGGTAGTTTTCGACGCCCATGTCGGTGAGGCGCGTGATGGCGCTGGGCGCGTCGTTGGTATGAAGGGTGGAGAACACGAAGTGGCCGGTGAGCGCGGAGCGGATGGCGATGTCGGCGGTTTCGCGGTCGCGGACTTCGCCGACCATGATGACGTCGGGATCCTGGCGGACGATGTGGCGCAATCCGGCGGCGAAGGTGAGGCCGATTTGCGGATTGACGTGAATCTGGTTGATTCCGTCCATCTGATATTCGACGGGATCCTCGATGGTGATGATTTTCTTGTCGGTCTGATTGATGCGCTTGAGCGCGGAGTAGAGCGTCGTGGATTTGCCGGAGCCGGTGGGTCCGGTGACGAGGAAGATGCCGTGGGGAAGCTGGGTGTAGTGCTGCATGCGGCCCAACATGAATTCATCGAAGCCGAGCTTTTGAAGGTCGTAGAAATCGCCGGCGGAACGGTCGAGCAGGCGCATGACGACGCTCTCGCCGTAGAGGGTGGGGAGCGTGGAGACGCGCAGGTCGACTTCGCGGCCGACGGTTTTGATTTTGATGCGGCCGTCCTGGGGGAGGCGGCGCTCGGCGATGTTGAGCTTGGCCATGAGCTTGACGCGCGAAATGACGGCGGCTTTCATTTCGCGCGGCGGCGGCTCCTGCTCATAGAGCACGCCGTCGATGCGGTAGCGGACGCGGAAGGTTTTTTCAAACGGCTCGAGGTGGATGTCGGAGGCGCGCTTTTCGACGGCCTGGGCGACCATGGCGTTGACGAGGCGGATGACGGGCGCTTCGCTGGCCATGTCGCGAAGGTGCTCGAGGTCCTCGGTGGCGGCGCCGGCGTCCTCGCCGGATTCGGTTTCCGGACGCGAGGACTGGCCGTAGTAGCGTTCGATGGCCTCGAGAATTTCGTTTTCGGGGGCGAGCGCGGGTTCGACGCGGAGTCCGGTGGCATTGCGGACGGCGGCGATAGTTTCGAAATCGAGCGGGTCGGCCATGGCGAGGCGGACGGTGTGATCGTAGAGGGCGACCGGCAGACAGCGGAACTGGCGCAGGAAGCGGGGCGAGAGCCCCTCGGTTTCAGGCGAGACGGCGGGCGGCTCGTTGAGCGAGACGAGAGGGATGGAGAGCTGGTCGGAGAGCGCGGAGAGGACGTCGCGGGCGGCGACGAAGCCGAGGTCGACCAGGATTTTTCCGATCTTCTCGCCGCGCTCCTTTTGCAGTTCGAGAGCGCGGTCGAGGTCTTCGGCGGCGATCTGTTTCCGCTCGATGAGGATTTCGCCGAGGCGCATCAGTACTCCCGCACGCCGATGGCTTTATCGATGGGGGTCTTGGAGCGCTGCGCTTCGAGCAGTTTGGCGCGCGGCACGCGCATGACGATTTGGGCGGGGATTCCGGCCGGGTCCTCCCATGGATAGCGCAGGAGCGTGACAGCGAAGACGAACTCCTCGCCGGGCGGCATGGTGTCGAGGTAGTTGGCCATGGAGCCGACGATGTTGATCATGCGGGTTTTGAGCAGCGGCAGGCGGGATTCTTTTTTCTCGCGGAGCTTTTCGATCTGGTCGTGGCTGATGTCCTGTTTGAAAGGGGAAACGGTGGGTCCGGTGGCGAGGTTGATTTCGGCCGAGAAGACGACGCCGACGCCGTCGATGTAAGCGCCGCGGGCGAGTCCGATGAGGAAGTAAGGCTCCTCGGGGACGATGGCGGCGAGTTGGGTGTTGACGAGTTTTTCGGCGTTGGCGATTTTGGCGCGCGGCACCTTGGGCGCGTCGGCGCCGGAAGCAAAGGCGAGGGTGGCGGCCGTGAGCGCGGCGGCAAGGAGCCTCATTGGGTGACTCCGAAGTTGCTCAGGGCGTAGTCGCGATTCTGCATGCGGCGGAGAAGCGCGGTTTGAGCATCGATGGCATCCAGGGTAGAGCGGCGGTCGAGGTCATATTTGCGCTGAGCGGTCTCGAGCAGTTCGGCGGTTTTGTGCTGCTGGCGAACTTCGATATCGGCGACGGCCTGGGTAACGGCCTGATGGACGCGGCGGTCGATCTCGCGCTCGATGGCGGCCTGGTCGACGGCGGGCGCGGCGGATGAGACGGTGACGGCGGGGCGGGGCGCGAAGGCGTGGACGAGGATGGCGGCGGCGAGCAGAGCGGCGCTGGCAAAGCCGAGTTGCGGACCGGAGCGCCACAGGCGTTGATACCAACGAGGCTCGAAGACTTTGTCGGAGACGAAGGCGATGCGGCGCGGGAGTTCTTCGTCGCGAAGCGCGCCGAGGGCGGCCTGGGTCAACTGGAGACGCGAGAGTTCGTCGCGGCACTCGGGGCAGGAGGCCAGATGCGTTTCCATACGGCGGCGGGCCTCAGGCTGGGCCTCGCCGAGAAAATATTCCTTCAGATCGACCGATTCGCAACTCATGATCATTCCGCCTTCACAGGAGCGAGCGCGTCTTTCAAAAGGTCGAGTGCGGTGTAGAGGCGCGACTTCACGGTGGATACAGGGCAGGAGAGGATTTCGGCCATCTCCTCGAACTTGAACCCCTGGTACACCTTGAGCACAACCGCTTCGCGCTGGTCGGGGGTGAGGCGGTTGAGCGCGCTCTCGACGGCCAGCGAAAGCTCGATGGGAAACATGCGGGCGCCGGGCTCGGCAGACCGCGGCTCGTATTCGAGTTCGCCCTCGGGCCGGTTTTTCCGCAACAGCGAATAGGCCTCGTTATGGGCGATCCGGTACAGCCACGGAGCGAACCTCGACGCGTCCTCGAGCTTGGAAAGCGATTGATACGCCTTCAAAAACACGTCTTGCGTAAGATCGAGCGCATCTTCACGATGGCCGACCAGGCGCAAGATATAGTTGAAGACACGCTTTTCCCAGCGCGATATGAGGAGGTTGTAAGCCTCCACTTTGCCGCGCCGGGCCTGAGCAATCAGGTCGCGATCTTCGACCTCCCGAAAGATCAACTATCGGCTCCGTTTCTTAAGACGCAACGGCGGGCGAAAAAGACGATGCCCTTATTATGGCGCGATTCAGGGGCGGACGGTTCAGGTGAAGTGAAGGAGCGGAGGAGCATTGTGACCGCAGCAGCGCTTGTACTTCTGGCCGCTGCCGCAGGGGCAGGGCGCGTTCCGGGGGACGGGTTCCTCGCGGACGGGAGCGGCGTGGGGGACGGGAGGTTTGCGGTTCAGCACGGCGAGAGCGGCGCGAAGACGGACGCTCGGGGAGGCTTTGGGATCCTCGAGGATGGAGCGGAGGGTGGTAAGGGCGAGGCGCTCGAGGGCGGCGATTTCTTCGGCGATGCGGGCGGCGGCATCTTCGCGAATTCTGTCGAATTCGGTCGAAAATGCGGGGTCGGCGAGCCAATTATGGACGGTAGAGCGATGGACGCCTGCGGCGCGGGCAGCTCCGGTGACGGTTTCGCCCGAGGCGAGCGCGGCGATGACCTGGGTTTGGGCGGGTGAGAGGTTGAGAGTTGGGGAAGGCTGCATGGTGGACTCCTGACGGGAGGGTAGCAGCGCGGTGGTCGGATTCTGGAGAAGATGAGGCGAATCGTGTTGGAAATGCGAGGGGAAATAGCTGGGATGGGTCAATGACGGGTTGAATCCCCGGGGTCGGGACAGACGGTCGCGACACCTTTGGTTCAAGAACGCGGGGACACTCGTAGTCCGTCCCAGCGCGGAAAAAGCAGGTTTTCGTCGAACTTTGCCGGAGGTTCCACGAGGGTTCGCCTGCCGGGACGGGAAGATCCCGATCCTGCCGGAGGATGAGAGGTGCGGGGTTTGAACCAACCTGGGGTGAACTTGAGCGATTTTGGCAAGGAAAGTCGCCTGGGACAGTCCAGGAGTGTCACGGCGTACCAGAAATACTGGCGTCGCGACCGTCTGTCCCTGGCTTTTGGGCGGCGAGGAGGGATAATTCGCGCCATTTCCAGTGGCAGTCGACGTCGGCGAAACCGATTTGGGTGAGCCAACCGAGTTGGGTGGCGACATCCAGGAGTTTGTTCGACGGGTCCTCCTGCTCGACGTTGAGAGCGCGCAGGAACTGCTGGTGGAGGTTGGGGGTGGCCGAGGCGACGTGTTCGAGATTGAGGAAGAAGCCGCCTGGTTTCAACAGGCTGAAGATTTCCGCATAGAGCGTTCGCTTGCGCTCGTGGGCGACGTGGTGGATGGCGAAGCTCGAGATCACGGCATCGAACGGGCCGAGAGCGGGGAGCGGATGGTCGAGGTTGTGCTCGACGATGTGGACGAGAGGGTCGGCGGCGAACTGGGAGCGGAGGCGCTCGAGCATGGCGGGGGAGAAATCGAGGGCGGTGAAGCGGGCATGGGGCCGGTCGATGCGGGCGAGGCGCAGAAGGCGGCCGTCACCGCTGCCGATGTCGAGGATGGAGGCGGCTTGGACGGGGAGAAATTCGAGCAGTGTCGCCTCGCCTTCGACGCGGTGAGGGATGGAATCCTGGCGCGCGAGGTAGTCGAGAGCATGCGCGGTATCGGACCACAGGTTAGTCATCTTTTTTGCCGATTTGCACCAACTCGCTGGCGGGTTCGCTTCTGCGGGGTGGGCGGAGGAGGGCTCGCGGGAGTTTCGAGAAGTAAGTCAGACGCTCGATGAGGGGCAGAGCGCGGCGCACCCATTTGCCGTGGAGCAGGAGGCTGCCGGCGACGAGGACGGGGTGCGGGATGGTGGTGAGGCAGCGCGAGCAGATGTCGATTTCGCCGGCGCGATGGTCGAGATGAGCACGGCGCATGCGGCGCATTTCATCGCTGTTCCAGATGGCTTCGAGAGTGGAGCGGCCGATGTGGCCGACCGGCGGACCGTCGAGCATGTAGCTCTGGCAGCACGGGTAGACGTCGCCGTTCTGCTTGACGTACATGGGTCCGCGCCACAGGTAGTGGCAAGGGTGCCGCCAATCATTGGGAGCGTGAGCGGCGTCGGGTTGCAGAAGGTTGGTCTCGTCCTCCTTGACGCGGACTTGGTCGACGCCGGGGACCGCGGACCAGAATCGCACGAAGTCGTCGACTTCAGAGGCGTTGCGCTGCATGCGGACCATCTGAACAACGATCTGCAGCCGGGCGCCGCGCTCGGCTTTCATGCGGGCGAGACGGATAAAGTTGTCGCGCACTTTCTCAAATTTCGCGCCTTTGCGGTAGTATTCGAAGCTCTCGCGGGTTGCGCCGTCAAAGCTCAGGGTGATGTGTTCGAGGGGGCTCGAGAGAATGCGGTCGCAGGTTTTGTCGTCGAGGAAGGTGCCGTTGGTGGACAGCAGCGTCGAGATATTGTGGCGGCTGCAGTATTCGATGCGGTCGAAGATGGAGCGGTCCATGAAGGGCTCGCCGAGGCCGATGAGCATCATATGTTCGGCGCTCGAACCGGACTCGCGCACCAGACGCTCAAAAATTTCGGCGGTCATGTCCTCTTTTGGCTGCTTGTGGGTTTCGCGAGGACACATGGGGCAATAGAGGTTACACTTGGCGGTGGTCTCGACGATGTACTCGACGGGAAGTCCGGAGAGTGTATCGCGGCCGGAAAGGTAACCCCAGAGCAACCGGAACCGGTTGAAGGCTCGCACTTCAATCATTCTAACCGGGTGTGCGGCTGCGGCATCTAACGAGCGTGAACCGTCGCGTGAATCTGCTGAACCAGGGCGAGCCGAACCGGGATGCCTCCTACGTCCTTTATTGGGCTCAAATGAACCGCCGCGTGGCGTCGAATCACGGGCTGGCGTACGCGGCGGAACTGGCCAACGAGCACCGACTGCCGCTGCTCTACTACGAGGGGCTCACCTGCGACTACCCGAAGGCGAACCGGCGGCTGCACACATTCATCCTCGAGGGCGTGCCGGACACGGCGCGGGAATTGGCCAGGCTGGGCATCGGCTACACGTTTTACCTGCGGCGCAAGCGCAGCGATGCGAACAATGTGTTTTACCGGCTTGCGGAGAAAGCCGCCGCGGTGGTTACCGATGATTATCCGGTGTTCATCGCGCGCGAGTTCAACAAGCGTGTGCCGGCCAAGCTGAAGGTCCCCTACTACACGGTTGACTCAAGCTGCATCGTGCCGATGAACCTTTTTGAAAAGCGCGAGTACGCAGCTTACACGATCCGGCCGAAGATAAACCGGTGGCTGCCGGAATTTCTCGAGCCCGCGCCGAAACCGAAAGTAAAGGTGCGCTGGAGCGGGCCGGGGCCGGGGCCGCATACGGAAGTGACGGCGGACAACATCGCGAAGCTGGTGAGTGAGTGCGAGGTGGATCAATCGGTGCCGCCGTCGCTCTCGTATCGAGGCGGGGCCGGCGAGGCGCAGCGGCATTTCAAGCACTTTCTGGAGCACTCGCTGCGGAGATATGCGCGGGAGCGGAACGAGCCGTCGAAACACGCGACAAGCAGTTTGAGTCCGTATCTGCACTTCGGGCACATCAACGCGCTGGACGTGGCGCTGGGCGCGCGCGAATACGCAGCCGAGCACAAACTGGTGGCCGACGAGTTTCTGGAAGAGTTGATCGTGCGGCGCGAACTGGCATTCAACCATGCGCTGTTCAGCGACAAGCCGGCTGCGCTCGAAAGTGTGCCGGGATGGGCTCAAGAGGATTTGCGGCGTCATGCCTCGGACCCGCGGCCCGAGGTGTACACGCGCGAGGAATTTGAACGGGCCGAAACGGGCGACGATCTGTGGAACGCGACGCAGAAGGAGTTGCTGCTGCGCGGCAAGATTCACGGCTACTATCGCATGTACTGGGGCAAGAAGATCATCGAGTGGTCGGCAACGGCGGAGGAAGCGCTCGAGACGATGGTGGACCTGCACGACCGGTACGCGCTCGACGGGCGGGACCCGAACACGTACACCAACATCCTGTGGTGTTTCGGCCTGCACGACCGGCCGTGGTTCGAGCGGCCGATCTTCGGAAAAATCCGATACATGGCGCGCTCCGGAATGGAGCGCAAGACTGACACGGCGGCGTACTTGAAAGAGATTGCGTACATGGAACAGACCGGCGTCGATCCGTTTCGCTTAAAATAAGGCCGAACCATGCGAATCACGCTAACCGGCGCGACCGGATTTGTCGGCACGCGACTGGTCAACCGGCTGCTTGCAGCGGGCCACGAGATCACGATTCTGAGCCGGAAGGCGAGAGCGGGCAGCAGTCCGCGGTACGTGGTTTGGAACCCCGAACGGCAGGATGCGCCGGCGGCGGCGTTCGACGGGTGCGACGCGGTGATCCACCTGGCGGGCGAACCGGTGGCGCAACGCTGGAACGACGCGGTGAAGCGCCGCATTCGCGACAGCCGCGTCGAAGGGACGCGGAAGCTGGTGCGAACGCTGAGCCGGTTGCCGGTAAAACCGCAGGTTCTGATTTCTACTTCAGCGGTTGGATATTACGGCTCGCGCGGCGACGAGGCGCTAACCGAAGAATCAGCGCCGGGCGAGGGATTTCTGCCCGAGGTATGCGTGGAGTGGGAGAAGGAAGCGGCGGCGGCAGAGGCATTCGGAATTCGGGTTGCGGCCATTCGCGTGGGAATTGTACTGGGACGGGGCGGAGCGCTCGACCAGATGCTGCCGGCGTTTCGGCTGGGCGCGGGCGGACGGCTGGGGTCGGGCAAGCAGTGGATGCCGTGGATTCACCTGGACGACCTGGTTTCGCTGTACGTGTTCGCGCTCGAGAACAAGAGCGTGCGCGGCGGACTGAACGGCAGCGCGCCGCACCCGGTGACGAACCGCGATTTCACGGCGGCGCTGGCCAAAGCCGTGAGCCGTCCGGCGATCATCCCGGTTCCGGTGTTCGCGCTGAAGCTCCTGTTCGGCGAGATGGCGCAGGTGATGCTGGCGAGCCAGCGGGTGATTCCGGAAGCAGCGACGCTGGCGGGCTTCGAGTTCAAATTTCCGCGGATTGGGCCCGCACTCGATCAGGTGCTCCGTTAGCGGGGTTGGACGAGGACTCGCGAATGCGCAGTTCGGTTTTGAGCACGATACGGGTACGGCGCGCGCCGGGGTCGGCGATGCGGCGCATCAGCAGCTCGGCTCCCTTGTAGCCGAGTTCGTAGGCGGGTTGAGCGACGCTCGAAAGCCGGGGACGGAGGGACTCGGAAAAAACCGGGTCGTCGAACGTGGCCACGGCGACATCTTCGGGGCAGCGCAGGCCGGCCTCACCGATGGCGCGAAGGAGGCCGAGGGCCATCATCGCGTTTGAGCTGAAGACGGCGGTGGGACGCTGTTTGAGAATCTCGCGGGCGGCTTCAAACCCGGCTTCGGCGCGGAAGTGGCCGTCGGCGATGAGAGCGGGGTCAACCGGGATGCGGGCATTGGCCAGGGCATCGCGGTAGCCGTCGAGACGCTCGCGGGCGATTTGCAGTTCAAGCGGACCGGTGATGATGCCGATGCGGCGGTGGCCGCCGACAATGAGGTGTTCGACGCACTCGCGGGCTCCGAGGCGGTTGTCGACGGTGACGGAATCGAGTTGGAGTCCTTTCAAGGTACGGTCGAGGCAAACGATGGGGATGCCGGCGGCGGTGGCGGCCCGGATGTGGGTGAGGTCGCCTTCGGTGGAGGCGGCTACGAGCAGGATGCCGTCGACGCGGCGGGTGCGCAGGGCGGTGAGCACCTGACGTTCGCGCTCCACCTGGTCGTCGCAATTGAAGGTGAGCAGCATGTAGCGGCTTTTCCAGGCGGCGTCTTCAGCGCCGCGGACGACGAGGGGGAAGAAGGGATTGGTGAGATCGGAGATCACGATGCCGAGCATCATGGTCTGGCGGATTTTGAGGCTGCGGGCGACGTGATTGGGGTGATAGTCGAGGTCGCGGATGACGGCTTCCACGCGCTCGCGCAACTTCACGCTGACGGGCACGGTGCCGCTCATCACGTTGGAGACGGTGCCGACGGAAACGCGGGCTCTCCGCGCAACCTCCTTGATGGTGGCCATGCGCTCATCGAAGATATCACGTTCGCGGGTCCGGCGGTCCCTGTAGCGGGGCCGCCGGAGGAGGTGTGCGGGAATCGTCTCAGGCGCGCGCGGCCTGGACCTTGGGGGATTGGTCCGCGGCGGGCTGCTCAAACACGGCCGAGTAGACCACGCCGCCGATAACGGCTCCGGCGATGGGGGCGAGCCAGAAGAGCCAGAGTTGTTCGATAGCCCAACCGCCGACGAACAGCGCGGGACCGGTGGAACGGGCGGGGTTGACGGAGAGGTTGGTGACGGGGATTCCGATGAGGTGGATGAGAGTCAGGCCAAGACCGATGGCGATGGGCGCGAAGCCGGACGGAGCGCGGCGATCGGTGGAGCCGAGGATGATCATCAGGAACATGAACGTGAGGACCACTTCGGCGACGAGGCAGGCGCCGAGCGTGTATCCACCGGGCGAATGGGCGCCGAAGCCGTTGCTGGCGAACCCGCCGCTGACATCGAAGCCGGCTTTGCCGCTGGCGATGTAGAAGAGCACCGCGGCGGCGAGGATTCCGCCGATTACCTGGGCGACGATGTAGTGGGCCAGTTCGGAGACCGGGAACCGGCGGGCGGCGGCGAGGCCGACGGAAACCGCGGGATTCAGGTGGCAGCCCGAGATGTGGCCGATGGCGTAAGCCATGGTGAGAACGGTCAGGCCGAAAGCGAAGGAGACGCCGAGGAGTCCGATACCGACGTTGGGGAAGGCGGCGGCGAGGACTGCGCTTCCGCAGCCTCCGAAAACGAGCCAGAAAGTGCCAATCAGCTCAGCCAGCGAGCGCTTGACGAGTGTGGTTTGCATGAACAGCTCCTTTTTGAAAAAGCGGTTGTTCTTCCGGGGGCCTACCGATTATAGAGGAAATTTCGCGGGGTCAAGCGCCAGGTAAACCCCGCCGGTACAATGATCGTCTAACGGGGCGAGAATTGGACGGAACACAGGTGACAGCGGCGGGAACAATCGGGGCTGTGGAAGCGGGGGCTGCCCTGCGCGAAGACTTCGACGCTGTGGTGCGTGTATACCGCCCGCGGATATTCCGCTTTGTTCTGGCATCGCTTCGCGATTCGGACGCGGCGGAGACGGTCACGCAGGACTGTTTTTTGCGTGCGCACCGCGGGCGGGACGGGTTTCGCGGGGACTCGAGCCTGGAGACCTGGCTGATGCAGATTGCGGTGAACCTGGTGAGGGATCACACGCGGAACCGGCGCTGGCAGTTCTGGCGGCGGGCGGAGGCGGGCGCGGCGCGGGTGGAGACGGTTCCGCTCGGCGACAACCGGTCGGCGAGCCCGGAAAAGCAGGCGCTGCTGGCGGAAAGCGTGGCGGCGGTTTGGGAGGCGGCGGGCGGATTGCCGGAGCGGCAACGGACGGTTTTTCTTTTGAGGTTCGTGGAGGACATGGATTTGCTCGAGATCGCGGCGGCAACGGGAATGGCGGAGGGTACGGTGAAAGCGCACCTGTTCCGCGCCCTGCAGACGGTGCGCGATCGGTTGGGGAAAGGACAATGAAACATCTGACGCCGGAACAATTCGGGGAGTGCCTGCTCGGTTCGGAAAAATCCGAGGCGGCGCGCCACATCGCCGAGTGTGAAATGTGCCGGTTGGAAGTGGAGCGGATGCGGCGGGCGCTCGGGGGCTTCCGGCAGGGGATTCACGAATGGGCGTCGCGGCATCCGCAGCCCATGATCGAGACAGCCCGGACCTGGTTTGTGTGGTGGCGGTACGCGGCGGTGACGGCGATGGCGCTGACGGTGGTGGCGGCAGGCTTGCTGTTGAAGCAGGGACGCGTCGAACCATCACGGACGGCGACGATGAGCGACGCGGCGTTGCTCGAACAGATCGACGCGCAGGTGTCGAGACAAGTGCCGCGGCACATGGAGCCGCTGGTGAACCTGGTGGCATGGGAAGACGCAGGAAAATCAACTACGGAGAAAGAGAAAGGAATTCGACAATGAAGAGAGTGGTTGGAGTGGCCGCAATGCTGGCGGCGGGCGCGTTCGGCGTGATGGCTCAGCCGCCCGGACCGGGCCACGGCGGACCGCCGGGACGCCCGGGCATGGGCCCTGCCGGCCGCTGGTGGGCCGATCCCGCGATGATCGAGAAGCTCAGCCTGACGGGCGAACAGCAGAAGAAATTGGCCGACATTTTCCAGCAAAACCGGCTGAAATTGATTGAATTGAGCGCAGCGGTACAGAAGGAAGAAGCGATGCTCGAGCCGATGCTGGCGGTGGACCGGCCGGACGAAGCTAAGGCCACGGCGCAGATCGATCGCGTAGCCCAGGCGCGCGCGGACCTGGAGAAGGCGAACGGCCGAATGTTGCTGAGCCTGAGATCGCAGTTGACTCCGGAGCAGTGGAGGAAGCTACAGGCCGAACGTCCGGGCCCTGGGCGCGGCATGGGCATGGGCAAAGGCGGCCCCGGCCCTGGGGGTCCGCCTCGCGACGAAGAGTGATGGTTTAGATGTAGGCGATGACGTCCATTTCGACGAGCGAATCTCCCGGGACCCACGCCGCCGCGATGGTGGTGCGGACCGGGGGATTTTCGCCGAACCTGCCCTGAAATACTTCGTTCATGGCCTTATAATCTTCCGCTTTAGCCAGATAGACGTTGCATTTCAGAACCTTGTCCATCGATGAGCCGGCGTTGATCAGTTCCTTCTCGATGTCGTCGAGAACGGTCTTGGTGTGAGCCTTGATATCGCCCTGGTAGTGGGCTCCCTTGCCGGCGATGAAAAGGAGATTGCCGTAGGAGACGGCGCTCGAGAACAGCGGAGTTTTTGCGGGTTTGGCGCCTTTGTAGTGGACCTTTCTCACGGGCGGCGCGGAATCCGCGGCCTGGGCGGCGGCGGCGCCGGTCATGGCGGCGGCAGCGCCTCTGAGCAGATTTCTACGGCTCTTTTTCTCAATCATCAGAAGTTCTCCTATGGGGTGAGTAACAGCACGCCGAAGGCTTCGGGGACGTGAAAGCTGCGGCGAAAGCCGGGTTGCCAGGCGACGAGGTCGCGCTCGTTCCCGGTGATTCGGAAAAGGCCGAGGCGAAGACGGTCGCCGGGCGAGAAGGCGCGGGTTGCGATGGATTTGAGCGGGATGCGCATTTCGCCGTACCAGATTTTCCGCTCGGAATCGATGCGGGCTTTGACCGCCATGCCGGAATCCCAGGGCATGCCGCCTTGTGGTTTCGGGTCGACGACGTCGATGTCGAGGTCGACCCATTCTCCCGCCGGGGACACCTGATACTCACGATAGCGGCCGATGTTTTTCTCATCCGCGCCGATGAAGGCTTCGGCGACGTCGGCGTTCCAGAGCTGCGGAGTTTCGCGGTCGAGCAGCGGGGACGGATTGAGTTTGAGGCTGCGATAGGGGCAGGAGTAGAGCAGGTACAGGTTGTCGCGGGTCCAACGGGAGCGGACTTCGGTGGGGCCGATGGGCGAATTTTCGCCGAGCGCGTCTCGGGTCATTTTCACCGGGGCAGCGGATTTCCAGGGGGCGGCGGCAGGGTCGGCCGTGAGGTCAAACTCGCGGGCGGAGTAGGCGCTGGTGAGTTGGGCGGGCGCCAGGTCGAGGTCGACGACAGCATAGGAGCGCAGTTCGGGAATCGAAAACTCGATACCGGTGTCGTCGGCGACGACATCCTCGGCGGGCATGACTTTGGAGCCGAGAGAAGCGATGACGGCGCGGTTGAATTTTCCGAGCACGCGGACGCGAAGCCCGGAGACGGGGTTGCGGCCGTATTGAATCAGGTAGAGGCGAGAGCGCTGATTGTCGCCGGAGAGTCGCGCGAGAGTCGTTTCAGAGCCGTAAACGCGAACGAGGCGTTTCTGGTCGCCGATTTTGGAGCGGACGAGCGCGGCGAAGGCGTAGGGGTCGGCGGCGCGGTCAGCCGTGTAGTCGCCTTTGCCGATTTCGACGACGGGACCGGAAAAATCCGAGGCTTTGGCCACGGGCTCGTAGAGCAGATTGCGGCGCGCGAGCAGGTTCATCACTTCGGCGATGTCATCCGAGCGGTTGTCGACGAGGCCGAAGTTGGCGCGCGGGCGAAGCGAGGGCGCGTCGTGGTCGCGAGCGAAGGCGACAGCGCGCCCGAACGTTTCGAGGTCGTCCTGTTTTACTCGCAAGAACGCCTGAACACCGGCGGTTTGGGATTCGGCGACGGCGAGAGGGATGGCGTTTCCGGTGACCTCATACAGGCAGGAGCGGGAACGGTCGCGGATCATTTGCCACAGATTGGAGATGATCCACGGCGCGGCGGTTGCGCCGGCGCGTCCCAACTGATAGTCGACGCCGGGCGAGTCGAGTTTCACCAGAGCGGCGGCATCGACGTGCCGGGCGCGAATTCGCGTGGATGACCAGGCGGCGGCATCGCCGGTGGTGGCGATTTCACGAATGCCGGCTTTTTCGAGCGCGGGCGCCGTTTGCGGACCCGCGTCCCACAGCAGGGCTGGAATCACCAGCAGGGCGAGGATCATGCCACCTCGATCTTCTTGTGGGCGATTTTGGCCTGGTCGTAGACGCCGAGTCCGAGCGAACCGGCGAACTCGATGTGACCGGGCTCGCGGATGAAGGCGTTGAAGTTGGGGTCGAGCGGATGAGCGGCGCTGACATGATCCATGGAGCGGTTCCAGATTGAAACGGCGCCTTTGGATTTGCGCTCGGCTTCGATGATGTCGATGAGCTGGCGGTCGATGGAAACCGGGTCGGTGCCGAAGACGATCTGTTTGGGGTAGAAGACGAATTTCGGATCGCGGACAAAGGGTCCGCCATGCCAGACGCCTTTCAGCCCGTCCATGACCTGAAGGACGGTTTTGGACTTGAGCGGCTCGAGCGAGGCGAGGGTGCCGATGAAGGAAAGCGTGTTGGTCTTTTCGTCGCGGTGAGAGCGCGCGACGTTCGAATAATTGCCGTAGGCGATGTTTTTCAGGCAGCCGGTGACGCCGGAAGCGCCGTGGTCCTTCATATTCGGGACGTTGATGACTTTGGTGAACGTTTCGGTGACGAGGCGGACGAGGTTGGAGCGGGTGTCGTCCTCGCCGAAGAAGTCGACTTCGACATAAGCGCGCGGGTCGTAACCACGAATGGAACGGCGCGGCACCTCCACGGCAACGACGTGAACACCCGAGGGCAGGTACTTCGGATAGTTGACGGACTGCAGCTGATCGTCGAAACGTTCGTAGACCCAAATGTTTGAGGTTTTGACGCCGGCGGCGACGAGGTTGCGGGCGATTTCGGCGACGACGTGAGGGTCGGAGCAGACCCGCGGCGCTCCGGAACAGTTGACCTTGATGCCGACGACGTCGGAGGAATTGAAGAAGCGACGCCACGAATCGGCGGGATTGGTGTCGCCGGTGAGCGCGGTGATTCCACGGGCCATCATTTCGCGAACAACGGCGGGGTCGACGGCGGCGGKGTGTTCATCAACCGAGCGCGCACCATGGACGGTGACGACGCGACCGGGGTAAGCGCCGGGCATCCCCATTTTGCCGGAGGCGCCGTAGGGCGTGACGGCGCGGTAAGGAGGAATGTCGCGAGGCGCAGCGCCGAGCAGGGTTCCGGCGAGCGGCACCTGCAGGAACGACCGGCGATTCATCCTGCCCTCCGTCCGGAAACGTATTTGTGCCGCTCGGCCGTAAAGGGAGCGACACCGTACTCGCCTGTGTCGACGGTGCCGGTGATGCGGTCGCCGTCGACCGTGCCGGTGAAATCGTACGTGAGGCGCGTGCCGTGGACCTTGTGGGAGCTGCGGAAGCGCGCCGAGCGTCCGTTGATGGAGCCGGCGAGATCGCCGGAGTAGAATTCGCCGCGGTGGGTGCCTTTGAGTGTGGAGCCGTCCTGTTCGAGGGCCACCGAGTGTGTAGCGGCGCCGCGGGTGAATTCGATGCGCACGTCCCATTGTCCGGCGACCGGGACGGGCGGTTCCTGCGCGGGCGCGGGTTGAGCCTTGGGCGGAGCGGCGAAGACTTCGGCGATGCGCTGCGCCACCACGTTCTCGTCGCCGGGCATCATCTGGTACGGGATGATCCACATGGAGCGTTCGGTAGCGCCGGCGACGACGATGCGAGGCTCGCCGTCGAGCAGGGCTTTACTCAATTGAGGGCCGGTGACGCCGAGGGCGCGCGGGTCCCACTCGAGGGTGAGTTTCGGAGAGCGGTTGGAGAGGTCGGCATCGGGTTGAGTGATGGCGGCGGAGACTCCGTTCACTTTGCGGGCGCGGTCGGCGATGACACCGAGGCGGGATTCCCACTGCTTCCATTCGGACTGATGGTCGCGCTTGACCCACATTTCGACGGCGGCGAGCATGCCCATGATCTCTTCCTTGCCGGCTTTCATGGAGCGTCCGAACGCGTGGTGAGGCGCGGAATTGAGCCACGCCGCCTCGAGCAGCGATTTGTCGCCGATGAGCAGACCGCCCGCCTGGGGTCCGCGAATGCACTTGCCGCCGCTGTAGGCGACGGCGGTTGCGCCACGCTCGAGATGAACGTTGGGCTTGATGGTGAGGATTTCAGCGGCGGCGTCGACGAGCACGGGAACGCCACGCTTACGCGCCGCGGCGGCAAGGACGCGGGTGCCGAGCGGTCCATCGTCGCCGGGACCTCCGAGGATGTAGACCATGGCCGTGCGCGCGGTGAAGGCGGCGTCTATTTCAGAAGGATCGTGGATTTCAACGATCTTCGCTCCCGTCATGCGGACGGCGTGATCGTAGACGTTGCGCGAATAGGCGGGGATGATGACTTCGTTCTTGAGCCCGGTGAGGTCGGGGATTTGCTGCATGCGTTCGGGATTGGAACCGGCGATGGCGGCGCAGGTGGTATGGGCGATGGCGGCGCAGCAGCCGTTGGTGACGATGCCCCACTCGGCGCCGGTGAGTTCGGCGAGGCGCTTGCCGACGCCCTGGGCGAGCTCGTCCATTTGTACAAAGTGGCGGGAAGCTTCGTCCATCGCCTTCTTCACTTCAGGCAGCGTTTGGGAGCCGGTAATGATGGTGAAGGTGCCGCGGGAGTTGATGAGGGGCTTGACGCCGATGGACTCGTACAGGCGGGAGCCGAGTTCGAGCGTGGCGGCGGCAGCCCGGGCGGTGAGGCCCTGAAGGGCGGCGAAGGCCGCGGAGGCGCGAAACAAATCACGACGGGATTGTTTGAGGCTTTGCCAGATCATTCGCTGCTTCTCCTCGAGGCCGGTCCTACGGACGGGGACGGCGCGGTTGGCGGCTATAGCCATCCCAGCGGGGGTCGCCCTGCGGACCGTACTCTTTCGGTAGTTTATCCCAGCGCTCGCGTGCGATTCCATTGAGGTCCCAGAGGACCCGCCCGTCGCGGAGGGTGAGTTCGCAGGCCAGCTTCTGATTTGCATCCATGCGGCCGCCGTTCATGTCGGTGAAACCGAAGCGGCCCTTTTCAAGGCTGAAGACGGCAATATCGGCGAGGGCGCCGACCGACAGATGGCCCAACTCCTCATGGCCGATTTCGCGAGCGGGCGCCCAGGTGGACTTGGCGATCACGTCATCGAGCGGCATGCCGAGCGCAAGCATTTTGCTCATGACATTGAGCATGTCCTTCATGCCGGTGTTCATGCTGCCGACGTGCAGGTCGGTAGAGATGGAATCGGGCCAAAAGCCGGCCCTGGTTAACGGGACGGCGACACGCCAGAGAAAGCTGCCGTTGCCGTGTCCGAGGTCGAAGATGATGCCGCGCTTGCGCCCGTCGAGCATGGCTTTGCTGGGACCGCCGGTGGCGGCGTCCTGTTCGCCGCGCAAGCCGGAATAACAATGCGTGTAGATGTCGCCGGGTTGGAGGACGCGGGTGAGGAGGTCATACAGGGGGCGTTCGGGACGATTGCTGCCGTAGTCGATCATGACGCGCGTCCCCGAGGCGCGAGCGGCTTCGACCGAGCGCTCGTAAGGCGCCCACTCAGGACCGGCGAAGTGGGCGCTTTTGACGCCGACGACGAGGTCCTTGTACTTGACCGCCATGGCGGCGGTGGGCTTGGCCTGCATGTCCTCGAGGTTCTGTTCGTACTTGCCGCCGCGCATGCCGTTGCCGACGATGTTGAGGAAGGCGAGGACGCGGGTGCGGGAGCGGTCGATGACGCGGTCCTTGAAGTCTTCGAAATTGCGCCATCCGGAACTGCCGGCGTCGGCGACGGTGGTGACGCCGTTCCGGAAGGTAAAGCCGTCGGGGTAAAGCGCGAGGTCGCCCGCGTAGGAGGCGCGCTCGCCGGTGCCGGCGTAGACGTGGGTGTGAATGTCAACGAGACCGGGCGAGACGTAGAGGCCGAGGCAGTCGACCGTCTTGAAGGCCGAACCGGCGGGGATGCCGGCCGAGACGGCGGCGATACGCCCGTCCTTGATCGCGACATCGCGGACGGCGCTCAGCCGGTTCCGGGCGTCGATGACATGCCCGTTCCTGAGCAGCAGGTCGTAGTCAGCGGGTTGTTGAGCGGCGGCGGCAGCCGCGCCCGCAGCTGCGAGCAGGAACTGCCGCCGTCCGAGTTTATCTGATTCCACGCAATCTAAATTATCAAGACGCGCGGCGGATCGGTTTAGAACTTCATGCGCAAGGCGAACTGCATGACGCGAGGATCGCCGGCGAGCGAAGTGATGGAGCCGGCGGCCGAACTCGAGAAGTCGCGGCTCGGGAAACCGAACTGGACGGTGTTGGTGAGGTTGAACACCTCCCAACGGAACTCGAGCGCGGCCCGCTCCTTGATCGGGAAATCGCGATGGAGGGCGAAGTCGAAGACCCGGGTGTTGGGGGCGCGGAGGATGTTGCGGCCCGCGTTGCCGAACTGTCCGGGGCTTTGCAGCTGGAAGGCATCGGCGATGCTGCCCACGGCGGACGCGCAATTCTTGTTGCGCGAGGAGTAGAACCAGCAGTCTACGGTTTGGGGAAGCACGGGCGTACCGATGACGTTCGGAAGAGCGGTGACGGCGCCGAACGGGTCGAGCGAATTGCCGATGCTGCCTCCGGCGGTGATGGTCATGGGGCGGCCCTCGGCATAGGTGAATGCGCCGCTGGTGCGGAAGCCGCCGATGATCCAGGCGAGCGGACCGCTTTGGGCGAACTGGCGGCCCTTGCCGAAGGGCAGGTCGTAGACGTAGCTGATAACGAGGCGGTTGCGGATGTCGAAGTCGCTCGGGCCGCGCCATGCGCGGTAGTTGCGGGCATCCTGCGCATTGCCGGAATTGCTGGCAAGAGGCTCGGCGGCGTTGTCGATGCTCTTCGAGAAAGTGTAGGCGAGGCGGAAGGTGAGGTCGCGCTGAAAGCGGCGCTCGAGCGTAAGGTCGAGGCCGTTATAGTTGCCGTTGCCGACCGGCATGCGGTACTCGATGTAGCCGAAGTTGGGATAGGGCAGGCGTCCGGTAGAGGTGCCGTTGACGTTGTAGGGCTGGTTGTAGTCGATCAGCGCGGTGAGATGCGTGCTCTTGGTGCCCACGTAATCGGCCTCGAGGAACAGGTTCCACGGCAGGGTGCGCTGAATGCCGAAGCTCCACTGCTGGACGTAGGCGTTGGGCGAAGTGGGGTCGGCGGCGCGCACGCGGACGCGGCGGAGGTCGAGTTTAGCGGGATCGAGGAAGTCGAGCGGGTAGCCGTTGCGGAGCAGGAACACGGGCGCGGTGGCGGTGGATGCGACGGCGGGCGTGTTGTTGATGAGGAACGGCGGGTTGAGCGCCAACTGGTCCTCGCTGCCGTAGCGCTCGAACAACTGGTAGAAGATGCCGTAGCCGCTGCGCAGCACGGTGCGGTCGTTCAACTGGTAGGCGAAGCCGACGCGCGGGCCGAAGTTGTTGCGATCGGGCTTGATGAGCGCGCGATCCTGAATGCCGCCGCTCTTGGCGATGAGCAGCGCGCCCTGGCCGCCATTGCCGGCGGGGTCGAAGTTGGCGATGTGGTTCTTGCCTTCGAGCGCGGGCGTGGCGAAGTCGTAGCGGAGGCCGAGGTTGATGGTGAATTTCTGCGAGACCTTGAAGTCGTCCTGGCCGAAGAACGAGTGCATGTGCAGGCGCTGGTCGACGAAGTAGACGTTGGTCAACTGAGCGCTCTGGACGTAGCCGAGCAGACCGTCGGCGTAGGAAAGTCCGGTGTTGCCGGTGCATTGCAGGGCGGCGTTGCGCTGGCAGGTGAAGATCTTGTCAAAGTTGAGCGAACCGCGCGTGCCGGGCACATCCATGAAGTTGTTGCGGAGAGGCGCGCGGAGGTCGGCGCCGAACTTAAGAGAGTGGCGGCCGTAGTTGAGCGAGAGCGTATCGGAGAACTGGAATTGCTTGGTGACCTGGAACTTGGGCAGGAAGTCGGGCGATCCGATGAAGGTGTTAAAGCCCGAGAAGGTGGTTCGCGTCACGCCGCCGTCGATGGCGGGGTTGACGGGGATGCCGGGAATATAGTCGGACGCCTTGTTCTGGCCGAAGGGTTCCTGGGACGCGAACGAGTTGTCGCGACCGTAGGAAGCGCGGAATTCATTCACCATGCGGGGCGTCAGGACGCGGTTGTAGCCGAGCGCCACGCCGTGGGCGAGGAGGGTTTGGCGGCCGAAGGCGGAGGTCGAGGTGCCGTCGGCGATGCCACCAAAATTCCCGGGGATGAACCGGGCGCGGTCGGAATAACTGTAGCGGAAGAAGAGATTGCTTTGGGCGCTGGCGAGATAGTCGATGCGGCCGTTGTAGCGATCGGTGTCGTCGAGCAGGCCGGCGTTGCGGGCAAAGTTGTTGAGCTGTCCGGGCAGGGTGGGCTGCGGGAACAGCGCCATCAGTTTCTGCATGGAAGGATCGAGGCGATCGGCTGGAATCTGGTTGTTCTGGAAAGGCTGGCCGGTGGTGGGATCGTAGATCGTCGGGTACACGACGCCGGCTTTGGCCGCGGCGGCGGAGCTGAAATCGCCGATGCGTTCGTTGGCGAGCGGCACGGTGGTGATACGCGAAACGCCGCGGCGAATGCGGGTGCCTTCGTAGTCGAAGAACCAGAAGAGCTTGTCCTTTTTCAGGTAGCCGCCGAGATTTCCGCCGAACTGATTTTGGACGTTCTGGGGTTTGGCGAGAGCGCTGCGGTTCGAGAAGAAGTCGTTGGCGTCGAGGACGCGATTGCGGAGGTACTCGTAGAGCAGGCCGTGATACTGATTGGTTCCGCCCTTGGTGGTGACGTTGATGGCGGCTCCGGGGCTACGGCCGAATTCGGCGGCGTACGGGTTGGTGATGATTTTAAATTCCTGAATCGTGTCGACGGAAGGGCGGACGATTTGGGTGGACAGCTCCTGCACGTTCTCCGAAATAGAGTTGTTGTCGACTCCATCGAGCAGGAAATTGTTTTGCAGCTGGCGCACGCCGTGAACGTTGAATCCGCCAGTGCGGCCGGCGCTGGTGGCGCCGCTCTGTTCGGTATAGCGGTTGCCCTGAACACCGGCGACGAGGCTCATCAGATCGTCCCAACTTCTCAGGAAAAGCGGAAAGCGGGAGACATAGGTGTTGTCGACGACGCTGCCGAGCGCGGCATCCTGAGTGGCGAGCTGGGGCGCGGTGGCGTCGACGGTGAGCGTGTTCTGCACCTGGCCGACGGCGAGCGCGAAGTCCTGGCGGGCTCGCTGAGCGGTTTCAAGGGTCACGCGTTTGGAGGCGCGCTGAAATCCGCCGGCTTCGGTCGAGATCTCATAATTGCCGACCGGAAGGCTGGCGAAGAAGTAGAAGCCGTTTCCGTCGGTTTGCGAATCGCGCTCGAGATTGATGGCGGTGTTGCGCGCGGTAACCTTCGCATTGGGAACGGCCGCGCCTGAAGGATCGGAAACCAGTCCCGTAAGACTGGCCGTGTTGACCTGGGCGAATGCAGCAGGCAAAAGCGCCAGAATCATGAAAAATTTCGATTGATGAGTAAACATTCGGAATCCCCCCGTGGAGGCGAAGATAGCATCCGAATGTCAAAACCCAGCCGCGAAATCGTGACGAAACGGCGACAGACCGCTACAGTTTGAGTTCCCAGCCTTTGCGGAATACGGGCTTGACGAACTTGTTGGCTTCGGCGCTGTTGGTGAAGCGCAGGTTGGCGCTGTCCCACTCGAGTTTGCCGGGGACGTGGAGGGCGATCGCGACCAGGGCGAGCCACTCGGCGTAGGGCGCGGTGATGCTGAAATCCGAGCAGGAAGGCTCGCCGCCCTTGCAGGCGCGAACCCAATCGCGCATGTGGCCCGGGGAGCGCGAGAGCAACTGCGCGGGGAGCTTGTACTCGGCCCAACGCGCGGCAGGCAGGAGATGGACGCCTTCGCCGCGATTGCTGGTGGCGAGGATGCCTTTGGTTCCGACCATTACGGAACCGTTGCCGGAAAGGATGCCGGGTTGAGGACCGGGTCCGCGCTCGCCGAAGACGCGCACGCCGGGGCCGCCCGCGCCCATCGGAGGTCCGCCGGCGGGGCGTTTGGGCATCTCGGCGGGCATGCCGCCTCCGGGAGCGCGCATGGCGGTGGGCCGTCCTTTGTCGGCGAGATTGTCGGGACGCGGCAGGATGGTTTCGTTCTCCATGCCAGGCACGTGGTAAGCGGTAGGGTCGTCGCTGCGGGAGGCGTCGTGATAGTAGACGGTGACGGGCGGCATCTTGCCGCGCGCGGGGAATTCGATTTTGATGACGGCGCGGTCGGGGAAGGTGATGGAGCTTTCCGAGGAGACGGAGATGCGCTCGAGCGAGAGCGGCGATCCTAACTGCAAGGCGGTCTGCACGGGTCCCGCGGTGTGAGTGGCCCAATTGCCGATTTGGCCGGTGCCGAAGTCGATGAAGCCGCGCCAATTGTAGGGCACATAGTATTGACTGAACGGGCGGGCGTTGGCGGCGCCGAGCCACAGGTCCCACTCGAGCGTGGAAGGAATGGTGTCGACGGGCGGCAGGTCCTTAAGGCCGGTGGGGTGCGTGCCGGGCGAAGTGGCGATGTGAGCTTCGGTGACGTCGCCGATATCGCCGTTCCAGACAATCTCGGCGGCGACGCGGTTGCACTCGTGGGAGAAGCCCTGGTTGCCCATCTGAGTGGCGACCTTGTATTTAATGGCGGCGTCGCGGAGAAGGCGCGCTTCCCAAGGCGTGCGGGTGAGCGGTTTTTCGACGTAGACGTGCTTGCCGTGCTGCATGCAGGCGAGGGCGACGGTGGCGTGCATGAAATCGGGGATGCCGATGGTGCAGGCGTCGATGTTCCTGCCTTCCTTCTCGAGCATGACGCGGAAATCGCGGTACTTGGGCTGTTTTTCAAAGCGCTTCAGGTTGGCGGCGGCGCGGTTGAGGTCGACATCGCAGAGCGCGACGATGTTCTCGGTGCGCGCGGCGTCGTTGAGGATCACGCCGCCTTGTCCGCCGCAGCCGATGGCGGCTACGTTCAATTTGTCGTAGTAGGGCTTGTAGCCGAGTGCCTTGAGCGAAGGGACGCTCCCGAATCCGGCGCTCGGCACGGCTCCGGCAAGCAGAGAGCCAAAAAAGAAATGACGCCTGGCGATCTTCATCGCCCCTACGATATCAGGCCGGCGGGGGTTATACCAAAGCCGCGGTGTTGTTGAGCTGGCCGATTTCGGGGACGCGAATGGAGACGACGTCGCCGGGAGCCAGAGCGGCGGACTCGGGCACGATGATTCCGGTGCCGGTGAGCAGCACGGAACCGGCGGGCACGGGGTTGGCGCGCAGCAGGTAGTCGATGAGGGACTGGATGGCGCGGCCAAGGCGGGCGGTGGAGGTTTCGCCCGAAAAGACCGTGTCCTCGCCGCGGCGGATGTTGCAGGTCATGTCGAGGGCGCGGGGGTCGGCGATGGAATCGGCGGTGACGATGACGGGGCCGAGCGCGCAACAGGCGGTGTAGACCTTGGATTGCGGCAGGTAAAGCGGGTTTTCGCGTTCGATGTCCCACGCCGACACGTCGTTGGCGATGGTGTAGCCGACGATACGGCCTTTGGAACCGAGCACGACAGCGAGCTCGGGCTCGGGCGCGGTAAACCTGGAATCGGACCGGATGCCGATGTCCTGGCCGGGTCCGACGCAGACGCGAGCGGTGCCCTTGAAGAAGATTTCAGGACGCTCGCTCTTGTAAACGTGGGCGTAGAAGCCTTCGCGGGTATTATGCTCGGCGTCGCGGAAAGCGGCGCTGGTTTCGTAAGTGCAGCCGCAGGCCCACACTTCGCGAGGCGTGATGGGGATGAGCGGAATGGCCGGTTCGGGATGGGAACTCATCATGGCCGAGGCCATGGCGGGAAGGGGCGTGCCTTCTTTTTCGCTTCGCTTGATGAGATCGAAGAGCGTGTGCTCGGGGACGGGACGAGCGTGGCCGTCTTCAAAAACAGCCGCGGTGATGGCGTTATTCCAGCGAATTTGACCTAAGCGCATTTCGTTAATATTTGAGATAGACGGTTTTGTAGTCGCAATAGAAATCGAGCGCGGCGGGACCCTGTTCCTTGGGGCCGAAGCTTGAATCCTTGGTTCCGCCGAACGGAAGCTGATACTCGACGCCGGCGCTCGGCAGATTGACCGTGAGCAGGCCTGCTTCCATGCGGTAGACGAAATCAAACACACGCGAGACGTTGGAGGTTTGAATGGACGCCGAGAGCCCGAACGGGATGTTGTTGGCGATGCGCATGGCGTCTTCAAAGCCGGCGGCGCGCATAACGGCGAGCACTGGGCCGAAAATCTCCTCGCGGGCGATGCGCATCTGTTCGGTGACACCGGCGAACACGGTGGGCTCGACGAAGTAGCCTTTGTCGTAATCGCCGCCGGTGAGCCTGCGCCCGCCGCACAGCGGTTCACCGCACTCTTTGCGGCCGATCTCGATGTATTCGAGGTCGGTGTTCAACTGGCTCTCGTCAACGGCGGGACCGATGTCGATGCCGGGCAGCATGCCGTTGCCGACCTTGAGTTTCCTGGTGCGTTCAACGAGCGCGGCGACAAAACGGTCGTAGATGGCGTCTTCGACGATGACGCGGCTGGTGGCGGTGCACTTTTGTCCGGTGGAGAAGAACGCGGCGTTGACGGTGTTCTCGACGGCGGCGTTGAAATCGCAATCGGCAAGGACGATGGTGGGATTCTTGCCGCCCATTTCGAGTTGGATTTTGAGGCGGCGTTTGGAGGCTTGTTCGTGTAGCCACTCGCCGACGCCGCAACTTCCGGTAAAGGAAATGGCCTTGAGGGGTCCGGCATCGACAAGCGCCTGACCGAGCGCGCCGCCGGAACCGGCGACGTAGTTGACGACGCCTTTGGGCATGCCGGCTTCGTGGCAGGCTTCGATGAGGCGCCAGGCGCTCAGCGGAGCGGCGGAGGCGGGCTTCATGACGACGGTATTGCCGCAGATGAGCGCGGGCGCGAGTTTCCAGGCGGGGATGGCGCTCGGAAAGTTCCACGGCGTGACGAGACCGACGACGCCGACGGGTTTGCGAATCGCGAACATGTGGACGCGGTCGCGTTCGCTCGGCGCCTGAATGCCGAACAGGCGCGAGCCTTCTCCGGCGAAGTAGCGGAAGATGTTGATGGAGCGGCGCACCTCGCCCTTGGCTTCGGGCAGCGTCTTGCCTTCTTCGCGCGTCATGTCGGCGGCGACGGCATCGAAGTTGCGGTCGAGGATATCGGCGACCTTGAACAGGAACGCGCCGCGGGCGGGCGCGGGCAGCGCAGACCACGCAGCAAACGCTTCCGCAGCGGCAGTAGCGGCGGACTCGACGTCAGCCGCCGTTCCCTTGACGAACTCGCCCACGACTTCGCTCTTATCGGCGGGATTGCGGTTTTCAAACGTGGGGCCGCCGACCCATTGACCGTTGATGTAGTTTTGAAACAGCATCTGACTAGAAGTTCACCTTGGGCGCCGTTTTGGCGCTCTCGTCCGCCTTGAAGTAAGGCTCGGCCTGGAAACCGAACATGCCGGCGGCGATGTTCTTGGGGAAAATCTGAAGGTCGGTGTTGTAGCGCTGCACCACCTCGTTGTACTTACGGCGCTCGACGTTGATGCGATTTTCGGTTCCCGCGAGTTCGTCCATCAGGCGGTTAAAGGTCTCGTTGGACTTGAGTTGCGGATAGTTTTCGACGACGACGAGCAGGCGGCTGAGCGCGCCGCTCAACTGGTTGTTCGCGTCGATTTTCTCCTGCGGAGACTTCGCGCCCGCGAGTTGAGCGCGGGCATTGGCGATGGCGGTAAAGACGGTCTGCTCCTGCTTGGCGTAGCCCTTGGTGGTTTCGACGAGATTCGGGATCAGGTCGGCGCGGCGCTGCAGCGCGGTATCCACCTGCGACCATTGCGCCTTGACGGCTTGTTGTTCGGTGACCAGGTCGTTCCGGGTCCCGATGAACGAGCAGCCCACCATTATGACGAGCAGAACTAAAACACCCAGAACCAGCAATCCGGTTTTCATGGCAGTATTCTTATTCCTCCAGGCGATCGACGTAGGCGATCAGGTCGTGAATTCGGTTGAGGTATTTCCCAAACAGGTTATCAGGATCGAGTTCCTGAGGGGCGGTCTTGCCCTCCCGCACATCGAGCAGCGAGTGAAAGGGAGTCATGTCGGCGGCTAGCGTGGCGGCGAGGCGGTCGGTGATTTCGCGTTTGTGAGCGGGAGCTTCCACACCGCCGAGAGCGAGGGCATGACGGCCGAGGACGCAGAAGGTGGAGACGGAATCGAGGCAGAGCTTGAGCAGGGCGTCGCGGTCGTTGAGCGCGGCGGTAGCGTGCTGGCGGAGGCGCAGCATTTTGGAGCGGAGTTCGTGCTCGAGTTGGGAGCGGTAATAACGGCGGTCGATGAGAAGCGGTTCGATCACGTCGCGGCCAAAGAGCACCTTGCGGCGTTCTTTCATGTCGGTGAACTCGATGGCGAAGCAGTCGGCGGAGGTGCGTGTTTCCTCCTCGGTCATGAGCAGCGGGGCGGGGTTGCCCTGCTGGCGCCAGCCGCGGAAGATGGGCTCGCTCTCGGCGAGTTCGCGGGGCGTGATCTGCTGAAGGACGCAGAAGACGTTCAAGTCGGAGAAACGTTCGTGATAATTGCCGGTGGCGGCGGAGCCGTAGAGGATGACCGAGACGAGGCGGTCGCCGTAGGTCCGCGCCAGTTCATCGACCAGATTGGCCAGTTTCCGTTCCATGGTTCGCGCTCCTTACCAGTCTGAGGAAGCTCCTCCGCCGCCCGAATCGCCGCCGCCGAAGCCGCCGAATCCGCCGCCGCCCGAGCCTCCACCGCCGAAACCGCCACCGCCCCAACCGCCGTCGCCGCCGCCGCGATAGCGTCCACCGCCGCCGGTGAGACTGCTGAGCAGCAGCCAGGTGAGAAAGCCGCCGCCTCCGCGGCTGATCAACGCGAACAGGATGATGATGCCGACGATGACCATCGGCCAGGGGATGTTGACGTCCTGCGAACCGCCACGGGGCGCGGCGCGGCGCGGCAGGCTACGGTCGAGCGAGACGCCCTTGGACTGGGCGATGGTCTGGCCGATTTGTCCGGCGCCTGCGATAAGGGCCTGTCCATACTGTCCGGCGCGAAGAGAGGGCCGCATCTCACGGAGCACGCTGCCGGTGAAACCGTCGGGCAGGATGGGTTCGAGTCCGTAACCGACTTCGACGCGGCTCTTGCGGTCGCGCACGGCGAGCAGCAGCAGGACGCCTTCGTTCTTGCCTTTGACGCCGATGCCCCATTTCCGGAACAGCGCGTTTGCGGTGTCGTCGATGGGGTCGCCGTCGAGAGAGTCGACCGTGACCAGAGCGACCTGAGCGCCGGTGGCCTGTTCAAGGGTGGTGAGGTAGCGCTCGAGTTGGGTTTTGGACGCGGAGTCGACGACGTTGGCGAAATCGCTCACGTAGCCTTGCGGCTGGAGTTTCGAAATGTCGAGCGCGAGGGCGGGCAGAACGGCAATCAGCAGCAGTGGCGCAACCGGGGCGCGGCTGCGGAAGGCGCTGGACTGTCCACAACGGGATCTGGTGATCACTGATAGCGGGAGAGGTCTTCCCGAGTCATTTTAAACCCATCCAGCCGTCCGAGCATGGTGAGGGCGACGGCTTCGGGCTGGAAGAACTGCTGAGCGAGCGTCTGAACCTGCTCGGCGGTGACCGCCTCGATGCTGTCCACCATTTCATCGAGGGAGATGAAACGGCCGAAATAGAGTTCCTGGCGGGCGAGGTTGCCCATGCGGCTGGAGGTGGATTCGAGCCCGAGCATGAAGGAGCCCTTCAGGTGGTCCTTGGCGCGGCGGAGTTCCTCATCGCTGACGCGCTCGTTCTTGAGCTGGCGCAATTCCTCCATGACGGAGTGAACCACTTTGCCGGCGGTTTCGCGCGAGGTGGCGGCGGAAACAGCCATGCAACCCGCGTCGGAGTACATGCCGAGTTCGGAGTAGACCGAGTAGGCGAGCCCCTGCTTTTCGCGGATGTTCTGGAACAGGCGCGAACTCATGCCGCCGCCGAGCACGGTGTTGAGCACGTAGCAGACAAACCGGGACTGGTGCGACAGCGGGAGCGCGGGCATACCCATGTAGACGTGGACCTGCTCGAGCGAGGCTTTATTGCGGAAGATGAGGCGGGCGTGCGCTTTGGGCGGAGGCTGCGGCGCAAGTTGCGTCGCCGGCGGCAGGGCGGCAAAGCGCTGCTCCACCAACTGAACGATTTGGGCATGGTCGAGATTGCCGGCGGCGGTAATCAGGATATTGACCGGGTTGTAGATGCGCGTGTAGTAATCGCGAATCATGGGGCGCTGGAACGCCTTGACGGTTTCGCGCGTGCCGAGAATGGGCTTGCCGAGCGGATGGTCCTTCCAGAAATTCGAAGAGAAAATCTCGTGAACCAGGTACTCGGGGTTGTCCACTTCCATCTTGAGTTCTTCGAGGATGACGCCTTTTTCCTTCTCGATATCCTCGTCGCGGAACAGCGGATTCAGCACGAGGTCGGAGATGACGTCGAAAGCGATGGGCAGATGCTCGTCGAGCACCTTGGTGTTGTAGCTCACCATCTCCTTGGAGGTGAAGGCGTCGAGTCCGCCGCCGATGGAGTCCACCGAGCGCGCAATCTGCTCGGCGGTACGGTTGGCGGTGCCCTTAAACACCATGTGTTCAATAAAATGCGAGATTCCGTTTTCCGGACCGACTTCCTGCCGCGAACCGGTTCCGATCCACACGCCGAGCGAAACGCTCCGGACGTGGGACATGCGCTCGGTGATGACACGAAGGCCATTCGAAAGCCGAGCCTGCTCGATTTCACGCACTTGTAACGTGTTCGACCCCGTCATATTTGCCAGAACTCCGTCTAGTTAGATTGTCCCACGAGGCGGGTTAGCTCAGGAGAAATTGCAGGTGACCGCACGGTGACACCATTTAAAAGGCGATCAGGCGTTCGGCTTCCCGTACCAGGTCATCGACTTGCGGCAAAATCTCGTTTTCAAGCCGCGGATGGTATCCGACCCAGGTATCGAGCGCGGCAACGCGTCCGACGGGAGCATCGAGCGAGGTGAACAGCTCGTCCGCGATTCGGGCGGCGATTTCGGCGCCGTAGCCCCAGCTGAGGCAGTCCTCGTGAGCAACCATCACGCGGCTGGTTTTTTCAACCGAGGAGCGGATGGCGGCCCAATCATAGGGAGCGAGCGAGCGCAGGTCGAGAACTTCGATGCTCGCATCGGGCATGCGCGCTTCGATGTTGGCGGCAGCCTGCAGGCATTTTTGAACGAGCGCTCCGTAGGTGACGATGGTCAGGTCGTGCCCCGCCTTGGCGACGCGAGCTTTGCCGAACGGGATGGTGAAATCGGGTCCGGGATGTGGGGCGCGGTTGTAGGGTTCCCGGTAGAGGCGCTTGTGTTCGAGGAACAGGACCGGGTCGTCGCAGCGGATAGCGGTCCGCAGCAGACCGACGGCGTCGAGCGCGTTGGACGGAATCACGACGCGCAGTCCGGGAATGTGGGTGAAGATCGACTCTCCGCACTGGCTGTGATAGATCGCGCCGCCCTGCAGATAGCCGCCGTAGGCGACGCGGATCACAGCGGGACAGGAGAAGCCGTCGTGCGAGCGCCAGCGGATGTTGGCCATTTCGTCGCGAATCTGCATCATCGCGGGCCAGATGTAGTCGAAAAACTGAATTTCGCAGACAGGTTTCATGCCGCGGGTAGCCATGCCGATGGCGCGTCCGAGGATGGCGGCTTCAGCGATGGGCGTGTTGAAACAGCGCTCGGGACCGAAGGCGACCTGCAATCCGGCGGTGGCCTTGAAGACGCCGCCCTTGCCTTTCACTTCGCTGAGGTTGGCGGCGCGGCTGCAATCGGCGACGTCCTCCCCGAAAACGACCACCTGCGGATTGCGGCGCATCTCCTCGTGCAAGGTGAGGTTGATGGCGTCCACCATGGTGCGGGGATCGCCTTCAAAGTGGGCCTCGGCTTCAAACAGATGCGACGTGGGGTCGACGCGCTCGGAGTAGAGGTGGCGCAGCGCTGAACCCTGAGCGGGAGGAGGCGCTTTGAGTACGCGGTCGGTGGCTTCCTGAATCTCGAGGTCGACTTCGTGAACGATGCGTTTAAGCGCGTGACGGTCGAGGTGACCTTCGGCGATGAGCCACTCCGGGTAGCGGGTGACGGGATCGCGCGCGGCTTCGGCATCGCGCTCGGCGGCGGTTTTGTAGAGGCGCTCGTCGTCGGARAGCGAGTGCGAGTAGGGCCGGATGACGGTGGCGCGAACCAGTGCCGGCCCCTTGCGGGCGCGCACGTAAGCGGCAGCCTCGGCCATGGTGCGATAGCTGGCGGCGAAATCGGTGCCGTCGCATTCGAGGACCAGAAGGCTCGGAAAGCGGCCCACCAGATGGCCGATGTTGCCGCCGGCGGTTTGGCGCTCGACCGGGGTGGAGATGGCGTAGCCGTTGTCCTCTACGAGGTAGAGCACCGGAAGCCGGTCGAGGCAGGCGACGTTCAGCGACTCCCAGAATTCGCCCTCGCTGGTGGCGCCTTCGCCGGTGCAGACCAGGGTGATCTCGTCGCTTTCCGGATTAAGCAGGCGCGAGGCGTGGGCGCAACCGACGGCCTGGACAAACTGGGTTCCGGTAGGCGACGAACCGGTAACGATGTGGAGTTGCGGCGAGGACCAGTGGGAGGGCATCTGCCTTCCGCCGGAAGCGGGGTCGGCCGCGGCGCCCACCGAGCCGAGCAGCATTTCCTCGGCGGTGACTCCGAGCGTAAGGGCGAGCGCACGGTCGCGGTAATAAGGATAGAACCAGTCGTGGCCGGCGCGAAGAGCCATACCGGCCGCCACTTCTACGGCTTCATGCCCGGCGCCGCTGATCTGGAAAAAGATGCGGTTCTGGCGCTTGAGCAGGATCTCGCGGTCGTCGATGCGGCGCGAGGTGTACATGAGCCGGAAGGCCCGCACCAGATCATCACGCGACAGGCCGGTAGGCTGCAGCGCGGGATCGACGCGAGTCGAAGTGCTGGTAAGCATCTCTTCAGTGTAGCCGACAGGCTCAAGCGGGCTGGCATGGACCGCTTGCCGGCACCGGCGACGCGAATCTAGCCGACCGCCCCTTGGGCGATGGCCAAGGCAAAATCAGCCGCTGACCAGTGCACTTGGACGAGAGACAGGCGACGGAGGTGGGGGATCTCGCAACCCGGACGGTGCAACAGGAGGCGGCCGAAGCCGCCTCTTGTATTGGCAGACGCTGCCTATCTCTTAAAGCGAACGGTGATGTACTCGTAAAGGAATTGGACAAATGGGAAACCCGGCGATAGACCCACTCTGAATTCCGGCAACGTGAACGAGGTTGGATTCTGGCAGCCAACGCCGCTGGTGCCGGCCCTGGTGCTCAAACTGTTCGTATAGCCCACCACCGTGTAACCTGGATTGCCGGGGAAGGCTGTTCCAGTGCCCGGAATGGGCGCCGAACACACGGGGTCGAGCGTCGGATTATCCTCGCCTTCGATCGTGTGAATGGACGACGGAGTCCAAAGAAAGAAGTGCGGCGTCTGGTAATAGCTCCCGTCTACTCGAACACTCCTTCCGTTCGGGACCGAATTGACGACAACCAACTCGTTGTAACGCCCATCGAGTCCGTTCACGGGAACGTAGAAACCGTCGAATAGTGAGACATAGGACGCGTAATCGTCGAACTGTACGTTGTTGGTCGGATCGATGTCGGTAAAACCGCCGCCTGTGACGGTTGCCAGGTCGTTGAAGCAAATCAGCGGACTGAAGTCTTCGCGGATGAATTTCACCGTGATGGGCGGATAAGTCGCTCCCGCGGCGAGCGTGTCGGAACGGGTGCACACCAGTTTGCCCTGGGTGACGGTGCAGTTCCAGCCGTTGTCGGAAATCTTGTTGGTCGGTGCGCCGAAATTACGCGAGTCCCCCAGACACCAGATCTGCCCGGAAGTGCTGCCCGTGTTCTCCCACGCGCAATACCCGTTTGCGGTGAGAATCGTGGACCCTTTCGGCTGGTCGGGCGTGAGCAGATCGGTTACGGTGACGGCCGCGCCGCTCACTGTCGGAACCGTCCCTTTGTTCATCACCCAGATCACCTTGGTGTTGATGCAGCCGATTGGAATGGTCGGCGCCGGATGGAAGCTGGTGAACGGCCATTGGTTCGCCGGCGATTGGATCTCGTTGGTGAACTGCGGGCTGTAGTTGGAGCAGTAAACGCCTTGCGGAGGCGGTCCGGCTTGCGTGGCGAAGAACCCTCCCGAGGACACCGTAATGGCGAGGTCACCTTGGGCTACTGCCGGGACGGTTGCACAGATAACGAGCGTAAACAGCGCCAGCCAACCGGCGGAACGCTGTGGAAGCGGAGTTGGAGCACTCATGGGTAAAGCTCTCCTTTTAGTCTGGGATGTGTTTTTGACGGTCATGTTGTTGTTTGATTTAGGTTGTTCGACCTGTTTCCGGTCAGGAGAGTAACTTAGCCCGAACCCCGCAAATGGGGGGAGCATCGAGGGGTAGCGAACTCCTCGATACCCCGTGCCAACTGTTTCAAAACAAACACACTGCTGGGCTTGGAGCCGGGCGCGAAGACTTTCTGATACCAAGGTTGTTACTCGACGCTAGAGTGCTATGCTGAAGCACAGGCAACCCTGGAATCCATGCCGCCTCTTGACTCCCTGGTCGCTCAGTTGACAAACAGCGCGGTATTCCGCAGGTCGAGACGCCATGCAGAACTGCTCCAGTTCCTGGCGCGGTTGCAGAACTCGGGAAGCGAGATCAAGGAAACCGTGATCGGCGCGGATTTCTTCGGGCGGGAGGCCGATTACAATCCCAAAGCCGATCCCGTGGTTCGCATTGAAATCCGGCGGCTTCGGGAGCGGTTGGCGGAATACTATGCAACGGAAGGGGCGTCGGATCCGGTTCGCCTGGAAATACCGCGAGGTTCTTACCGGGTAATCGCGGTGGAGCGTGACCCACCGGCCGCCGCCACACCGCAACCGGCGGTCGCCGCAACGCCGCTACCGGCGCCCCTCCCGCACCGTTTCTCGCTTCGCTTGTGGATGTTTGGCGGGGGCGCAGTGCTGTGCCTGGCACTCGGTTGGATCGCGGTGCGAAGCTTCAACCGTCCGCTCGAATCCATCGCCGTTCTGCCGCTAAAAACCACGGGATCATCCGACCCGGCCCTGGGAACGGTTGTGAGTGGCGGCATCACCAACGTCCTGGCGCGCGCCGAAGGGTTGCGGGTGGTAGGACCGGAGGGCGCGGCGCGTGCGCTGAAGGACGGAGATGAAGATCCTTTCAGCGTAGCCAGGGCACTGTCGGTCGCGGCCGTAGTCTCGGGAGAAATCGCCTCGGACGGGAAACGGTTGCGGGTTCATGTGCGGGTGAACCGCGCCTCGGACCGCAAGGTTCTGTGGGCCGGAACGGTGGAGCGGGATCTGGTGGACCTGTTCACGACGGAAGACGACGTTTCGCGAAACGTGGCGGCCGCCATTCATCGGGAGTTACTGAAAGGCGAAGGCAGCAAGCCGCGGCAGGCGGTTCCGGAAGCGACCCTCGCTTATCAACGCGGAATCCGCTTACTCGAGCGCCGTAGCGCGCCTTCGATACGCGATGCGATCGCGCAATTCCGCCGGGCGGTGGAGATCGATCCGAATTACATCGAAGGCTGGGCTGCTTTGACCAACGCTCTCGTGAGCGCGCCCGATTATTACTCGCCAACACCCGGATGGGCTGCTGAAGTTCGTGCCGCCGGAGCGAAGACACTGGCTCTCGACCCCGGCAACAGCGATGCCTACTCGGCCTTGGGATGGGTGGCTTTCGAGGAGACGCTTTATCTGAACGAGGCCAGGCGCAACCTGGAAAAAGCGGTGGCTTTGAACCCCAACCACGTCGATTCGCAGCGCCGGCTGGGGCTGGTGCTCACTTTCCTCGGCCAACACGAGGCCGCCGAACAGCATCTGCGCACGGCGCTCCGGCTGGACCCTCTTTCTCCGATCGCTCAGGTAAACCTGGCGGAAATGTATCAATACCGAGGCGACTACGAGAACGAGATCCGCCAACTCCGCGAGGTGCTCAAATCGAACCCGAATTTTGCGGTTGCGCAGATCATGCTGGCCGGGGCCGAGGCGCACAGCGGCGCTTGTCCGCAGGCTCTGGCCGAAGCGGAACGCCTTCAGGCCAACCCCGATTCAGAAGGCTGGCGCGGCCCGATCGCAACCATCCGCGCGCAGTGCGGCGATCCCGCGATGGCTCAGCAGATGTGGGATTCCGGCGCCACCGACCAGCGCGAATGGGTGGCCCTGGGACTCGGCAAGTGGGACACGGTCCGCCGATGGCTGGCGCGATGCATCGAGCAATGGCCGTCAACAGCCCTGATTGTCGCCAAAGGGCCAGACAGTCCGGTCCTCAGAAAAGACCCGGTCATCGCGCGTTGGTTTGACGATCTCGAAGCGCGAATCCGCCGCCCATGATCGCGGCAGGCCATTTCCCGAAAAGGAGATCAATCGCCGGGAACGCGGCCGAGTTTGGGCGCGGGCAGCGGGACCCAGTGGGGGACGAGGCTGCGCCAGTGGGTGCGGGCTAGCGAAAGCAGCAGCATCGCGCCGGTCAGCACCAGGGCAAAAGCGGCGCACTGGTAGTTGTTCAACTGTTCTTTCCAGCCGGAAAACCAGCGCCCGTAGACCAGCTCGATGTGGACCCAGTACACGATGAGCGACGTAGTGCCCATCTGCTTCACCCAGCTCCATTTCTCGTGCACGACATACTCGGTCCACAGAAACGCCAGGCCGGTGAAGATCATGACGATGCCGAGTTTCATGAGAATCAGCAAGGGGCTGTTGAGCCAGAAGTCGGAGGCCGGGTAGAGGTTGTAAGGAAGGTTCGAGAAATACTGAGCGGTAAACAGGGTGATGAAGCCGACCACGGTGGTCCACAGCATCACGCGGTGCATATGGTCAGCGGTCAGGGACTTGAGAATAGTGCCCGCGGCCAGGCCAAAGGCCAGGAAAGCCGCCCAGGGAAAGAGCGCGAAGAAGTCGAAGCTCGGAACGATGTAAATGCGGACCGCCCACGGCAGCCAGTTCCAATCGGCCATGGAGACCAGCGGCGACAGGAACGCGAATCCGGCGCCGGCCAGAGCGGCGGCGCGCACGCGAGCCTCGCGGTCGAGGACGGCAAGCGGCGAGAGCAACAGCATGGTGGCGCCCATGCAGTTGAGGATGTCCATCTTGAAGAGGTCCGACACGCGGCTATGGCCGTAGGAAAAGGCCCAAAGCTGGATGCGGAACAGAAATGCGATGAGGAACAGGTAGCGGGAGCGCTTGAGGGCCTGCACCCAGCGCCAGAGGCCGCTGCGGTTGCCCCGGTCGCCGCGCTCCATCGAGAACGAGAACGTCACGCCGGTCAGAAACAGGAAGATCGCCGGGGGCAGTCCGCCGATGAACTGCGAGTAGACGTAGGGACCGTCGTTGCGGAGATCGTTCCGCGCAAAGGCGTGGAAGGTATGGCCCTGGAGCATGACGATTGCCGCCAGGCCGCGCGTCCAATCGAGGAACGGCAGCCGGGGCCGCTTGACAGCCGGCATCGGAGTCGGGTTGTGCAAGACTGGTTCCTAACCTACTTATTGGGGTAAATCTTCTTTACCCCGGCCGGCAACTTCAATTCTAATTCCTTGTCGGACAACGGCGGATTGATCTTTACGTCCGAGTAATTGATGAGGATGTAATCCTGGCCGTTCTTATGAATTTTTTCCTGTACCGGGTAAGGTGAATCCTGGGCGATCCAGAGGTCGGCGCGCTTGAACAGGTCGAGCGCCTCTTTGCTTTTGGGCACCAGTTCGACGTGGGTCACCTTGCGGTCGCCGACCGTAGCCGGACCGACGAGTTTCAGCGTGAAATTGTGTTGCAGGTCCTTGCCGGAGGTTCCGAAGCCGATAAGGATGAATTGGTCGAGCTGCTGTCCGAACTTGCCGACATCGTAGATCTGGACGGTTTTGCTTTTGGGCACGAACACTTCGACGGTGCTGTTGTTGAGCCGGACAATGCGGCGGTTGGGCTCGGCGAAATCGAGGCGCGCCGAGATGCCGGTTTTTTCGCGTTTGAGGCGAACGACGGCGGTCTGCGTCTCGTTCTCGCCGAGGATTTCGGTGTGTTCGAGCTGCTTGAGATTCGCGGTCATGCCGGTAAACGAAGCGGACGCGGTATCCATGCGGGCGAGAAGCTCGTTGAGAGTCTCGGCGCGGGTGAGCATTATGGCTAAAAAAAAGGCCGACAGGCGGGTTTTCATGTTCGGGGGAGTACGGCTATTGAGTGGTGAACGCCATGTAGCCCTTGATATCCTTCTCGGAATCAAAAATGGGCTCAAGGCGCAGGACATTCTGCTTCTTGCCGGTTTTGGCTTTCAGGAGGTTGGAGGCCTGCTCGGCCCATTGATCCCTGGGGACTCCGGACAGCAACTCAGGCTCAATCCAGAAAGCCACGGCGCCGTTGTGATCGGCGGGCAGCATGGCGATGCTCGAGGCGCGCGGCTGATCGCGAAACCATTCCCGCGGCGTCAAAAAGATAAACGCGAGAATGATGGCGACGATCAGGTCGTACTGCCAGGTGGCGCGAGCGAAATCCCAAAGGATGAACCGTCGGAGAGCGTTCATCAGTTTCAGTGTAACAGATGAGTTTCGCGCGGCCCGCGTCGCTTCTATTTGAAATCGTGGACGTGCTTCTCGCCGGGAGCGAGCGTGATCTCGACAGCATCTTCGAATTCCTGATCCACATAGAGATCGCGAGGGACCAGGGAAATGCGGTACTTCCCTGGCGTGAGGGTTATTCTGTAGCGGGCTTCCTCGCCGATCGACATCTGGATAGACGCTCCAGAAAATTGCGGAAGAGGCCGGATCATCACAGTCTGGCCGGAGGGGGCTTTGCCCGACAACTCAGCCCGCTCGGCACTGGCCACGATGGTCAACGCGTCAGTGCCGCCGGATCGGAGGTCGAGCACCTTGCCGTCCAAGTGGCGCGGTCCAAGGTCCAGCGACTTCGCGAAGACGGAGGACAACAGAGTGAGGGCGTATCGTCCGGGTTGGATGCTCCGAAAAACGAATGATCCGTCAGGCTGTACCGGGGCCAGAAAAAACACACGGGAACCCGGCTGAACGCTGCTGAGCCGGACGTTGAAAATACCGTCCGGGCGCGCTCGATCATCCTCAAACCGGACGGTACCCGACAGATCGAACGGCGGGACCAGGTGAAGCTCGATGTTATCGAGGTTGGAGGAGGAAAGGTCGATTTCCTGAAGTGGGGACTGGAGGTCGCGGCCTTGCGCCTGCATCTCGTACACGCCCGGATTCACGCGCCAGATTTCGAAGGTTCCATCCGGTTTGACCTGAGATCCCGAAGAAGGAGCCCACAATGCTTTGGGGCGCAGCGAAACCCAAATCTGGCTGTTCGGCCCGGGGCTTCCCAATACGCGGCCTGAAACGCGCAAAATCGGCGTGCGCGGAAGTTGCAGCTCAATTCCACGCAACTCCTGTCCGGGTTCCACGATGATCGCGCTCGGGTAGAGCGCGGGGCCGTAGCGGACCTCCATAGTGTGGTCGGCGCGTTTTTCGGGCGGGCCTTGGAGGGCGTTTCGCGCAGGTGTTGCGGTCAACCGGTACCGGCCGGGTTGAACACCGCCGAAGCGGAAGCGGCCCTGATCGTCGGTGGTGGCTCGCTCGGTGTTTCCGAGGATGACGATCGCGTCTTCGACTGGTTCACCATCGGCGTTCGTCACGCGCCCAGTGACGACTCCGCCGGGGTTCAGTCTCAGATTGAGATCGCCTTTCTCCTCGCCCGAGTCGATCTTCACCGAGGCCTTGTCCTGAGCGGGATAGAAACCGGTCTTCGCGGTAAAGACCTGGTAAGCGCAGGGCGGCAGTTGGGCGATTGTGAACCTGCCGTCGGTTTGCGTGAGAGCACGGTAGGACTTCAAACGGCCCTCGGAGCGGCATTCGGCTGTTACCTGGGCTCGCCAGAGAGCCGCCCGCGTGACCGCGTCGGTCACCGTGCCCGAGATGGAGCCAAACTGCCCGGCACAGGCGGATGTCATCAAACAAGCGAGAAGACTACTTCGCATTTTCAGTCCGTATGGGGGTGACGATGAGATCACGGGTAAGCCTGTCGCCGTCCTTGATCTCGAACTCGGGTTGCGTTTCGACAAGCTGCATCAGAGCGGAAAAATCCGTCCACCCGCCTTTCAGGGGCTCGACTGCGAGCAGCCGGTACTTGCCGGGGCGCAGTCCCCGGAAGCTGAAGTTACCGTCTGGACCGGCCCTGTTCTCTTGATGCTGCGAACCGGGGGCAGCCAGCACTACGAACACCGGGCTATCCGGCTTTTCGTTTTGCGCGTTGCGAACGGCGCCGGCGATTTCGCCGCCATCGACGCTGACCACGATTCTCAGGGCGGCGCTTGATCCGGCCTTAACCTGAATGGTCTGATCAACCAGTTCAACGCCGCCGTGGAAGACGGATCGAATATAAGCGCTTTCGGGAAGCGGAAAAACGTTGAGGCGGAACTTCCCGGGCGGCATGTTGTCGATGCGAAAGCTGCCATCGGGCTGAATCGCGGCTTCGGCCGGCGCTTCGAAGTACGCGCGGTCGACGGACATAGGCCGGACCTTGAGACTTGGAAGCGTCGCACCGGGCTTGGCGCCTACAATTTCGAGGACACCTGTGAGGTCGCCGTTCGGCAGCAGAGAGAGCTCAAGTCCGGAGATATCCGCGTCTTCGATGCGCACTTCGACAGGCGGCGACGAGGCCTTCGCTGTCCTGGCTGTCAGAGTATGGGGGCCTGACCTTATGTTCGCGAAATCGAATTTGCCGTTTGGATCGAGAGACGTGCTGTTGCCCTCGGGAGTCAGGGTGACTTGGGTGCCGCGCTCACCTTCGGGAATATTCTTGACCACGCCGCTGATGGCGAATGACTGCGGAGCTTGCGCAGCGATCCGAATATCGAAGCCCGACACCTCAGCGCCGGCGCGAGCCTCCACCGGCACAGCGAGTTCCTTAACCGAGGAGGAAGGGAAATAAGCAGAATCGCGGTTCGCGCCTGAGGCTCGCAAATAAAACTTACCCGGAAAGGCGCGAATTGGGTAATAGCCCCGCTCGTCGGTGGCGGCCATGAGTTTATCTGAATGGACAGACTGATTCCAGCCGGGCGAAACAGCCTCGGCTAGAACCCAAACGCCTTTCACAGGTTCGCCATCGGTGTCCAAAACGTGGCCGGTAATGGTGGCGCGGGGCGTCAATTCAAGGCGGAACTCGAGGTGCTGGCCGGGCTTGAGCGTGATGGCAGGCGCCGACTTCGGAACGTAGAGGTAGCCGCGGAACTGGGGCAAAAGTAAGTATGGGCCGGGTGGAAGGTCCGGGATGGAGAAGTGCCCGGCGCGGTCGCTCGTGGCCCCGTAGGCCTCGGCTACGTCCTGCTCCGGGTTCTTCAAGGTCGCAAGCCGGATATGGACGCCCGCAAGAGGCTTTTGGGTGGTGGAGTCAACCGCGATACCGTCAAAGACGGCCGGTTCGGCACCAAAGAGCGCGAAACCGAGCAACCCAATAAACAGGCGCATTTACGAAGAGAGTATCGCAATTAGCGGCAAACTTCCGGCAATTCAGCCGTAAGGGAGAACCTTCCTATGACTTCGGCGGCGTCGTCGCAGGCCTTCGATTTGGCTGCCGGCGTGTCGGCCAACTGAGCGAGCACGGATTGATTCCTGATAAACGCCGCGGCTATTTCGGAATTCCTGGAGTTTGCCGAAAGCAAATCGCGATAAATGGAAGCTGCCGCGCGGGCCGAGTCGAGCGCCCGCGCTGGATCGCCGGTGGCGCGGCGAAAGGACGCAAGCCAGGCGAGCGCGTCAGCCCGTGCCCGGCGGCTCTCCCGGGTTTTCGGGAAAGCATCGAGAGCGGCGTGGTTGTCTGCGAAGGGAGCCACTCGAAGGGCGGCGTCCAACTGTCCGGCGGCAGTCAGCGCCGAGCCGTAGCGGGTGGCGGCGCGCTCGAGATCGAGCAGCGCGCGATAGTCGGCGGGGTCCTTTTCGGCGCGGCGCTGAGCGATCGCGAACGCTTCCGAGAGTGGCGGCAGCGGGGCGCTGCCAACTTCGGCGAGGCGCTCGAGGGCGACCATGAGAGCGCGGCCGGCGAAGCCGCGGGACTGGTCGAGCGCCCGCAGATGGTCCACCGCCTGTTGCGCGGTGGCGAGAGCGTTCTCGGCGCGTCCGCAAGCGAGTTCGGCAAGCGCCTGCGCGCCGAGGCTCGCGGCAAGGCGCAGGGCGGCGCCATCGTTGCCGGCGCGCAAGGCCAATTGATCGAGCGATACGGCGCGTCCGGCAGCCAGGCGCGCTTCTTCGGCGCTGCCGTTCTCGCGCAGCGCGCGGCTCGACAGCACAGAAGCCGTCGAAGCGAGGTCAAGCGCGGCGGCGTTGGACGGCTCTTTCTTCAGCGATGCATCGGCAATCTCCCGCGCGCGGCGGGAAAACTCGTAGGCTTTCTGCGGGTTGCCGAATTCGTCTTCGAGTTCTCCGGAGCAAAGGAGCACGCGCGCGTACTCCTCGCCGGGCGGAGACTGCTCGAGCAGTTCGCGGGCGCGGCGGGCGCTGGCGGCGGCGGCATCCGCATCGCCGAGACTCGGCGCGCCGGCGCTCCACTGCACTTCGCTGATGCGGCGGTAGCCGGCGGCGAGTTCGTTGCGGAGACCCTGATCCGAGCCGGAATCGCGCGCGAGTTTCTCGAGATACTCAAGCGCGGTGGCGACGACATAGCGGCGGGCGTTGATGGTTCCTGGAACGTCGCGGATGCGTTCGTCGAACTGGAACAGAAAGCGATTGGCGAGGTCGCGCACTTCAGCAAAGCGCTGCTGGGCGCGGCGGGCTTGCCAGATGGAAATTCCCGTGCCGAGCGCGACCGAGAGAACGAGCGCGGAGACGGCGAGCACCAGGGCCGGATTGCGGCGCACGAACCGCGAGGCCAGGTAGCCCCAACCCCTCGGGCTTGCCTGCACGGGACGGTGAGCGAGGTAGCGTTTGAGCTCGGCGGCGAATTCGCCGGCGGTGGCGTAGCGCTGTTCGGCGCGGGGGTGGAGCGCCCGGGCGAGGATATGGTCGAGGTCGCCGCCGAGTTCGCGTTTGAGCGCGGATGCTCTCGGCAGGGTGGAATCGAGCGGCGAGCGAAGGTCGCGCTTGGGCGGCGCGCCGGTGAGCAGCTTATAAAGAACGCAGCCGAGCCCGAATACGTCGGTGGCGGTGGTGACGGCGCCGTTGTCGAGTTGCTCGGGCGCGGCGTAGTCGGGGGTGAGGGCGCGGACCGCCGTTTTCTCGTTGCGGTGCTCCTCGTCGATGAGTTTCGCGATGCCGAAGTCGAGGAGCTTGGGCTGTCCGGCTGGGGTGACCAGGATGTTTTGAGGCTTGAGGTCGCGGTGAACCACGAGATTCAGATGCGCGTGGCTGACGGCGGAACAGACCGGCAGAAACAGGGCGACGATTTCGCGGGGCGTGGCGTTGCGCTTGCGGCACCATTCATCGATGGGCTCGCCGTTCACCAGTTCCATGACGACGTAAGGAGATCCGTCGGCGGCGGTGCCGGCGTCGAGCAGGCGCGCGATGTTGGGGTGGTCGAGGCTGGCCAGGATCTGCCGTTCCTGGCGGAACTTCTCGAGCACGGCGGTATTGCGGAGCTTGGGCGGCACGAACTTGATGGCGACCTTCAGCCGCACTTCGCCGTCGAGCCTTTCGGCCTCGTAAACCGCCCCCATGCCGCCGCGCCCGATTTCGCGCAGGATGCGATAAGGGCCGACGCGGCGGTTGAGAATGGTGGCGGCGCCCGGGGCGGCGGCGGTGGACTCCATGCGGTTGGCGAGTTTTACCACCGGCGCGCCGAGAAACTGCTCGGCCACGCGATCGGACCTCAGCAGGCGCTCCACCTGCTCGCGCAACTGCGGGTCGCGGCAATGTTCGTCGAGGTAGCGGCGGCGCGCTTCGGGCTCGAGATCCACCGTTTCAAAAAACAGGCGCTCGAGCTCGGGGGTCAACTGGTGAGCTCCTGGTGCAGCCAGGCTTGAGCGAGGCGCAACTCGCGATAGGCCTGCTGGGCGGTGATGCCGAGCGACTCGGCGCATTCCTCGCCGGTCATTCCGCCGAAGAAGCGCATCTCGATCAACTGCGCTTTTTGCGGATCCTGAGCGGCGAGCCGCTCGAGCGCCTCGTGGATGGCGAGCACGTCGGTGGCATTCTGGTCGATGGAAACGATTTCCTCTTTCAGTTCGAGGTTGGGCTGGCCCGAACCGCGCTTTTGAGCGCCCTTGTTGCGGGCGTAGTCGACCAGAATCTGCCGCATGATGCGGGCGGCGAGGGCGAAGAAGTGCGCGCGGTTGTTGATGGTCTGGCCGCGGGCCTCGACCATTTTCAAATAGGCTTCGTTGACGAGCGCGGTGGCCTGAATGGTCTGGCCGGAGCCGCGCATGTAGGAATGGGCAAGGCGCCGCAGTTCGTCGTAGACGAGCGGCATCAGAACATTCACGTCCTCTTTGTTTCCGGAGCTGATGCTCTGAATGAGGACGGTGACCGAGCGCGATTCCATTCTTTCTATAGTAGACTCGACCGCACCGGCGCGACAGGCGAGTTATGGTCGGGTGGCATGTGGCCGTTCAACTGACCGAGTTGCTGGATTGCCCGGCGCAAAACGCGCTGAAGGCCTCTCAGGTGTATCGCGGCCGCGCGCCGTCCTAACGCGCCACCATGAAAGCGGCTACCAGGACCGCAACTAAGACGAAGCAGAACATCGCGGGCATGGGAAAGATAAATCGCCAGGCGATGATCCCGGATGCGAGTTGCGCCAGGGCGAAAACCGCGATCATAGGGCGCACGTTCGCTGCATCGGTGCGCGCAAGTGCGGCCAACTGCCAGAGCAATATCGTCTGCAAAAGCATGGCGACGCTGATTGACCAGCCAAAACCCATGAAAAAATCCAGGTAGGACCGGTTTACGCCCATCGTTTCAAAACGAACGTCGGTCATCGCCTTCAACACAGGGTTATCCCCCATGGGCGACCACTTTTTCAGGCCCCCCATCGTGTGTCCGGCAGTGAAGAGCAGCGAAATAACGGCTGCAATGCGAAGAAGAAGCGTCGTGCTCATGCTATCCTTTCTCCCGGTCGAACCGGTGCCGCCGATGGACGCATGGAGAGACTTCTTACCGAAGGCCAGAAACGCCCCGCCGGTCCACCAAACGGAAAGACCTCAGCATAACAGGAACATGAATACCAGTAGACGGCGGCCCTTTTGAGGACAAAATGACGAGCGCCAAAACAATTTGCGCCGGCCTGAAGTCCAAAGCAACGAAGGATGACATCATGCGCTTTCTGATTCTGCTGACCTTGGCCGCAACCCTGTTCGGACAAAATGCGGCACCGCAGGCCGACGATGACCCGCTCAACGGGTGGATCACATTAGGCTCGAAAGGGTCCCTCGCCACGGATCGTGAGCCGGGCCATACACGCTCCGGATCAGCCGCCCTCGCTTTCCGCTATGATCTCGGCAACCACCAACCTTCCATTGCCGTTCGCAGCGGCGACCTGTCGGGAATGAGCCGGATCCATTTCTGGATTCGCACCGATCACAGCACGCCCGTGGCCCTGATGCTGTCCGAGCGCAAGCCGGGCGGCAATTATGCGGCGTGGTTCTGGGCGCGCGCCAACGAGTGGCAGGAGGTGGAACTGAGCCCGTCCGACTTCACGATCAACGACGGACCGAACGATCCGCCGGACCCGGACGGAAAACTCGACCTCAATGACGTCGAAGGACTCGGCATTGTGGACCTCGCTTACTTCTTCGGTCAACTACCGGAAAATTCCGAACTGCCGGTGATCATCGACCGCGCAAGCGGCGTGCACACTCTGTGGCTCGACGGCTTCCGCATCGTTGCGGGCGCGCCGGAATCCGGCATCGTGCGCGAAGGCGCGGTCCCCATCGGCTCCTTCGCCCGGGGTCTCGTCGGCTGGCTCACGCTGGGCGGCATGGATCTGCGACCGGCCGGCGGATCGAGCCCGGTGAAAGCGGCGTCGATCGAGGTTTCCTATAAGACGACGAGCGATGCGTTTCCGGTGCTGGTGCGCCGCGCGGCCGAATTCGATCTGACCGGAGTGAAGCGGCTGGCATTCGACATCGCATCGGACCACGAAGTGACGCTCGCGCTCTCGGTTGAAGTTAAGAAGGCGGGCTCGGCTCAAGGACCGCGCTATCAAACCACCATCATGCCGCCCGCCGGCCGCCGCGTGTTCCACGTGGACGTGAGCCTGGCCGATTTCGAACACGACGGCAATTCGCCCGCCGACCCCGCGGGACGGCTGGACCCCGCGCGCATCAAGAGCATCTCGTTTGCCGATGTCACCGCGCTCGCCGGCGGCGCGCCGGGCGAGAACCGCATCTGGATTGCGAACCTCGAGGGCCGCAAGTAGGCGCCAGCTCAACGCGCGAGATGATCGTAGCCGCGCGGCGCCACCGCGGTTCCGGCGAGCAGGACGGAACCCGGCTTGCCTGCCGCGATGCGACCGACGGCTATTGAGCCTGCGGGCGCTTTGCGCCGGGCCGGAAGCGTGAACAGCAACTCGTAATCCTCGCCGCCGTGAAGCGCCTGCTCTTCGGTCGACCCACGGACCACGGGAATCGAATCCAATTCCGCCGAGACACCGGATGCAAGCGCGAGCCGGTGAAGGTCGAGCGCCAGACCGTCGGTCAAATCCATACAAGAGGTTGCGCGGCTGCGCAGCGCGCGGCCAAGCTCGATTCTCGGATTGGGCTTGCGGTGCGTCTGCCACGGCTTGCCGAGGGGCGCCGAGACGTAGATGCGATCCCCCGGGCGGGCGCCGTCGCGCCGCAGCGCCCGGCCTTTGGGCACTCCGCCGCAAACCACGATGTCGCAGGTGAGCCGGTCAGAGTGCGAGAGGTCGCCGCCGGAGAGCGGACATTTATAGCGGCGTGCGAGCGTGAGCAACCCGCGGTAGAAAGCGCGGATCCATTTGTCGCCGGTCCACGGAGCGAGGGCGAGCGAAAGCAGGCAGAATCGCGGGTCTCCGCCCATCGCGGCGATGTCGCTCAACCCGCGGGCGAGCGCCTTGTGGCCAACCTCCGCGGCGCTGTGCGTGTCGCGGCGGAAGTGGACGTCCTCGATGAGCATGTCGGTTGTGAACAGCAGGTCTTCACCGGCGCGCGGCGTGATGATCGCGCAATCGTCGCCGATTCCCTCGACCCCGTCGAGAGCGGCGACTTCGCGGATCAGCGTGAGTTCAGAGCGCACCGGCTCACTCCGTCGAGGCCAGCACGAGGCCCGAGGGCAGCTCTTCGCCGAAGACGCGGCCCATCGATCGCAGGTCCTGATCCTCGGCCTCGAGGTCGGAATCGGGGAAGCGGCGATGAACGAGTTCCAGGGCTTGCGGGGACAGATCGCGGGTAGCGTCGCCGGTGTGACGCGCCAGGGCTCGCACGGCGTCTTCCGAGCGATCGTTGCTCAGAATGGCCTCGATCCAGCGCGTGGCCGTCGATGCCGGAACGACGAGATTGTTGGGACCGTAGAACAAGCGCCGCGCGCCGATTCTCGACAGACACCACAGCGCGGTATCCACCATGTCGTTCTTCTTGACGCGGTCGATGAGCGCGTCGCCCAACTGCGTCTTGGTGCCGACGGGCAGCAACTCGAGGCTGGCCGCGGTTCGCCACATTTCGCGCAGCTGGCTTGAGTTGATGCGCTGCAGTTTCTTATTTCCGCGCGGGACGATGGACGCCGAAAGACGCGCGAAAACATCGGCCTGCTGATTCTTGTTGAGCCCGCCGGCGACACGGCCCCAGAAAATCCACCAGTCGATTTCGTTCTGAACCTGATTGGGGAAGGTGAGCCCGGCGGCGTAGACGCGGCGCACCTGCTCCACGCGAAAATCGTCGCCCGGAAAACCGAAGCCCGGCCGCAGGCAGAAGCCGCACAGGTTGAGCCAGCGCATTTCGTGCGCGGCGCTGCGCTTGCGCCCTTCGCCGAGTTCGATCATGCGGTCTGCCAGGCGCCGGATGGCCGAGACGGGCCAGGAAAGGCGTCCGAGTCCGATGGCCTGTTCGAGCTTCGAGGGCAGTTCTTCCGGCGTGACCGCGTCGGCGTTGAAGGTCGCGGTGATCAGCTTTTCCGCGGCTTCGAGCGCTTCGTCGGCAATGACGGCAGCCGCGCGCGTGCTCGCGCCGGCGATGGACGACGCCGCTTTGCGCAGTTCAAACTGCAATCGCCAGCGGTGCTCGCTGATTTTCGATTGCGCCCAGGTTTCGAGCGTTCCCACTTCGGTGAGCCTTGCGCCGAGTTTCACCGGTACCAGCCGCTCGCCCGTTTTGCCGAACCGGAGAACGGCGTTGAGCGGAGCATGCAGATGCAGCGCGCCGGAATCGACTTCGGCCTGCGGAAAATCGACCACCTGGCCGAGCTGGTCCTCGGTGCGGGTGAGCGAACTGTAGAGGCGGAACGACACCGGCTTGTTCGCGATGAGTTGCAGCGATTCGGAATCGATCTCGAGCGTTGACAGGTCTTCGGTGCCGCGCGGAACCAGGCACATGGTGCGGACATCGCCCGACGCCGCGCCGCCGGTTTCGATGTAGTAAGCGCGAGGCAACCCGCCGCGCACCAGCAGCCCCGCGCCGGTAGAGCGCACGTAGCTGTAATAGGCGGCGCCCACCGACACGGCCAGATCGAGATCGCGGTTTTCAAATACCAGCGGGCGGCGTCCGTACCAACGCTCGATGACGTCGGCCACGCGGTTGCGGCAAATATCGGGGATGAAGAATCCGCCGTTGAACAGAATGGCGTCCGGCGCGACTCCGGCGGAGTTGAGAAACGCCGCGAGATGCCGCGTCACGGCGGGGTCGGAAACGTAGGGCAACCCCAATTCGCGGAACAGCGATTTTTTCTCTTCCTTGGGCGGGTCCGTCAACTCGCAGAAGGGAAGGAAGCCGTCGAGCGTAAGTTCGAGCGCCTCCTCTCGCGAGATTTCGGTGCGCAGGGTTCCGCCCACCAGCGACGACCCGCTGCCGAGCACGGTGATCTCCACCGACTTGAGCGCCGGGTCAGCGAGCATGCGTTCCTTGGCCGCGGCGCACTGCCGCCGCAATCCGCTGCGCTGGCGAATGGACAGCTGCTGGCCGAGTTTTGCCTCGACCAGCCAGGCAAGCGTGAGGTCGAGGTTGTCGCCGCCGAGCAGCAGGTGACGGCCGACCGCGGTGCGGGTGAAGTCGATGCGGTCGCCCTCGCGCGTGACCCGAATCAGCGTGAAATCGGAGGTGCCGCCGCCGACGTCGCAAACCAGCACGTTCTGTCCGTCGAACAGATTCTTGCGGGAGCGGGCGAGATCGTTCGCAATCCAGGAATAGAAGGCTGCGGCCGGCTCCTCGAGCAGCGTGAGATTCTCAATGCCGGCTTCGCGCGCGGCCATCACCGTCAACTCGCGCGCTTCCTCGTCGAAACTCGCGGGCACCGTGAGCACGACGTCCTCGGCGGAAAGCGGCTTGCCGAATCGCTTTTCAAACGCGGCGCCAAGCGTGGTGAGGATGCGCGTCGACACTTCCACCGGGCTCAGAACGCGTCCGGACTCCTGCGCGTCCCAGGGCAGAATCTTCGCCGTGCGGTCGACCTCCGGATTCGAAAGCCAGCTCTTGGCCGAGTGGACCGACTTGGTGGGAACCAGCGCGCCCTGTTCGCGAGCGTACACGCCGACATACTCACGGTCGCCGAGGTAGAGGAACGAGGGCAGCGTGCGGCGCTGCTCTTCGCGGCCCTGCGCCACGGTCTGCGGGATGTCGAGCACATGAATCGGGGGGAAATCGGCGTCCGCCGCTTCCACCGGGTCAATAAAGGAGAGTGCTGAATTGGTGGTGCCGAGATCGATGCCGATTTTCATTTCGCAACCTGCTCGCGGACGTTAAACTCGAGTTTCCACCGCCTGCCGTCGCGCGCGGCACACCACAATTGCAGCACGCCTGTTTCGGTGACCACGGTTTCAAGCGTCACCGGAACCACGTCGCCGGGATTGCCGGTGAGGCTCACCTGCACGGGGGAGAGTTCGTCGAGATCGCCGCCGATGTCCTCTATCAGGGATCCTGTCTGGTCGTTCTTTCTGGAGGCGGAATTGAAGAACCGGAACTCGGCGTGTTCGCCGGTCACCAGGCCGAACTCGCGGTTGCCGATGCGGGTTTCGGTGCCTTCTTCCATGCCGAACGGCGCGACCGTCAGCGCTTTGAGCGGCGCGGGCATGCCGGGAACGGCGGGCATCGCCGACTCAATTCCGACGTAATAAGTGCGCGGGATGCCGCCGCGGATGCGGACGCCGCGCCCGCTGCGGGCCATACCGTAATACGCCGCGCCGCGCGCGACGGCGTGCATGAGGTCTTCGCCGAGCAGAGGCTGTACGGGCGCGAGCCCCTCTTCGGCGAGCCAGGAGTTGAGCACTTCGATGACGCGGTCGCGGGCGAGCGTGGCTCGCAGCACGCCGCCGTTGAACAGGACGTGAGTGGGCGCGGCCAATCCCGAAGCGCCCCGCCGCACCGCGCCATGCTCGGCGCCCGCCGCCTGCTGCCGGAGGAAGCGCGCCAGATGGCGCGTGATGGCGGCGTCGGCGGCGTAGGGTAAACCGAGTTCGGCGAGCCCCATTCTGCGCCGCTGCGGCAGGTCGTGACTCGACACCATCGGAAAGAAGCCGTCGAGCAGAATGCGCCGGATATCGTCCAGCAGCAGTTTCGTTTTGATCGTTCCGCCCACCAGACCGCTGCCCTTTCCGAGCAGCGTCACCGGATGTTCGTCGCGTTTGGCGGATTCATCGAGCAGCCGCTCCTTGGCCAGGCGGCACTGCTGCCACAGAGCGTGCAACTGCAGCGCGTCGAGCCTGGTTCCCTTCCCCGCAAGCTGCTGTTCGAGATGCCGCGCGAGCGCGAGGTCCACATTGTCGCCGCCGAGCAGGATGTGCTCGCCCACCGCGACGCGCTCGAGTTGCAGTTCGCCGTTACTTTCGGTGACGGCAATCAGCGTGAAGTCGGTGGTGCCGCCGCCGATATCAACCACCAGAATCAGGTCGCCCACCTGAACGCGCTCGCGCCAGTCGGGGTGGCGCTCGATCCAGGCATAGAAGGCGGCTTGCGGTTCTTCGAGCAGCAGCGGATTGCGGAATCCGGCCTGTTCGGCGGCCTTTTGCGTGAGTTCGCGCGCTACCGCGTCAAACGAGGCGGGCACCGTGACCAGCACCTGCTGCTCGTCAAAAGGGGCGTCCTCATGCTTCGAATTCCAGGCCTCGCGCAGATGCTCGAGGTAGAGTTTCGACGCAGCCACGGGCGAAACGCGCGTGACCCCGTCGGGCGCATTGGGCGGCAGAATCGGCGCGGTGCGGTCCACGCCGGCGTGAGAGAGCCACGATTTGGCGGAAGAAACCAGGCGTCGCGCGTTCTCGGCGCCGCGCTTTTTCGCCAGTTCGCCGGTAACCAGCGCCGGGTCGGATGACCAGGGCAGCTCAGTGGTTCCGGCGGGAAAATCGCCCGGTCCGGCGAGGTAAAGAAACGACGGCAAAAGCGGTTCGTCGCGCACTTCACCCGGGTTGGTGAGCTGCGGAATGGCGAACAGCGACACCGGCGCGGCCTCACGCGGGTCGGCCGGAGGCTCGGCGAAGGCCAGGGCGGAGTTCGTAGTGCCCAGGTCGATTCCGATGACAAATTTACGAGGCAAGGTGAACTACTCGATTTCGATTTCGGCGGGCGCGACGACCGAATTGGTTTGGCTCGCCTTGAGCGACGGGAGGTCCACCTTTTCGGCTTTCCAGCCCTTGTGCCGCAGAATGCCGCCCTGCGGTTTTCCAGTGGCCGGAACATTGCCGAGCAGTTTTACGACCGCCGGGTCGCCGGATTCCACCTTGGTGTAGCTCCCTTCCACGCCGTCGATTACCGGAGCGAGCTTCACATAGCGGGTGAGCGTGTCGCGGCACTGCTCCTGAAGAGTACGCACAGCGGCGCCCACCTGCTCGTCGGTCGCGCCCGAGATATCTTCCATCAGGAAGTCCACCAGGCGCCCGTCCCGCTGCAGGATGCCGAGAATCTGAACGGCGCCGTCGGCGGGCTTGAGCGCGGGGGCGGCAGGCGCGGGAGCAGGCGTCTTTACCGAGCCCGCTTTCACGTAGCCGAATTCACGCGCAACGTCCTCGGGAAGCGTGCCGGAAAACAGAATGGAGAAGAAACTGGAAAAGGCGGAACCGATACGACTCATCTCAGCATTAGGTTAGCAAGCGGAGCCTGAGCCCGCGCCACTAACGGCTTGGGGAAAAGGCGGCAAACTTTTTCGGGGCGCCCAAAATCAACGAAAACATCCCGGTTACGCGGATTTTCCGTGCGCTAATGGCCTTCGGCTTCGAGAAAGCGTTCAACCTCGATAGCCGCCATGCAACCGGCGCCGGATGCCGTAATCGCCTGCCGGTAGACGCGGTCCTGAACGTCGCCGGCGTGGAAGCAGCCTTCCACGCTGGTGCGTGCGCCGCCCTTTGAAATGACGTACCCGTCCGGATCCAACTCGAGCTTACCGATGAAAGCGGCGGTGTTCGGGATATGACCGATGGCGACGAAAAATCCGTCCACTTCGCGATCGCAGATTTCGCCCGTCACCACGTTGCGGAGCTTCACGCCGGTCACCAGCTTTTGGCTCGCGTCGTAGATATCCTCTACCACCGTATTGAGCAGGATCTTGATCTTCGGGTTGGAGCGCACGCGTTCGATCATGATTTTCGAAGCGCGGAAACTTTCCCGCCGGTGCACGAGCGCCACTTCCGAGCCGAAGCGGGTGAGGAAGTTGGCCTCCTCCATCGCCGAGTCGCCGCCGCCGACAACCATAATTTTCTTGCCGCGGTAGAAGAAGCCGTCGCACGTCGCGCAGGAGCTCACGCCATGGCCGATCAATTTCTGCTCGTTCTCGAGCCCGAGCCAGCGCGCCGACGCGCCCGAGGCGATGATGAGCGTGCGCGTCTCGATCCATTCGTGATCCACCAGAAGCCGAAACGGGCGCTTCGACAGATCGGCGTCAATCACCGAGCCATGAAGGTACTCGGCGCCGAAATGCTGGGCCTGTTTCTTCATGTTCTCGACCAGGTCCGGCCCGTTCACTCCTTCGGGAAACCCGGGGAAATTCTCCACCAGGCTGGTGATCGAAAGCTGTCCGCCGGGTTCGTGACCGGAGATCACAACCGGCTTCAGATTGGCGCGAGCGGTGTAGATGGCCGCCGTGTTGCCGGCACAGCCGGAACCGATGATGACGACGTTGTGCATGGTGATTTGGGGAGCGGTTGGTTCGCTGAACCCCCATGCTAACACGCTGCCCGCGAGCGCTAATAAGTGGCCGGCGGATCGCTCGCCGGAAACGATTCTTTCGAGGCATCGTCCACCTTGCGATCCTCCTCGCTCTGATGCTCGAGTTGGGCGATGGCCTCACCGCCGTTATAGGCATGATGCGCGAGTTCGGCCGCCCGGTCGTAACCGATTCGCGCCGCCATCTCGGTGGCTTCGCCGAGGGATTGAGCGGCGTAGGCGGCGCAGCGGTCACGGTTGGCCTCGAGCGTCTTGATGCAGCGCAGGGCGAAATTCTCGGCGGCAGCGCTCAGCAGGCTGATGGCCTGGAGCAGGTCGTAGGCGATGAGCGGCATCATGGTGTTGAGCTCGAAATTGCCGGACGCCGCGGCCCAGGTGACCGTCGCGTCCAGCCCGATGACCTGCGCGCACACCATCAGCGTGCTCTCGGCGATCACAGGATTCACCTTGCCGGGCATGATGCTCGAGCCCGGCTGGAGCGGCGCTAATTTCAGTTCGCCGAGCCCGGCGTGGGGACCGGAACCCATCCACCGGATGTCGTTGGCGATTTTCGAAATCGACACCGCGCAAGCGCGCAGAGCGCCGCTGAAAAAGCACGCGGCGTCGCGGGCCGATTGCGCCTCGAAGTGGTTCTCGGCCTCGCGCACGGGCAGCCCCGTCCATTCGCTGAGATGGCGGATCGCATTTTCGGCGAACTGCTCGGGAGCGTTCAATCCCGTGCCGACCGCGGTGCCGCCGAGCGGCAATTCGTAGAGCCCTTCGAGGGCGGTCTCGATGCGCCGCGCGGCTTGCTCCACCTGCCGTGCGTAGCCGCCGAACTCCTGGCCGAGCGTGAGCGGAACGGCGTCCTGCAGGTGGGTCCGGCCGGCTTTCTGAACATCGCCGAAGGCCTCGGATTTTTCCGATAGCGTGTGCCGGAGCAGCGAAAGGGCGGGCAACAGCGCGTCGCGAGTTTGAAGCGCGGCCGCAAGGTGAATCGCCGACGGGATCACGTCGTTGCTCGATTGGCTGCGGTTGACGTGGTCGTTGGGGTGTACCGGCTGGAAGCTGGATTGCGACGCGAGGCGCGCGATGATCTCGTTGGCATTCATGTTGGTGGAGGTGCCGCTGCCGCTCTGGTAGACGTCCACCACAAAATCGCCGTCGTACTCGCCGGCGGCAACCGCCATCGCCGCCCGCTCAACCGCCTCGGCCATGTCCCCGTTCAATGCGCCCGTAAAACGGTTGGCGCGCGCCGCCGCCGCTTTTACGAGACCGAGCGCGCGGATGAACGTCCGCGGCAGGCGCTCTCCGCTGATCGGAAAATTCTGACGGGCGCGCTCCGTTTGAGCGCCGTAACGCGCCTCGGTCGGTACCGGTATGGAGCCCATCGAGTCGTGCTCGATGCGGAAGTCTGATGTATCAGGCGAACGTTGGTCGAGCATAAAGGTTTGGCGCCCGAGGTCCGGGCTATAGGGTTAGAGCACCGGCCCGCGCCGAACGTTTCCGATCCGGAAATGTGATATCTTCAACACCGATGAAAACGCTTACCGCCCTGTCCCGCCGGGATTTTACGACGGCCCTCATTGCGGTGCCGGCCGCCCTTCGCGCTCAGTCGCAACCGCTCGCGGCGCGCATCAAGATCGACACCGAACGCGCCATCGGCGCCATCGACCCCATGCTCTACGGCAACTTCGTCGAGCACTTGGGGCGCTGCATCGAGGGCGGTATCTTCGAGGAAGGCTCGGCGCTTTCCGACGATAGCGGCTTTCGTCGCGATGTTCTGGCGGCGGCCAAGAAACTGAACGTAACGCTGCTCCGCTGGCCCGGCGGCAACTTCTCATCCAACTACCACTGGAAGGACGGTATCGGCCCGCGCGACCAGCGCCCCCCGCGGCTCGAAATGGCCTGGGGCACCACCGAATCAAACCGCTTCGGCACCCACGAGTTCATGCAGTATTGCGAACGCCTCGGCTCTCAGCCCTACATCTGCGCCAACCTCGGCACCGGCACGTGGGAAGAGGCGCAGCAGTGGGTTGAGTACGTCAACTCCTCCGCCGACACCGCCATGACGCGCCTCCGCAAGCAGAACGGGCGCGCCGAACCCTGGAAGTGCACGTATTGGGGACTCGGCAACGAGATGGACGGTCCGTGGCAGATGGGTCACCGTTCCGCCGAGGACTACGGCAAGTTCGCGCTTGAAGCCGCGAAGCTCATGAAGTGGACCGACCCGAGCATCAAGCTGATTGCCGCCGGCTCGTCCAACTTCGGCCCGGGCGTCGATTGGATTGCCTGGAACCGCACCGTGCTCGAATTTCTGAAACGGCACGCCGATTACCTCGCCCTTCACACCTACGTCGGCAACGCGCAAAACAACTATTACGAATTCCTCGCCAGCTCGCTCGATCTCGATTTGCGGACCAAGATGGCCGAGGGCGTCATTAACGCCGCCCTCAACGGCGAGCCCCGCTCCCGCCGCATCTACATCGCCTGGGACGAGTGGAACGTCTGGTATCGCGCCCGCGGCAACAGTGAGCGCGGCCGCCGCATTCTCGAAGAACGCTACAACCTCGAGGACGCGCTGGTTGTGGCGACCATGCTCAATTCGTTTGTCAACCATTCCCACATCGTCAAAATCGCCAACATGGCCCAACTCGTCAACGTCATCGCGCCCATGTTCAGCAACGAAAAGGGCATGTTCCTGCAAACCATTTTTTATCCGCTGGCTTTGTTCGCCAACAACAGCAAGGGAACGGCGCTCGAACTGTTCATCGACAGCCCGAAGTATGAGAGCCGCCGCGCCGGTCCGGTGCCCTACATCGACGCCTCGTGCGCCTATGACAACGGCACGGTTGTGGTGAACCTGGTGAACCGCCACAAGGACCAGCCGGTGGACTGCGAAATCCAGATGCAGGACAAGCGGTTCTCCGGGACGGTGGAGATTTCAGAAGTCAACGGGCCGGATATCAAGACCGAGAACGATTTCGGCGCCACCCGCGTCGAAGCCGTGAGCCGGCAGGCTCGCGCCTCGGGCAGCAGCTTCCGCTATTCGGCTCCGGCGCATTCCTACTCCATGCTGAAGTTCCGGGCGGGCTAAGATAGTGTGACGTGACCCCGAAGACCGCCTCTCCGAACACCTGCGAGCTCGTCGTGCGTACTCCGGACGGTAAGAGCCGCCTGATCGCATTGGCCGAGGAAACGATTTCCCTCGGCCGCGCCGGCACCAATACGTTGTGCTATCCCGATGATGCCGGATTGTCGCGCCAGCACATGGTGATCGAAAAGGTCGGCTCGGACTGGACCGTTCGCGACCTCAACAGCAAGAACGGGACCATCCTGAACGGCAATCGCATCCAGGCCGCCATGACGCTGCGCCCCGGCGACCGGATTTCGGCGGGCCACCTCACCATCGAGTTCAACGAGAGCAACACGGCCACTCCGCCGCCGAACACGGTGGTTTTCGTGGACAGCGAGGTCGTTGCCACGGCGACCACGACCGTCGCTACGAGCCTCGAAGGCCTGATGGGCCCGGAACAGGAAGACTTCAGCAAGACCCGGGTTCTGACAGGCAATCCGCAAACCCGCGCTCTTATCCGCGCCGGGCGCGAACTGGCCGGGCACCGCCCCCTGCACGAACTGTTTGAAGTCATCATGGACCTTTCGCTCGAGGCGGTGAGCGCCGGGCGCGGCGTGCTCATGACCATCGAGGGCGATCAACTCATCGTTCGCGCCGCCCGCGGCCAGGGTTTCCAGATCAGTTCCGCCGTGCGCGACCGCGTGATTCGCGAGAGCGCCTCGGTGCTCGTGCTCGACGCGCAAAGCGACCAGGCGTTTCGCGAGCGCCAGAGCATCGTCGCCCAGAATGTCCGCAGCATGCTCGCCGTGCCCCTGCAGGCCCAGGACCGCGTCATCGGCCTCATCTACCTCGATTCGCCCAACCTGATCCGCCCGTTCACGCGCGAGGACCTGAACCTGCTCACCGTGATGGCCAACGTCGCGGCCATCCGCATCGAACACGCGCGCCTCGCCGAAGTGGAAGCAGCCGAGCGCCTGTTAGCCAAAGATCTCGATCAGGCGGCCAAGATCCAGAAAGGGCTGCTGCCGTCCTCGGCGCCCAAGGTGGCCGGATTCGATATCTCCGGCCACACCGCGGCCTGCCGCACGGTGGGCGGCGACTACTACGATTTCATTGAATATCCCGACGGGCGCATCGCCATGCTGGTGGGCGACGTGGCCGGAAAAGGCATGCCGGCCTCGCTCATGATGTCCAGCTTGCAGGCGCGCGTGCAGGTGCTGTTTGAAAAACCGGGCGACCTGGCCGAAAACGTCACTCGCCTCAACCGGGCCGTTTCCTCCAACTGCCCGGAAAACCGCTTCATCACCTTCTTTATCTGCGATCTCGACCCTTCAACGGGGGAAGTGAACTACTGCAACGCCGGGCACAATCCGCCGCTCGTGGTCCGGCGCAACGGCGAGGTGGAACGCCTTTCAGCCGGGGGCATCATCCTCGGCATCATGCCGAAATTCGCCTACCAGTCCGGCAGCACCCGGCTCGACCCGGGCGACGCGCTCGTGCTGTTCAGCGACGGCGTTACCGAAGCGATGCCCGTCGATGTGGATGAGGAATTCGGCGAAGACCGCCTGGCGGAAGTGATCGCGAAGAACCCGACACTCGCCTCGGCCGACCTCGTGCAGGAGATTCTGAAGTCGGTCAACGAATATACCCGGGGCGCACCCCCGGCCGACGATATCACCGTCGTGCTCACGCGCCGCGTCTAGCTTTACTTGACGGCCATCGTCACGCCCGCCGGGCTCGCCGCGTTGCCCACGCGGATCACCACCGGAACCGCATTCCCTACGGTCACGTTGGCTGGAATACGCGCATTTACCTGGAGCAGACCGGCGATGGCGCCCGGAGCCGCGCCCGCGTAAACGACTGCGGCGGTTTGCCCGCCGATGGTCACCGTCACGGGCTGCTGCGGCGACGGCAGTGGCGCCCGGCCGGTGATGCGGCCATCCTCACCCGGCGGACGCGTCTGTCCTTCGCCGGTAGCGAAGATCTGCACAATCGAGTTGCGCGCGGCGGCGTTCCCCGCTCCGTTCACGGAGTTGTCCTGATTGAGAATGGCGCCTTGGCCTTTACCCGAACTGTCGAGCGTGAAGATGGCCGGTGAAACCGGCGCAACCGGCACCGTCAGCGGATTCGATTCCACTCCCTGGTTCACGATCTTCAGTTGCGTGGTCTGCTTGCCCGCGAGCGCATAGGGCACTTGAATGCTCACCTGTTTCGCGGAAACGTAAATCAACGGCGCCGGCGTCTGGTCAAACCATACCTGCACGCCGCCCACCGTGGATACGATGTGCTGCCCGGCGTCATCCAACTGGCTGCCCACCGGCGTCAACGGTCCGATGCTCGATCCGAATATGGTGACGATCTCGCCGGGCGCAACCGGGCCCGATTGGAAGCTCGCGGCGTTCAGCACGGCGGCTGTCGACGACACGACGGGCTCGAGCGGACCCTGGGTTACGGCAATGGCCTGCCCTCCGGCCGACAGCGTGGCCTGGCGCGAAGAGGGGTTGGGATTGGCGCTCGCCGACACCGTCACGCTGCCCGTCCCGTTGATGCTCGACCACGCGTCGATGGTGAGCCAATCCTGGTCCTTCGACGGCTCCCACTTGCAACCCTTGTCGCCGCTCACCTGAGCCGTGGCTTTTCCGCCGCGCCCAGAAATTGTCAACTCAGCCGGGGTCACGGTGAAGTTGCAACTCAGCCCGCTCTCGACCAGCGTGAACACCTGCGAGCCGACCCGGATACTGCCGGTTCGCGGATCACTGGAGGTGTTAGGGGCCACCGAATAATTCACCGCGCCGCCGCCGCTGCCCCGCGCGCCGCTCGATATCGTGATCCAGTTTGCCGAAGGCGTGGCCGTCCAATCGCAGGAGGTTCCGACGGTGAAACTGCCCGTGCCGCCCGATGCCGGTATAGTGGCCTGCTGCGGAGCAAGCGCGATGTCGCACTGCGCGGCATCCTGTGTCAGCGTGAACTTCTGGTTCGCAACGGTCACGATCGCCGTCCGCTGAGACGGAGTTGTATTCGCGGCGACGGTGTACACAACGTCCGCGTTACCCGAACCAGCCGCGTTCGACAGGCTCAGCCATGGGGCGGTGGTGGACGCTGCCCACGAACACCCGTCGGCGGCAATCACGCTGATGCTGCCGACGCCGCCGGGAGCGGGAACGTTGCCTGCGTTGGTCGACAGCGCCACCGCGCACGCCACGCCATCTTCCTTCACCGTGTAGGAAACGTTGCCGACCGAAATATAGCCCGAGCGCTGCTGCACGCCCGTATTGCCGCCCACCAGAAACGTAACCGCGCCGCTGCCGGTAACCGCGCCCGAGGTGATGACAATCCAATCCGCGTTGCTGCTCGGCGTCCACGGGCAGGTGGTGGAGACATAAAAACCGCCGATGCCCCCGCTCGCCGGAAAGCTCGCGCTCGAATTGGAAAGCGCAAACGTGCACGACGACGCCGTCTGCAGAATGTTGAACCCTGTTCCGGCGATCGTAATCGAACCCGACCGGTCCTGCAGCGTGGTGTTGGCAGCCACGGCATAAGAGACCGTGGCGTTCCCGCTTCCGGATGCGGCGCTGCTCACCGTAATCCAGTCCGGGTTATTGCTCGCCACCGTCCACGCACAGGAACTCGCGCTGGCCGTCAGCGCCACCGTGGCGCTGCCGCCCGCCGCGCTCGCCGTTGCGCTCGCCGGGCTGAGCGTGAAGGCGCAGGTGCCCGGCTGTGTGACGGTGAATGTCAGGCCGCCGATACCGATGGTGCCGGTTCGAGAAGCGGTGGCCAGGTTCGGCGCAGCGGTGTAGCGGACCGTCGTCGTCCCCGCGCCGCTCGCCGCCGTGGTAATCGTGATCCAGGACGAGTCCGTCGAAGGGGCCCACGGACAGCTGTTCGTGCTGGCCGTGAGATTGAAACTGCCCGAGCCCCCCGCCGCCGGGATGCTCGCCGACGAAGGCGAAAGCGAATAGGTACACGAGCCCGCGGCCTGTGTCACGGTGAACGCCTGTCCGGCGATGGTAAGGGTCCCGGTGCGCTCTACCGTGAACGGATTCGACTGCACCGTGTAGCCGACGGTTCCGTTGCCCGTGCCCGGCGTGCCGAACGAAATCGTGATCCAGTTGGCGTTGCTGGTTGCCGTCCGCGCGCAGTTGGAAGCGCCGCTCACCTGGGTGATCGTCACCGTGTCGTTGCCGCCGGCGGCGGTAAACTGCGCGCTGGTCGGAGACAGGCTGAAAACACACGTCTGGGCGGCAGCCGGTAGAGCCGCGGCAAGAAGGAACAACCACGCATGAGGGCGCATCTGTGGAAGCAATACTTAGTGAAACACACTTCCTTGCGCGATGTTCCGCCGCGCAGCAAACTCAGAGGCTTCTGCCGGCTCCGGTCCGCTACCGCGTTTCGAGCACCACAACCGAAGCAAACTCCACCGGCAGATCCGTCGGCAGCGACACCTTCACGCCCTTCCCGCCCTGCTTGAATTTGAGCGGCTTGCGCGAAGCGTCGGCGAGCATGTACGCGCGTGCGATCTTATGTTCCACCCGTGGCAGTTGCAGCGCGTCACCCGTCCGGTTGAAAACGTGAATGTAGAGCCGTCCCGGCTTCGTCGTGCAGCGCCAGTCTTTCCTGGCCACGAACACCGGCTTGCCGTCCTTATCGAGTTTCTTCTTGTCGGGCGCGCCCAACTCATCGCCGAACGGCGTCGGACCCGCGCCGTATATGGCCTCGCCATTCACCTTTAACCACTTGCCGACCGAGCGCAGATTGTTCTGGCTCGGCATCGGGATCACGCCCTCCGCGGTCGGGCCCACGTTCAAAAGATAGTTGCCTCCCTTGCTCACGATATCCACGAGTTTGAACGCGAGGTCTTCGGGCGACTTCCAGTTGTTGTCGTCCTTCTTATAGCCCCACGTCGCATTAAGCGTGGCCGGGACTTCCCAATCCCCCTCGACCACCGTGTCCGGGATGCGATTGTCGCCCATCGAGCGGTAGTCGCCCGCGGCGCCCAAACGGCCATCGATCAGGCACGCCGGCTGCAGTTCGCGCACCAGATCGGTGAAGCGCCGGGCCCGCTCCTCGGTCATCAGGCGCGGCGTGTCGAACCAGATCAGACACACCGGTCCGTAGCGCGTCAGCAGCTCGCGCACCTGTGGTTCGGCTTTGTCGCGGAGGTATTGATCGAAATCCTTCTCCTTGTCCGGTTTGAAGTCCCACGTATTGCCGATCCCGTTCGGCTCGTGCCAGTCCTGCGCCTGCGAATAATAGAACCCCAGACGGATGTTGTGGCGCGCGCACGCCTCGGCGAGTTCCTTGAGCGGGTCGCGCCCGAACGGAGTCGCATCGACGATGTTGTAGCGGCTCACCAGTGAGCGGTACATGGCGAAGCCGTCGTGATGCTTGCTCGTGATCACGATGTACTTCATGCCCGCGTCCTCGGCAAGCTTCACCCATTCCTCGGCGTTGAATTTGGTCGGGTTGAACTGCCTGGCCAACTGCTCGTACTCGCCGACCGGAATCTTGGCGCGGTTCATGATCCACTCGCCGATGCCCTTCACCGGCTCGCCCTTCCATTCACCCGCGGGAACGGCGTATAAGCCCCAATGGATGAAGAGCCCGAATTTGGCCTCGCGAAACCACTTCATGCGAGCGTCCTGCTCAGCCGTGGAAGCGGCCATTCCGCTTACGGCGAACACCACTGCGGCAGCGATAGCGCATTTCATGTGAACTGTCTTATCACACCGGCAGCGCGTAATGATCCTGAGCCGCTTCCCCTGTATGATTGGCTCAAGTGCGTTCCGAGCGAACAATGTTTGGCTGGCTGGTGTGTATGGCCGCTGGTGGAGCGCTTTGGGGCCAGGCGCAGCCGTCGGTCACGGCTGTGGTCAATGCGGCTTCTTACGCTTCTGGACCGGTCGCACCCGGCGAAATAGTTGTCATCTTCGGTTCGGCGATTGGACCGGACACCCTGACCAGCCTGGTCTATTCTCCCGAAACCGGAGTGGCCACAACGCTTGCCGGGACGCGGGTCCTGTTTGACGGCATCGCGGCGCCGCTGGTGTACGCTTCGAGTAGCCAGACGAGCGCCATCGTTCCACTCGGCGTTTCCGGCAAACCCGGTGTGCAACTCGAGGTGGAGCGTCTTGGCGTCAGGTCGAAGGCAACTACGCTCCCTGTGATCGCGGCGGCGCCCGGAATCTTTACTGCCGACACCTCGGGAAAAGGCCTCGTTGCGGCGCTCAACCAGGACCTCGGCTTTCACTCGTCGAGCCATCCGGCCAGGGATCACGAGATCATCTCGCTGTTCGGCACCGGCTTCGGAAACCTCACAACCGGGGCGGCGGATGGGCAGATCGCTTCCGGAGCGGCGCCCTTGATCGTTCAGCCCTCGGCATGGATTGCAGGCGCGCCGGCAACCGTGGAATACGCCGGCGCGGCCCCGGGTCAGGTGACCGGAATGGTGCAGCTCAATATCCGTGTACCAAATGGCATCGGCAAAGGCCTGCTGCCCATCACGATCTCGGCCGGTGGAGCGGCAACCCAGGACGAGATTCGCATTGCCGCGCAACTCGGGCCCGCCGCTCCGGACAACGTATTGATGCTCGACAACGGCAACATACGGCTGGGTGCGGACCGTCAGTTGGGCGGCGCGATTACCGTCCTCAGCAGCGGCAACGGCCCGAACCTGATCAACTCATTCGATCTCGGCCGTGAGATCCAGCAATCCTACTACTCCGGACCGATGCCGTACGGCAAGCCCCATCCGGCATGGCCGAACTGGCCCTGGAATCCCATCAGCGCGGGAGACGTCTACAACAACAGATCGGAAACGCCGGCCTACTTCAACGACGGCCAACGGATCTACGTCCAGACCATACCGAAACAATGGGCGCTCAATAATGTCGCGTGCGAATGCACGTTTGAAACCTGGATTCAGTTAGAGGACAATGCCGCGCATGTCCACGCAAAACTCCGCAACCGCCGGCCCGACCAGACACTCTATCCGGCGAGAGATCAGGAGTTGCCGGCCGTGTATACCAATGGAACGCACTTCCGATTGTTCACCTACGACGGATCGGCGCCGTTCACCGGCGCGCCTCTCCGCGAGATAAAGAATGCTGGTCCGCCCTGGGCGTATTGGCAGGCAACCGAGAATTGGGCGGCGCTGGTTGACGCGGCGGATACCGGCGTCGGCGTATTTCATCCGGGAGCCTATCGTTTCGTCGGCGGGTTCGCGGGTACGCCGGGCAGCGGTGGGCCCGGCAATTCGCCCACCGGCTACATTGCGCCGATCCAGGTGGACCTGCTTGATTTCAATATCACGTATGACTACCGTTACGACCTGATTCTTGGCTCCCTCACCGACATTCGGAACTATGTTTACGCCCACCGGCCGGACACGCGGCCGGAATACGTCTTTGCCTCGGACCGGCAGCATTGGCGGATGGTGAACGCCTCCGACGAAGGGTTCCCGATGAAAGGAGCCTGGCACGTCAACACGGATCAGGTGGACCCCTATCTGATCGGACCCGGCGCGCTTTGGAACGCCGGCGATGTTCCGAAGCTCTACGTCCGCGCGGCGCATCACACGAAGTTGAAATCGGCGCAGGTATTCTGGTCGATTCCCGGCGAGGGTTTCAGCCCGGCCAGAGTCGCGACGTTCCCCGTTCTTGCCGACGGCGCCTTCCACACCTACGAAGTAGATCTATCGAACGTGGCCGGCTACAGCGGACAGATCACCGGCCTTCGCTTCGATCCGGTGGACCAGGGAACGAGCGGCGAGTACGTTGAGATCCAGTACGTTTCCTATCGAAAGCTGGAGTAATCGACGCTTATCAGGATCAGACCGGCGCGACGAACTTCACCGTCGTAAGCGCCGCGATTTCGTCGAGGCGGCTTGCCGGAACCCTCGCCACCATCACTCTCCCCGGGCGCGGCTGCGCAAGGATCTCGACTCCGAGCGCCTTTAACTTCGCGATTGTCGCCGGACTCGCATCGCTCACCCACATCTGCACCGTCACAACGCCGGTCCGCGCCCTGAGCTTCTCCGAAATCTTCGATGCGGGCGCAAGTTTCGGCTGGTATATGGCCTGTTCCTGCATCGGGGCAAAACCAGGAGTCCGCCCCCGGAACATGGCTACCGGGCTGGCCATCGCACGCATCGGCTCCCCGCGCCCGTAAACGCCTTCGTAGCTCACGCCCTCGGGCATCTCCACCGGAACCTCGATCACGCGCGGCTTCCCGCCCTCCACCACCCTGGTTTCCTCAACCGCCACGAAGGACGTGAATTGCGTCATCAGCCGGTAGTCGAGCCCCAGTTGCTCCACCTGCCTGCGCAGTTCGGGTCGATAGGCGCCGCGTTGAGCGCCAAGCCAGTCCTGCGACATCAGATCTTCCACTTTGTTGCGGGCCCACAGCGTCGCGACCGCGTCATGCTCGGGCTGAGCCGCCGGCAGGTCCACCGCGATGGCGCGCTCGAACTCACGCCCGTTCACCTTACCGCGCAGGCGGATGGTGCCCCGCGCCGCTCCGCTGTAGCGGCCGTAGATCGCCACCGGCCTGGCGCTGAACAGATCCGGAATTCGCTTCGGGTACACGTCGGCAACCGGCAATCCGCCCCAGTCGATCGAAACGTCGGTGAGCACCGGCGAGTGCACGCGCTCGTGAAACCGGCGAGCCGCCGCGCTGCCGTCGTCGTTCAAGGAAACATACTCCACTTCGCCGCGCCCGTAGCGGGCCATGTTGTCGAGCAGAAAATGATTCACCGAGCTGCCGATGCCGAAGGCAAACACACGCGCGTTCGGATGGCGCTGCACCTCGGCGAGAATCTCCATGTCATTGCCCACTTCGCCGTCGGTCATGAAACAGGCGATGCGGATGTGGTCCTGCCGGCCGCTCGGGTCGAGCGCCGCGCGAATCGCTTTCATCATCTCGGTGCCGCCGCGCCCTTCGCGCGACAGCAGAAACGCCTGCGCCTGCCGGACATTCTCGGGCGTTGCCGGAACAGGCTTGGGGAACAGGATGTGCTCGTCGCCCGAGAAGGTGATCAGGTTGAACGTGTCGCGCGGGTTGAGCGAGTCCATCGCGAGCTTCATCGCCTCTTTCGCCTTTTCGATGGGAAAGCCCATCATCGAACCCGAGGTGTCGAGCACGAACACGATCTCCTTCGGCGTGATTTCGGCCGGAGCCACACGCGCCGGCGGCTCGAGCAGCAACGTGAAGAACCCGCCCCGCGCATCGGCGTGCGCGAGCACCGCGTCGCTGATTTTCTGTCCCGCCACCGTGTATTTGAGGATGAAGTCCTTGTTTGGAATCGTGGCCGCGTCCCGCAGTTTCGCCGTCGCGCGGTGAGCGTCGATGCGCCGCACATCGGTCTCGTGGGTGGGCGAACTGATGCCCTCGAGCGCCGCGCCCGCGTCAAGCGTCACTTCGATGCCGATGTCGTGACCGGCGCGCGTACCCTGCGGCGTGCGGTTCGGCGTCACGTTCGGCGCGTCGGGAACCCGCGTCCGCCAGTCGCGCGTAATGTAACGCGGACCCACCACCGCCGGAAACGTGAACGCATACGAGCCGTCCTCGTACGGCACCACCTCGACATAGCGGATCACGATCTTCACCGCGCCGCCCGGCGGAATGTTGGTCACCGATTGCGTGAAGATGTTGGGGCGCTCCTGATCGAGCAGAGCCGCCGTCTGCCCGGCTGCGCGCGCCGCGTCGTAGATGGCGCGGGCTTCCTCGCGCAGCTTGATCCGGCCCGCGATGGTCCGCGCCCCGATCTGCATCCCCATGTCATCCACCGCCGATTGCGACGGCAGCGGAAACTTGTAGACCGCTTCAATCGCTTCGCGGCTCGGATTGGAGAACTCCTGCGTCACCGTCACCCGCGCCAAGGCGCCCGAAATCGACGCGCGAACGTCGGTGTGTTTAAGCGGGCAGATATCGGCGGGGTTGCCTCTGGCGTCGAGCCTGTAGAGCGTCCCTTCGGTGGGCCCCTTGGCGGCGGCGAATGCGGCGGCGGCAAAAACCGCGAACAGCGGAATTCGGAACATCGGCATCTCCTTCGTTGAGGGAATGCCGCCACCCCGGCCGCCCTTTCAGCGTTTCTCAGGCTTCATCGGGACAAACAGCACCGCGCCCACGTTCTCGCGCCGGTACCCGCCCCCGGCATCCCGGACGACGACCACCAGTTCCTGATTCCGCCCCGGCCCGACCGGAGCCACCAGGCGTCCGCCTTTCGCCAGTTGCGCGAGCAGCACGTTGGGAATCGCGGCCGGCGCGGCGGTCAGAATGATGCGGTCGAACGGCGCCTCCTCCGGCCAGCCCGCATAGCCGTCGCCCGCGCGCACGGTGATGTTCCGGTAGCCGAGTCTCCCCAGCCGCTCACGCGCCTGAGCCGCCAGTTCCGGAACAATTTCGATGCTGTAGACCTGCCGGACGAGCGGCGACAACACCGCCGCCTGATAACCCGAGCCCGTGCCGATCTCGAGCACGCGCAGGCTGGGGGAGGGTTGGAGCAACTCGGTCATCCACGCCACGATGAACGGTTGCGAGATGGTGGCGTCGTAGCCGATCGGCAGCGGACCGTCGAGGTAGGCCGCATCCCGCAGCGCCGCGGGAACAAACAGGTGCCGCGGAGTGGACCGCATCGCGTTCAGAACGGCCTGGTCTCGGACGCCGCGCGCCTCGATGTGCTGGCGCACCATTGCTTCCCGGAGCAAAGTGTAGGTGTCAGGCGTTTGCAGGCCAACACCCATGGCCAACCAGGCGAGCAGGGGCATGCCGCAAACTCCTGGCTAAAGTCTACGCCTTTCGGGCGGCCGACAGTAGCCGCTCCGCGATCGCCTCCACGTCGAACACACACCCGCCCCACGCTCCGCCGCTGGCCTCCTGCAACAGCGCCCACAGCTTCGTATCGGCGGGCAGCGCCGGGTCGGGCTCGAGGTCCTCGCGCGGAGTGCGCGATTCGAGATTCACCCCCACCACGTTCACGCTTCCTTCAAGGCGCACACGGTCGACGACGATCTCGATCAGGTCGCCGTCCCGGACCTTTCCCACCGGACCGCCCGCCAGCGCCTCCGGTGAAACGTGGCCGATGCAGGCGCCCGTCGACACGCCGCTGAACCGCGCATCCGTGATCACGGCTACATGCTTACCGAATTCGAGATGCTTCAACGCGCTCGTGATTTGATAGGTCTCCTCCATGCCCGCGCCCATCGGCCCGCGGCAGATCAGCACAATCACGTCTCCCGCCGCGATGCGCCCCTGCTTGATCGCCGCAATCGCCGCCGGTTCGGTGGTGAACACGCGCGCCGGACCGCGCATCCGGTACACGCCGTCCGCCCCCACCACCGACGGATCAATCGCCGTCGCCTTGATCACCGAACCCTGCGGCGCGAGGTTGCCGCGGGGAAAACATACGGTGGAGGTCAGCCCGCGCCGCGCCGCCGACTCCGGGCTCATGATCACATCGTCCGGGTCCACGCCGTCGCGCCCGGCGAGCAGCGCGCGCAGCCGCGCCCGGCGTTCCGATTGCTCCCACCAGTCGAGCATGCGCCCGAGCGTTTCGCCGCTCGCGGTGAGCGCGCCCAGCCGCAGCAGCCCCGCCCGGCGCAGATGCAGCATCACCTCGGGAACGCCGCCCGCCAGAAATACCTGAACCGTGGGATGATTCCGCGGGCCGTTGGGCAGCGCGTCCACCAGGCGCGGCACCCGCCGGTTGGTGTCTTCCCAATCCGCCGCCGTCGGGCGCGGCAAACCGGCGGCGTGGGCAATCGCCGGCAGGTGCAGAATCAGGTTGGTCGACCCGCCGAACGCCGCGTGCACCACCATCGCATTGTGCAGCGCGTCCGCGGTGAGAATGTCGCGCATGCGGATCCCGCGCGCCTCGAGCGTCATCGCCGCGCGCGCCGAGCGTTTGGCCATGTCGAGCCAGATCGGATGCCCGGAAGGAGCCAGCGCCGAGTGCGCAAGCGACATGCCGAGCGCCTCGCCCACCACCTGCGAGGTCGCCGCCGTGCCCAGAAACTGGCAGCCTCCACCCGGCGACGCGCAAGCCCGGCAGCCCATCTCGGCCGCGTATTCAACCGTAATCTCCCGGTGGGCGAACCGCGCGCCGATGGATTGAATCCGCGCCGCGTCCTCGCCGTTTTCGGGCAGCAGCGTCACGCCGCCCGGCACCAGCACGCAGGCCAGGTCCGGCGTGCCCGCGAGCGCCATCATCATCGCCGGCAGCCCCTTATCGCAGGTGGCGACGCCGATCACGCCGCGCCGCGTCGGCAGCGAGCGGATCAGCCTCCGGAATACCTGGGCCGCGTCGTTGCGGTAGGGCAGGCTGTCGAACATGCCGGTAGTGCCCTGCGTCCGGCCGTCGCACGGATCGGTGCAGGCTCCGGCGAAGGGAATGGCGCCCGCGCTCTTGATCTCGCGCGCCGCCTCCTCGACGAGCAGCCCCACTTCCCAGTGCCCGGTGTGATAGCCGAGCGCCACCGGAGTGCCGTCCGGCGCGCGCATGCCGCCGTGCGTCGACAGCAGCAGGAATTCCGCCGCGCCGAGCGATTGCGGCGCCCACCCCATGGCCGCGTCCTGGGTGAGCCCGAACAGGTCGCCGCTCGGCCGCTCGAGCAGCATCCCGGCGGTGAGCGGCAGCGAACCCGCCGGACCGGGCACGCGCGTGCGCACATCGAACAGCGCTTCGTCCCCACCGCCGGCAATCGCGTCGAAGTCGAATTGAGGCATCGGCACCAGCATATCGTTCCCCGGCGGCTGGTCCACCGCGCGGCCGCCCGCGCTTATAATTGGTAACGGGTCCCTCACTGGATTTATGCGTCTCCCGGTTTTCACTCTGATTGCCTGTGCGTGCCTGGCCTCCGCGCAGTCCGAAAAGCCCGCACCGCCGGCTTCGAAGGACCAGCCCTTGCAATCCATCCGCGTTTCGGTGAACGAAGTCATCGTCCCCGTCACCGTCACCGATGAAAAAGGCAAATTCGTCTCCGACCTCGACCTCAAGGACTTCACCATCCTCGACGAAGGCAAGGCCCAGAAGATCCGCTTCTTCTCGCGCGAGCGCAGCCAGCCCGTGGTGGTCGGATTCCTGATCGATCAGTCCAACGCCGTCAAGATTCACTGGAAGACCTACCAGGACGCCGCCACCGAACTGGTGCTCACCCTCATGCCGCAAGACAAAAAGTTCAGCGGCTACATGATCTCCTACGCCAACGAAGCCGAGCTAGCCGTCAACACCACCTCGGACCCCGAAAAGATCGTCAGCAAACTGGCCAAGATGAAGCCCGGCGGCGGAGCCGCGCTGTACGACGCCATCTACATGGCGTGCACCAACCGCGCGCTCGTTCAGGGCGAGCCCATTGAGCCGCGCCGCGTCATCGTCATCGTCGGCGACGGGCACGACAACGCGAGCAAGCACACGCTCGACCAGGTGCTCGAACTCGCGCAGCGCAACCTGGTCACCATCTACGCCGTCAGCACGGTGGGCTTCGGCTTCAGCGCCGAGGGCGAGAAAAACCTCATCCGCCTCGCCGAAGAGACCGGCGGGCGCGTCGAGTACCCGCTGCAGGGCAACTACAGCGACGTGTCCGGCTACCTGTCCACCCCCTCCGACGAAGGCAACTACGCTCTGAAGGTAGGCACCGGCGGCTATGCGGCGGCCATCTCCAACGGAATCTTCAAAGCCATCGCCAACGTGGCGGGCGAAGTCACCACGCAGTACATCATGCGTTACATTCCCGACGTGGGGGAGGTGAAGCCGAAGGACTTCCGCAAGATTGAAGTCCGGGTAAACCTGCCTAACGTCAAGATCCGGGCGCGCAAAGGCTATTACGCCCAGGAACCGAACCGATAAGATCTGTACAGCTGAGATCTGTACTGCCAGGGAGCAACCGGAATTGCCATCCGTCGTCGCACTACGGGAAGGGCGCTACGCGGTGCTCGAAGCCGACATCGGCGAGCACGGGCGCGTGGCTCTCGGTGTGCTGCTCGAGGACCCGGAGTCGGACCGGTTATGGATCCGGCTGCGCCGCGACATCGCCGCGCTTGACCCCGGCGACCCCGTCCTGCCCCTCCTTGAAGACGACCTGAACGCCAAAGCAGCGGAAATGGGCGCGCGCCGATTCTTCGAATGGGCCGAGGATTCCTGGTCCGCCAACCTGCGCACAACGGACCGCCGGACCGTTGCGGTCGCCGACTTCAACCGCACCCTGGCGCGCCTGTTCTCGGCTCACGTGGCCACGCCGTTCGGGCAGGCGACTCATGTCCCGCGCTATTCCCTGCGCTCCGCCGCCGGCCAGTTCCTCGACAACGCGGAAGCCGAAGTGGAAGGCTACGAAGAACTTCCGGCCGCCATCCGGACCCGCCAGGGGCTGTTTGCCGCGCACATCGAGGGCACTTCCATGGAGCCCCACATTCCCGACGGCAGCGTGGCGCTGTTTGAGTTCGACGTCAAGGGCTCCCGCCAGAACCGCCTGGTGCTGGTTGAAGAATCCGGCTCGCGCTACACGCTCAAGCGCTACACCAGCCGCAAGGCGCAGTCCGAAGACGGCTCCTGGCGGCATGATCAGATCGTGCTCGAGCCTCTCAACCCGGAGCACGAACCCATCGTCCTCGCCGGGGACGAGTCGCGTTACCGGGTCGTTGCGTGGTTCGTGGACGTTCTTTACTAATTTCGACAAATAACGGGAAACATAGGCGAATTCGGGCAATTTGGGTTCGTTTCGGGAACCAGACGCGCATGTCCGGTGTCGAATGCGCATGATAGGATGAAAATTACCGAACTCAGGGCGTCATTGCTTCGTCTGAACATTTGTTGGGAGAACCCCGTTGAAGAAAAAGTGGAAAATTTTAATCGGAGTGGTGTTGGTGCTGGCCGTGGCCGGAGGCGTCTTTGCGAGCATCCGCATGAATCAGCGGGGCATCGTCACCGTCCAGACCGGCCGTGCCGTGCGCCAGGATCTCACCAGCCTGGTCACCGCATCGGGCGAGATTAAACCCCGTAACTACATTAATATCGGCGCTAACGCCCAGGGCATCATCACCGGACTGCTGGTGAAGGAAGGCGACCGCGTTCGCCGCGGCCAGGTGGTCGCGCGCATCGAAGCCGTACAGGCCCAGGCCGACGTGGCCGCGCAGCGGGCCGCCGTCAATACTTCGATGGCCGATTCGGCCGCCGCCGAAGAAGGCCTCAAGGCCATGGATGACGCCATCAAGACCAACCAGGCATCCCTCGAGCGCGCCAGGGCCGACGCCGAGCGGGCCCGCATCGATTACGAACGGTCCGCCTCGCTGCTCAAGAACAAACTGGTGGCCCAGCAGGACACGGATCAGAAAAAGACGCTGTACGAGGCCGCCCAGGCCGCCGTCCGCGAGGCTCAGGCGCGGCTGGCCCAAACCCAGGCTCAGCGCTCGCAGACCGGCGCGCAGTTGACCGCCGCCCAGCGCCGCATCGCCCAGTCCCAGGCGCTGCTCGCCGCCTCGGCCGACCGCCTCGCCAAGCACGACGCCACCGCCCCGCTCGACGGCGTGGTGACCAACCTTCCCGTCCGCGTCGGCGAAACCGTCGTGCCCGGCATCCAGAACTCGGCCGCAAGCACCATCATGACCATCGCCGACATGTCCCTCATCACCGCCGAAGTGAAGGTGGACGAAACCGACATCGTCAACGTCAAGCTCGACCAGCCGGCCGAAATCACCATCGACGCCATCCCCAACAAGACCTTCAAGGGGCGCGTGATCGAAATCGGCAACACCGCCATCCTGCGCTCCACCGGCGTAGCGGCTTCGCAAAGCGCCGTTTCGAGCCAGGAAGCCAAGGACTTCAAAGTGGTCATCGCGCTCGACACGCCGCCGGACGAGATTCGCCCGGGCCTTTCCTGCACTTCGAAGATCACCACCGCTACCCGCCAGAAAGTGGTTACCATTCCGCTGCAGGCCCTGACCGTGCGCCAGAAAGGCGATCTCGAGGCTCCGCCCAAGGACGGCAAGAGCTCTCAGACAGCGCCCAAGACCGACCCCGCCGCCGAAAAGGCGAAGAAGGAGGAGGTGCAGGGCGTGTTCGTAATCAAGGGCGATAAAGCCGAGTTCCGCAAGGTAGCGACCGGCATCACCGGAGCCACCGATATCGAGGTGCTCTCCGGCATCAACGACGGCGAGGAGATCGTCACCGGCAGCTACAAGGTGATCCGCACCATGCGCAACGACACTCGCGTCAAGGTCGACAACAAGGCTCCCGCGGCTGAAGTGAAGGCGTCCTGATAGACTTGAGAACGAAACCCCGATGACCCCTGTAGTCGAAGATAAAGCAGCCCGCGGCGAACAACTCCGCCGAGACGGCATCGTCATCCGCACCTACGACCTGTGGAAGACCTACGTCATGGGCGACCAGGAGATCCACGCGGTCTCCGGTTGCGAAGTCGAAATCCGCAAAGGCGAGTACGTGGCCATCATGGGCCCCTCGGGCTCGGGCAAGAGCACGCTGATGAACCTCATCGGCTGCCTCGACACGCCCACCTCCGGGCTCTATTACCTGAACGGCTACAACGTGAGCGAGATGGACGACGACGACCTCGCGCGCATCCGCAACAAGGAAATCGGCTTCGTTTTTCAGACCTTCAACCTGCTGCCGCGCGCCTCGGCGCTGCACAACGTCGAACTGCCGCTCATCTACGCCGGGCTCAGCGCGGAAGAGCGCATCGAAAAGGCCAAGGTCGCGCTGCGCGCCGTCGACCTCGAAGCGCGCATGTACCATAAGCCGAATGAGCTCTCGGGCGGCCAGCGGCAGCGCGTCGCCATTGCCCGCGCGCTCGTCAACACGCCGTCCATCCTGCTCGCCGACGAGCCCACCGGCGCGCTCGACACGGCCACCGGCAACGAAATCATGGCCCTGTTCGAGCGCCTGTTCCAGCAGGGCAACACCATTGTGCTGGTCACCCACGAGCACGACATCGCCATGCACGCCCACCGCATCATTCACATTCGCGACGGCAAGGTGGAGCGCGACGAAAAAATCAAGTAGCCGTCCAGCTGGCAAACGGGTTGGCGCGCCCGCGCCGCGCCTCGTCGATCAACTCAGCCACCCGCTTCCGGCGCCTCAGCAGTTTCTCCATCAGCGCCCGGAGCGCGTCCTCGTCGCCTTCGGTCCACGAGCCCGGAATGGTTTTCAGGGCGTCGTCCACCACCTCTTCGGGGAAGTTCTCGACCCGCTCGAGCCAGGGCTCGAAATCCCCGATCCCGCGAACGCCCTCGTAAACCAGGTTGCGGAAGTAAAGCCCCTGGAGCGGCGAATCGGCGAAGGTCCAGTGCGGACCGTCGAACACATACCCGTGGTCCATCATCAGGGCGTAGAAGCCGGTCCGCTCGCCGCCCTGCGGCATCCAATCCCGCAGCCGCGCACGAAAGAAGATCGACTGCCGCGCGTCGGCCTGCCCCATCCAGCGGTCGAACACGTAAATCCCGCGGAAGTGCGACAGGTTTTCGACCTTGGCCAGCAGCGCGTCGGGCAGGAAGTCGTACACCGCCAGGCGCAGCGGGTCGCCCGGGTAGCGCGAGCCGAAATGCCAGCCGGGCTCGGCCTCGATGCGCCGCGACCCGAGTTGAATGTGAACGTCGGGATTGGCTTTGAGGAAATCGGCGGTCAGCTCGACAATGGCGGTTTTCGGCGCCGATATTTGCAGGTAGTCGAGAAAGGCCGACGCAATCCACTCGTTGACGAGAATGCGCCGGTGCTGCGGATTATTCCGGAACTTCACCACGTAACAATTCCCGTCCTCGGCTTCCATCAGGTGGGCCTGGGCGCCGCCGCGCATGCGGCGGATGAATCGGCGGGCCTTTACCGGCATGAAATCGGATAACCTGGAAAGGAATTCTCTCGTATGGCAGAAGAAAAAGACCAGCAAAAATCCCCGGGCGCCAGCCGCAACGAAGTGGCGCTCGAGCTCATGAAGTTCATCGCCGTCACCACCGGCTACGGCAAAGGAGGTTCCACAGCGGGCTTCGGCGGCAAACCGTCCAAGACGTCCGAGGAGTACGCCGACGCGCTGCTGGAGCTGTTCGAGCGCTGCCGCAAGGTGGTGGGCAAGGACTAAATCCGAATTCGGGGAGCGGCCGTTACGCCGCTCCTCGCACTCCCGGAAACAGGCTTACTTCTTCTTCCCTTTCTTGCCCGCCGCCTTCTTGGCGCCTTTCTTCGGCTTGTTCGGCGCTGCCTTCTTCACCGCTGCTTTTTTGGCGACCTTCTTCGACGCTGCCTTCTTGACGGCGGTTTTCTTACCGGCTGCTTTTGGAGTCGTTTTGGCCGGCGCCTTCTTCGAGGCTTTCTTCACCGCGGCTTTTTTCACAGAAGTCTTCTTAGCGGAGGCCTTCTTCACCGAGGTCTTTTTCACCGAAGCCGTCTTCACAGAAGCCTTCTTGGCCGCAGTCTTCGTGGCTGCCGTCTTTTTCGGGGCAGGCTTCCCGGCGGCCTTCTTAGCCGCTGGCTTCTTAGGAGCTGCTTTCTTGGGGGCTGGCTTGGGGGCCGGCTTGGCCGCCTTCTTGGCCGGTGCGGCGGAGGACTCCTTGCGGGCCGGCTTCTTCGCCGGCGGGGGCTCTTCGGCGATGGGAGCGGGTTCTGGGGCGGGAGGAGCGGCCACCGGCAATTCGGCCATTACCGGTTCGGGCCGGATCGGTTCAGCGTCGCCCGCGCTCAGGTCGTCGACCTCGTCCAGGTCGTCGTCATCATCGGCGCCGTAGTCGCCGATATCGGACTCGAGATCCACCTGCTCGTCTTCGTAATCCAATTCGTCGAGATCGTCGTCATCGGCAGCGAATGGGTATGCGTACATGAATCAGAAGCCTCCTCGTTGCGTTTTGTTGACTAAGTTCAGACCTAGCATAACTCGTTTTTACGAGTTGGCAACCAGGAAAGCGCATGCCGGAGGAAATGTTTTTGGGTTAGCGGGCGGCGGCGGTTTTGACCGCGGCTTTCTTGTTCAGAACGCGCGGCGCAACCGCCGGATACGATGCTTTGCGGGTTTGCGCCGGGCGGCGCACCGCGGCTGTTGTGCGCACCGGAGCGCGGCGCGCCGAGGCCCTCGCGGCCGGCTTCGGCTCGACCACCGGAACCAGCAGCGTCTCGCCCGCGGCCGGGGCGTCGAGCAGGCTGTTGTTGGCCGCCGCCAGCACCGCCGGCGCCGTCCCAAACTGCCTGGCGATGGAGGCCAGCGTCTCGCCCGGCTGAACCTTATGTATGCGCCACGCCGCGCGCCGGTTTTCCGGCACCATCTCGAGCGCCGCCGTCAGCGTGTTGCCGGTGCCCTTGGGAACGCACAGGCCGTAGCCCGCCGGCGCCGAACCGCGCAGTAAAGCCGGATTTAGATCCCGTATTTCGCTCACCGGCCGCTCGACCGCGTCGGCCACCAGGTTCAGGTTGGTGAGCGCGTCCATTCTCACGGTGTCGTATTCGAGCGGCTCATCGAACTGAATGTTGTCGATGCCGTAGTCCTTGGCATTCTTCACCATGATGGTGATGGCCACGATGATCGGCACATAATTCGTGGTCTCGCGCGGCAGGGCACCCATGCCCCGCAAGCGCCAGAAGTCCGCGTAGCCGGTGCGCGCCACCGCGCTCTCGACGCATCCCGGTCCGCAGTTGTACGCCGCCATCGCCAGATACCAGTCGCCGAACTGCTTATAAAGGTCGTGCAGATGCCGCGCGGCGGCGCGCGTCGACTTCTCCGGATCCATGCGTTCGTCGGCGTACTCGTTCTGCATAAGCCCGTACTCCCGGCCGCGGAACCGCATGAACTGCCACATCCCCACCGCCGCCCGGTACGAGGCTGCGCGCGGAAAGAACCCGCTTTCAATCTGCGCAAGGTAAATGAGTTCCTGTGGAACACCCTCCTCGGCGAGAATCCGCTGGATCATCGGACGGTAACGCCCGCTGCGCTGCATGCCGTAGATCAGCGTTCTCCGCCCGCGCTCGGAGGAGAAGTAATTGATGTAGCTCAACACCGCGTCGGTGGCCTCGAGCGGCAGCCCGGAAGCGGTGGCCGTCACTTCTTCTTTTACCTTGGACTTCAATCCGGGGTCCACCGGAAACGTCATGTCGATGACATCGTCGAGCGGACTCTTCTCGTAAACGACCTTGTCGTTGTCTTCCGCCGACCCGAGACCATTGACGTCGTAGCGGTATACGTCGTCGATCATCTGCTCCAAACGCCGTTCGATCCGGCCCCGCTCCGTCGTTTCCGACGCCGCCAGCAACACATCCACCGCGCGATTGAACTCCCGCCGCGCTACATCCATGTCTCCGAGGCCGTAGGCTCGCTGCCCCGCCCGGTATGCTTCGTCCGCCTGCCTCAGCCTGGTTTCCACTTCCACGTTCCGCGGCGTGTTCAAATCCGGCGGGATCAGGTTCGGATTGGCGTTTGCGTAGAGCCCGGCCCCTGCCGACGGCGGATCCGGAAGCGCAATGTTGTCGGTGCTGACAGGCTTAGGTGCGGGGGGTGCGAAGGAATTCTGGGAGCTGGCAGGAATGCATCCGAAGGAGAGTAGGAAGCAGGGGATGATTAGCGATAAGTTTTGCGGCGCGCGCTTGTAGCGGTGGATAGTAGCCATCCTTGCCCTTTACATTGTTGGTGTCCGCGAAACTCCTACCGTACACCGTAAGCCGGACTATGGTCAAGACGAAGAAGAGCCGTTGCCCCCCGCCTACCCACGCCGGAAAAACGACACCGTGCCGTGTCCTGCCGACACACCGTTGAAATACGTAGGCTTAGGTTCGACGCCCGGAATACGCTTAGTTATACCGTCATTACATTAAAAAGTCTTAACTTTTGCTGCCGAGCGTCGAACCTAGTACTGGTACTACAATCCTACGGTGGACCTTACTCCTCTTCTTCGTCCTCGCCCACCTTGGCTGCCTTGGCCGCCGCAATGATCTTCTCGGCATTTAGCGCCGGAACATAATCATAATGATCGAACTCCATGGAGAACGATCCACGGCCCTGGGTCATCGAGGTCAGGTCGTTTTGATAGGTGAGCATTTCCGCCATCGGCACCTGCGCCCGGACAATCTGGGTGTTGCCCTTGGTTTCCATGCCTGAGATGCGGCCGCGGCGGCTGTTCATGTCGCCCATCAGGTCGCCCGCGTACTCGACGGGAGCCTGAACTTCCACGTTCATCACGGGTTCGAGCAGCGCGGGTTTGGCGTGCTCCATGGCCGCCTTGAATGCCTTGCGCGCGGCCAGCTTGAAGGACATTTCCGAGCTGTCGACGTCGTGGTAGGAGCCGTCGTAGACCGTCACCTTGAAATCGACAACAGGAAAGCCGGCCAGGAAGCCGCGTTCGGCGGTCTCGACGATGCCTTTTTCAATCGCCGGGATGAAGTTGCGCGGAATGGCTCCGCCGAACACCTCGTTGGCAAATTGAAACTTCTCGCCGCGGGGCAGCGGTTCCATGCGAATCCAGCAGTCGCCGAACTGTCCGTGACCACCGGTCTGCTTCTTGTGCCGCCCCTGAACGTCGGCCTTGCCACGGATGGTTTCGCGATAGGGGATCTTGGGCGAGTGCAGTTCCACGTCGACGTTGTAACGCCGTTTCAAGCGCGAGCAGATGATTTCGACGTGCTGCTGCCCGTTGCCGCCGAGCAGGAACTCCTTGGTCTGCGGATCGCGGTAGAAGCGCAGGCTCGGGTCCTCTTCGAGAATTTTGGCCACCGAGTTACCCATGCGGTCTTCATCCTGCCGGGTTTTGGCCGAAATCGCATAAGCGATGGAAGGCTCGGGAACGCGGACGGCGGGATAGGCGACCGGGGCGGCCTTGTCGTAGAGCGTGTCGCCGGTGAGCGTGTCTTTGAGCTTGGCCACAGCGCCGATATCGCCCGCGTGCAGGTCGTTGACCGGGGTGAGCGTCTTGCCCATCAGGCAGCCGATGTGCGCCAGGCGTTCGTCGGTGGACGAACGGCCGTTGATCAGGTGCGCATCGTTCTTCACCACGCCGGACATCACCTTGAAGTAGGTCACGCGACCCTGAAACGGGTCAGCCACCGTCTTAAAGACGAAGATCGAGGCGGGCTGCGAATCGGAAATCGCCCGCTGTTTGGCCTCACCGTTCACGGTGACGGTGGCCTGGCGCGAAGTGGGCGCCGGAAAGTAGTCGGCGATGAAGTCGAGAATCTGGTCGGTGCCGACGTTGTGGAGCGACGAGGCGCAGAGCACCGGAAAAATACGGTCGTCCTTGATCGCCTGCTTCAATCCGTCCACGATGTGTTCCACCGGCAGCGTGCCTTCAGCGAAGAACTCTTCCATCAGCGCATCGTTGCCCTCGGCCACCATTTCGACGAGCGCTTCGTGAGCGGCGGTGGCGGCTTCCTGCATGTCCGCCGGAATATCGCCTTCCTTGCCCTTGCCGTCGCCGTCGGGCGTATAGGTGAACGATTTCATGCGGATGAGATCCACCACGCCCTTGAAATCGCGTTCCGAGCCGATCGGCAGTTGGAGCGGCACGCAATCGCGGCCGAAGATGCCGTGAACGCTCTCGAGCGCACGGTCGAAACTCGATCGCTCACGGTCGAGTTTGTTGATGACCAGGGCGCGCGGGATGTTGAATTCGCTGGCGAAGTTCCAGGTCTTTTCGGTCGAAACCTCCACCCCCGCCACTCCGTCAACCACCACCAGGGCGGCATCGGCCGCGGCCAGCGACAATTTGGTGTCGTTGAGGAATATGTTGAAGCCGGGGGTGTCGAAAAGATTGACCTTCGTCTTCTTCCACTCGGCGTAGGCGATGCCGGTGGAGATGGTCAGTTTGCGCGAAATCTCTTCGTCGTCGAAGTCGGTGATGGTGTTGCCCTCATCGGCTTTCGTCAGGCGATTGGTTCCGCCCGTCGTATAGAGCATCGCCGCGGCAAGCGATGTCTTGCCGGAATGTCCGTGCCCGATCAGGCCGACATTCCGTATATCCGCTCCTTCGTAGACTTTCATACTTGCGACTCCTTTTTGGGAGAATCGTGAAGATTCGATTAAAAACTTATCACAGAGGGTCTTCGGCCTGAAACTTTTCGGCCGACAGGACCGCCGTCCGATTCGGTATCTTCGAAGTAGCTTCGAGATGTACCGGCTTCACGACAAGGTGGTCACCTTCCTCCCGCCCGAATCCATCGAGCCGCAGGCGCTTGACCAGATCTACCGGATCGCCAAACTCCCGGTGGTCTTCCATCACGTCGCGGTGATGCCGGACTGCCACCTCGGCAAGGGCGCGACCGTGGGGACCGTTATCGCCACCGCCGGCGCGATCATTCCCGCCGCCGTGGGCGTCGACATCGGCTGCGGCATGATCGCGGTGCGAACGAAGTTCGAAGCCTCGCAATTACCCGACAGCCTCGAAAAGTTGCGCCAGGGAATCGAGCGCCGCATCCCGCTCGGCGCCGGCAATTACAACTCGCGGATGACCACCTCGGCCGCCCGCCGCGCCAGCACGCTCGCCGCCGAAGCGCCCACCGACTACAGCCGCATCGACCCCAAGTGGCAGGCGCAGGTGGGCACGCTCGGCAGCGGCAATCATTTCATCGAAGTCTGCCTCGACCAGGACTCGCGCGTCTGGGTGGTGCTCCACTCCGGCTCGCGGGGCATCGGCAACCGTCTCGCCGGGCTTCACATCAAAACCGCGCAGAAGCTCATGGACGCGGCCGGCATCCGTCTCGACGACCGCGACCTCGCCTGGCTGCCGGAGGACCGTCCCGAGTTCGCCGCCTACATCCGCGACCTGCTCTGGGCCCAGAATTTCGCCCGCGCCAACCGCGAAGAAATGATGGACCGGGTGATGACCGAGCTTTCGCGCCTGTTCTTCGATGAACCCGGCCATGAAAACGAAATCGAAATGGAGCGCATCAACTGCCATCACAACTTCAGCCAGCAGGAACAGCACTTCGGCAAGCGCGTCTGGGTAACGCGCAAGGGCGCCATCCAGATGCTGCGAGGGCAGCGGGGAGTCATCCCGGGTTCGATGGGGACACGCTCATACATCGTCAGCGGACTCGAGAATCCGTTCGCCTTTCACTCGGCTCCCCACGGCGCGGGACGCCGCATGTCGCGCGGCGAAGCCAGGCGCCGTTTCACCATGCGCGACTTCGACGAGCAGATGCAGGGCGTCGAGTGCCGCCATTCCGCGCAGTTGATCGACGAGTTGCCGCTCGCCTACAAGGACATCGACCAGGTGATTGAGAACAGCAGCGAACTCGTCGCTGTCGACCACACGCTCAAACAAGTGGTAAACGTAAAGGGCGACTGAATGCGAATCTTTTTGACCCTGCTGCTCGTACCGCTCGCCCTCGCCGCCCAGGACTTTTCCGACCTGCAGACCGAGAAGGCGTTCGCGGGCTATCGCTACACCGATGGTCCCGCGTGGTCACCCGACAAGTTCCTGGTGTTCTGCGACACGCCCGCCAATCACGTCATTAAGTGGACACCGGGCGGCAAACCCGAGTTATTCCCCGGCGAGTTCGAGGGTCCGGCGGGCGCCGCCTTCGACGCTCAAGGGCGTCTTTACGTCACCGAAACCCGCGGGCGCCGCGTGGTCCGCATCGACAGGCGCGGCAAGAGCGAAACGCTCGCCGCTCGCTTCGAAGGCAAGCAGTTAAACGCGCCGAACGACATCGTGGTGCGCAAGGACGGGCACGCATGGTTCACCGACCCCGCCTTCGGCAATCAATCCGACCGGCGCGAACTCGATTTCTACGGCGTGTTCCATCTCACCCCCAAAGGCGACCTCGAAGCCGTCGCGCGCCTTAAAACGCGGCCCAACGGCATCGCGCTCTCGCCCAACGGCTCGACGCTCTACGTGGCCGATTCCGATCAGCGCGCCGTGCTCGCGTGGGATGTGGACCGCCACGGAGCGGTCTCGAATGCGCGCACCGTGCTCTCCGGCATTGAAGGCGTGCCCGCGGGGCTCCGCGCGGATGAGAAAGGGAATCTCTACGTCGCCGCACGCGCCGTCTTCGTTTACTCACCCGCGGGAAAACTGCTCCACACCATCGAATTTAACGAGAAACCTTCGAATCTCAGCTTTGGCGACCCCGATCTCGAAACCCTCTACATCACCACGCGCACGTCGGTTCACCGCGTGCGGCTGAAGTGGAAGGGCGCGGCGCCCTGAGCCTTGCGCGCTCAGCTCACCGCCAGCATCCCGTGCAACTCCAAACGTTCGACCGTGGCCCGCGTCACGCCGTTTGACCATTTCCAGGCGACCTTCGCGCCGCCCGGCTCCCACACCACGCTCGACGGCCGGCGCGGCGTGCGGAGCCGCACTTCCACCGGACCCACGGGCGGGACAAAATCGATCACCGCATGTTCTTCTGAAGTCGACATGCCGCTGAGGTTCGAAAGATGCACGATCGTCCGGTCGCCCTTCCGCCGCAGCGCCAACTCCACCACCGGAGGCGCATCTAACTCCACCGCCGGCTCGAACAGCCGCTTCACCAGGCGCGCCGCCATCGCCCGGACTTCGGGCGCGTGCTTTTCCGCGTAGACCGTGCCGAGCGGCCCATAGACGCCCGCGATCCTGCCGCGCCCGAGCGAGGCCACCGTCGCCGCAGGCTCAGCCGCCGAAAGAGAATCGTACTCGGCGAACCGCCGCTCGATCACCTCCGCGCCCGCCGCCGAAACGCTCTGCCACAATCCGTGGAGGTTGGCATACACCTCCTGCCCCGGAACCCATGCCGCCGTCTTTTGCGGCTTCCCGCGCAACTCGACGCCGAGCACGCTGCCAAACGACGCCGCGTTCTCCGCGCCGACGACCATCGCCGTGCCGCCCGCGCTCACATACGCCTTTACGTCGCGCACCGCATCGTCGCCGATCATGCTCCAGTCCGGCACGACGATGAGGGGATACTGCGCCGCGGCTTCGGCCATTTTCCAATCGGGGATCACGTCCACCGAATAGTGCGAAGCGAGCAGCGCTTCGATGATGCCGCGCGCGGAGTTGGTCCACTGCCCCCAACCGCCGAACAGCCGGTCCGCCGTGTGATAGAGCGAATGGCGCGAGAACAGCACGCCTACCTGAGGAATGCTGTCGGACTTGTGCGCCAGCGACTGACGCTCGCGGCAGAAGCGCGCCACGCGAGCAGCCACCTCGACATGACGGTCGTCGATGTGGCCGGCGCGAGTCGGCACGTAGTAGATCTGAAAGCCGCCGCCCTGCCCGAGCACCACCGATGCTTCCTGCTCGAGTTGCACCGCCGGCTTGTGCAGAAAACCGGTGGCGGGCGGATTGTGGAAGCCCCATGCCATCAAGTCCCAGGGCTTGCCGGTCGAAGCCAGGTAGCGCGCTTCCAACCGTGCCGTGGCGATCGGCGACACGCCCAGGTAGTCGCCGGAGAGGAAGTCCACGGGCAGTTCGGGACGCTCGGGCACGAAGGTCGAGTAGAGCCAGTTGCTCGCGATCTGAAAACCAGGGCGCCGGGCGTGCAGCGTGTCGACGTAGTGCCGGACGTACCGCCGGAACTGCTCGCGATTGATTTCGAGAAACTCGATCCAGCCAGGGTCCTTGGCGCTGCGCGGCAATTTCGCGAGCCCGGTCTGCGCCGCGAAGGCTTTCTTCACCGGCTCGGAAAAATCCGGGTAGGCCGCCCAGCACTCGCCGTCCACCCAAGCGCCATCCAGACCGTATTTCGCGGCGGCTTCCTCGAGTTCGGGAATCATGAGTTCGTCGACGTAAGGACCGAACAGGCTCATGTGGCGGTCGTCCGGCTTGCCCTCCGGCGTGACGCGCGCCCATTCCGGATGGCGCTCGGCGGCGAGCGCATCCCAAACACCGGAGAAATGCACGTACAGTCCGACACCTCGCTGCGCCGTGGCGCGGCGCCAGATGGCGAGCGAGTCGCGACCAATTCCGGGCGCCGAGTAGCCGGTCTTCGATTCGAACCCGAGATAGCCGGCGTGCCCCTTGCAGTCGTATTGGACGAAGTCCGGCTGAACGCGCTCGAGCAAGCGGGCAGCCATCTCCTCGGTCAAATCGCGCCCGAGAGCCTTGTCGGTCTTCTGCGGATGCAGGTCGAAATGCAGGCCAAAGAAGCAATCGCGGCGGAGCTTGCGCGGCGGTTCGGCCGCTCCCCAGGCAGCCGGCATGGCCAGCAGGGCTGCGCTGAATTCGCGGCGAGTCGGTTTCATGCCTTGCATCATATGCCGAAATTTTTAGCGCTCATAGCTTGCGCACGGCCCGCGATTGCGATACGATCCCTCCCAACCCTGGACTGCAGTGCTAACTGAGTGCTGTGAATCTGGGAGGGGAGACGGAAATAAAAAGGGGTAGGGAATGTCGCTTAAAGGTCTGGTCTTTCTACTCGTCCTGCCGCTGGCCTGGTTGCCTGCGGCCACCGCACAAACCGTCACTGGACAGCTGACCGGCCATCTCGCCGATCCCGCCGGCGCAGTGATCGTCGGCGCGAAAGTTCAGCTGGTCAACGACCTCAGCCGCCAAATCCGCGAGTTCGAAACCGACTCGTCGGGCAATTTCACCTTCACCAACGTCGTTCCCGGCGGCTACAGCCTCCGCGTCGCCCAACCCGGCTTCAAAACCTACGAGCAGCGCGGCATCACCGTAGGCACGCTCGAAAAGGTGGCGCTGCCCGAGATCACGCTCCAGGTGGGCGATCTCGCATCTTCGGTTGAAGTGAAGGCCGACGCGGTTCACGTCAAGACCGACAGCTCGGACCGCAACGTCAACGTCACCCTGACGCAGATTGAAGATACCGTCACGCGCGGACGCAATTTCATGGCGCTGCTCGGCACTCTGCCTGGCGTTCAGGACTTGAACCAGACCGACTCCCGAGGCTGGGGCACCGGCAGCCCGACGCTGCTCGGCGGCCAGAACGGCCAGAAACTGCTGACCCTCGACGGCGCCGCCGCGCAGGATTCCGGCAATCGCGATTTCGGCTACATCGCGCCGAGCGTCGAGGCCATCGGCGAAGTGCAGGTGCTCGTGGCCAACTTCAACGCCGAATACGGCGCGCGCTCCGGCGGCCAGATGAACGTCACCATCAAAAGCGGCACCAACGATTTTCATGGCAGCGGCTACTTCTACCTCCGCAATGAGAAGCTGAACGCGAATGAATTCTTCAACAACAAGACCAACGTCGCCCGTCCGCGCTACCGTTATCAGAACCCCGGCGGCACCATCGGCGGACCGTTCATCATTCCCGGCACCAGCTTCAACAAGGACCACAACAAGCTGTTCTGGTTTTTCTCCTACGACTATCTCCACACCAACAACGTCACTGCGCCCAACCGCTACACCATGCCCACCGCTCTTGAACGCGCGGGCGACTTCTCGCAGACCACCACCACCACCGGCGCGCTGATTCCGATCAACGATCCCGGCGCCGGCGCTCCTTTCCCGGGCAACAAGATCCCGGTGAACCGCCTTGACCGCACCGGACTGGCGATGATGAACCTCTTCCCGCTGCCCAACACCACCGACCCGACCGGACAGCGGCAGTACAACGCCGAGTTCGTGAATCCCTACGAACAGCCGCGCCACGACCGCATTCTGCGCGTCGACTATCCGATCAACTCGCGCATGAACTCCTACGTGCGCCTGCTTCAGGACTACACCGGCAACGACGGCTACGGCCAGATTCTGGGCGCGCTCGGCGACGGCTGGCGGCAGTTTCCACACGGCTACGACATTCCCTCCGCCGGCGCGGTGGGCGCGTTCATTTACACCATCCGTCCCAACCTCATCAGCGAAACCAGTTGGGGCATTACGCGCGGGCACCAGATCAACACGCCCACCGACCTGAACCTCTACAAGAACAGCCTGCTGCCGCTCACTGACTCGCAAGGCTCCGTGCCGCTGCCCCGGCTCACCAGCTCGAACTATCTCAATCTGCGCCCGCAGATCAACTTCGGCTTMCCGTCCGGCTTCGGCGCTCAATCAAGCGGACAGTCGGTCCCCAACGCGCCCGGCTACGGCTTCGATTCCCGCTGGCCTTTTGACGGAACCGACCAGGTGCAGACCATCACCACCAACATGACCTGGATCAAGGGCGCGCACAACATGAAGTTCGGCTTCTACCTCGAGAAGATGGCGCGCAACGTCAGTGTCTACTCCACGTACAACATCGCGGGCTCGTACTATTTCGGTTCCGACACCGCCAACCCCGTCGACACCGGTTATCCCTACTCGAACCTCGCCAGCGGCGGGTTTTTTGCCTATGGGGAGGACAGCGTAAAGCAGGTGAACCATGCGCGCTACACGCAGGCCGACTGGTTTTTGCAGGATAGCTGGAAAGTCAGCCGCCGCCTGACGCTCGACCTCGGAGTGCGCTTCCAACGCCCGGGCTCGCTGCACACCGCGGGTCAAACGCTCGGCATGTTCGACACGTCGGTCTACGATCCCAACAAAGCCGGACAGCCTCTGTACCCGGCGCTGCAGAACGGCAAGAAGGTCTCCATCAACCCGGTCACCGGCGCGACGTATCCGTACGTCCTGCAGGGCACCTTCGACCCGAAGAGCTTTTCCGGCATCCCGTTCAGCGGCGTGAAGAGCTACATCGGAAATTTCTGGAACACGCCGCCCATTTCGGTGGGACCCCGCGTGGGCTTCGCCTACGACCTGTTCGGCAACGGAAAAACGGCCATCCGCGGCGGCTTCGGCATCTTCTACGACCGCGCCGCCACGGTCGACTACATCGGCGCGCTCGGCGTCGGCACCGGTCCGCTCGCCGCTCCTCCGCAGTTCCTGAGCCCCATCCTGTTCAACACCAACTTCGCGGCCATGCAGGGCGCGCAGAGCCTGTTTGCGCCGCAGAACATCCAGGGCCTGTCTCTTATACACATCTAGATGTGTATAAGAGACAGACCTATAACTGGAGCTTCGGCATCCAGCGCGAAATCTGGTGGGGCCTGATCTTCGACATCGCTTATGTCGGCAACACGTTCAAGCACGGATTCAACGGCTCGGGAATCGACTTCAACGCCGTCGCTCCGTTCACCACGTGGACTCCGCAGGGCGGCACCAATCAGCGCTTTGTCGACCCCACCAGCTCGAGCGGCGCGCTCTACTCCACCAGCCTGATTCGCTCCATGGTGGGCTACAAAGGGATCGCCCAGATTCCCATGTTCATCAACAACGGCACCTCGAGCTACAACTCGCTCCAGGTGCAGTTGAACCGCCGCGTCGGCAAGCAGGTGACGTTCAGCACCAACTATACGTGGTCGAAAACGCTGCTCTACAACCGCGCGCAGTTCACCGACGATTACCTGACGCGCAACGTCACCGGCAATCGCCCGCACGCCTTCAACGCCAATTTCGGCTACGACGTCCCAACCATGCAGACCTCCAACCGGCTGGTGAAGGGAGTCGTCAACGACTGGCGCCTGATGGGCACCGCGCAGATCTTCTCCGGTTCCGCCATGGCGCCGAGTTGCGGCTACACCAACAACCCGGTCGGCTATCCGAACGGCACGCCCACCGGCGGCGTCGTGTTCCGCTGCCAGATGATTGACGCCACCATGAACGGGCTGTGGCTGCCTTCCGGCGCCAAACCGTCCGATGTCGGCTCCACAGCCGACCCCAACCTCTGGTATCCCATCAACGTGAACAACTTTGTTCTGCCGAAGGATTTTGCTCCGTTCTCGCGCGGAATCATCGGCAACATGCCGCCCACGCTCACTTATGGCCCGGGGCTTGAGTTGTTCAATCTGGCGCTCCAGAAAGGGTTCCGCGTCGCCGAGGGGAAGCGGCTTGAGTTCAAGTTCGAAACCATCAACGCGTTGAACCACTTCAACCCGTCGAACCCGAACATGACCATCACCCGGAACTACGTCACCGGCGCCAACACCAACGCGGCGTTCGGAACCATTCAGGGCACGCAGTACGGAAGCCGGCGCTCCATCGCGTCGATGCGCTTTACGTTCTAATTTCGAGGCGAGCCGATAAACGCGACCGGCTGGCCTTTGCTGATCGGCGGCGTGGCGACAATGTAGAGCACCACGCCGTCGAACGGCGCACGAACCTCGCCGATCTTCGTGCCGAAAAAGTCGGTGATGTGCGCCAGCAGATCGCCTTTCTTCACGCGCTGGTCGCGCTCCACATGCGGATAGAGGATCCCGGTCTCGGGGCTCGACATCACCTCCGCCGGATCGAGATACACGGGGCGCGCCACCCGCAGCGGAGCGCCTTCGATCATCTTGAGGTGCCGCATCGAGCTCATCACGCCGTCGACAATCTGCTTCACCGAGCGCTCGTCAGTTGAGCCGAGATAGCCGCTTTCGACCGTGATGGCGGGCTTGCCGCGCGTGGTCGCCGTGGTCGAACAATACAGCGACTTGGCCGGATCGGAAGGTCTTCCGCGATCCATGACGATGTGATCGAGACCGAAGCTCAGCGCGAGTTTCGCGATGGCGTCGTCCAACTGCGAATTGCCGGTCACCGCCTGATACACGTAGGGACGCAGCGATTCGTTGCCGTCGCCGCAATGCAGGTCGAAGACCACATCGGCCTTCTCGATCACTTCCGTGGTGATCAGATAGGCGGCGCGTTCGCTCACCGTGCCGTCCTTCCTACCGGGATAGACGCGATTCAGATTTTTTGCGTCAATCGGCGAGAAGTAGATGGTCCGCCCGAGGAACGACGGCATGTTGGCGACGTGGACGAGAACCACGGTGCCGGAGAGCGACTCCGGGCGGATCATGGTCCGCAGCCGCTGTAGGGCCAGAATCGGCGTGTATTCGTACCCGTGATTGCCCGCGATGAGAGCGAGCACCGGACCCGGCCTTGCGCCGCGAATGGTCGTAATCGGAATCGACGCTCCCTCGCCCGCATCGAGCGTCCGCGAATCCACCTGCGCCGCAGCCGACGCCGCCGCGGCAAGCATCACCGGTAATATGCGCCACATATTCCGCTCAGAATAGCAGAGCGCGGCGTCAGACCTCCTTGAGATCGCCGCTCGGCAGCACCATCCGCAGCGCGTTGAGCACCGCAATGACGTCGATCACTTCCTGCGCAATCGCGCCTGCCACCGGCGGAAGGTACCCCGCCGCGGCGACCAGCATCCCGACCGCGCTGAGCGCCATACCGCCCACCGCGCTCTGAAGAGCGATGGCGCGCATGCGCCTGCCGATGTGAATCAGTTCGTCCACGCGCCCGAGCGAAGCTTCGAGCACCACCGCATCGGCTGCCTCGGCCGTGATGTCGCTATTCTGCCCGAACGCCACCCCAACCGTCGCCGCCTGCATCGCCGGAGCGTCGTTGATGCCGTCGCCGAGAAACAGCGTGGGCCCCAACCGCGACTCCTCGCGCACGATCGCCACTTTTTCCTCAGGGCTCTTGCCGTGCAGCGCTTCGGTGATGCCCACCTGCTCGGCCAGGTATTTCACCTCGTCCTCGCGGTCGCCCGAAAGCAGCATGATCTTCGATACGTTGTGGCTCGGCTCCAGATGAAGAATAAAGTCGCGGCTTTCATGACGGGGCTCATCGCGGAACCGCAACAGAGCGAAGAACTCCCCGTCCAATAGAACCACGCATTCCATTCCGGGTCCGACCGGAGGCAGCACGGCGCTGACCTGCTTGCGCCCGGTGATGCGTACCTGCCGCCCTTCCACCCACCCGCGCAGGCCATCGCCCGGACGCTCACCGATTTCGGTCACCGCCGAAAAAGGAACGCCTTCGTGCCGCGCTGCGTCGAGCACCGGCACCGAAAGCGGATGCTTCGAATACTGCTCGAGGCTGGCCGCGTAGCGCAGCGCATCCATGCGGTCCACCCCCGGCGCGCAGACCACCTCGGTCAGCGCCGGACGCCCGTAGGTCAACGTGCCGGTTTTGTCGAAAATGATCGTGCGGCACCGGTCGATCATTTCGAGCATGGCGGGGTTCTTGATGATGATGCTGTGCCGGGCAGCAGTGGAAATGGCGCCGATGATGACGATGGGGATCGAGATCAGCAGCGGGCACGGCGTCGCAATCACGAGTACGGCGAGGAAACGGTCCGGGTCGCGCGCCACCAGCCATGCGGCCACCGCCAGCGCTACCGCCAGCAATGTGTACCACGCGCCGAGGCGGTCGGCCAGCCTGCGGAATTGTGGCCGGTTCTGCTCGGCATCGCGCATCACCTGCATGATTTTGGCGTAGCGCGAATCCACCGGCAGCTTCGAAACTCCGATCACCAGAGCCGATTCGCCGTTGACGGCGCCCGACAGCACGGTGGATCCCGGCACCTTCGACATCTGATACGGCTCGCCGGTCAGGTACGATTCGTCCATCGAGCCGCGCCCTTCCACCACCACGCCGTCCACCGGACAAATCTCGTGCGGCAGCACGGTGAGGTGATCGCCGATGGCGACCGCGGTCAGCCCGATGTCCTCGATGCCGTTCTCGGTGCGACGGTGCGCGATGTGCGGCATGCGCTGCGACAACGCGTTCAGCACCGACGACGCCCGCTGCGTGGCGAAAGTCTCGAGGGCCGAACCACCCGACAGCATGAGAACGACAATCGCGCCGGCCAGGTACTCGTTTAGAAAAGCCGAGGTGGCGATAGAGAGTCCGGCCAGAATGTCGGAGCCGAAATCACCGGCCATCGCTTTGCGCGCCAGTTGCCAGATGAGCGGAGCGCCGCCCGCCACAAGCACGGCGAGCAGCGGCCAGGCGGCGGCGGCATGCGCGCCAAAACCGAACCGCATCACCAGGTGGATGGCGATTCCGGCTGCCGCAAGAACGGCTATATAGGTTTCCTGTGAGGTGTGGAGTTGGTCCTTGGCGGCCATTCTCCTATTGTAGACCTGAAACTCCGATTCTACCGCCAAGAAAAAGGGCGGGTTCCCCCGCCCTTCCAAAGCCTATTGAGCTTCCGCGTCCAGAACGCTCGCGAGGCCATGCATCACCGCGGCAATCCGGACCGAAGCCAGAATCGCTTCCTCGCCGATGCCCTTGCCCCGAACCTCGTGCTCATGGCTCGCTACGCACGCCTGGCAGTTGTTGATCGCCGATACCGCCGTGCACCAGAGCTCGAAGTCGCCCTGCTCCACGCCGTGGCTGCGGATCGCCTGCATCCGGAGCCTCGCCGGAATAGTGCGGTACTTGTCGTTCTCGGTGAGGTGCAGAAAGCGGTAGTAGACGTTGTTCATGCCCATGATCGCCGCCGCCGACTTCGCGGCTTCAAGAGCCTCGGGCGATAACTGCGCCGCCGCGTCTTCGAGTACCGCCCGCACCAGTTTCAGGTTGCGCGCCGCAATCGCCGACGCCACCGCCGTCCCCCAGAGCTGCTGCTGCGTCAGCTCCGGCTGGCGCAGCAGATTCCCGAGGTTCAGCCTCAGGTCCTTGGCGTACGCCGGGACCGTGTCGAGAAGAGCCTCAATTGCCGGCATTAGACCTTCAGCGTCTCCTCGCCTTTGTGCCAGTTGCAGGGGCAGAGTTCGTCGGTCTGCAGCGCATCGAGCACGCGCAGCACTTCCTGCGGATTGCGACCCACCGAAAGATCTGTGACATAGGCGAAGCGGATGATGTTCTCGGGGTCCACTACGAACGTGGCGCGCTGGCAAACGCCGGCTTCCGGATCCAGAATCCCAAGCGCCTGCGACAGTTCGCGCTTGATGTCGGCGAGCATCGGGAACGGCAGGTCCTTCAGATCCGGGTGATGCGTCCGCCAGGCGTGATGCACAAACTCGGAATCGGTGGAACCGCCGAGCACCTGCGCATCGCGGTCGGCAAACTCCTTGTTCAACTTGCCGAATGCGGCGATCTCGGTGGGGCACACGAAGGTGAAATCCTTCGGCCAGAAGAAGAAGACCTTCCACTTGCCTTTGTAGTCCTGGTCGGTCAGGGTCTTGAACTCCTTACCCTTGTCCAGGCTTACCGTCGAAGTGAGTGAAAATGTCGGGAATTTGGAACCAACTCCAAGCATGACTGGTGTAATCTCCTTTTTAATCAGATGATGAATTGCGATAGCACGACTCGCAAATTCCGATGATTTCCACGTTTTGCCGTTCGACGTGAAAACCCGCGGGAAGTTTCCGACGGACTCGCGCCGGCTCAACGTCGGCTTCGTCCAGATCGATGATACTGCGGCAAACTTTGCAGACCAGGTGATGATGCGGCTCCGTCCGCGCGTCGACGCGCAACGTGCCGTGATGCAGGCTCACTTCCTTGAGCAACCCGGCTTCGAGAAACGTATGAAGGTTCTTGTACACCGTTCCGAGCGATATGGACGGAATCTCGCGCCGCACCTTCTCGTAGACCGCCTCCGGAGTGGGATGCGCCGCCGACGCCATCACCGCGTGGTAAATAATCTGGCGCTGATGCGTGGCAGCCAGGCTGTGCTCGCGGCACAACGCCCGGAACTGCTCGACAAAGCCGCGCGAAAGGGCCATAAATCTCTATTAGATGATAATTATTCTCCTTTGTCAAGCCGCGGCGCGGGAGTATGATGGACGGCATGAAACGCCGCGACTTCGTCCGCGCTGCCGCCTTGCCGCTCGCCGCCGGAGAGCGCACCGCGCCCGCGCCAGCGTCCGGCTTTGCGCCTCAGGCGGCGCCGCGCAAAATCTCCGAGAACCTTTTCGTTTTCGAAGACACCGCCAATGTCTTCGTCATCCGCAACGGCTCGAGCGCCGTGCTCGTCGACTTCGGTTCGGGCGCCATCCTCAACCACCTGCGCGAACTCGGCATCGCGAAGGTGGATTGGATTCTCCACACTCACCACCACCGCGACCAGTGTCAGGGCGACCTGCTCGCCGCGGCGCGTGGAATCCCCATCGCCGTCCCCACCCACGAGCGCCACCTGTTCGACGACGCGGAAAATTTCTGGCGGAACCGGCGCGTCTTCCACCTCTACAACGTCCGCAACGACTTCAACACTCTCACCCGCAACATCCCCGTCGCGCGCTCCCTTGAGGACTACACGGTGTTCGAGTGGGGACCCTACCGCTTCCGCGTGCTGCCCACCCCGGGGCACACGCCCGGTTCGCTCACCCTCATCGCCGCCATCGACCACAAGCGCGTTGCCTTCTCGGGCGACCTGCTCTACGCGCCCGGCAAGATCGTCAACCTCTACGACACCCAGTTGACCTACGGCGGCGAGGAAGGAATCGACCTCGGCATTTACTCCATGACGCAGTTGCGCGGCGAGGGCGTTGAGCTGCTCTGCCCATCCCACGGCGACATCATGCCCGATGCGGGCGCCGCACTCGACCGCACCATCGCCGGCCTCCGCTCCTACTTCCATATCCAGTTCGACACCCTCGCCGCGGACATCAAGCCCTATGCCGTGAGCCCGCATCTCATCGCCAGCTACCAGACCACCTCGTCGTTTTACGCCATTGTCAGCGACAGCGGCAAGGCGCTGTTCATCGACTACGGCTCGGCGTCTGACCGCCACTTCAACACCTTCATGAATGCCACCGCGGTGGACGGGCGCATCCGCTTTGTCGAGCACTCGATCGACGACCTGAAGCGCCGCTTCGGCGTCAAGCAGGTGGACGTCGCCATGCCGAGTCACATGCACGACGATCACATGAACGGCTTCCCGCACCTCAAGCGCCGCTACGGAACCCGCATCTGGTGCTACGAAAACATGGTCGACGTGTTCGAGAATCCGCGCGGCTACAATCTCGGCTGCGTGCTCGGCGAGCCTTTCCGCGTCGACCGCGCCTTCCGCCACGGCGAGCGCTTCCGTTGGGAGGAGTTCGAGTTTGAAATTACCCACTCGCCCGGACACACCGAATATCAAATGGCGCTGTTCGCCCAGATCGACGGGCAGCGCGTAGCGTTCACCGGCGACGCATTCTTTCCGCCCAATCGCGCCGACGGCTCCATGCGCCACAACCTCATCTTCCGGAATCACGTGGAAAATGACAGCCATTTGCGCTCGATTCACAACCTGATTGAGCATGAGCCGGCGCTGATTGCGCCCGGTCACGGCAAGCCGTACCCGGTCACGCGCGAAATGATGCTCGCCACCGAACAGAAATTCCGCCGCCAGCAACAGGCGTTCTTCGATATTCTGCCCGAGGGCGAAACCGACTTCGGACTCGACCCGAGTTGGATCAGCATCTATCCATACCAGCTGCTGCTCACGCCCGGGCGCGAGCAAACCATCGAAATCCGCGCCCGCAACTACCGTCCCGAGCCCATGAAGATCGAAGCAGCGCTGGTTGCGCCCGCCGAGTGGAAGATCGAACCGCGCACCCTGCGCTTCGAGGTCCCCGCCCATTCCGCCGCCAGGCAACCCGCGCGCATCCGCATCCCGCGCGGCTGGCAACCGCGCGCCCCCCGCTTCGCCATCGCTTGCGACGTGATGCGGAACGGGCGCTATCTCGGCCAAATCACTGAAGCAGTGGTGGAGCTCTCCGCTAAAAACCAAGCTTGAGCGCGAATTGAATCTGCCGCGGCGAAAGCTGATTCTGCACGATTCCGAAGGTCGGATCGTTCACCACGCGCCCGATCAAAGCGTAGTTCGGATGGTTCAGCGTATTGAAGAATTCAGCGCGAAATTGCAGGTTTGCGCGCTCCAGAATGCGGAAATTGCGGGTCACCGTGGTATCGAGATTCACCAGGCTTGCGCCCGTCATCGTGTTGCGCCCCACGTTGCCGAATGAGGCGACCGGTTGCACAAAAGCCGACGTGTTGAAGTATCGCGCGGTGGACCGCTGCTCGCTCGCAAGATTGGGGTCGACGTTGCGCCCGCTCGCATCCGCGACGTAATTCGGCCGCACCAGAATGCCGCCGCTGCCGCCGCCGATATTGATCAGGTCGCCTTTGTAATTGATCGTGTATGGAAATCCGGTTTGGGTTTGCAGGGTACCGGACAATTGCCACCCGCCCAGAAGAAAAGCGGCTGCCCCGCGGTTGAGCATCGCGTGCCCGCGGCCGAACGGAACGTCGTAGAGCGCCGTCGTCACCCAGCGGAATTTCGCGTTGTAGTAGGCAGGACTGCGGTCGGCGGCGAGGTTGAACGAGTTCTGGGGCGGCGAGTTTTCGTTGCCCGTGATTCCGCCCGCGTTGCGGTACTGCGGAGCGTTGGTAAGAGCCTTTGAATAGGTGAACGAACTCAACAGCGAGAAGCCGGAGGTCAGTCTCTGCTCGAAACGCGTGAGCAGCGCGTGATAATTGCTGTGCGCCGAATGCGGGTAGTAGTTGATCGTTGTCACCGGCACGACGGTCGCTGTGGCGGGAAAATTCAGAGCCGATTGAACCGATTGCGCGAGCGTCAAACCGTAAAACGGGCGCTTTACCGCCGTTCCGGGCATCGAGTTGTTAATCTGAACGTTCTGCTCGAGATGAACCCCGCCGGTGCCCAGGTAGCCGACTTCGAGCACCGTATTGCGCGCCACCTCTCGCTGAATGTTGAAGCTCCACTGCGGCGAATAAGGCGTGCCCTGATGCGGGTCCACAGCCGCCGCCTGAATGGACGCACTGCCCACTACCGCCGGGCCAAACACGTTGCCGATGGTCGCCGAAGGCACATACGCGTTCAGCGTCAGCGTCTGGTTGTAAGTGGTCGGCAGGGTCTGCGCCAGTTTCAACAGCGTGTTCCCGTCCTGAGTACCGTAATAGAGTCCGGCGCCGGCGCGAATTACCGTCCGCGCGCCGGGCGCCCAGGCGATTCCCACCCGCGGACTGAAGTTCTTCCAGTTGGTGGCCGCGCAACCCTCCGGCGCTCCGTCGCGCCCGCACACAAACAGCAGCGGGCTGTACACTCCGGTTTTCCCGCTCGCGAAAATGTCCGCCGGCGAAGGAACCGTGCTGAAATCGATGGAACTGATCTGATGGCGGATGTCGTGGAGCGGCGGCGACACTTCGTAGCGAAGCCCGAGGTTGAGGGTCAGTCCGCGCGCGACATGAAAGTCGTCCTGGAGAAAAACGGCCGAGTTGCGCTGCCGCCCGTCGATCCGGTTCGGTCCAAGAGTCCGCACGGCGGTCTGCGGCAAGCCGAGCAGCGCCGATGCAAGAGCGTCCCCGCTCCGGTCGCCCGCCTTCGGAGCCGCGCCGGTGGCGTTCGTGTAGCCGCTGGTGAAGGTCAACGAACCGAGCGGGTCCGCATACTCAAACCGCACGTACTGGAAACTGTCGAATTCGCCGCCCATCCTGAGCGAATGCCGCCCGAGTTGCCAGGCGAACACATCCCAGACCTGATACGTGTTGTCGCGGCTCTGCGCAATCCCTCCCGGACCGGTCCCGTTGTACGGACCCGCGCCCCCGAAATTTGTCTGCCCCACAATGAAATTCGGCAAGGCGGTAGATGCGCCGTTCACCTGAAATTGCGGCTCGGGCAGCCCGAACAGAAAATTGAGCCGGTTGTAGCCGATGCGAAGATCGTTCACCCGCGTCGCCGAGAGCACTTGCGAGATACCGAGCGCCGCGTTGCGCGGAACGGCATTGTTAAGCGCGGCGCGACCCGGAAGGCTCGCCGGGTTCGACGCTTCTTCGTTCGCCGTCGAATACCGCCCGAAGGCGCGCACATTCGAGGACAGCGAAAAATCCAGCCGCGCGGAAATGTTGTCGTTGTTCTGCCGCAGCACTTCAGCTGAGTTGACGAAAAAGCCGCCGGTCACGTTGGGAAGCGGCAGTGCCGCCATCGCCGCCAGGACCTGTGGATTCAGCCGCGCCGCCGGAATGATGTTGCCGGCAAAGGGCGTGCGAGCGCCGCCGGCGAGCGTGGCCGGGTCGTACACCACAACACCCGGCAATTCGCCCGAGAAGTTGCCCGAGCGCTGCAGCAGGTCGGGCGTTGCCACCGTGGTCAGGTTCGCGCCCGCCTGCCGGTTGCGCAAACCCTCATAGGTAAAGAAGCCGAACAGCCTGTCCTTGATCAGCGGTCCTCCGACGGCGCCACCGAACTGATTGCGCCGGAATTCCGGAAAGCGCGACGAATTGGTGAGGTTGAACGGGCGGGAGTCGAGAACGTTGTTACGCAGAAACTCCCACACGCTGCCGTGCCATTCCCGCGTGCCCGAGCGCGTGAGCACGTTGATCTGCCCGCCCGACGCGCGCCCGAACTCGGCGCTGTATTGCGCTACCTGAACCTGAAACTCGGCAATGCCGTCCACCACCGGAACGTAGCTGAGCGCGTTGTAATCCGGGTCCGTGTTGAGCACGCCGTCGAGCAGATACGCCGAGTCGTTGGTGCGCTGTCCGGCGACGCTCAGCCCGCCGATTTGTCCCTGCCGGAGCGAGTTCTGCTGCACCGCAAGCCCGCCTGAGTTCGTGGCCGGCGACAGCAAAGCGAGTTGCAGGAACTGCCGCCCGTTGAGCGGAATCGCCTGCACCTTCTCCGACGAAATCACGGTCCCCTGCGCCACCGACGCCGCCACCAGCGGCGAAACTTCCGAATGCACTTCCACCGATTCGGTTACGGCGCCGATCGTCAATTTGATATCCAGCGTCGACGACCGTGCCACGTCGAGATGCAACTGGCTGTTCTCGTAATTCTTGAACCCTTCAGCCGAGGCGCTGATCGAATACCAGCCCGGCGGCAGCAGGTCGAACCGGTAGAATCCATCGGCGGCGCTCAAGGCGGTGCGAATGGCGCCGCTCGCCGAATCCTTCAACTGAAGGCGAACGCGTGGAACCCCTGTTCCCGAAGGGTCTTCGACGCGCCCGGTTAGAACCGCATTCTCGCTTTGCGCAAACAGAATGGCCGGACAGAGGAAGAGTAGAGCGGCTCGCATGGTTGAATTTGATGCTAAGAAAGAATTGTTTCTAAACCATGACAGGCCTTAGGCCCATCGGACGGAAATCCGCTCCGCCAGGGGCAACGCCGCCGCTTCGGCTTCAATCGCGGCGCGTTCTGGCGCGCTCAGCTTGCGCCACGCCGTGATGGAAACGTCGCCGCCCGAGCGCCGCCACACACCCGCGATTTCGCCTCCAACCAGCAGTGCCCCGGGCCACACACGCGATGTCCACAACTGTTCACGGCGGCGCGCATCCGGCACCAGCAGCTCGCGCTCGGCGCCCCAGAGCAGGAAGTAAGCATCGCCGCTCGGCAGCAGCCGCGCCGGCGCTTCAGGCCCCCCGGCTTCGGCCCACAATGGCTCGTCGCTCGCCAGTAGGAACCCATCATTACGAGGCGTGCGAACCGGAATCAGCTCCGGCGCGAGCGCATCGAAGGCCGCGCGAGCTTCGCGAATGTTGACGCCCGCCCAATCGGCAAACCCTGCCGAGGTGGAAGGGCCGAAGATGTGCAGATAGCGCCTCGCCAGTTCGAGCCGCGCCAGAAACGGATCCATAGCCGGAGCAGGCACGGTCCAGATTTCCGGATCGCGCGCACCCTCCCACCGCAGCCGGACCGTTCCCGTTGTGGTTGCGTATCGAAGACTGTTCGCCGCGCCGATTCCGGCTGCCCGCGCGGCCTGCCCGAACGGCATGCGACGGCCCCTGAGCGCCGCATTCAGCTTCTCCGCCATCCGCACAGCGCGTTCGCGCCTTGGACCTGAATCCGGCATTCGCCCGAGCGAAAACACGGCTGCATCCTGGGCCGCCACTGTGTAAAGGCTGTAGCGCGGGCCCCACAATTGAACCAGGGAAGCGTCCTTCCAGGACTCCGCATCCAGGCCGCTCACCCGCGCATGGAGCGAGAGCAGCGCTGCTCGAGGCATCGAATCCTGCAAGCCGGCCCACGCGGCTTTTCGCAGCGATTCCGCACCCGCGAGCAGACGCTCGCCAAGACAACACGCCCTGCGGCGAAAAGCAAGAATCGCCGGGCGTGCAAGCCGGAGCGTCAAATCAACAGCGTCCCGATATCCACCAGCGAGCGGTGACCTTCCACCACTACAATCCCGCTCTCAGTCACGTGGTGGGACTTGCGGTCGCTTTCGAGATCGTAACCGATGGTCGCCCGCTCCGGCACGCGAACATTCTTGTCCAGAATCGCGCGACGGACCTTGGCATACCGCCCGATATCGCAGTTGTCGAACAACACCGAATCTTCGACCAATGCGCCGGTGTGCACCTTGACGCCACGTCCGATGATGGAGTTGCGCACCGTGCCGCCGGACAGAATCGAACTGCCCGAGACGATGGAATCGATGGCCTGTCCGCGCCGCCCTTCCTCATCGAAGGTGAACTTCGCGGGCGCGTCATAATAGCCGGCCGTGCGCAGCGGCCACGCGCGGTTGTAGAGGTTCAGTTCCGGCGCAACGGAGCGCAGGTCCATGCTGGCTTCGAAGTAGGCGTCGATGGTCCCGACGTCGCGCCAATACGCCACCTGTCCCGGAGGGTCGCCGGGAATCCGGTTGGTCTGGAAATCGTAGGCGAACATATCCGTCCGCCCAATCAGGCCGGGCAGAATATCGCGGCCAAAATCGTGAGCGCTGTCCTCGCGCGCGGCGTCGGCGTAGAGTTCCCGCAGCAGGACATCTGTCGAAAAGATATAGTTGCCCATCGACGCGAATACCTTGTCCGCGTTCCCGGGCATGGTGGGCGCATCGGCTCGCTTTTCGTGGAACCCGCGAATGGCGTGGTTCTCGTCGGTCTCAATCACGCCGAACTCACTGGCATACGACTTGTCCACCGGAATCGCCGCCACCGTCACCCGCGCCCGCTTCTCCATGTGGAACTCGATCATCTCGCGGATGTTCATGCGATAGATGTGATCCGCGCCGAAGATGGCGACAATGTGCGGGTCCGCTTGCTCGATCAGATTGATGTTCTGGTAGATGGCGTCCGCCGTGCCGCGATACCAGTCCTCACCCGGCGTGCGCATCTGCGCCGGCACCGGGATGATGAAGTGGTTGCGCAAAAGCCCGCTGACTTCCCAACCCTCGCGCAGGTGCTGGAGCAGCGATTGACTCTTGAACTGAATCAGAACGTAGATCGAGTAGATGCCCGAGTTCACCAGGTTGGTGAGGACAAAATCGACGATCCGGTAACGGCCGCCGAACGGCACCGCGGGTTTGGCGCGTTCCTTCGTGAGTGGATAGAGTCTGGTTCCTTTACCGCCGGCGAGCACAAATGCCAGAACACGGAGTTGCATCGAGCGTCCCCCAGAAAATCAAAAGCCCATTGTTGCAGCCTGCGTGGGCATGAATCAACGGCTGTCGAGCGGCTTTACAAGAAAATTGCGAAATTCTACACGGGAATTATGCCCGAGCAAGCCGATGTGGCCGCTCCGCCGCGCAAGTCCGGGATGGCGCTTGAGCACCTCGGCATCCTTCACGTCGTCGAGATTCGTATCGACGATGACAGTTCCATTAAGAACGACGACAATGCGCCGGCCCTCGGCGCGGATCTCTTCCTGATTCCATTCGCCGGTAGGTTTCAGAAATCCGGTCTTCGCCGCAACCACGTCGTAAACCGAACCGTGCATCTGCGCCGGCTTCAGGTGTCCTTTATACACGGGCGCGTCGTGGTCGAGAATCTGAATCTCCATCCCCTGGTAAGCCGCGTCTCCGGCCAGAGGCGCGCGGATGCCGATGCCGTTGTTGCTCGCTTCCTCCAGCTTGAATTCGAAGCGCAGCACGAAGTTGGCGAACTCGGCCGTGGTGAACAGGTTCCCGCCGCCGTCGCGCGGGCACACGATTTTGCCGTCCTCGACGATGTAGCCGGGGCCATGCCGTCCCACCAGAACCCAACCATCCAGGTTCTTTCCGTTGAAAAGCGGCGTGAATCCATCCTCGCCGGCGGCGAACAGCGCGGAGGCGAGCAGTAGAGCGGCCAAGGTAGCCTTCATCGCCCGTCATGCTATCGAAGGTGCCGCCCGGGAAGCAACCGCCAAGAGGAAAGGACCGGAGAGCCTCGCGTGCACGACCAAACTGCCTCCGTACCATGACGGCAACGACTCTCCTCAATCGCTGCGTCTCGCGAAGGGCTCTCCGGTTTCGCGTGGCCGGCGGGTCGCGGAGAGGGGGTCCTTGGGGAAGGCTTGCTGGGCGCCGTGGCCCCCGGCCGTGTTAAGCATCCGATGAATGCACCGCGAAATACAAGACCCCGAGGGTGAATTTACCGTTAGTAACAGAGGTTCGCACCTGGAACTGCTATTCTTGATCCGAGGCACGCCATGCCCTCCTCACCCTCATTGCCGGATGACGCCGTTCGCGAGCAGTTGGACCGCATCCTGGCCTCGCCAACCTTCCAAACCGCCGATCGCTTGAGCCGTTTTTTACGCTATGTAACCGACCAGACCCTGGATGGCCGGTCCGGCGGCATCAAGGAATTCTCTATCGGGCTCGAGGTCTTCGAGCGCGGTTCCGGCTTCGACCCCCGCGCGGACTCGGTCGTGCGCGTCGAAGCCCGCCGCCTCCGCGAGAAACTCCGCGAGTACTACGACGGGCCCGGCGCCGCCGACCCGATCGTCATCGCCATGCCGAAAGGCGGCTATGTGCCCGAGTTTCACATCGCGGGCGCGCTCGCCGAGGAACACCATCCGTCCTGGAGGGGGTCGATGGTCTTGTGGATTGTCGCCGCGGCAATGCTCGCCGTTCCCCTGGGTTGGCTCGCGATTTCCGCCGCCCGCTCCGGCGGCTTGTCCGGCGGGCAAGCTGTCGTCGTGCTGCCCCTTGAGAACCTCAGCGGGGTCGCCGCCAACAACTTCTTCTGTCACGCCCTCGCCGACGAGATCGCGTCCCGCCTCTCGGGGGGTGGAATCGCGGTGCTCACTCGCGGACCCGGAGGCCCGCTCGAAGCCGGCGCCGACCTGCGCGAGTTCGCCGCCCGCAACCAGGCTCGCCTCGCCCTCGAAGGAAGCGCGAATTTCGAAGGCGACCGCCTTCACGCCACAGTCATGCTGGTCGATCTGAAGTCGTTCAACGATCTCTGGGTGGCGTCGTACGATCAGCGCATCACCGACCGCCTGGCGAGCGTCCGCGAACTCAGCCAGGTTATCGCTCAACAGGCGCAGGCAGAAATTCGCAAACAGCGCAAACCGCTCTTTTGAAGCGGGCGTCCGGGCTATGGGATACTAACCTCGTTGTTTACCTCGCTGCGCAACGGTCAATATCAGTTCCTCGATAAGCTCGGCTCCGGGGGCATGGGTGACGTGTACCAGGCGCGCGACACCCGGCTCAACCGGCTGGTCGCGATCAAAGTCCTCAAAGCGGATCTGACGCAACGGCCCGATTCGCAGCGACGCTTCCTCCAGGAGGCGCAATCCGCCTCCGGCCTCAACCATCCCAACATCATCGTCATCTACGACATCTTCACCGAACAGGATGTCGACCTCATGGTGATGGAGTACGTGGCCGGCAAAACGCTGAACGAACTGATTCCCAAAGGCGGCCTGCGCACCACTCAGGCCCTCGGCTACGCGGTGCAAATCGCCGATGCGCTCGCCGCCGCCCACGCCGCCGGCATCGTCCACCGCGACTTGAAGCCCGGCAACATCATGGTGACCGGCAGCGGACTCGTCAAGATCCTCGATTTCGGCCTGGCCAAGCTGGTCGCCCCTGAAACCCGCGAAGACCCGGAAGCCACGCTCGCCTCGAGCGGCCTTACGCGCGAGGGCGCGGTGGTGGGAACGGCGGCCTATATGTCGCCCGAGCAGGCGCAAGGCAAGCGCGTCGACACCCGCAGCGACATCTTCGCGTTCGGCGCCGTGCTTTATGAGATCGCCACCGGACGGCGCGCCTTTGACGGTCCGGATGCCGTCAGCATCCTCACCATGATCCTGCGCGACGAAGCGCCGGCCATGAACGAGGTGGCGCCCGACATCCCGCCTGAACTAAACGCCGTTGTGCAGAAATGCCTGCGCAAGAATCCCGACGAGCGTTATCAGTCGATGAAGGACGTGTGGCAGGATCTCATCGCGCTCAAGCAGGGTTCCGATACCGGCACACTGTACCGCAGCCGCAGTCCTCTGTCTGACGCCGTCAACCCGGCTTCGA